>Ga0123354_10000032_pt1 | contig 104032 bp, 79 predicted proteins | sample TergutLab28metaG_2_FD_97872 | JGI IMG/M metagenome (GOLD analysis project Ga0123354, IMG submission 97872) | Labiotermes labralis P4 segment gut microbial communities from Petit-Saut dam, French Guiana - Lab288 P4 | ecosystem: Host-associated > Arthropoda: Insects > Digestive system > Gut ... | reverse complement strand
GCTAATAACATTTTATCTACTAAAGTTGTTTTGCCGTGATCGACATGGGCAATGATTGCAATATTTCGTATTTTCTGCATCCAGCTTGTTGATTTTTAAATGAAGGCGCAAAGGTACAAAAAATTCGGCAAAGGGCAAAGAGAGTGTTGCTTTGGGATTTAAAAGATAATTTGTATTTTTGCACTAAAAAAACGGTGCGAAAAATAGTTATTCTCGTAGGATGCGCATTTATTTTAATTTTTCAATATGTAAAAGCATCCGATGGAGACGAGGTCAAATCAACCCTTTATGAATGGCAGTTTGGAGGACTAATTGATGGCGGAAGAATATTTAATCATACCCCTTTAATCATCCCGATCAATGAACGTCCATCCGTTGGCGGTGAAATTTTCTTATCCAAACAAACCTATGGCACGTATCTTTGGAATCGTTTTTTCAATTATCCCGAATATGGAATTTGCTACTCTTTTTTAAATTTAGGCAGTCCTGATTATGTAGGAACCGCTCATTGTTTATACCCTTATCTGAATTTTCATTTGTTTAACAACGATAGCCGCATCAACCTTCATTTGAGAATAGGAGCCGGACTGGCATACGTGGAAAAAGTGTATAATGCCGAATTAAATCCGTTGAATCAAGCTTTTAGCACTCATCTTAATATACTGCTCAACGCTAAGTTGCAAGGTGTATATAGACTGAATAAGAGTTGGTCGTTATTTGCAGGCGCAGGAATTACCCACCTGTCGAATGGGGCGTACCAAATGCCGAATTTAGGTTTGAATGTTATCGGGATTTTCACAGGGCTTAGTCATTCATTCGGAAGAGAAAACCGGTTGATAGTTCCTATAAATACAATCAATGAAAAGAATAAAAATTGGGACTGTTCTGTTTTTCTTGTGGGTGGGACGAAAGAAATTAATCCTATCGGAGGGAAAAAATATCTTGCAGGCGACTTTAACGTGGAATTGACAAAAAAACACCTTCAATACACTCGTTTTGGAATTAGTTTGGATGTCACCTACGATGGTTCTGAATATGATTGCATCGTTTTTCAATCGCTTCCTCCGGTCGATCGATTGAATACGATTAGAGTAGGTGTTTCAGGAGGATATGAATTATTATTCGGCAATTTTTCCTTAGATTTATTTCTTGGAACTTATTTACATGAAGAGAACCCTTTGTACGGAAAAATTTATCAACGTTCGAGCCTTCGTTATCCGTTATCCGACAGGGTAAAATTGTCGGTAACGTTTAGAAATCATAAAGGAAAAGCCGATTTCATTGGCGTAGGGTTGGGATACAGGCTTACGAGATGAATAAAGAGTTGTCATTGCGGGTTTTAATCCGCAATGACAATATCAAGATTTATTTCAAGGCATGAATAACCAATCCCGAACGTAGTTTTGGCTCGAACCATGTTGTTTTCGGCGGCATAATATTTCCGGAATCGGCGATGTCAATCAATTGTTTCATAGAAACCGGATAAAGAGCTAACGCGACAGCCATTTCACCACTATCGACCCTGCGTTTCAATTCTTCCAATCCACGTAATCCGCCTACAAAATCAATGCGTTTGTCGGTACGTAGATCTTTGATTCCTAAAATCCGGTCGAGAATCAAGTTGGAGGAAATCGTAACATCTAAAACTCCGATAGGGTCTTGGTTGTCGTAAGTTCCTTGTTTGGCGTCGAGCGAATACCATTGCTTGTCGAGATATAAGGAGAAATTATGCAATTTTGCCGGATGATAAACCATTTCTCCTTTGGGTGTCACGTGGAAATTCTCATTCAGTTTACGAAGAAATTCTTCTTTGCTCAAACCATTCAAATCTTTCATTACACGATTGTAATCCATGATTCTAAGTTGACTGGCAGGAAAACAAACCGCCATAAAGTAGTTGTATTCTTCTTTGCCGGTATGATTCGGATTTTGGCTGGCTTTCTCAGCGCCGACTAAAGCGGCGGCAGCTGAACGGTGATGTCCATCGGCAATATACAAATAGGGAATTTTCGCAAATAACTCGGTAATTTTCCGAATAGTGGCTGGATTATCAATAATCCAAAAACGATGTCCGATATGGTCGTTGGAAACAAAATCATATTCGGGCTTATTTTTTACCGTTTCTTCTACGATAGCATTCAATTCGGGATTATCGGGATAAGCAAAGAAAACCGGTTCCAAATTTGCATTGTTGATACGTACATGCTTCATGCGGTCTTCTTCTTTGTCTTTGCGGGTCAATTCATGCTTTTTAATTTTACCGCTCAGATAATCATCCACATACGAACCGACTACCAAACCGTATTGGGTACGCCCGTTCATAGTTTGGGCGTAAACATAGTAGCATTCTTCTTTGTCTTGCACTAACCAGCCTTTTTCCTGAAACTTGCGAAAGTTTTCCGCTGCTTTTTCATACACTTCGGGTGCATGTTCATCTGTTCCTACAGGAAAATCAATTTCCGGCTTAATGATATGATACAAAGATTTTTCATTTCCTTTAGCTTCTTCACGCGCCTCTTCGGAATTTAACACATCATACGGACGTGAAGCGACTTCAACTACGTATTTTTGGGGAGGACGTATTCCTCTAAATGGTTTAACTGTTGCCATATTGATATCTAATTATAATTTTCTTTTTCGTGAATATTCTTCTTTTTCATTGCATAAACAAGGATTTATATCATTTCATATAAAACGAAAGATAGCTTGCATCCAACCACCCGGTACCACCGCCGGCTTCTACAAGAAACTTTGCTTCATACATGTTACTGCCGAGTTTCATGCCTAATTTTTCCCATTCCTTGAAGTGTTCTGTAATAGAAATCGTTCCGCATTGACGGCGTGTTTGACGTATGCTAAAGAATTGGGGGAAAGGGTCATTAGTGTCCTCAATATTACCTGAACCGGCAGGACGGGTGGCTTCATAAACGAAATAGGTTGCTCCGTCCACAGTAAATTCACCTTTCTTGGTTGTTTCATTACCCATGATGGCTGGTCCTATAATTCCATCGCCAAACCAGTCTTCAACAATGTACCATTCAATCATAGGATTTTTTGACCATCCGTAAATTCCTATATATGAATAACCTCCAGCGGTACCATTAGCCGACCTTGCATAGTTAAAGTCACAGTAAACGTTTTTATAATCGGTGTAGGGTTTGCCCTCATTCCAAAAATAACCCACGCGACCTAAAAAAACTTTTGGATTGTTCCACTCGGTTTTGAAAGCCGCACCACCACCTTGATTTGCTCCATACCATGTAAGCCGGTTGTTATTTCCGCTCTCAGTCCACATTTCATAACCATACGGCGAACCGCTGAGAGTCACGTTCCCTCCGCTATTACTCGTAAATGTTGTTCCGCCGGTCAATTTCGTATTTTGGGTGCAAGGGTCTGCTTTTTGCACCCTATTGGGTTTTGACGTTGTACATGCTGCTAAAAAACAACAAGCCATTACAAGGATAATATCAATTTTCAAAAAATTACGCAGGTTGAAAAGTGCGTTTGTCCATTTTATTTTCATGCTGTTCATAAGAATGTTTATTTTATGATTTATTTTTAAAAATTAATTCAACAAAAAATTAGAACGAATAGCCGGATTTACTTTTGGTATAAACGGCATGTTAAAAGCGACAATTCTCGTGACGACGCCATCATTCGTCCATTAACAAATACCATGAATCCCTTTCCTTTATGATATTTAGTTCCTGTTTTATCATAGATGACGGTAATATTGTTTCCCCAACACTTCACATTTTCCAAGCAAAAATAATCCCACGTATTATCCGGCAAAAGAGGATTGATCGTCAGCATTCCATTTTCCTGCGGTCGGATGCCAATTAATCCGCTAATTATCAAATCGCAATACGTAGAATGATTATAATCCTTTCCTCTTTCAACACCTCCTTTTTCATTCGACCATGTACCGTTATTCCATGTTTTCAAACGTGTACGTGATATCCAGTCGCCGGTGAACGGATTAAGGTTCTCGTCAATCCATGGAACCACAACGCCATCTTCTTTCGTTAAATGTTGACATCGGGTATATATCTGTAAAAGATTAAAATAATCTTCTTTTGAAATATAGTTTTGCTTTTGAGTGTTTAACAGATTTGCCAAGCTTGTTAAAGTGACGGAAGTTGCAAAAGGCCAAGAAGGTCCGTTCCATTGACATTCATGTCCTTCATACGAAATCTTGAAACCGGGGCTACATTGCTCGGCAGTGGTAGGTCCGTATGGAGCGTAAAAATGATCGGGACTCATCAGATATTTCCATGCGCAGGCGTATTTAGTATCTTCGATAAGATTGAAATACCATGGCGTATAACCGTGCAATTCGCGTGTATCACAAAGAACAGCATTTTCATTGCGGGGCAACACTTTGAAGAACTCGGCAGTATCGTCCCAAAGTGTTTTCACCATGTTTGCCGTTATTTGTTCTGATTTTTCGGCAAATTTCCGGGCTTCAGGATTTTGTGACAACTGTGCAATGTTGGCAATCGCTTTAGCTTCGGCAGCCATGTATGAGTTGATTGTAGCGCGATAACCACTGCCGCAAATAGAAACTTCCATGCCATCGCGGTCGTCGATTTGCCAGAATAATCCTTGTGATGCATCATATCTTTCTTTCTCCCATGCTTCAAAATTAGCTATGAGGTCGGGCAGTAATTTACTCATCACAGAGTCGTTACCATTTATCATATACTGACTGTACAAAGCATACGCAATAGGGAAACTGTAACTTCTTACGTTTCCCCCCTTTCGAAACCAATAGTAAGCATAGTCGTTAAGATAACGTGGATCATGCAACCAGCGTCCTTCCATGAAATGGTGTAATGCCGCACAGGAGATGCCGTTATATTTTCCCGCCCAAGGAACATCCGGGAGAAATTCCGTGATGATGAAACCTTCGGGTGTATTCCGTATATGCTTTCTGAAAGTCCACCAACGGAAATAATAGATCTCTTCCATTTGTTTGTCGGGACATTCAAATAATGGAATATTGGCGGCAAGAAATTTAAACGATTTACTGTTTGGGATATAGGTAGCTAATAATTCGTTATCTTCCGCATTGAATTTTTTTACATAATTTTTTAAAACAGATTGACGAATAACGCTTGGACTGCCACATCCGGATAATAGAATAATTGAAAATAGAGAATATATTGTTAATAACGGGCGCAACTCATATAAAATCAACATAGTAAAATATTTATCACTAATCAATTAACTATTAGAATCCCAAATTAACTCCTTTGTGAATCGCCAATCCTATTTGTTCTACGCTCTGGTTTCGACCGTTATACCATAACATCCACCTGTCTTTTTCCTGAATGGCGAATGGTTTATAAGTCGCACTCTCGTCCCACGCATCTTTTGTCGGCGATATGATCGGATTGTTTTTATATCGTTCCCAATTGCTGATCCCGTCTTTGGATCGCGCCATACCGATTTGTGCAAAGTCGATATCACGGAATCCAATGTAGAACATGAGATAATCATTTTTTCGTTTAATAACTTGACAAGCAGTAACTTTGTATTTCTCCCATTCTTTGGACGGATCAGCGACAAAAACCGGCAGAGGTCGCTTGTCCCACTGCAAACCATCTTTACTGGTAGCATAGCCAATAGCGTCGGGTTCATACTGTTCTCCACCCGAATACCACATTTTGTACATCTGTTCCTCTTCATCCCAGATAACGTCGGGACACATAACCGCTACTTTTTCCCACGATTCGGTAGGCGATATAACCGGCCGGCTGCTTTGTCGAACAAAATTTTTTCCATCCGTGCTCGTAGCATAGCCAATCCATGAATTTTTACCGTTGGCTTGTCCGGTGTACCACAAGTGGTAGATGCCATCTTTCTTTACAACAGCCGGTCGGTTAATATCATCTTCCCAATAGGTATTCGTAGTTGGAGCCAGCACGATTTCCGGAATTGTCCAATTTTTTCCATCCATGCTGGTCGAAACGGCTATACTTCTTTTAGGACGCCAAGAAGAGTACATAATGTATTTTGAACCTTCTTTCAATACGGAAATATCGAAAATGGTTCCAAGATTGCTGCCTCCAAGTACAGGGTTATTTTCGTATTTTATCCATCCTGTTTTGACCTCTTTTTCTTTGTACGCACAAAAAAATACAAATAATGCCGTTGAAACTACTAAAACAATGTATTTTTTCAATCCTTCAATCTTTTAATTCACCTCATCACCAAATGGAAACTCTTTTTTCTTTCGGAATAAACATTGTGTTTTCCGGGGTCACATTGAATGCATTGTACCAAGCGTCGATTTGAGGTACAGCGCCATCAACGCGCCATTTGCCAAGCGAATGAGGGTCAATTTTTGTAAGCCGGAGAATTTCGGCATTCCGGATATTACCCGCCCAAACGGTAGCGTAGGCTAAAAAGAAACGTTGCTCATGAGTCAGTCCGTCGATTGGAGCCGGCGTCGCTTTTCCTTTTAATGTATTCTGATAGGCTTGCCACGAAACCTGCAAACCGCCTTGATCGGCAATATTCTCACCCAATGTAAGTTGTCCGTTAGCATGTACGGAATCTAAAACAGCAATTTGATTATAATAATCAACCAGAACTTTCGTATGTTCTTCAAAACGTTTGGCGTCATCGGCTGTCCACCAATCTTTTAAATTACCTTCTTTGTCAAACTGCCGTCCTTCGTCGTCAAAACCATGCGTCATTTCGTGACCGATTACCACTCCAATTGCGCCATAATTAACCGCATCGTCAGCACCCATTTGGAAGAAAGGCGGTTGAAGAATGGCTGCCGGAAAACATATTTCGTTAGTCGTGGGATTATAATATGCATTTACTGTTTGAGGAGTCATCAACCATTCGTCTTTATCAACCGGCTTGTTGAATTTATTCATCATGTAATCAAAATCAAAATTATTGGAACGAACGACATTCGCCCAATATGAATCCTTTTTGTCGATTTTCAAGCTCGAATAATCTTTCCATTTATCGGGATAACCGATTTTAATGTGGAAAGCAGACAATTTGTCTAATGCTTTCACTTTGGTTGTATCGCTCATCCAGGAAACATTTTTAATTCGTTCACCCAATGCCGTTTGGAGATTATGCACCAAATCCAACATTTTTTCTTTAGCGACAGGTGGAAAATATTTTTCCACGTAAATTTGTCCGACCGCTTCGCCTAATGCGTTGTTGACCGTACCAATCGCACGTTTCCAGCGTTCTTTCTGTACTTCTGTACCCGATAATGCTCGTCCATAGTATTCAAAACGAGCATTTGAAAAAGCGTCGCTTAGATAGGGAGATGAATTGTTTATAACGTTCCAGCATAAATAATAGCGGATGTCTTGAATCGGATATTGATTAATAATTTTACTGACTTCTGCAATCGGATTTAATTGCTTTACATTTAAATCTTCTATTCCTTTAGCGCCCATCCGGTCGAAAAGTGTGTTCCATTCGATTTCCGGAGAAAGTTGTACCAATTCTTTAATGGAAATTTTATGATAATTGGCAACAGGGTCGCGAAGATCTACACGGGAAGAGGCAACCTTCGCCAATTGCGTTTCGATTTTCATTACGGCAGTCGAAGCTTCTTTGACTTCTTGAGGTGTATAACCACTTAATGTAAAGAGTTTTTCGATTAAATCGACATATTTATCACGTAATCCTTTGGAACGTTCGTCATCCGTGAGATAATAATCCCTGTCGCCCATACTAAAACCTCCCTGTTCCAATTGCATAATATTAAGCGAACTATTTCGGTCGTCGGCATACACGAAAGGATTGAAGAATGGAGAGAATCCATCACGGAATAAATCGACTAATAATGGAGTCAACTGCGATTTATCGGAAAATGATTTCACTTTTTCCAAGTAGGGTAGAAGTGGAGAAGCGCCTTCTTTGTTAAGACGATCGCTATCCATAGCCAAGAGGTACATATCGCTAATTTTTTGCGATATGCTCCCCTGATTATTAGGCTTTTGCGAAACTGCAATAATTAAGTCTTTCACCTGTTGCTGACTTTGTTCAGCTAACTCGTCAAACGTACCGTAGCGGCTGTATTCCGGTTTCAACGGATGAGATTTGATCCATCCTCCGTCGGCATACCGGTAGAAATCGTTTCCGGGGACAGCAGTCGTATCCATGTTTGTGAGGGTTATCCCATCTACACTCGCTTTTTTCGTATTATTACAAGATAATGTAATCATCGCAAAAAATAATAATAGTAAATAATTTTGTTTTTTCATATTTCATTTATATATGTTATTTTGTTTATGTTTTATTTGTAATATAAAAATTGCGGAACGAACTGCTTGGTTTTCTCGCAGTTCATCCCGCAATATAATCATTTGTTATTTGGCACTCGTGACTATTCCGTTACCTTAATTTTTATGTTACGGAACCAAACATCGTCGCCATGATCTTGCAGACCAATGTAGCCTTCGTGATTGTCGCCTCCGCAGTTGTTCAACAATTCAAAAGCCAAGGGCCATTTAGCTTTGCTGAATTTACCTTTTTGCAACAAGTCGGTCCATTGTGGAGTCCACAGATGGTATTCAACGACTGTCTTGCCATTTTGTTTATAGAAAACCGATCCATTATAAACTATAATAGAGCCGGTATTCCATTGTCCAAACGGTTTGGCATTTTGCGGAACAGCCGGAATCATATCATATAGAGAACCTGATTTACGATCTCCGTTTACGCCTTCTTTTGCATCCGGATGATTTTCATTGTCCAAGAGTTGGTATTCGGGAGAGGATATAAAAATCGGCTGCCCTTTTACTTCTTGAGCCAATACGAAAATGCCGGAATTAGCTTTTTTGGACATTTTCCATTCAAAAGTCAACTCAAAATTTTTGAATTTATGTGCAAAAATAAGATCGCCCCCCTTATTGTCTTGCGCTTCGCCTTCACCTCCGCCTGTAAGCTTCATTAAACCATTGTCGATCGTCCATCTTCCAGGTATCGTATCTTTATTATAACCTCTCCATCCTTTCATCGTTTTGCCATCAAACAAGGTAATAAAACCATCTTTGCTTTTTGGAAAACTATCCAGACTTACTTGAGGCTTGTTAATCAACACATATTTCAGCGTTGAGTCTGTTGCAGATGTAACAAGTGTTTCATTAGGACCTGAGGCAACCAAATTAGGATCAATTGGCGCTTGGGTTTTTACTTCAACAACGGGTTGGGCTGCTTTCTTCGGGGTACATGCGGCAAATAAACCAACTGCCGCAACGATTGCTAAAAAATAACTAACTTTTTTCATATACAATTAATTGTTATAGTTACAAAATATCATGCAGGCATATCCGGTAACGACCACCCGTTTCTATAAGTATGTTTAATCAATTCTTGTGAGAACGATTTAGCATCAAAATCAGCGTATGTCCTATCGAATTTAGGATCTCCATCAACAATCTTGAAATTATCGGCAGCTGTAATTTTCACTTTTTCGCTACCTGAAATGTTGGTGAATTGCATGTTTTGTCCATCCCAATCCAATTCTTTGTTCAAGCCTTGAAGACGTACGGCTAATACACCCATCACTACCATTTCGGCGAAAGGTCCGGCTTCACTGAAATCGGAAGCTGTTTTTACCCTTGTATCTGGACTTTCTTTGCAAGCGCGCACCCAATCCATTTCATGACCGCCATTCATAGCGTTGCCCGGAACTTCACGTTGCGTTTTTGGAACTACCGGTTTACGTCCGGAAAGCAACCATGGATTCACTCCATAGCATCCGCAAATCAATGTGTCTTTTGTTCCATAGAATATAGCTGCTCCGCCGGAGTCGTTCATATCTTTGCCGGCCGGCCATCCTTGAGGCATTTCGGGTTTGATACCGCCATCGTACCAGTTAACTTTCACTTCGGGAAATTTAACTTTCTTGACATTCGGAACATTGCGAGCAGGGAATGTGTAGTGTATAGCTTGTGCTGTAGGAGCGCAATCGGTGAGCAACAGCGTTGAACTTGCCTGTATTTTTGTAGGATAGCCCAACTGCAGCGCTTTGAAAATCGGATGCATAATATGGCAAGCCATATCGCCAAGAGCGCCGGTACCATAATTCCACCATCCGCGCCAGTTCCACGGAGTATAAATTGAATTATACGGAATCAATTTGGCAGGACCTGTGAACAAATCCCAATTCAACGTGTCGGGAACCCATTCTCCTTGTGAAGGAGTATTCAATCCCTGAGGCCAAATAGGACGATCGGTAAATGTATCCACATGAGTTACTTCACCTATTTCGCCATTCCATATCCAGTCGCAAATTTGACGAACACCCGGTCCGGAACTTCCCTGGTTTCCCATTTGTGTCGCAACTTTGTATTTGGCTGCCAAATGAGTCAGTAAACGCGATTCATATACAGAATGTGTTAATGGTTTCTGTACATAGACATGTTTTCCTAACGTCATAGCCGTAGATGCTATAATGGCGTGACAATGATCGGCAGTTGCCACAATAACGGCATCGATGGATTTACCCATTTCGTCGTACATTTTACGCCAGTCCCAATACCTTTTTGCATTTGGATTTTCATCAAATACGTGTCCCGCATACTTCCAATCCACGTCGCAGAGGGCAACGATATTTTCTGTAGGCTTCACATTTTTAAGATTGGAATTACCCATACCGCCAATACCTACTACGGCGATGTTTAGTTTGTCACTTGGAGCTGTAACGCCACTGATACTTTTTCCCATAGCAATACTTGGGATAACAGTTAATCCGATTGCCGCGGCTCCGCTCTTTTGAAGGAAAGACCTTCTTGTCATAGAGTTAGACATAGCTTTTAGATTTTTTTATAGTGAATAAAATTAATATAAAACAACGGGGGTCAAAGGTATCATTTTTATTTTATATAATGAACAACCAAAGTGAAGAAAACAATAAAAAATTGATTTTTTCACGTAATTTAACAAATATATAGCTAAAAACATTAACTTTTCCTCGTTTGCAAATGGGATTTATCCGAACGAATCCTACTTCGGATAATACATTCCCCCTCGGAAAAACAAATGAATTTCTCCTAAAGCAATCGATGCAGTTTTACGAGATTGCTTCGTCTTATCTATGTCCGGAATTTTATTTTTTAGTGCGTTGTTTTTCTTTATGCTTCACTACTTGACGTTCTAATTTTTCAACGCATTTATCGATGGCTTCTTCAAATGTATCGGCTACTTCCTGAACGAACAATTCGGTTCCTGATAAATGTAATCGAATGGAAGCGTCTTTGTTATCATTCGACTCCGGTTTGACAACTTTCAATGTTACATCGGCTAAAAATACATCCTCATTAAACTTGGATAGCCGGATTACTTTTTTCTGAATAAAATCTTCTAATTTTTTACTGACTTCGAAACGAATGGCTTGAATCGTAATTTCCATAAAAACCTCCTTTTTTAAGCTCTCGGATGAGCCTGGTGATACACTTTTTTTAGTTCTTCGAAAGTTGTATGAGTATAAACTTCAGTAGAGGAGAGGCTTGCGTGTCCTAATAGTTCTTTGACCGCATTCAAATCCGCACCGTTGTTCAACATACTTGTCGCAAATGTGTGCCTCAATACATGAGGACTTTTTTTCGATAAATTCGGAATTTCCGATAATCGTTTATTTACAATGTTATATACAATGGAGTTAGATAGTTTTCTCCCATTTTTACGGATAAAAAAAGCATTGTCTTTGGGAAAATCTATCGTTTCATTCCTTATATCAATATAGGACTGCATGATTTCACTTAATGGTTTGGAGAAAGGAATCAATCGCTGTTTATTTCTTTTTCCATTCACTTTGATTAATTTAGCAGTAAAATCCACATCTTCGTCTTTTAATCCCACTAATTCGGCGCATCGGATACCTGTGGTATAAAAAACATCCAGAATTGCTTTATCCCTCTCTCCTTCAAAAGCATCCGGTGCATCCCATTCTGAAAACAATTTGCTCATGTCTAAATCTTTCACAAAATTGGGAAGGGGCTTATTTACTTTTGGTCCGCGTAAATTCTTTACCGGACTTGTTTCAATATACTTGTATTTACATAAATATTTGAAGAAAGATTTTAAAGAACTCAATTTCCGGTTGACCGATAAAGGAGAATAGCCTTCGTCCATTAAAGAAACCATCCAGCGGCGAACCCACACTGCATCTATCGCTGTTGGGTCGAAGGATTCATCTCCGGAAACAAAGCATTTAAATTGAGATAAATCATTTGCATACGATTCCACTGTGTGAGATGAATAATTCTTCTCATATTGAAGGTATCGTAGAAATGATTCGATAAACATATCTTCTGTAAATTATGCAACGAAGATAGTAATAAAAATGGAATAATGAAAATAAATACAAAGAAATGAATATAAATTTATTCATTTTTCATATTTTATTGCTTATATTTTTATTCTTCCGCCTGTTGAAGTTTTTGCACATAGACGGCATGAATCTTTTGTTTTCTTTTCTCTATGGAGGGTTTTGAGAATGCCTGCCTTCTCCGCAATTCTTTTGTCACACCTGTTTTTTCAAATTTCCTTTTGAACTTTTTCAAGGCTCTTTCGATGTTCTCGCCTTCCTTTAATGGAACAATAATCATACGTTTTTTTGATAATTAATTTTTAAGTTTTTACTTATTTCGGGCTGCAAATATAATGCAAAATTTTGCATCCTCAAAATATTTTATTTATTTTTGTCGAGATAGGGCGACTCGAACGCCCGGCCTCCACGTCCCGAACGTGGCGCGCTACCAACTGCGCTATATCTCGTTTTTTGCGGTGCAAAGGTAAAATAAAATAATGAATAAAACAAAAAGATTTTTTCTGTCCCCAATGGGGCATCGTGTAAATTTTCAATTGTTTTTTTTATTTATACAAGAATTTTACTTACCTTTGCAGACATTTTTTAAAATTTGAAACAATTGGGCAAGTTTGATTTATATAAAATTGATTTGAAAAATATGCAACAAAATGTTCAGGAATTTGAATATTTGTTGGATAATAAGTTCTTTACCGATATTGACGGGGAAGACATTCAAAAAGGTAAAATCAATACTCGGCTTACCGTTTCCAAAAAAGGAAATGCGTTTTATCTTTCTTTTACGTTTAACGGAACAGTGATTGTCCCTTGCGACCGTTGCTTGGATGATATGGATTTATCTATTGATACTTCCGCACACTTAATCGTAAAATTCGGAAAAGATTATTCGGAAGAAAGCGATGAAATAGTGATTATTCCTGAATCGGAAGGAATAATTAATTTGGCATGGTTTCTATACGAATTTGTTGCATTGGCTATTCCGATAAAGCATGTTCATGCGCCGGGAAAATGCAATAAACAAATGACTTCCAAGCTGAAGAAACATTCGGCTAAGTCGAGCGATGATGATGAACAATCTTTCGATTCGGATGAGGCGGATGATGTTATCATTACTGATGATGATCCGGGCGAAGGAAAAACAGACCCGAGATGGGATGCTCTTAGAGGATTAAAAGATGAATAAATAATAATATTTTAACAGAATAAAAATGGCACATCCTAAACGAAGAACAGGAAAGACGAGAAGAGACAAAAGAAGAACGCACGATAAGGCGAAACTTCCCCAGATAGCTCTTGACCCGACCACCGGAGAATATCATTTGTTTCACCGAGCGCATTGGTACGAAGGAAAATTGTATTACAAAGGAAAAGTTATCATTGATAAAACAGCTAAAGCTTAATAATAAAACATTTACAAAACAGAAAGACCCTAAAACAGAGGATAAAAATCATCTTTTTAGGGATTTTTTCTATTAATACAGTGATATGAATAAAATAAATGCAGTTATCACGGGCTTAGGAAGCTATGTTCCCCAATATGTGTTGACAAACGACGAAATCTCGACCATGGTTGATACTTCTGACGAGTGGATTAGGAAACGGGTTGGAATAAAAGAACGTCGTATTCTGAAACCGGAAGAAGGAAAAGGAATTACCTATTTAGCTGAAAAAGCGATAGCCGATTTGAGAAGTAAAAAAGATTTTAACCCATTGGAAATTGAAGCAATAATTTTTGCAACTTCAACTCCCGATTACATTCTTCCCAATGCTGCATCTTTAATTGCTTACAAAGCGGGAATGACCAATGCATTCGGATTTGATTTAAGCGCTGCGTGCAGCGGCTGTATTTTTGCGTTGGATGTTGCAAAAGCGTTTATTACTTCGGGGAAATACAAAATAGTGATGGTTTTCGCCGGAGACGTATTATCGGCTGTTACGGATTTCATGGATAGAAATACTTGCCCTATTTTTTCGGATAGTTGCGGCGTCATTTTATTGGAAGCAACAACCGAAGATGTCGGTTTTGTCGATTCTGTCCTGCATTCCGATGGAAACAGTTTGGAAACGTTGCACATGTATGGCGGCGGTTCTGTAAATCCGGCAAGTCATGAAACAGTGGATAAAAAGATGCACTTCATTTGGCAAGATGGAAAAGTAGTATTCAAACGGGCGGTAACCGATATAAGTAATGCCTGCTTAGACGTGATGAAACGGAATAATTTATCGACCAAGGATATTGACTGGTTTGTCCCTCATCAGGCAAACATACGAATTATCAATGCCATAGCTGAGCGTTTGGAGATTCCGATAAATAAAGTAGCTATCAATATTGAAAAATACGGCAACTCAAGCGCAGGAACGATTCCGCTCTGCTTGCGCGAATGGGAGCCTCTATTCCGTAAAGGAGATAAAATTATACTTGGGGCTTTTGGAGCGGGCTTCACTTGGGGAGCTACTTATTTGAAATGGGGATATGACCCGGCATAAATCAGGATTTGTCAATATCGTCGGCAATCCGAATGTAGGAAAATCGACGCTGATGAATGTTTTGGTGGGAGAACGAATTTCCATTATCACATCAAAAGCGCAGACTACCCGCCACCGGATTATGGGCATTGTCAACACCGAAGATATGCAAATTGTCTATTCCGATACTCCCGGCGTCTTACAACCTAATTATAAACTGCAAGAGAGCATGTTAAACTTCTCAGAGTCGGCTTTGGATGATGCGGATGTATTGATTTATGTAACGGATGTTGTAGAAAAAATCAACAAAAATAATTTTTTCATCGAAAAGGTTCAAAAAACAACGACTCCTCTTTTATTAGTAATCAATAAAATTGACTTGAGCAATCAGAAAGAATTGGAGGAGTTAGTTGCTGAATGGCAAAGCATTTTTCCTAAAGCTGAAATTATCCCGATATCGGCAACGAATAAGTTCAATATCGACTATCTTCATAAAAGGATTGAGGAACATATTCCCGATTCTCCGCCTTTTTTTGAAAAAGATGCGTTGACCGATCGTCCCGCCCGCTTTTTTGTTACGGAGATTATACGTGGAAAAATACTGTTGTATTATCAAAAAGAAATTCCATACTCAGTGGAAGTTGTTGTGGAACAATTCACGGAAACGGAAGAACTGATTAGCATTAAGGCGCTTATTATTGTTGAACGCGAATCCCAGAAAGGCATCATTATCGGCAATCAGGGAAAAGCAATAAAGAAAGTAGGCATTATGGCTCGCAAAGACATTGAACGGTTTTTAGATAAAAAAGTTTTTCTTGAACTATTTGTTAAAGTAGAAAATGATTGGCGGAACAGAGATGCTCTTTTGCAAAGTTTTGGATACAAAATTGAATGATTATGAGTAATATAGTTGCTATCGTTGGGCGTCCGAATGTTGGTAAATCAACTTTATTCAATCGATTGACGAAAACTCGGCAAGCAATTGTCGATGAAGAAGCCGGAACTACCCGCGACCGTCAATACGGAAAAGCGGAATGGAACGGTCAGGAATTTTCCGTTATCGACACCGGTGGATGGGTGCTTCATTCGGAAGATGTTTTCGAAGAGGAAATCAATAAACAAGTTCAAATAGCCATTGAGGAAGCCGATTTAATACTCTTCCTTGTTGACATTGCGCATGGTATTACCGGTATGGATGAGCAAATTGCCGATATGCTTCGGAGAAGCAAAAAAGTGGTATTGCTGGTTTCCAATAAAGCCGATAATTTTGAGATGCATTTGCAAACGGCTGAATTTTATTCGTTAGGATTGGGCGAACCTTATCCTGTTTCGGCAATGAACGGTTCAGGCACCGGTGATTTATTGGATGTGGTCGTTTCAAAATTTCGTAAAGAAGAACCGGAGATAATTGAAGATGATATTCCCAAAATAGCTGTTGTTGGACGTCCGAATGCAGGAAAATCTTCACTCATTAATGCGTTTATCGGAGAAGAAAGAAACATTGTAACCGAAATTGCAGGCACTACACGGGATTCTATTTATACATTATACGACAAGTTCGGATTGAAATTTTATTTAGTTGATACAGCAGGTATTCGTAAGAAAAATAAAGTCAACGAGGATTTGGAATATTATTCGGTTATTCGCGCTATTCGAACGATTGAAAACGCCGATGTTTGCATTTTGATGATTGATGCAACTCGCGGTATTGAATCGCAGGATATCAATATTTTTTCATTGATTCAAAAAAATAAAAAAGGCTTGGTCATTGTGGTAAATAAGTGGGACTTAGTCGAAAACAAAGACCAAAAAGTAATCAAAACATTTGAAAATGCGATTCGCGAACGAACGGCGCCTTTCACTGATATTCCGATTCTGTTTGCTTCAGCGCTAACCAAACAACGTATATTTAAAATATTGGAAACAGCGCGGGAGGTTTATGCTATCCGCAAGACCAAAATCCCTACTCACCAGTTGAATGAAATTTTACTGCCGATTATAGAAAAAACGCCTCCTCCTATGAATAAAGGGAAGGTGGTGAAAATCAAATACATTACCCAATTACCACACACAATAATTCCAAGTTTTGTCTTCTTTTGCAATCTGCCGCAATGGGTAAAAGAACCCTATAAACGTTTTCTTGAAAATCAGTTACGAAAAAACTGGAAACTCTCGGGAACGCCGGTTAATGTGTTTATGCGGGAAAAATAATTATTAGAATTTATATGAAAGCCCAAGTTGCAAGGGAGATACGCCGTAACCTAACTCGCCGAAAACAGCAATATTACTTGTGAAATAATATCTTGCTCCAATAAAGAAAGTAGAATAAAATCCACTTCCGGATAAAGGATAATTATCATCTGTATGGCTGAAACTGACGATATCATAACCAATCATAAGTCCTGCGTATGTATCTAATTTATCAACAAACTGATAATGAAAAAGACCCCTGGGTCCGATAACAAAATCGCCGACATTAAAACTTGTGTCGCCATTACTTTTGCGTAAAAGATAACTCACATAACCTCCAACACCAATTGCACCTTGACCATCAAACAGATTAACAACGCCATATTCAAATGAACCGGAAATAGGAGGAACTGTCATTGAATAGCCCTTATCGCTGATATAAGTTCCCAATCCAACTCCTACGTTAATCACCATATCGTCTTTGCTAAATATTCCGCTTTGAGCGGAAGCGTTGCATCCAAAACCGACTAAAACGATAAATGCCCCTAAAATCTTAATGAATAAAAACTTTTTCATAATAAAAAAAAATTATCGATGATTATATTTGCTACAAAAATAAGTGGTTTATTTATTAAAACAAAAAATTTCAAATAAAAAATTGTACTTTTGCGAAAAAATAGTGGAAATGAAGTATCAAGTTTATTTTGAAAAAGCTCAAAAAGCCACCGTAGATTTGTCGTATCTCTTTGATGAAAAGATGAGTGAAATTTTTTTTTCAATTGGAGAAAACGTAATCAAAGAAACGAATTTTATCCTTTCGGAAAATCAAAAAGATTTAGTTCGGATGGACGTTTCCGACCCCAGATACGACCGCTTGAAGTTGACAAAAGAGCGAATCGAAAGTATGGTTTCCGATTTGAAAACCGTTGCCCGACTGCCTTCTCCGCTGGGAAAAGTATTGAGTGAAACCATTCGTCCCAATGGATTGAAAATCATTAAACAAAGCGTTCCTTTCGGGTTGGTTGGCGTTATTTTCGAAGCGCGCCCCAACGTGTGCCTTGACGTATTTTCACTCTGTTTCAAATCGGGAAATGTTTGCATATTGAAAGGCGGCTCTGATGCAGAGTACTCTAACATTGCGATAGTGAAAATTATTCAGGAGGTATTGAAATCATACGCGCTTCCTGCTGAATGTTGTACTTTACTTCCGGTTGAAAGAGAGGCGACTGCCGCTTTGCTAAATGCAGAAGGAATTGTTGACTTGATTATTCCACGGGGCAGTCAGGGACTGATCGATTATGTCCGTACAAATGCTAAAATACCGGTTATCGAAACAGGAGCCGGCATTTGTCATACTTATTTCGACAAGGATGGAAATAAAGAAATCGGTCAAGCAATAATCAATAATGCTAAAACGAGGCGCGTAAGCGTTTGCAATGCGTTGGACTGTTTGATTATCCACGAAGAACGCTTGTCAGATTTACCTTTCCTCTGTGAAAAGTTGACAGAGAGTAGCGTCATCATTTATGCCGATGAAAAAGCATATCAGGCGTTAAACGGAAAGTATCCGGAAGATTTGCTTCAACCTGCAACTCCCGAAAATTTTGGCACGGAGTTTCTCGACTATAAAATGAGTATTCGAACGGTTTCTCGTTTGGAGGAAGCATTGGAGCATATTGCTCGATACGGTTCCAAACACAGTGAATGTATTATTTCGGACAATCAGGCAACGGTAGCTGTGTTCCAAAAATTGGTTGATGCGGCTTGTGTATATGAAAACGCCTCTACTGCTTTTACCGATGGCGCTCAATTCGGGTTAGGAGCGGAAATCGGAATCAGTACTCAAAAATTGCATGCTCGTGGACCTATGGCTTTGGAAGAGCTAACTACCTATAAATGGATTATTCAAGGGACAGGACAGATAAGAAAGTGACAAGTAACAAGTGACGAGTGACGAGTTTTCTTGTCACTTGTTACTCGTTACTCGTAACTCGTAACTAAAAAAATATGAAAACATTTACAAACGCAAAAGATTTAGGGGATTTGAAAGGAGCGCTTAAAGAAGCGGTTGAAGTAAAAAATAATCGTTTTGCCTACCAAGCGTTGGGTAAAAATAAGACTTTGCTGATGGTATTTTTCAATTCGAGTTTGCGCACGCGTTTGAGTACGCAAAAGGCAGCAATGAACTTGGGTATGAATGTGATAGTTCTTGATGTCAATCAAGGGGCGTGGAAATTGGAAACCGAAAGAGGCGTTATCATGGATGGCGATAAATCCGAGCATATTCTTGAAGCAATTCCGGTGATGGGTTCCTATTGCGATATCATCGGGGTTCGCTCATTTGCGCAATTTGAAAATAAAGAAGACGATTATAATGAAAAGATTCTCAATCAGTTTATCCGATATTCCGGACGTCCGGTTTTCAGTATGGAAAGTGCAACGACACATCCTCTGCAAGCTTTTGCCGATTTGATTACAATTGAAGAATACAAAACGAACCCGCGACCGAAAGTGGTATTGAGCTGGGCTCCTCATCCGAGAGTTTTACCTCAAGCCGTGCCTAATTCTTTCGCTGACTTCATGAATGAAGCCGATGTTGATTTTGTCATCACGCATCCCGAAGGATATGAGTTGGATCCATCGTTCGTTCGAGGGGCGAAAGTGGAATACAACCAACTGAAAGCTTTCGACGGCGCTGATTTTATTTACGCCAAAAACTGGTCGCCTTTCGAAGATGCTAATTATGGTAAAATTATCAATAGCAATCGGAATTGGACGATTGATACAGCTAAAATGAATCTGACCCATTCGGCATTTTTTATGCATTGTCTGCCGGTTCGTCGCAACGTAATTGTAACCGACGATGTCATTGAAAGCTCTAAATCCATAGTGATTCCCGAAGCTGCCAATAGGGAAATCTCTTGTCAGGTCGTTTTGAAACGGATGCTGGAGGAGATGGCGTAAATAAAATATTCGTTCCTTTTATAGGTCAAATCAAAAAAAATGATTATATTTGCACGCAATAAATTTAAAGCCTTTTCATAATGTCATTTATTGCAGAAAAAGTAATTATGGATGGATTAACTTTCGACGATGTATTGTTAATCCCTGCCTATTCTGAAGTGTTACCGCGTGAAGTCGATCTCTCGACGCAATTTTCTAAAAATATCCGGTTGAATATTCCTATGGTTTCCGCTGCTATGGATACGGTGACGGAAACAACATTAGCGATTGCGATTGCCCGTGAAGGAGGCATTGGCGTGATTCATAAAAACATGAGTATCGAAGAACAAGCCAAACAGGTGCGTTCGGTAAAACGGGCGGAAAACGGGATGATTTCCAATCCCGTCAGTATAAAAAGAGGAAAAACGGTAAGCGACGCCCTCGCTTTGATGGCAGAATATAAAATTGGCGGTATTCCGGTTGTGGATGATGCGAACCACTTGGTAGGCATCGTTACGAATCGCGACTTGCGTTTTCAGCACAATTTATCGCTTTTAGTGGACGATGTGATGACGAAAGAAAACTTGGTTACAACGAATCAATCCACCAATTTAGATACAGCTACCGAAATTCTTCAACAGTATAAAATTGAAAAACTACCGGTGGTCGATCACGATAACAAACTGATTGGTTTGATTACCTATAAAGACATTACGAAAGCGAAAGATAAACCGTTTGCTTGTAAAGACACGAATGGGCGGTTGCGAGTCGCCGCCGGAGTGGGGGTTACGCACGATACCTTACTTCGAGTCGAAGCTTTGGTGAATGCAGAAGCCGACGCTATTGTAATCGACACAGCACATGGTCATTCGTTTAGTGTAGCGGAAATGCTGAAAAAAGTAAAGGATGCATTTCCCCGAATTGACGTTATCGTTGGAAATATTGCTACGGCTGAAGCTGCTCAGTTCTTGGCTAAAGCGGGCGCCGACGGCATAAAAGTGGGCATTGGACCCGGGTCGATTTGCACTACCCGTGTGATTGCCGGCGTTGGAGTTCCACAACTTTCGGCTATCTACGAAGTTTCAAAAGCTTTGAGAGGAACGGATATTCCGCTGATTGCCGATGGTGGTCTTCGCTATTCGGGCGATATTGTAAAAGCCTTAGCTGCAGGAGGTCATTCGGTGATGATGGGTTCTTTGCTGGCAGGCGTAGAAGAATCGCCGGGCGAAACGATTATTTTCAACGGACGAAAATTCAAATCCTATCGTGGGATGGGTTCTTTGGAAGCTATGCACCAAGGGTCGAAAGACCGTTATTTCCAAGATGTAGAAGATGATATTAGAAAATTAGTTCCCGAAGGCATTACGGCTCGCGTACCGTTCAAAGGCTCGCTCTTTGAAGTGATTTATCAGATGGTCGGCGGGTTAAGATCAGGGATGGGCTATTGCGGAGCAGCTAATATCAAAGCGCTTCACGAAGCTAAATTCACCCGAATCACGAATGCCGGAATTAGAGAAAGTCATCCTCATGATGTTACTATCACCCAAGAAGCTCCGAATTATAGTTACAGCAGGGTTTGATTGAAGGACTGAATAATGGGCGAATACAATAAATAGTTTTTTTTTCCGTTAAATGTAAGTTGTAAATTTTAATAAAAAGAAGAACGATAATATGAAAGCATGCTTTTTTTCTTTGGTTTTAATTGTGGCGTCGGTTGGGGTTTTCGCTCAAGCTAACGACCCTGTAATTATGACAATTAATGGTAAAAACTTCAAAAAGTCCGAATTTGAGTACTTCTACAATAAGTATAACACCGACGATGCCATTGATAAACGTTCGTTGAGTGAATACATTGATTTGTTTAAAAATTTAAAATTGAAAGTAGCTGAAGCAGAAACCCAAGGGATGGATACTACGGCGTCTTTCCGCACCGAATTATCGGGCTATCGTTCAACGGAAGCAAGACCTTATTTGGATAGTTTGGAAGTTAATGAAGACATCCTGCAGAAGGTATATAACCGGATGAAAGACTTGGTTGAAGTCAGCCATATCCTTGTTGAATTTCCGGGAGCGAAGGAAAATAATTTCAAAACATTTCCTTCCGATACGCTTGCAGCTTACAATAAAGCGGTACAGGTAAGAAACCGCCTCCTGAAAGGGGAAGATTTTGAAAAAATAGCGGCAGAACTCTCTGCCGATTCTAATATTCCTAAAACGGATCGACCGGGTTATCTGGGATGGTTCACAGGGCTGATGCTTAATCCCCCTTTAGAAGAAGCCGCTTTCAACACACCGGTAGGTGAGTTCAGTTCGTTGACGCGCAGCAACTTTGGATACCATATTATTACCGTAAACGCTAAAAAGGAAAATCCAGGACAATATGATGTGGCGCATATTCTGATTCCGTGTCCGCCCAATGCGGATTCGACTCAGGTAGCGAATGCCCAGAAAACAGTGAATGATATTTACGATAAACTAATTCAAGGCGCCGATTTTTCGGACTTAGCTAAAGAGTACTCCAAAGATCCGGGAAGCGCTTCCAAAGGCGGTGAAGTGGGATGGATTAGCTATGGCGGTCCCTATATCAAAAAATTTCAAGATGTCGCTTTTGACCTTAAAAATGTCGGAGACATATCCAAGCCGTTTCAAACGCAGTTTGGATATCATATTATCAAATTGTTAGACAAAAAACCGATGGAGTCGTTTGAAGAAAAACGTAAAGAAATTGAAACCAAATTAAATTCCGGCGGTTATTTTATTTTGCTGCATCAAAAAGGAATAGATAATTTGAAAAAAGAATATGGCTTCCAAAAAAATGATGCAGCCTATCAATTGCTTTTCTCGAAGGCGGAAACTGTCTATCCAACCGACAGTTTATTTTATGCTGCTTTTGAAAATCAGAATGTTCCCTTGTTTACAATTGGAGATACAAAATATAATGTCAGTCAATTTATCAATTATTTAAAGAAAATTAACAGTCGTTCACCTTATGCGCTTTCGACCGAATTATTAAACGACCGGTTGCAAGGATTTGAATTTAACGCTCTGCATGAAATGGAGGATAAATCGTTGGAAAGTAAATATCCCGAATTTAAAAATCTGATTCAAGAATACCGCGATGGAATATTGATGTTTAATATAAGTAATAAAGAAGTTTGGGGAAAAGCTTCCGAAGATAGCGATGGGCTTGCTGCTTATTTTGATAAAAACAGACAGCGCTATACTTGGGATGAACCGCACTATAAGGGATATGTAGTTTTGGTGAAAGATTCCAAAACGAAAAAGAAAATGCAAAAAGAAATTGCCGGTATGACGCCGGAAAATGCGGTGCAATATCTGTATGACAATTACAAAGTGGGGGATGTTTCTTACGTAAAAGTCGAAAAAGGTTTATTCAAAAAAGGCGATAATCCTTTTGTAGATGAAGAAGCATTTAAATCGGGAGTTGCCAATCTTCCCGCCGAATTTCAAGATTTCTTCTTGTTGGGAAAAGTTTCCAATACCCCCGAATCTTATATGGATGTACGAGGATTAGTCGTTACCGATTACCAAAATTATCTGGAGGATATTTGGCTAAAAAAATTAAATGAAAAATACAAAGTGACGATTCACCCGGAAGTATTAAATACAATGAAATGATATACTTTATCGAGTTATGATGCGCTTTCTTTCAATAATCATTGTATTTTTTTTATTTACGGTAGTTGCTTGTAATAAAAGTTTTAGTTCAAAAAACAACGATGCGTTGGTAAAGGTAGGGAATAAAGTTTTGTACAGGAATGTTTTGGATGAAAGTATTCCGTCAGGATTGTCAAAAGATGACAGTATTATTGTTGCTGAACATTTTATCCATTCATGGGTCAGTGATGCTTTATTGTACGACGTCGCTCTAAAGAATTTGAATGATAAGGAAAACATCGATCGTTTGGTTGAAGAATACCGGAAATCGTTGTTGATTTATCAGTATGAAGAACAATTAGTTAATGAAAAATTATCTAATAAAATTGATGAACAGTCTTTATCCGATTATTATAATCAAAATAGAGACAAATTGAAATTGGAACGTCCTTTGGTGAAAGGGCTTTTCTTAAAAGTTCCGGTGACAGCGCCTCAATTAAATGAAATACGAACATGGTATAAAACAGTAACTTCCGATTCCCGGGAAAAGTTGGAAAAATACTGTATCAACAATGCTGCAACGTATAATTATTTTTTAGATAAATGGACAGACTTTAGTGAGGTAATTAATAGTTTTCCGAAAAACCAAGTGGATAATGTGGATTTAAGGATTCAGAAGAAAACGGTAGAAAAGCAGGATGATAAATTTTATTATTTACTAAATATCACCGATTTTTTGCTTCCGGGAGATAGCATTCCTTATGAATATGCAAAGTCAGCAATTCGGGAAATCATTATTAATCAACGAAAAATCGACTTTTTGAAAAAAATGGAGGAAGATTTGTATCAACGTGCAATTGATCGGGGTGAAGTTCAATTTTATAATGAATAGTATATATTATATATAATAACAAGAGTATGAAACGGTTTTTCTTTTTACTTATATGTCTGAGTGGATTTTTGTTTCAAACCCATTTGCAAGCTCAAGAGACCCAAAGCAATGTGATTGATGAAGTGATTTGGGTGGTGGGAGATGACGCTATTTTCTTATCGGATGTGGAAAATACGCGTTTATCTATGCAAATGCAAGGGGAGCGACCTCAAGGCGACCCCTACTGTACGATTCCGGAACAATTGGCTATTCAGAAATTGTTTTTGCATCAAGCGAGATTAGATAGCGTGGATGTTAGCGATTCGGAAGTATCCAATGCTGTGGAACGATATGTCAACAGGCTTATTAGTCAATTGGGATCACAAGAAAAGGTGGAAGAGTATTTCAATAAATCGCTCAACGCAATAAGGGATGAAACCCGCACGAATGCTAAAGAGCAGGAATCCGTTAGAAGGGTGCAGCAAAAGTTGGTGGAAAACATAAAAGTTACGCCTTCCGACGTTCGAGCTTTTTATAATCGGATTCCCAAAGATAGTCTTCCTTATATTTCTACTACGGTAGAAGTTGAAATTATTACGGCAGAACCTAAAATCTCACTGCAGGAAATCGACGATATAAAAAACCGGTTGAGGGATTTTACGGAACAAGTTACGAGTGGTAAAATGCAATTTTCCACCTTGGCGCGCATGTACTCCGATGATAAAGAATCGGCTCAACGAGGCGGCGAATTGGGATTTTTGGGAAAAGGTACTTTAACGCCTGAATTTGCAGCGGTAGCTTTTGATTTGAACGATCCGAAACGAATTTCCCGTATTGTAGAAACAGAATACGGTTATCATATCATCCAATTGATTGAAAAAAGAGGCGATCGAATTAACGTTCGTCATATTCTACTCCGTCCTCATGTTACGAAAGAAGAAGTCAACTCTGCTACTCTGAAATTAGATTCTATCCGTAATGATATCCTTGCGGGAAAATTCACATTTGAGGAAGGAGCATTCTATATCTCTTCCGATAAAGATACGCGTAATAACAAGGGTTTGATGGTCAACAATCCAGGTCCAAACTCCATGTCTTCGGATGAAAGAACCGGAACTTCCCGGTTTGAAATGTCGGAATTGCCTCCGGAAATAGCAAAAATCGTAGATACTATGAAAGTAGGCGAGATTTCGAAACCGTTTCCTATGATTGTCGAAAAAACCGGTAGAGATATTGCGGCGATTGTGAAATTAAAATCTCGAGTCGAAGGGCATAAGGCAAGTTTAAGTGAAGATTTTCAGGCGCTGAAAGCAATGGAAGAGTCGGAAAAACGACAAGAAGTCATAAACAATTGGATAGCAAAAAAACAAAAGGAAACCTATATTCGAATCAATGAAAATTGGAAGAATTGCGATTTTGAAAAAGATGGGTGGGTTCAAAACTAACGCCGCAAAAACAAGTTTATTCCTGCTGCTTTTTATTTTATCCACTTTCTTCGGAATACCGCAAACCCCATCTTCAGACAAAAATCCGAAGGTTACGAGGGTGTATGTGGAACATGCCGATTCTATCGAATTAGGTCAAATGAATAATAATCCCAATATTTTGCGGGGACATGTTGTTTTTCGCCACGACAGTCTTTATATGTATTGCGATAGCGCCTATTTCTATACTTTGACCAACTCCTTAGAAGCTTTCGACAATGTTCGCATTGAGCAGGGCGATACGCTTCATATCAATGGCGATTACTTGAATTATTATGCAAATACAAGGTTGGCGAAAATTCGTGAAAACGTGAAAATGGAAAATAATGATGTTACCTTGTTCACGGATAGCTTTGATTTCGACCGGAATAAAAATTTAGGATATTACTTTACCGGCGGTATGCTGGTCGATTCAATCAATGAATTGACTTCTGTTTACGGACAATATTCTCCTGGAACTAAAATGGCTTTTTTCAAAAAAAAGGTGCGGCTGGTAAATCCTCAATTTACGCTTACTTCCGATACTTTAAACTATAATACGGATACAAAAATCGCTACTATTATCGGTCCTACGGTTATTGAGGCGGACAGCGGATTTATCTATACCGACAAGGGATGGTACAATACGGTTAGCGGAGAATCGAAGCTCTATAACCGATCGACTGTGCTAAGCAAAGATAAAACGAAAACGATTACAGCCGATTCGATGAACTACGACCGGACAAAAGGCTTTGTGGAAGCGTTTGGAAATATGATTGTGAACGACACGGTTAAAAAGATAATAATCATGGGCGATTATGGCTATTACGACGAAAAAACCAATTATACATTTGCTACCGATTCGGCGCAAATGATTGAGTATTCCCAACGCGATTCCCTCTTTCTTCATGCCGATACATTATTAATGGAAACCATTGATTCGGATAGAGAAGTTCGGGCGTATTACGGCGTTCGTTTTTTCCGGACAGACCTTCAAGGCGTTTGCGATTCGTTGCAATACAAGACTGTAGATTCGATTATGCGGTTATACAAGCATCCTATTCTTTGGAATGACTCCTATCAATTGACCGGCGATACCATTAAAATTCTTTTCAACGACAGCACGATTGAAAGGATGAATGTCGTGAATTACGCATTTGCATCGCAAGAAATAGACACATCGTATTACAATCAACTGAAAGGTAGAAATCTTACCGCTTATTTTAAGGCGGGTGAAATCTATCAAATTGATGTGGAAGGAAATGGAGAGGCGATTTATTACAATATCGACAATAAAACGGCTGCGCCTTTGCAATTATCAAAATCATCCGGAAGTTTTTATACATTTTTCATTCACGAACGAAAGATTAAAGAAATTCATTGGTATCCGGAGCCTAAGTTGGATGTTTATCCAATTCCGGATTTAACGCCGGATTTGAAATTCTTGCAGGATTTTGTAGATTATAATTATCTTCGTCCTAAAAGTAGAGAGGATATCTTCATAAAAACAGTAATGAAAACAAAAGATATTCCTCCGCCTCGAAGAGTGAGAGTTCGTTCTCATAAAGAGTAAACACTATGAGCGATATTATTCATTTATTACCTGATTCAATTGCTAATCAGATCGCTGCCGGAGAAGTGATTCAAAGGCCTGCTTCTGTTGTTAAGGAATTAATTGAAAATTCAATTGACGCCGGCGCCGACTCCATTCAATTGCATCTCAAAGATGCCGGTCGGTCGCTGATTCAAGTTGTTGACAACGGTAGAGGCATGTCGGAAACTGACGCCCGGATGGCTTTTGAACGTCATGCTACTTCTAAAATTCAAGCGGTTGACGATTTATTTGCTTTGCGAACCATGGGTTTTCGGGGGGAAGCCTTAGCTTCTATTGCCGCCGTAGCTCAAGTTGAAGTGAAAACCGCGCGAGAAGAAGACGTTACCGGAACGCTGATACAAATTTCAGGATCGCAAATCGGTAAGCAGGAAACGATTGCAGCGAACGCAGGCAGTATATTTTCGGTAAAAAATCTCTTTTTTAATGTGCCGGCACGCCGAAAATTCCTGAAGTCAAATGAAACGGAATTGAAGAACATTATTACTGAATTTGAACGGGTGGTTTTAGTCAATCCCCAAATATCCTTTGAACTTCGAAACAATGATACGGAAATATTCAATCTTCCGGTTTCGTCGATCCGCCAACGGATTGTTAATGTATTCGGAAAACGGTTGAATCCGCAATTACTTAGTGTAGAGGTCAGGACTTCGGTCGTTTTAGTTTCCGGTTTTATCGGAACGCCGGATTCCAGCAAAAAAAAGAGCGCATTGCAATATTTCTTTGTGAATAATCGTTTTATGCGACATCCTTATTTTCATAAAGCCATAATACAAGCATTCGAACCTTTTATCCCTGCGGGAGAGATGCCTAATTACTTCATTTATTTAACCGTAGAACCTGCGAGTATTGACGTCAATATTCATCCGGCGAAAACTGAAATCAAATTTGAAAACGAACAAGCGATATGGATGATAATCAATTCGGCGATAAAAGAATCCCTTGCTAAATCCAATGCAATTCCAAGCCTTGAATTTAACAGGGAAGGAGCTGTCGATATGCCTGTTTACACACAAAAACCAATGCATCCGGATGCTCCAAAAGTCCATTTTCGTTCAGGCTACAATCCGTTTACCGAAAAAGCGCCTTCCGGAAATCTGCTTACGAATTGGGAAAAACTTTATGAAGACCAACCGGTTGCTCCGGTGCAAGCGGCGGTTATGCCTTCCGAATGGACGGAAGACCGTTCTAAAATTTTACCGTTTAAAGGGAAATACCTCATTACAAGTTTGAAATCAGGATTGGTTATCATCAATCAGCATCGGGCGCACGTTCGTATTTTGTATGACGGATATATACGGCAAATCAGCCTGAAACGAGGGGTTTCCCAAGGACTTTTATTTCCTGAAATCATTTCGTTTACGCCAAGGGAAGCGACTGTTTTGCCTTATCTATTGGATGATTTGGCTTATATTGGTTTCGACTTGTCCGATTTAGGTAATAATGCATATTCGATTAATGGAATTCCCGCCGGTTTGGTGAATACCAACATTATTGAAACCCTACAAGATATGACGGATAAAGTCATGGAAACCGGATGCGAAGTAAAAGAAGAAATATCGGAATCATTAGCTCTGACGTTGGCGAAAAAAGCGGCAATCGCTTACGGTAAGATTTTATCGGAAGAAGAAGCGGAAAGTTTGATTGCCAATCTTTTTGCATCGTCGAACCCTAATTATACGCCCGATGGAAAATCTATTCTTTCGATTATCAGTGAAGAAGAGTTGGAGAAAAGGATCAGGTAAATATTCTCATCTTCTTCAAATTCAAATTTATTTTGTAATTTTGTCCTTTTATCTAAGCAGATTATGATGCATACCGGATTCTTCAACGTAGCGGCAGCTATCCCTGAGGTGAAAGTCGCCGATTGTGAGTATAACGCTTCGCAAATCAAAAAACTCGTGGTTGAAGCGAATCAACAACATACGGAGGTGATTTGTTTCCCTGAATTATCTTTAACCGCTTATACTTGCGGCGATTTGTTTCTCCAACAAACTTTGGCGGATGAAGCTGAAAAAGAACTTCAGCGTTTACTGATTGAAACAGCGGGAATGCCGGTTTGTTTTATCGTCGGCGTTCCGGTTCGATATAATTCCAAATTGTATAACTGTGCGGTCGTTTGCAAAGGAGGTAACATTTATGGGATAGTTCCTAAAGTATTTCTTCCGAATTATTCGGAATTTTACGAAAAGCGATGGTTTGAATCCTATTCTCCGGATAGTCCGGTCATAACGATTGATTATGCAGGCAAAGCGGTTCCTTTTGGAACGAATTTGCTTTTTGAGTTACATACGGTGGGGTTTGCGGTAGAGATTTGCGAAGACCTCTGGGCGGTGATTCCCCCCGGTTCCAATCATGCCATTGCAGGAGCAAAAGTAATTTTCAATTTATCGGCAAGCGATGAGTTAGTGGGTAAGCAAAGGTATGTGAAGTCTTTAATCAGCCAGCAGTCGGCGCGGTGCCATGCCGCTTATGTCTATGCTTCGGCAGGGTTCGGCGAATCGACTACCGATTTGGTTTATGCCGGAAATGCTTTTATTTACGAAAATGGACATTTATTAGCCGAGTCCGAACGATTTCAATGGAAAGGACAATGGATTGCCTCCGAAATTGATATTGACTTATTAGATGCTGAAAGGAGAAGGAATACGACTTTCGGCAATCGACTGCCAAGCGGTGATTATACACAGATTAACATCTCATCGGATCACTTGTTGAATCGTCCAACTCAAACGCCGGCAACACTTCGCCGCGTAATCAGCCCGACGCCTTTCATTCCGTCTGAAGATAAAACCCGTGAAAGTTGCGAAGAGGTCTTTTCCATACAAGTGGCTGGATTAGCCAAACGTTTGCTCCATACGGGTTCAAAATCGTTATTAGTTGGCGTGTCCGGAGGCTTGGATTCCACCTTGGCGCTGTTGGTTTGCGTCAAGACCGTTGATAAATTGGGACTTCCCCGCTCGATGGTTTGCGGGGTGACCATGCCGGGTTTTGGAACAACGAACCGCACCTATACCAATGCTATTCAATTAATGCAATCGTTAGAAATCACAATGAAAGAAATTTCCATTGGCGCTGCTTGCGAATTGCATTTCAAAGACATTGGTCACGATTCTTCCATTCACGATGTCACGTACGAAAATACGCAAGCGCGGGAACGGACTCAAATTCTGATGGACCTAGCCAACCGGCAATACGGTTTAGTGGTTGGAACCGGCGATATGTCGGAATTGGCTCTGGGTTGGGCGACTTATAACGGCGATCATATTTCCATGTACGGCGTCAATGCAGGAATACCCAAAACGTTGGTACGACATCTTGTCCAATGGATCGCAGAGACCCAAATGGACGAAAACAGTAAAAAAACGCTGGAAGATATTTTGTTCACCCCGATTAGTCCCGAATTGCTTCCGGTGGATTCTCAGGGGAAAACGACTCAATTGACCGAAGATGTCGTGGGTCCTTACGAGCTGCACGATTTTTTTCTTTTTTATACCTTGCGTTACGGCTTCACGCCGACGAAGATTTATTATTTAGCACAGCAGGCATTTGGTAATAGGTATGAACATTCAACGATTTTAAAATGGATGGAAGTATTTTTCCGCCGATTTTTCAGTCAACAATTCAAACGAAGTTGCATGCCGGACGGACCTAAAGTCGGTTCTGTGAACTTATCGCCACGCGGCGATTGGCGTATGCCAAGCGATGCCTCTGCAAACTTGTGGCTCAAAGAAATTGAAGAGCTGAAAAAGCAGGGAGAATAAGGCAACAGCGGATGAGCCGATAAACGACCGCTCCGGAGTTTCAAAAAATATTCATTTCAATACTTGATTATAAATCCGGCGGACTTTCAGACCGGCTTCTTCCCACGTGATGGTATCCACTTCTTTTTTCCCTTCTTCCTCTAAGTATTCACACATACCCGGATACGTGATGATGGAATACATGGCGTCTGCCATGGCTTCAATATCCCAATAGTCTGTCTTGATGGTATTTTTGAGAATTTCCGCACATCCCGACTGTTTGGAAATGATGGTGGGAACGCCGCATTGCATAGCTTCCAGCGGCGAAATTCCAAAAGGTTCCGACACCGAAGGCATCACATAAACGTCGCTCGATTTGAGAACTTCATATACTTGTTTCCCTTTCATGAATCCGGTGAAATGGAACTTGTCGGAAATGTTGCGTTGTGCAGCCAAGCGAATCATCTTATTCATCATGTCGCCGCTGCCTGCCATAACAAACCGGACGTTTTGGGCTTTCTTCAATACGCGGGCGGCAGCTTCTACAAAGTATTCGGGACCTTTTTGCATGGTGATTCGTCCTAAAAAAGTAATCACCTTGTCTTTTGTCCCTTTTTTCGATCCGATCGCTTCTATTTCCGGACTTAATGGCTCTACGGCATTATGAACGGTAGTTACTTTTTTGGGGTCTTGGTGATATTTTTCAATCACGGTGTTGCGAGTCAAATTACTAACGGTGATAATGTGGTCGGCGTGATCCATCCCGTCTTTTTCGATGCTATATACCTGAGGATTCACTTTTCCCCTGCTCCGGTCGAAATCGGTCGCGTGTACGTGAATAATCAACGGTTTTCCGGTAACTGTTTTTGCATGAATGCCTGCCGGATAAGTGAGCCAGTCGTGGGAATGAATAATGTCCACATTTTCCGTCCGTGCAATGACTCCCGCCACAATCGAATAGTTGTTTATCTCTTCGAGCAGGTTATCGGGATATCGTCCCGAAAACTCGATACAGCCTAAATCGTTGGTTTTAAAATAACTGAAGTCGGCGTAAATATGATTTCTCAAATCGAAAAATAACTGAGGATCCACAACGTTGCCGATACGGTTCTTGACGTAGTCCCAGGAAACATCTTTCCAGACAATGGGCGTATTGCAGGCGCCTATCAAGTGCAGGAAACTCTGGTCTTCGTCACCCCAAGGCTTAGGCATGACAAATGTAATTTCCATATCGGATTGCTTCGACATTCCACGTGTCAAACCAAAACTTGCGGTTCCTAATCCTCCCAAGATATGCGGCGGAAATTCCCACCCAAACATTAATGCCTTCATTTTTTAATAATTAAGAGTTATTCATTACATCCGTATAGTTTTCCATTAATTTTAAGGCGCGTAAAATAGCAGCCACATTCATAGCAAAAGATATAGCTCCACCGCTCTGAAAAGGGGGATTCCCATCGTATAATTCCGATAATGTTCCGATGCAATGCCGGTTCATTTCATCGTCTAATCCAATCAACATGCGTTCGGCGAAAGAAATTCCGCTTAATTGATACAGGCGCAGGTATGCCTCCAAGTAGAAGCCTAACAGCCAGGGCCAAGCGGTTCCTTGATGATAAGCCAAATCCCGTTCTTTTTGCGGACCGGTGTAGTAGGGACGATATCCTTCGCTGTTCGGGCTTAACGAACGCATTCCTTTCGGCGTCAGGAGTTCTTTTGTAATGATATTCAATACGGCTCTCTTTTGTTGTCGATTCAACGGCGAATAATCCAAAGCAATAGCAAACAACATGTTCGGACGAACGCTCCAATCGATGTACGCTCCGTCGATATAGTCGAACAGGTAGCCGTAGCCGTTGACAAAGGTTTCAACAAACGAAGCGCCGGTCTTGCCGGCTATGGTTTCCAATTGAGTCACCCGTTCCGGTTTTTCTTGCGCAACGGCTACTTCGGAAGCAAATTTCAATGCATCGTACCATAGTGCGTTAAATTCTACGATATAACCCGAACGGGGAACGATAGGCTTATCGTCGATGGATGAGTTCATCCACGTAATGGCTTTATTTTTTCCATCGGAATAAAGTAACCCGTTAGGCTCCAAAATCAAATTAGGATGCTTGTTTCCAATAATATAATCGATAATCTCCTGAATCAATTCACCGTATTTTTCCTTGCATTGAGCGATGCCTTGCGACTTGGAATATTGTTGCATCGCCCAGACCGCCCACAAAAAGACATCAGGCATTTCAATCTCTTGGATTACTTTATCTCCCGAACTGTCTTTCATATAATTCCGAAGAGCGGGAGTGGCGGTAGTCATAATTTTTTCAAAGCGCACAGGGTCGTCAATGGATAGGGTGCAACCGGGTAAAGAAACGAATAAGTCGCGCGCCCGGACTTTAAACCAAGGGTATCCCGCAATTAAGTATGCATCATTTTCTGTAGGACGATGATAAAATTGCTGGGCTGAGTTTTTCAAACAGTTATAAAAACTGGTGCGCGGCGTTCGGTTCTGTATCTCTTCTTCGTATTTCTCTTTCAAAACCGAAGGATCGATATACGTATCTCCGCCTGCAAAATAAATGGATTCTCCTTTTTTTATTTCCAATTCGAAATATCCGGGGACATACAAATCTTCTTTATAAGGGAATCCCCGTTCCATTTCCTTCGAATATTCAATGTTTTTATACCAATCCGGTTCAAAAACAAAGTTGCAAGGTTTATTGAACTGCATATATAAATCAGGATAGCCGTCATACATTCGCGTCTTTATGCCGTTTTCCACTAAATCGTAATGCCTTCGAGCGGTTGGATTTGCAAAAGTCAGGTTGTTTACATTCCGGAATGCAAGAAAAGGCTTGAATCGTAAGGTCGTTTCCGAATGGGCGTCATCTAAAGTATATTTAATCATTACGCGGTTGTCGTAAGTCGTGAAGACTTTTTCTTTCGATAAAATCACTCCGCCGACGCGGTAGGTGGTTCGAGGCATAATATCGCAATCGTATTGCCGGATGTATTTATGTCCATTGGGGCTGAAATGATAATTATCGAATTGGTGGATGCCCAGATTAAATTCGGCGCCGTGTTGAATTACCGTTTCGTCGAGCGACGACAGAAGCACATGATCGTCTTCTCCTAAAGCAGGAATCGGGATAACGAGCAAACCGTGATATTTACGTGTGTTACAGTCGATAATAGTACTTGCATTATAGGCTCCGCCCCGGTTGGTGCGTAACATCTCCCTTGTCAATGATTCTTCTAAATTAATTAACAGGGTTTTATCGAATTTTAAATAGCTCATACCTTTTAATTTTACTCTAAGTCGTTTTTAAAAGGACGAAAATTACAAACTATTTTTAGTATGAGCAAATAAATTGCTGTTTTTTTATTTATTTTACTATATTTGCAGCAAAAGATCAATAAAAAGAGGATGGATTTGAAAATTGAAAAGAAGAGGATTCTCTATGCGCTATTTTTTCCGGCATTATTTCTCATCCTGTTGTGGCTGCTCTTGTTTGTAGAGAAATCGTTGGGCGCCGATTGGATTCGCGGAGGAATTTACCCCGGAAAAATCAGCGGGCTATGGGGCGTTATTACCTCTCCTTTGATTCATGCCGATGCCAATCATCTTTTTTCTAACAGCATACCGCTATTGGTTTTATCCTGGTGTTTGTTCTATTTTTATAGAGACTTGGGATATGGAGTTTTTCCGATTTTATGGATTCTATCGGGCTTATTCACGTGGATTCTCGGTCGTGTTTCCTGGCACATCGGAGCCAGCGGATTGATTTATTCATTGTCGTTTTTTCTGTTCTTCAGCGGAATTTTCCGCCGATACATTCCTTTGATGGCTGTTTCGCTGATGGTTGTGTTTCTTTACGGAAGCTCCGTGTGGAACATGTTTCCCGTCGCCGAAATCGTTGACCCCTCCGTTTCGTGGGAAGGTCATTTAGCGGGCGCCATCAGCGGCTTTTTATGCGCCTTGATTTTCAGAAAGCAAGGTCCGCAAAATCCTCCGGAACCCGAAGAAGAGGAAGTGGAAGATGTAGAGGAAACAGAACAAAATAACTTTTCTATTTAATTTTCATCGGTGAATATACCTTTTTTCTCAAATATTATGCGTAAATTTGTCCTGAAATTGAAGTACTATAAAAAAATTAAAATAGAATTATGGCAACTACGGCAGATTTTAAAAACGGTATGTGTCTGGATATCGACGGACAATATTATTATATTGCAGAATTTTTACATGTAAAACCGGGGAAAGGACCTGCTTTCGTTCGTACAAAACTAAAAAATGTGACTACCGGTCGCGTAATTGATAAAACATTCAACGCAGGTGTTAAAGTCGATGAAGTTCGTATTGAACGGCGTCCTTATCAATATTTATACCAAGATGATATGGGGTATAATTTCATGAATAACGAAACCTTTGAGCAAGTGTCCATTATGAAAGAAAACATCACGGGTGTGGACTTTCTGAAAGAAGGCGATACCGCCGACGTGGTTATTCATGCCGAATCGGAAACCATTTTATTCGCCGAGTTGCCGGCTCATGTGATTTTGACGGTGACTTATACCGAGCCGGGAATTAAAGGCGACACGGCGACCAATGCTACGAAACCGGCAACCGTCGAAACGGGAGCTACGGTTCGTGTGCCTCTGTTCATCAACGAAGGAGAAAAAATCCGTGTTGATACCCGCGACGGCTCATACGTAGAACGAGCGAAATAAACTTTTGTAATAAACATTTAATCAAATATTCTTATAAACCTTAATAAACAATGACTGATATTGTTAAATTCAGCGTAAAAGACTGGGCGCCGGAAGACCGTCCGCGTGAAAAATTGCTTTTAACGGGCGTGAATACGCTCACTAATTCCGAATTATTGGCTATTATTCTTCGTTCCGGAACAATCAACGAAACAGTGGTAGAATTGTCGCAGCGGATTCTCAAATTCTATGAAAATGATCTTGACCGGTTAGGAAAGGTTTCTGCTCATCAATTGATGTCCGAATTTAAAGGAGTTGGCGAAGCGAAAGCTGTCGCCATTATTGCCGCACTCGAATTAGGCAAGCGGCGAAAAGAGGAAAACGTCAAGAGTCCCACGCGAATTGTTTGTAGCTTGGATATCTACAATTATTTCTATCCAATGCTTTGCGATTTGCCGCATGAAGAATTTTGGGCGCTTTTTCTAAATCGCTCCTGCCGAGTCCTCGGCAGGTATAAAGTAAGCCAAGGCGGAATCTCCCAAACGGTGGTTGAAGGAAAAATCATTTATAAAGAAGCCATTTCTTATTTGGCATCTTCTGTCATTCTCTGTCATAATCACCCTTCGGGAAACCATTTGCCCAGTCCGCAAGATAACGTGATTACGATGCAAATTAAAAAAGGGGTGGAATTGATCGATATGCATTTGTTGGATCATGTCATACTCATCGGAGGAAATTATTTCAGCTATGCCGATCAAGGCAAAATATAGCTATTCGTAGTCGCCGTAAAACTCCTGATAATCGGCTACCGAACGTTGGATAACCTCATAAGCCACTTTAACGTCATACACGTGGGTCAATTCGGTTTTACGTTCGTTCGTGCCGGGGATATCTTTATAGGTGGTGAAGTAATGCCTTAACCGTTCAATCACCATCAGCGGGACATCGTTGATGCTGTGGTAAGAACCATAAATTGCGTCGTTATGAAGAACCGCAATCAGCTTATCGTCGGCTTGTCCGCCGTCTAACAAACGAAATCCGCCGATGGGTCTTGCTTTCACCAATAAATCGCCATGAGTAATAACCTTTTCCGTTAATACGCAAATATCGACAGGATCGCCGTCTCCGACAATGTCTTTCCGGTTCAGATAATGATTGCTAAGTTCGGCCACTCGTTTCCCGCTGTAGGTCTGTGGAATAAATCCATACAGAGCCGGAATGACATTGGAGTATTTTTGCGGTCGGTCGATTGATAAATATCCCGTCTCTTTATCAACTTCATATTTCACCGTATCCGTCGGAACCATTTCGATAAAAGCGGTTACAACGTCAGGATATAAATTTCCGATGCTTACGCCGTGCCACGGATGCGATTTGTATTTTCTGTACATAAAATGTAAAACTATAAATTGAAACTAAATTATTAACTTAATACCACCGGCGTGGAACGGTAACCGATTCCCATCCGGTCGATTCCCAGATCGATAAGCTCAAGAAAATGCTCTTTCGTGCGAATACCGCCGGAGCCTTTGATTTTGCATCGCCCATGGGCGGCATCCATCATCACCTTGACTACCTCTGTGGTAGCTCCCTTATTTTCCCCTCCGGTGAAAAAACCGGTGGATGTTTTCACAAAATCAGCGCCTGCCCTGCACGCTATATCCGTCGCTTGGGCTACTTCTTCCAAAGTCAATGCGTCGGTTTCAAAAATAACTTTTAACAGGACGCTTTGTTGGTGGCAGACCTCTGCTACCGCTTTGATATCAGCCTGAACCTTGTCCCACATTCCGCTTTTAATCCAACCGTAGTTTGAAACGATGTCTAAATCTTCGATATTCCCGTTTGAAAGAATATCTTTCGCTTGCATCACTTTAGAGTGGGTTGACGACAAGCCGAAAGGGAAATCGCACACTACGCATATTCCGGTATCCGTATTCTTGCATAATTCCTCGGCGATAGCAATAGAGGTAGGATTGATACATACCGTTTTACAGCCAAAATCAACGCCTTCCCGAATATACTTCCGTATTTCGGTTTGAGTAAATTCCGGCTTTAATACCGACTGGTCGATATAACGCGCCAGTTCTTTTTTTGTCATTTCAGAAGCTTTTTTCATGATTCTCTATTTTTTTATTCATTGAAGCATTTGCTCTTTAGTCGGCAAAATTAATAAATCATTTTAATAATTGAAAATAATTTTATAAATAGCTGTAAATAATTGTTTTATAAAACGTAAAAAACGTTCGTTGACATTTGATTAAGTGTTCGTTGACGTTTGATTAAGTGTTCGTTGACGTTTGAAAGAGTGTTCGTTGACATTTATTCGACTGTTTGCCGTCGTTTGAAGACCTTTTTTCCACGGATTTTTTACGGTTCAACGTTAAAACTTGAGGGATTCATAAATCCGGAACGGAGTGTGTGCTGCATAGCCGACAGGACAGGTTAGCGATTTATTGCTTAAATCTTCCGGGCAATAGACTACACAAAGTCGGACGTATTGTAGGTTAATGTCCGGCTTTTGCACACGGGATCGAACGATCCCATGAACGGGACCGAACGATCCCATGGACGGAACCGAACGATCCCATAGACGGGATCGAACGATCCCGTGGACAGGAGCGTTCGCTCCCGTAATTGAAAAGCAGACTTTAACCGGCTTCACGCTCGGCATAAGCTTCGCTTACGGCGGACGAATAACAAGCGTCTTCGCTTCATTGGGGGTTAGGTACATTAAGTCCTTCGGACTTGTTCGTTTTGTGAATCAAATTATAATCTGTTAAAGTAGAAATAATTAATAATTTTAACGCAGAAATGAAACATAAATAAAGAATGAAGATAGAATTTGGATAAGTGAACAAGTTTATTTATTTATTTATTTACAAGCCAATAGGATTGTTTTTAATTCGGGGAGCAAAGGCGCGTTAGCACTTACGCGTTTATAGAAGCGTGAAATTAAAAAAAAATCTATTGAATAATAGATTTTTAAGAGAAAGAAAATTTACAATAGGTAACGATATAGAAATGAGCGAACTTATCTGCTCTGCAGCGTTTTACCATTGATTCAAATAACTCAAGTTCTATTGGCAAAAGTAGAAATAATTTTGCAAAACATCAAATTTTTAAAAATACACTTTTGTGTAATCCTTTATTCGAAAATCCATTTTACCTTTGAGGTCTAAAAAATATATAATGGAAGATAGATACAATAGAAATCGGATTTATGTTCAAGATGATGAACAAAAATTAATAAAAAACACAAGAATTATTCTTGCAGGGGCTGGAATAGGAAGTGCAATAGCAGAATGCGCCTTAAGATTTGGGTTTGAAAAAATTAAAATAGTTGATTTTGATAAAGTCGAACTTACTAATCTGAATCGTCAAAATTACACAGAATCCGACATAGGTAAATTTAAGGCGGAAACATTAGCCCAACGGCTGTTGTCCATAAATTCACTGGCAGAAATAAATTATTTCAATTGTCCGGTTGACGATAATAACGTTGAAAGTTTGATAAAAGATTGCGACATTGCTGTAAATGCTTTAGATTTTAAATCTAATATTCCTTTTCTTTTCGATGAAACTTGCAAAAAATATAATGTTTACGTATTGCATCCATACAATTTCGGATGGGCTGGCTTTTTAACGATTGTAAAACCGAGTGGCGTACAACTTTCGCAAATATCTAATAATCCAAGAGATTTCGAGTTGCAAATGGCTGATTATGTTTTCAAATACAGCGCTTTTTGGAACATTCCGAGACGATGGATGGATAGAATTTTAGAGGAATATAAAAATGAAGCAAACATTCTTCCACCCCCACAACTTGCCATAGCTTCTTGGATTGTTGCCGGACTCTGTGTAAATGCCATGTATAATATAGTAACTGGGAGAGAAGTGAAAGTATTTCCTAAATTTTACTTTTCTTCCTTATATGAGAGTAACTGAACTTATAAAAGCTTATAACTTGTTGCAAACGAAAGCGCTTCGGTAATATTCTTCACCTCTAAATTGTTAAAAATTACTCGCTTAGCTTGTTTAATTGAGTCTAAAGACAGACACAATTCATTAGCAATTTCATTCATAGTATAACCTTGAGCAGACAAGCTTAATATATCTTTTTCTCTTTCACTTAGAGTTATCCCTTTGTTTTCTTTCCATTTATGACTTTTCTGTGAGTATTCCCAGAAAGCAGACTGACCGGTTATACGCAAAACAATATGCCCCACAGTTGAGTATGAAGATAGAGATACAATACATGCGGCAAGCCAAATTCGTCCTTCATTAGTTAATAGAATAGGCGTTAGTTTGTGATTAATAAGTTTTTTTTTATTGCCCATAACAATATGGAAATCGTAAGAAATGGTGCATTTCATTTTTTCTTCGATAGGAAGTTTTTCAAAAAAATCAAATCCGGCATAGTTTATTTCCTTTAGCATCTTTTGCTCTTGCTCAGGGACACAATGAATATAAAACGCATATCCCATATCAAGTACGGCATTGGTTGTATGACCACATAAAAATAATGGATTATCTGATATATACAGAAAGTTTTGCCTATTGTAGTCGATAATATATAAACTTTGATACACAACACGAGAAACTGCATTAAATGTATCAATAAGAGCATTTACTTTTTTATATTCAATTTCCGGAATGGGAGAAACGGAATTGCTATCTATGAAAAATTCATCTGTTTTCAACATAATAATATAAAGGGCTGTTTTGAATGCAAAGTTAACTATATTTTAATAAATAAAAGCAAAATAAAGTAAAAATATTATTTATGAGCTTAGTTGTTTTCCATATTATTACAATTCAAAAAAAATACACAAAAGTGTAAACATTTAAACTATATAATAGAATTACACTTTTGTGTAATGAAATCTATTTTTAGCTACTATACCTTTGCATAAAAAATAACGATATGAAAAATTTAATTTCAAAAAACGAAAACTATTGTATATATAGTGTTGGAAAAGAATATTTGTATGATATTGTAAAATTTGTTGTTGATGAAAACTACAAGCATCATTCAAAATTTGAAACCGTAAATAATATAAATGAAGAAATAAAGACAATCTATGAAGAAGAATTGTCCTTTGCGGAAACATCTCAAATTTATATTGCGGAAGACAGTTTTCAAAGAATGATTGGATGCATTCGCGTCTACAAATGGGATAAAAAAGTGCTTTTACCTATTCATAAAATATTCAATATAAATCCATTGAATTATATAAAAGAAACTAAAAATTCTTCTTTCTGGCATATTGGGCGGTTTGCTGTTAGTTCTAATGTGGAGATTTCAACCATTCGTTTATTCAAAAAATTAATGATGTATGCCATTTTTCCAATATATCAGGAAAAGGAAGGGTATATGATTGCAGAGATTGACAGTAAATTGTTACAAATAATTAATCGTTTAGGAATGGATACCGTTTGTTTAAAATCTGGGGAATGTTATCTTGGTTCTGAAACAATTCCGGTATATGCCGATAAAGAGGGACTAAGTAAATTTTATCATTCATATATTTCAGAAATTTTATTAGACAACATTAATCAATGTTATATAAAAGCGGCATGATTGTGTAAATATATAAAAAACGAATTTTAGTAAAAAATATGATCATTATTGTCATGAGGGCTTGCAACCCTCACACAATAATAAAAAAGCTCTCTGCGAGAGCCGACAACAAATGAAATTAAAAATTGATGTTTAACTAACACAGAGAACCCGCAGCAAAATTACAATTATTTTTCTGAATTTCTAAATTGAAATTATGGAACGTGTTTGATCCAAAGGAAGTTGCTTCATTATTTGGAAAGGTTGAACGAAATTAAATCATAAATAGAAGCAAAGCGGATCCGAAAAGCTTTATGAGTAGGGATAAATTTCATAAAAAATACAAAAAATGAAAACTAATAATTTCAAACAAGAAGAATCAATCCGTTTTATTGCAGAACCGGAAGAATTAAGTGAATTAGCCATGGATGAAATTCGTGGTGGTCTGTCTGATTTACAAATAACTTGTTCAATAGGTGTTGTAGTACCAGCCGATCCAAAAAATTAATTAATTGATTGAAAGAATGGCTGTAATAGCCATTCTTTCTTTTTATTTACCTAATAAATACTAAGTTTTATGATTTGGTCAAAATATAATTTTTTATATAAATCGAGTAAATATTCATGCAATTTTTTGTATAATTCTCGTACTAATTCATTTATGTCTGTTTCCGATGCATTGTATGAGAAATTATTAACTATGCAAAATGGAGTTTTTTCAGAGGAGAGCATGGATGAAGATACTTTAAAAAATCTTATACGAGCTAAAGTAGTTGTATCTGAAACCGATGATAGCAATTTCATTGTTCAAAAAAAATATTTGCAATATAATCGTAATTTTGATAAACGCATTTTGGGATTGGTTATTGTGCCAACTTATGCATGCAATTTTAAATGTCCTTATTGTTATGAATCGAATTTACCTGTAACAATAATAAAAGAAGAAGTTGAGGAAAATATTCTAAAATTTATTGTGCCAACGGAAGAAAAAAGAAATTTACAATTGTGCTGGCATGGAGGAGAGCCGCTTATTGCTTTCGAACGAATAAAGAGCATACTAACGAAAATAGACGGTAATGAATTAATTGATATGTCCTATCATGGTATGGTTACTAATGGATATCTTTTAGACGATGAAAAATGTTCTTTTCTTAGAGATCATAACCTCACTAATATTCAGATAACAATTGATGGATTAAGAAACAACCATAATCAAAGTCGGATACATAAAATGAATTTACCAACTTATGATGTAATTATTAATAATATAGAGAGGATATTTAAAATTATTCCTTCTTGCCATGTAATTATACGGGTAAATATATGTAACGAAAATAAAGAGGATTATCCACAACTCTATGAAGAATTATCTTCTCGATGGGGAAAACAGAATTATTCGATTCATAGAGAATATGTAGAGAAATTTAGTAATTGTAAGGTATCTTGTTTAAATAAGCAAAATAAAAAAGATTTTATACAACAAATAGCAAGAAATCAAAATATAAAAACGAAGTTATATCCGAACTTACAATTAAGTGCTTGCACTGCCGCTTATGCAAACAGTTTTATTGTTGGTCCAATGGGTGAAATGTATAAATGCTGGGTTGATGTTGGTAAGAAAGAACGAGAAATTGGAAATGTTGCAACCACAAGAAAAGACCTCTCAATTGTTGCAGAATATATGGTAGGTACAGATATGTATAATGATGAAAAGTGTCTTCAATGCAAGTTATTTCCTGTTTGTAACGGAGGATGCAATTTGAAACGTCTGAATTTCAAGCAATACGGGATGCCTTATGACGCATGTCCCATGGATGCAGATGCAGTGCCTTTCTTATTAGATTTATTTTATGAACAAAAACTTGCTCAACAAACGAGCGCTTAAACGTTTATTTATTAATCTTTAATTCTCATTGTTATGCTTTTACGAAATACATTTTTAATTAGTTTTCTCATTAGTTGTTCAGTACTTTTTGCTCAAACCAACGATAGTATTTGTGGTGTTGTAGTGGACGGGCAACAAAAATCAATATCATACGTTAACGTTGAGGTGTTGTCTCCGAAGGATTCGTCGTTTGTAAATGGCAGTGTGACCAATGAAAATGGACAATTTTCTATTTCAGTAAAGCCATCCGTTTATTTGTTGAAAATTTCAAGTCTTGGATATCATGCTGTATATAAAACAATAGAATGTAAATCGGGTAGAACGGATGCGGGAGCTTTGGTTTTAAATGAAGGTACCTATGCACTGAATGAAGTTACTATTAAAGCAAATCGACCCGTCATTCAAACAAAGAACGGAATAATGTCGGTCGATGTAGCTAATTCACCTCTAAATAAAGAACATAACGTGCAGGATGTATTGCTGAAAATACCGGGAATATTTAATAATAAGGGAACGCTTGAAGTATTTGGATTAGGAGCGCCTATAATCTATATCAATGGAAAGAAAATAACGGATATGAATGAAGTCAAACAGTTAACGGTTGACGAAATAAAAACAATAGAACTGAACACTACGCCTGATGCAAGCTATGACGCTACCGGACAGCCGGTTTTAAAGATAATCACTTATCACAAACAGAATGGTTTTTTTGGACAGATCGATGCATCGGGAATCCAAAATCAATATTTTAGTACGGATAATGATGTGAATATTGGATATATACATGACAATTTAAATTTATCAGCTTACTACGAAAATGACCACGACAAAACTAAAGTGGAACAGCCTTTTCAGCAGACGCTTTATGCCGATACAACATGGATGGTTAATGGAAGTCGCCCCCGTTTGGTAACTAATTTGCTTCAAAATTATAAATTATCTGCTGATTATGCCATAAATGCGCATAATACAATGGGTATTCAGTATGATGGTTCGACGTTATCTTCAAAAGATAAAGCCAATGAAATGGATAATGTATGGGCGAATGGTGCAGCATATCAGCAAATGCACGTGAACAATACAAAAAATCAACAAACCAATAAAAATCATATCAATTTCTTTTTTAATTCGCATTGGAATGATAAATGGAATTTTGAGTTGTATGCAGACTATTTTAATAATAATAGCAATCAACCGCAGAATATACAGGAAATAGCAGATGACAACAGTGTAACAAACACCTACCTCAATAGCAATTCTCATTTGAATTTGTATGCTGCAACAGCTATGGTTAAATATATATTCAAAGGAAACAATTGGTTATCAGCAGGAATTACTGCCAATCGAGTGACAAGCAACGGTTCAATCGAAAGTAATTCTCCTTTGATAGACAGTACTCAATACAAAAATACCGAAAGCAAGGGAGCTTTTTTTGTACAATACAATATGCAACATAAATTATTTAATCTTTCTGCTGGATTACGATACGAAAACACTTCTGAATCATATTCAGATATCTATATGCCATCAACCAATCTACAAAAAAATTATTCAAATCTTTTCCCAAATATAGCTTTTTCTTATAATCATAAGGGTTTTAGCGAGACAACAGCTTTTACATCTTCTATCGTTCGTCCTGCTTTTGCATGGCTTAACAGCAATACCTATTACATGAATCAGTTTATGTATCAGCGAGGAAATCCTGAGTTGCAGCCTCAACTATCCTATATGATAAGCGAATCAGGAAGTTATAAATTCGTAAATATTAATTTAAGTTATAGATATACCAATAATTATATAACGCAAGTATTTGTTTCCTCTGATAATAACCAGCAAATTATCAATACATGGGAAAATATCAATAAAGCTCAATTTTTAAGAGCAACCGTTACGTTGCAACATTCTTTTCAATGGTGGCACCCCATGCTCTCGATGGGAGTCGTTCAACCGTTTATTTATTATAATTATTTAGACAAACAAATTTCTAATAATAAACCAAACTTTTTTCTCATGACGACTCATTCGATTGACCTTCCTCTTCATTATCTTCTTACCTTGAGCTATTATTATAACAATGGAGGAAGTCAAAACTTTAGTATTCTAAAACCATTTCAAACGCTTAATCTATCATTACAAAAGTCATTTTTTGCAGACAGGTTAAGTATTTCATTGCAAGGCAATGATTTATTTCATACATTGGTATATAAAACAGAAACGAGGGTAAACAACGCTCAACTTAACCAAACAGAAAATTATTCACAATGGAATTATACGCTCAACATAACCTATAAATTTAACAACAAAACTTCTAAGTATAGAGGTAAAAACGCTGACCAGGACGAAATAAACAGATTATGACTTTTCCTTACGAACAACAATATGATTCCATGGACTGCGGTCCCACTTGCTTGAAAATGATTGCCACTTTTTACGGCAAAAAATATTCATTGGAAACGCTTCGGAAAAATACGTTTACGGGTAAAGATGGGGTTTCACTATTAGGAATTAGCAAGGCTGCCGAAAAAATTGGATTCCGTACTATCGGTGGTCGTTATACTTTTATATCGCTTTTTGTAAAAGCACCTTTACCTTGCATTGTTCATTGGAATCAAGACCATTTTGTAGCAGTTTACGGGATAAAAAAACATCGAAATGGAAATTTTACAGTTTTTGTCGCCGACCCGGGCAAGGGTTTATTGCGCTATACAAAGGAAGAATTTATCAATCATTGGATAAGCACAAAAACCAATGGAGAAGAAAAAGGCGTTGCATTAATTCTTGAACCTACCGCTTTGTTTTATGAATTGGAAGGAGATCAACCTGTACGGTCAAAAAGTAAATTCAAATTCCTTGTATCCTATTTCAAACGATATAAACGGTTTTTCGGACAACTCGCTATTGGTCTTTTAGTTGGCAGCTTGCTACAACTTTTGTTTCCATTCCTCACGCAAGCTGTTGTCGATATTGGCATCGGAAACAAAGATATAGGTTTTATCTGGTTGATTCTTTTAGCACAGTTAATGCTTATTCTCGGACGGACAAGCATCGACTTTATCCGGCGTCGAATACTGCTCCACATCAGCACCCGCATTAACATATCATTAATTTCCGATTTTTTCATCAAGCTGATGAAACTTCCAATGAAGTTTTTCGATACCAAGCTATTGGGCGATTTATTGCAGCGAATCGAAGACCACAGCCGCATCGAGCGATTCCTGACCGCACAATCGCTGAATATGTTATTTTCACTCTTCAGTTTTGTTGTTTTCGGGATAGTGCTTTTTATTTACAACCTGAAAATATTTCTTGTATTTCTGTTGGGCAGTATATTATATGGCGTATGGATCCTGTTTTTCTTGAAAAGGAGGAGAATATTGGATTACAGGACTTTTGAACAGCAAGCCATCAACCGCAGCAAAACGTATCAATTAATCAATGGTATGCAGGAAATCAAGCTGCAAGGTTGTGAACAGCGCAAGCGTTGGGAATGGGAAGATACGCAAGCCGACCTTTTTGATGTTAATCTTCAGGCGCTATCGTTGCAGCAATCGCAAGAAGCCGGCAGTGTTTGCATCAATGAAGTGAAAAACCTGCTGATTACGATACTTGCCGCAACGGCAGTCATTCATGGAGAATTAACGCTTGGTATGATGTTGTCGGTGCAATATATCATCGGACAGTTAAATTCCCCGGTAGAACAAATTATGAACTTTATTTATCAGTGGCAGGATGTGAGTATCAGTCTCGAAAGAATGAGTGAAATCCATAATAAAGACGATGAAGAGAATAAAGATAAGGATATAAAATCTTTATCAACAGGCGCAACTAAAGACATAGAAATAAAAGATTTGGTATTTCAATACGAAGGTCCTTTTTCTAAAAAAGTTCTTAATAATATAAACTTGACTATTCCTGAAGGAAAAGTTACGGCTATTGTTGGAGCAAGCGGTAGTGGAAAAACAACCTTGATAAAACTTCTTTTGGGAAATTATTCTCCGGTGAATGGTTCTATACAAATAGGAGAAGAGTCATTAAGTAAGTTTAATTTAACGTGGTGGCGCAGTCAGTGCGGAGCAGTTATGCAAGATGGGTACATATTTTCCGATTCAATAGCCAAGAATATAGCTGTATCTGATGACGAAATAGATATAAAGAGACTACGGAAAGCTGCCCAAATAGCTAATATTGATGATTTTGTTTCAAACTTACCCTTATCTTATAATACAGTTATTGGTCAGGAAGGGCAAGGCATAAGCCAAGGACAACGGCAACGAATTTTGATTGCTCGCGCTATATATAAAAATCCACAATTCATATTTTTAGATGAAGCAACCAATGCTTTGGATGCCAACAATGAAAAAGTGATATTGGATAATTTGGATCAATTTTACGAAGGGAAAACAGCTATTGTTGTGGCTCACCGGTTGAGTACAGTGAAAAATGCCAATCAGATTGTAGTATTGGATAATGGAGAGGTTGTAGAAAAAGGCACACACGAAGAATTGACCAATATGAAAGGGAAATATTATCATTTAGTAAAAAATCAATTGGAGTTAGGAAATTAAATCATGCCGGAAAAAAATAGAAATGAAAATATTGAGTTACGCAGCGAAAAAGTTCGAAATATCGTAGGCAAAATTCCTCCATTGCTTTTAAGAATAGGAATTTTTGTCATATCCATAATCATAGTATTGATATTGACATTGGCATACTTCATTCCTTATCCGGAATATAAAGATATTACAGTCCATTTATATAGTGATGTTCCGATAAATACAAAAAAATCCCCGGACTCTGGATTATTCCACAAAGAATTTGATGGACACAAAAATAAAGGAGAACAGACGGGCGCATTAAATAGTGATACAATCATCCCCATTTATGCCGATATATCAGGTTGCGTTTATTATCAACTTGACGACCGGGCGTATGTAAAAAAAGGAGATATTTTGTATGCAATTATCCCCGATACCATTTCGGAAGTGTATGGCATTTGCTCTATTCCTTGTGATGAAATCGGCAGAATACACAATGGGCAAGAGGTAAAAGTAAACATAGAAGACAGAGAAGAAGCATTCCAAATTACAGGGCAAGTAAGTAAAATTTATCCACTTATTGAATTAGATTCTATTGCCGGAAAAACTTTTTACAAAGTCAAAATAACCGGTTTTCCCGATTCCTTACGAACGATTAAAGATAAGTATTATCTGTTACCCAATGAAAAATATAACGGGAAAATTTTTCTATCTAAAAAGTCATTATTGAAGAAAATAAAGAAATAATATCCAATGTATTGTTGAATATAAAAAAAACATATAACTTTGTGGTAGTATTAATATTTAATCAAACCTGCCGATTTCGGCGATACCCGTCCAGTTTGTAAATAATTTCCTTAGCACTTTAAATAACATAAAAAAGAAGAAATTGTGCAAAACATGAGAATTAGAATAGAATGAGCAACAAAACATACCGGTTTAACGCCGAAATAAAAAAAGTACCCGACATCGACGGGGCGTACATTGTTTTTCCTTACGACATAAAAAAGGAGTTTGGAAAAGGGCGCGTAAAGGTTCACGCGCTTTTCGACGGCGTGCCTTACGACGGAAGCATCGTAAATATGGGATTTAAAAACGAAGACGGCTCCGTTTGCTATATTATTGGAATACTCAAAGAAATACGAAAAAAGATAAATAAGCAGGCGGGCGAAACGGTCGAAGTTGTTGTCAATGAAATTGCTTCGCGTGAGGAACGCTGATTACTTTTCTTATATTCTATCGCTCTTCATTCAGCCATTTTTTTTGTTGTGATCAGAACTACCCCGTTTTTCCCTTTATCCCCATAGAGAGCAGTAGCGCTTGCCTCCTTTAAAACAGATATTGATTCTATCTCTTTGGGGTTTATTTTATTAATTATATCTTTAGCAGCCTCTTTTCCGTCAACAATGAACAAAGGCGATGAATCAAGTCCGGAGATATTCATTTTTACCGTAGAAGACGGCATTTTCTCTGCCGCAACAATCGTCACGCCAGGTAGCGGCTTTCCATCTTTTGCATCGGTTACTGTGTCGGCAACCTGCAGCGTTGCAGCAGCAGGTTTAACGTCGATTATTGTGCCGGAAAGTCCGGCAGGCTGCGCTTTCTTCGTTGTGACAATAACTACCCCGTTTTTACCTTTTTCACCATAGACTTTGACGGCAGATGCATCTTTTAATACAGAAATGGATTCGATTTGGTCAGGATTAATTTCATTAATAGAAAAATTAGGAGATACTTTCCCATCAACAACATAGATGGGAGTTGTACCTTTACTTCTTATGCGTATCTGCTGTCCATGCGTCGTGTTAATTGTAGCAATAGAATCTTCAGAGGATTTGATACTGTCTTTAGCTGTAATAACAAAAGCGTCAGTTTTAACAGCAGATTCAGCAGTCATTACGTGGTATTCCGGCTCCGAAAAAGCCCAGAAGAAAAAGCAGGCGGCAGGAATCAATAACATCACTGCCAGCTTTTTCAGCGGATTGGAAGTTTGTTTTTTCATCATGATTATACGTTTGAATTTATATTGAGAAAATGAGTTTACTAACGAAAAAACCGGAGCGTTAAAAGTCTGATTGATTAATGCAGCGCGATAATAGACCGGCGAATATCCGTTACGGATGACCGCTTCATCGGCAAGATATTCGTGGTTTTCCCTTACCGAACGCAGGTAGAGCCATGCAAAAGGATTAAACCACAAAAAGATGCAACTGCATTCCGCAATGACAAGGTCAATCCGGTGGCGCTGAAAAATATGCGAACGTTCGTGAGCGAGAATGAGTTGGCGTTCCGTTTCCTTCATTTTTCGGGAATTAAGAAAAACATACCTGAAAAATGAAAAGGGTTTTTCTATCTCAGGAGAATCCACCAAGCGGTAATTATCAACTGCCGTATATCCGGCGGAACGAATCAAACCCTTTATTTTAAAAAACAAAAATAACTGCCGGATAATAATGAATGCAGCGCAAAAAATATAAATGTAAAACAGAATAGAAAAGGCGCTAATTGTATGCGTCTGGGTTTGAATATTTTTTGCAATAATTACCGTCGAAGTTTGTTCCGTAAAAATTGTCACCGGATAATGAAATTTCACAAGCGGAATCAAGAAAGAAGCCGCCAATCCGGTCATCAGATAGCATCGGTTAAAAGTATAAAACTTTTCTTTCCGGAGAAAAAAATGATAGATTAACCACCATGCAGCAGTCCAGCCGCTGACTTTGACAAGATAAATGAAAAATGCGCTCATGATTGTTTCCTTTTTTGTTCTTCCAGCAGTTCTTTTTTTGTTTCTTCCAGGAGTTCGTCCAACTCTTCCATGGAAAGATTTTTTTCCTTAGCGAAAAAGGAAACCATCGAAGGCAGCGAATTATCGAAATAGTTTTTAATCACTCCGAACAATTGCGTTTTGGAATAATCATTTTTAGCTACGACCGGATAATAGACATTCACTCTTCCGAACGATTTATGCGTGGCAAAGTCTTTGCTTTCTAAAATATTCAACACGGAAGCTATCGTTGTCCTCGCCGGTTTGGGGTCTTCAAACTTTTCACGAATATCCTGTACCGTGCATTCCTGAAGCGTCCACAGGATTTGCATGATTTGTTCTTCGGCTCTCGTTAGCTGGTTCATTGCACTTTAAGTTTAATAATTACCAGCAAATATACGTCTATTTTTTTAGACAATTAGAGGATTTAATGTTAATAATATGCGTGGAATAGTTAATTATTTTTAATAAACATCAGTTGAGGTTATCTACGGAGATATATAGTTAGCCCCGTGCAAGCGAAGCGCAGCTCAGGGTAGCGTCTAAGTTTTGCTTGATGGCATCTAAAAAGTCTTCCGTATTCAAATAATCATTGTGAGTCAATTGATCGCCATGAATAAGAATAGCAAGGTCTTTGGTCATCTTTCCCGATTCAACGGTTTCAATGCATACTTTTTCCAAAGTATGCGAAAAATTAATTAACGCCGGATTGTTATCCAATTTTCCACGATGCATTAAACCACGTGTCCATGCAAAAATAGAGGCAATCGGATTGGTTGAGGTTTCTTTTCCTTGTTGATATTGACGGTAGTGACGGGTAACGGTACCATGTGCAGCTTCAGCTTCAACGGTTTGACCGTCAGGAGTAATCAGCACCGACGACATCAAACCCAACGAGCCGAATCCTTGAGCGACCGTGTCGGATTGTACATCGCCGTCATAATTTTTACACGCCCACACAAAACCGCCTTCCCATTTCAAAGCGGAAGCGACCATGTCGTCGATTAGGCGATGTTCATAGGTAATACCTGCTTCTTCAAACTTGGCTTTAAATTCTTTTTCATACACATCCTGAAAAATATCTTTAAACCGTCCGTCATAGGTTTTAAGAATCGTATTTTTAGTAGAAAGGTAGAGCGGCCATTTTTTATCCAGCGCTACTTGAAAAGAAGAGCGGGCAAAACCGTAAATCGATTCATCGGTATTGTACATGGTCATAGCAACACCGTCGCCTTCAAAGTTATAAACCTCCCAGCTTTGCGTTTTCCCCTGTTCATCGGTAAAAGTCATTTTCAATGTTCCTTTGCCTTTAATCAGCACATCGGTAGCTTTGTACTGGTCGCCGAAAGCGTGACGCCCGATTACGATGGGTTTTGTCCAACCCTGAACATAGCGGGGAACGTTACGCATGATAATCGGTTCGCGGAAAACGGTTCCTCCAATGATGTTCCGCAAGGTTCCATTGGGCGATTTCCACATTTTTTTCAATCCGAACTCTTTCACGCGGGCTTCGTCGGGCGTAATCGTAGCGCATTTTATTCCTACGTGATATTGTTTGATTGCATGAGCGGCATCAATCGTAACTTGGTCGTTGGTCTGATCTCGGTTTTGTATCCCCAAATCGTAATATTTTATATCAAGATCCAAATAAGGCAATATGAGTTGTTTCTTAATAAATGCCCAGATGATGCGGGTCATTTCATCACCATCCAATTCAACGACAGGATGTTGTACACTAATCTTTTTCATGAGCGTTTCGATTTATTAATTAATTGCCAAATCGGTAGCGATGACCCGGACTTTCAGGTTATCACCTCCTATCATTAATGTAACTCCCGACGGATAAAGATAATGAGAAGTTGTATAATCCATATTGACATAAGCGCCGGTTGAAGTAGCCTGCTGAACCCAAGTGGTTTGAACAGGAATAACCCATAATGTTAAATCTTGATCCGGCGCTTGGTCGATAGCGCTCTGAACGAGGTTCGCAATGTTTGTAAAATCATACGTATAGGTCGATGGATTAAATTGAGCGGTAAACGTTGTTTGACCATCCGCCACTTTTTTCATTTCAAAAAAGTTTGCCACCGAATCCGGTTGAATCAACAACAATTTGGCGCTTGCTCCCGTCGTTCCGTCGGACGACAAAGTCGGAACCAAAGACGTGGACATTCCCGGAAATTGCAGCGAGTAGTCCCAATCCTCATTGTTAGGATACGCTTTGAGAGAAAGAGCTACACTGCTAAATTTCTTTTGTCCGATTCCTTTAACAATCTCTTTGATGGGAATGGTTAATTCGGTAAATACGCCGGCAGGCGTTTTCAGATATGCTTTACTCGTATCGGGAGCAGTGAGAAAAGCCGGATTCTTATTTTCAAAACTGTTCAATTGGATGATTTCTTGCGTCACCGTGAATGAAGCGCTCGAAACGACATATCCTGTGCTGTCATTTCCATTTTCATCCATCAAGGTGGACGTCAGACGAGTGTAATAAAGATAAATCTGCGTCAGGTCAACCGGCAACATACAGCCGGTGCCATACGTAGTTGTTATGTAAGTACCCGGGAAAAAGCTTAAAAAATCATCAATGTTGGTAAGTTCTCCATTTTTAACTTTATCCAAGTAATCCTGACCCAATTTAACCGGCAGAGGAATCGAAATATAGCTGTAATAACCGGTATTCGTGCGCCATACTTGCATCAGGGAATCTGAAATATTCATGTTTCTTGCAGTGAAACCGTATTTGGCTAACGGTTGACTCATATCGCAATAATCTTCAGGGTTCGCATCGGTATAATAATTATTGTCTAAAGCTTTCACAACAGGATAAACCGAAACTTCCATCGGAGCCAACGAATCGCCGATTAAATTAGAATAATAAATATTCAACCGTACAGAATCAATTTTGCCATTAACAATACTATCCAAATACGGAAATCCGATGGAAGGATAATATTGACAAATAAAGCTACTTTTAATGTTTCCGTAGGAAGGGTCGTAAAATTCTCCTAAAAATCCATTGGGCGTTTTTGCATATATCGAATCCACTTCTATGGTTCTGGCGGTAATATAAACCGTCGTGTCGAAAACATTAACTTTATCATTTTCCGGCTGCATAGCAAGTCCGACCCGACCAATCGTATCATTACACGCCATGTAAATGATACCCAACAAAAGGCAAAACACAATTCTACTTGTTTTCATTTGTTCACTACAATCAATTCATAAAATTTATCAAATTCATCCACATAATTATCTTCTTTTTGATAAGGAAGGTAATTTAATCCTTCTTTTCCTTTCGCATAATCAGTTAATTCGGAACGGATGCCAAGACTTCCCTCAATAACGCCATCTGAAAAATCAATAGCCAATTTACTTAAATTTATAAAATCGGGTGTTTCTTTGAGAAGTTTAATATCGTTCTGTGTAACTCCATCTATTTTCATTTTTTTTGCAAAATTCTCCCTCAAAGGTTTTTCAAATCCATCGTTATATAAGGAGTAAATCACTTTGGCATTTTTGAAACAAGGGTCTCCTTTGTAATGTTTTTTTATATAAAGCGGAGCTAAAGCAGTCATCCATCCATGACAATGAATCACATCCGGAACCCATCGCAATTTTTTCACCGTCTCCATCACGCCGCGAACATAAAAAATACAGCGTTCGTCATTATCTTCAAACTCGATGCCATTGCCATCCTGAAGCAAATATTTCCGCTGAAAAAAATCTTCATTGTCGATGAAATAAATTTGCATTCGCGCCGATTGGATAGAAGCAACCTTAATTATAAGGGGATGGTCGGTTTCATCAATAATAAGATTCATTCCCGATAGCCGGATAACCTCGTGCAGTTGATTCCGCCTTTCATTAATGCAACCGAATTTAGGCATAAAGGTTCGAATTTCTTTGCCTCGTTCATGGATTCCCTGGGGAAGATTACGGGCAATCAACGACATCTCTGTATCAGCAAGATATGGTGAAATTTCCGTAGCGATAAACAATATTTTTTTAGCAACCATGCTTTATAATAAAGAGTAAATCTTTGAAATTGAATGCAAAGATAATAAAAAAAAATTACACATAATCAAAATAATTCACTAATAACTTTGAATAAATTTTAAGATTTGTATAGATTTCAATAGCGCTATGCAGTTTTTTATCACATTTATAGAATCTGCAATGCTATTGTTTTCAAGCTGCTATCATCGGAACTGTCGCCATACAATAATTCATATTTCCCGGAGCATACTTTTACCGTATTACTTGCGGCATCAAATGTTTCGAATGCCGACGACGGAAGATTGATTACCACGTTTTGCGTTTTTCCGGCTTTTAACGGAATTCGTTGAAACGCCCGTAGCGTTTTGAGCGGAGCGTCCGGATCACCAAGTTTTCGCAAGTAAATCTGCAGGACTTCCGCGCCATCCCGCTTGCCCGTGTTTGAAACAGGAAGTGTGACTGTGAGCGATTCCCCTGCTTGAATTGTATTCTTCCCGATATCCGCTTTCCCAATAGTAAATGTTGTATAGCTCAAACCGTATCCAAATGGGAACAGCGGTTTTTCCGTCATATAGCGATAGGTGCGTCCTTTCATCGAATAGTTTTCAAAATCAGGCACTTGGCTGATGTTCTTATAGAATGTAACCGGCAGTTTTCCACCCGGATTGTAATCTCCGAATAAAACATCGGCGATGGCTCGTCCGCCTTCTTCTCCGGCATACCAAGCCTGAAGAATTGCATCGCAAGTTTCCGTTTCCGGAACTAATCCGATGGCTGAACCCGAACAGTTAACCATAATGATTTTTTTACCTGCCGCTTTCAATGCTTTCAAGCAGTCTCGCTGAGATGCGGGTAACTCAATATCGGTACGGTCGCCTCCTTTGAATCCGGGAAGCAGTATCGGCATTTCTTCATTTTCCAATTGGGGTGATATGCCCCCTGCAAAAACCACCAAGTCGATGCCTTTCAGTTTTTTTATCAATTCATCATAATTGACCGGACGTTCTTTGCCTATGACTAAATTCAAACTTGCATTCGACGCATTCGGGTCGTTCACAAATCGAAGTTCGATATGATATTCTTTTCCTTTTTCGGTTTGCAGAGGGATGCGGGTAATGGACGAACGCCAAGTGTAGCCGAATTGATTGATGGTTTCGCCATTAACTAATAAAACGCAGTGTCCGAGCGCTTCTGCGCGAAGTACAATTTCGCCCGATTCCTCAGGTTTATAGACCGTTTCGTATTTCGCCGAGAAATTATCCGTCGAAACGCCTTGACTGAACGTATGCCGGTCTGAAGTTGTCAGCTTCAGCGGGTCTGTATAATAATCGGTAGCAACCGCATTGCCTTCATAATTTTTATTGTTCCAATAACTCGCCTTAATTCCTTTTTTTCCGTCGATTGAACATTGTGGAAGAATATTGTCGGTGATCATATTTTCAAATAAATCGCAACCTTTGTCGTAAATAATATTTGCCGGCGATAGTTTGGATTTAATTCCGTCTAAAATTGTAATAGTCTGAACAGGCGTTCCGTTATAATTCCCCCACATTAACGCTTTATCGTCGGCGTTCGGACCGATAACGGCAATTTTCTTTACAGATTTGCTCAGCGGGAGGATGTTGTTTTTATTTTGCAAAAGCGTCATCGTCTGACGGGACATTTCTAATGCCAATTCTTTGTGTTTATCACTGTTAAGCACTGAAACCGGAATCTTCGACCAGGGAACAAGGCTGTCGTCATCCATTTCGCCGACCTCAAAGCGCTGGGTTAACAGGCGGAATACGCTTTCATTGACGTCGTCTTCGGTGATTAAACCTCTTTCAACAGCGTCAGGTATTTCGGCATAAGCATAGCCAAAGCCACATTCTACATCCGTGCCGGCAATCACTCCTTTTGACGCTGCATGTACGGCATCGGAAGAGGTTTTATGATTCATCCAGAAATCGGAAATCGCCCCGCAATCAGATACGACCACATGCTTAAATCCCCAATCATCACGTAAGATACGCCGCATCAAACGATTATTTCCACAACAAGGTTCATCGTCCAACCGGTGGTAAGCGCACATCACCTCACGCACATCCGCTTCCTGTACCAATGCTTTAAATGCAGGAAGATAAGTTTCATACAAATCCTGCATACTGACGTCGTTCAGATTCAATTCGTGGCGACTCCATTCGGGTCCCGAATGAACGGCGTAATGTTTAGCACAAGCAAGTAATTTTCTGTATTTTGCATCCCGAGGACCTTGCAAACCGTTGACGACTGCAATCCCCATCCGCGAAGTTAAATACGGGTCTTCGCCGTAGGTTTCCTGTCCGCGTCCCCAGCGCGGATCGCGGAAAATATTTACATTCGGCGTCCATACCGAAAGTCCGTGAAAGCGTTCGAGTTCTTTTCCATTTCGTTTGTCTTCATTGTATTTAGCGCGCGCTTCGTCGGAAACGGCGTCAAACACCTTGTTTACCAAACTATCGTTAAAAGAAGACGCCATAGCGATGGGTTCGGGAAAAACCGTTACTCCTCCCATGTTCGCATAACCATGGAGGGCTTCGCTCCACCAAATAAATTTTTTGATACCCAAACGCGGAATGGCTTCCGAAATATCGCACATCAATGTGGCTTTCTCTTTCAGCGTCAGACGCGAAAGTAAATCTTTCGCCCGCTCTTCCGAACTCAATGCCGGATTTTGATAGGGCAGCATTTGCGCCTGTGTTTTAGCGCAAAATAGCAGTCCCATTACTGCAATCAACAACGATATCCGTTTTACAACTCCATTCTTTTTCATCGTATTTTATATTTTTACTTAGTTTTTACAATCGTTCTCTAATATCGTTACAAAGATAATCAAGTTTTATCAATTTAACAAATATTCAGCGATTGACTGCCCATTTGTATCTCTTTAATATTTTTTATACCTTAACTCCGTAGCATATTTTGATTGTAACGACCGATAAATTCCGTCCTTATCCGCCCATTGGTTCCAAAAATAATCCTACAGAATATTTCAAGACAATGAAGGTCGTTTGAAAACTGTGGTTATGCGTGTACTATAATTGTTTGCTGCATTGGTTATTTTGTTAGAAAAAATGAGGTCAAAATGACAAATTGACAAAAAACTAAAGTTCCCTTTATAAAGGAAGGGTAAAGGTGACGAGATCTATTTTCATTTTTAACCTATTAGATAGTATTATAATTGAAACATATTTGAAATATCAACAATATTATCTATGGGGATAGGTATGAAAATACGCATCTGTATTCCTTAGGAATCTAATAAAATTTTTCTCACATATTTTCCCATTTTCAAAAGAAAATCCTAACTTTGTAGTAATTCTGAAAGGCATAAAGTTGATTTCAGAAGGACATGACACGATAAAAGCGTTTTTAGATATTATTTTGTCTAAGAAAATCCCCAATTTTCCAAGCGGAACAAAGTGATAGCAACAGAAAACGCTCATGCTCTATGTATATGAATGTTATATATAGACGAGCGTGAGGCTGTTGTTTCTATTTGTTCCGTGGGTATGGGGATACCTCTTAGACAGATAAGACATTAAAGCAGATCTCACGCTTTTTTTAATTTAGAATATGTATAACAATTATAACTAAAAGCAAGAATGACACGATTTGACTTTGTCAGAGATAGGAGAGGAACTTTTCAAGAATTACGATTGGATAATTGTTCCGAACTACAAGAGCTGCATTGCTGTTCTCATCAATTAACTTCTTTGGATATAAGCAAATGTACAGCTTTAACTACATTATTTTGTTACCGTAATCAATTGATTTCTTTGGATGTAAGTAAATGCATCGCTTTACTTACATTGGTTTGTTTTTCTAATCGATTAACCTCTTTGGATGTGAGCAGATGTACGGCTTTAACCACGTTGTTGTGTAGCAGTAATCAATTATCAGCGTCCGCATTAAATGCGTTATTCAATAGCTTGCCAACAAGGAATCCGGATGAAAATGCAATAATTATTTATCATGATAATCCGGGGTATAAAGCTTGTAATGAAACCATTGCGATAAAGAAAGGGTGGACGGCTGTGGTGTATTAGTTATAATCTTTTGATACATTCTTTTTAAAACAAAAAACAGCGACAAATCACTTGCTACTGCTTCTCGCTCTCCCTCTTGGACTTGAACCAAGGACCCTCTGATTAACAGTCAGATGCTCTAACCAACTGAGCTAAGGAAGAATTATCCTTAATATCAACTTTATGTTGCTCTCCCTCTTGGACTTGAACCAAGGACCCTCTGATTAACAGTCAGATGCTCTAACCAACTGAGCTAAGGAAGAATTTTTTGCATTTCTTGCAAATGCGCTGCAAAAGTAATGGTAATTTTCCAAATATACAATATCTTTGCAGAAAAATTTAGACATTATCAATGAAAATACTTGGAATCGGAAATGCGCTGGTAGATGTTTTAGTAAAGCTACCGGATGAAAAATTATTAAGTGAATTGGGTGTTGAGAAAGGAAGTATGAATCTGATTGATGCAAAGATGCGGGAAATGCTCTTCGAAAAAATCAAAAGTTTCCCTGTCTCGCAGGCAACCGGAGGTTCGGTAAGTAATACAACATTAGCTCTGAAACAATTGGGTGAACCGGTCGGGTTTATGGGCAAAGTCGGTAACGACATTTACGGCAATTTCTATTTGAAAGAAATGTCCGATTTAGGTATCGAACTGCACTTAATTCATAAAGATACATTTTCGGGAACTGCAATCGCTTTGATTACGCCCGATGGTGAACGCACGTTTTGCACTTATTTGGGGGCTGCCGCCGATATGCAAAAAACGGATTTATCTCCAACGGTACTTGAACAATACACTCATCTTTACGTTGAAAGTTATTTGGTTCAAAACCATGAGTTGATAGAAACCGCCTTGTCAATGGCAAAATCGCTACAAATGGCTACTATTCTGGATTTAGCAAGTTATAACGTGGTGGCTGCCGATCGGGAATTTATTCAAAGTTTGGTCGATAACTATGTTGACATTTTATTTGCCAATGAGGAAGAAGCCGCTGCGTTGACTGAAAAACACCCTGAAATCGCTATTCATGAAATAGCCGAAAAAGTATCGACGGTCATCGTGAAAGGCGGGGCGAAAGGCTCTTGGGTTAAACAAAAAGATTTATTTATTCATGTACCTGTTTTTAAGAAAATTGAGCCTTTAGATACAACGGCTGCCGGAGATTATTACGCAGCCGGTTATTTCTATGGCATGATTAACGGGGTGAATACGGAAAAATGCGCTAAGTTAGGAACTTTGCTCGCTTATTATATCATTCAAAATATAGGCACGAAATTGCCGGAAGAAACGTGGATAGAAATTCGAAAAGAAGCGAAAACAATTCTAAAAAGTGAACATTAATAATTGATTAAGAGAAGTATTTGATTTAACACAAGAAAAATATGAAACAGTTAGTGACTGATTTATTATCTCATTTAAAAATAAAAGTTGCAGGATTGATAATCGCAGGAACGTTGGTTTCCTTTTCTGCTCAGGCGCAGCTTTCAGAAAAAACGCATTTTGACATTTCCAAATATTTAGATATTTACAATGCCGTATTTAAAGAATTGAATATGTTTTATGTAGATTCCATTGATGTCAAGAAAACGATAGAGGATGACATTGCATTTATGCTTAGCAGGTTAGACCCTTATACGGAGTACTTTTCGGAAGAAGATCTACCGAATTTTGAAGAACAAACCACCGGTGAATACGCTGGAGTCGGCGCTGTGATTAGTCAATTCAAAGACGGGAAAATATATGTCAGGGAACCTTATGAAGGGATGCCTGCCGCACTTGCCGGACTTCAAGCCGGCGACGTATTGCTGGAAATTGACGGCATCAGTCTGGATGGGAAAGATTCGTCTTTTGCAAGCGATCATTTGAAAGGTCAACCGAATACGAATGTAAAAATTAAGTTTCAGCGAGCAGGAGAAAGCAAACCGAGAGAAATTGTAATCGCTCGTAAAAGAATACAACTCAATCCTGTGATATACCATGGCGTATTGCCCGGAGATATCGGTTATGTTTATCTTTCGAATTTTACAACTCATTCGGCTTCAAGTGTGATAGATGCTTTTGATGATTTGAAGACAAACCATGGTATTCAGTCGCTGATTTTTGATGTTCGCGATAATGGTGGAGGCTCGGTGCAGGATTGCCTTGAGATTCTGAATTATTTTCTTCCGAAAGGAGATACGTTGTTAACGATGAAAGGAAAATTCCATCAATTAGACCGAACTTATAGCGCGACACAACAACCGGTTGCTCCGGATATGCCTTTAGCGGTTTTAGTCAATCAGTCGTCTGCTTCCGCTTCTGAAATTCTATCGGGCGCTTTGCAAGATTTAGACAGAGCGGTTATAATCGGATCTCGTACATTCGGAAAGGGGCTGGTGCAATCTCCCCGTCAATTACCTTACAACCTAAGTATGAAAGTGACTACCGCCAAATATTATATTCCCAGCGGACGAAATATTCAAGCGATTGACTATTCCCACCGGAACGATGACGAAAGCGTTTCGTATATCCCGGATAGCTTGACCTCTGTTTTTTATACATCCAAAGGTCGTCCGGTGCGCGACGGCGGTGGGATTACTCCCGATTTTGTTACGGATACTAAAAAATTACCGACTATCATTTATTATATGGAAAATGATAATTTATTCTTTGATTTTGTATCTTCATGGCGAGTTAAACATCCCAATATAGCCTCTCCCGAGCAATTTGTTTTATCGGATAAAGACTATGATGATTTCAAAGCGTTTGTACAATCGAAAAATTTTAATTACGACCGGCAGAGCGAAAAAGCATTAAAAAACTTAAAGGATATTATGGACTTTGAAGGTTATTTACCGTCGGCTTCTGCAGAATTTACCGCTTTGGAAAATAAATTAAAACCGGATTTGAACAGGGATTTGGATTTTTACAAGAATATACTTTCCGATCGATTGGCTAAAGAAATTATGCGGCAGTATTATTATGCGAAAGGCGTAATCATTTATTCGTTACGTAATGATAATAATCTTAAAAAAGCAATAGAGGTGCTTTCTGATAAAAATTTATATACAAATACATTGAACGGCAAACCAGCTGTGGATAAACAACCGGAAGCCGTTCAATAAGTTTGTTATTTATAATATTGAAGTCTTTCAATCGGAAAACCGTCAATAAAATCCCGTGTTTTCTTTATTTCCGCTTCGCCGTAGCTGACATATACTTCAGCAGAGCGTCTGAACTCTTCCGGTAACCGGTTAGCATCGGAGAGCAAGAGATATCCGATGCAAATATGTCCGGCGCACTCAACCAAACGGCGTGCGTGGAAGTCAATATACTCGTTGTCTTTTGTATTTGCTACTTTCGACACCAATTGTTCATAAATGTCAACCAGATGAGTTAAACGAGCTTTCAACTTGTCTAATTCAGGATTCAACTTTTCTTCCTGATACGCTTTCATCTGAGCAAGATATGTTCCCGTCAAGACGTGGCGGATAGCAGCTACCACTTGCAGTTGGGTCGTTCCTTCGTAGATGTTGGTAATCCGGGCGTCGCGATAATAACGTTCGCAGGGATAATCTTTCATAAAGCCCGATCCGCCATGAATCTGGATGCAATCGTATGCATTCTGATTGGCGTACTCGGTATTAAAGGCTTTACCCACCGGAGTGAAAGCATCGGCAAGTTTCTTGTATTTTTTCAATTCGGCTTTTTCCTCCTCATCCAATTTACGTTCTTTTTCGATGTCTTCCAATATTTTGTACATATCAACAAAACGGGAGGTTTCATAGAGTATCGCACGCGAGCCGTCCAATTTTGCTTTAATAGTAGCGAGCATCTCATAAACGGCGGGAAATTCCATAATGGCTTTCCCGAACTGTTTTCTTTCTTTAGCATAAGCAATAGCTTCGCGATATGCCGCTTCCGAAATTCCTGTAGCTTGCGCCATGATGCCCAACCGGGCGCCATTCATCAACGACATCACGTATTTTATCAGACCTAACCTGCGGGAGCCGCACAATTGCGCTTTTGCATTTTTGTAGGTCAACTCACACGTTGGGGAACCTTTGATACCCATTTTATTTTCGATACGGCGCACATTCACTCCGCCGTCGCGTTTGTCGTAAATAAACATCGAAAGTCCGCGACCATCTTTTGTTCCTTCTTCCGAGCGGGCAAGCACTAAGTGAATATCCGAATCGCCGTTGGTAATGAATCGTTTTACTCCGTTCAACCGCCAGCAATCGTTTGCCTCATCATAAGTAGCTTTCAGCATCACGGCTTGCAAGTCGGAACCTGCATCCGGTTCGGTTAGGTCCATCGACATGGTTGCGCCGTCGCACACACGCGGAATAAATTTCTGGCGTTGCGCTTCGTCGCCAAATTCGTAAAGCGTTTCCGCACAGTCTTGCAAAGCCCAAAGATTGCAGAAACCGGCATCGGCGCGAGCCGACATTTCAGAAACCATGATAAAGGCAACCATTGGAAAATTCAATCCGCCATAGCGACGGGGCATGGAAAGTCCCATCAATCCGGCTTGCTTCGTAACTTTAAGATTTTCCACAGTTTCCGGAGCGTAATTAACTCGATTGTTCACCACTTTTGGACCGGTTGCATCCACGGCTTCGGCATTGGGCGCAACTACTTCGCCAATCACTTCGCCGGCGATTTCCATCACTTTTTTATAACTATCCAATGCATCTTCATAATTGAAAGGTGCATAATCGAACCCGTCTTTTTCCGTATAATCCCTTTCTTTCAACTCCACAATACGTTTCATCAACGGATGATGCAAGTAGTGGTGTAAAGCCGGATTGTCTAAATAAAAATTAGCCATTATTTACTGTTCTTTTTATAATACTTAATCATCTTAGGAATAACGATTTCTACATCACCTGTAATTACAAAATCGGCAATAATATTAATCGGAGCACTTGGATCATTGTTGATGGCAATGATAATCGACGAATCTTGCATTCCTGCAATGTGCTGAATTTGACCTGAAATACCACATGCAATATACAACTTGGGACGAACGGTCACGCCGGTTTGACCAATTTGTCGTTCATGTTCGGCAAATCCGGCGTCAACAGCAGCGCGGGAAGCGCCGACTTCTCCTCCGATTGTATTTGCCAAATCATAAAGCAAACTGAAGTTTTCTTTCGATCCCATTCCATAACCTCCTGCAACAATGATTGAAGCATTTTTAATATTTACTTTGGATGATTCGATATGGCGGTCAATAATGCTTATAGCAAAATCAGTATCGGAAACGTATTGATTTACTTCATGCGAAACGACTTTCCCTTTATAATCGGCATCTAAAATTTCTTTTTTCATTACGCCTTCGCGAACTGTCGCCATTTGCGGACGATTATCCGGATTAACAATGGTGGCTACGATATTTCCACCGAAAGCCGGACGTATTTGATACAAAAGATTAGTATAGGTTTTCCCTTCTTTTTTTTCTTCATGATCTCCAATTTCCAGAGAAGTACAATCGGCGGTTAATCCACTGAATAACGCAGACGAAACACGAGGTCCCAAATCTCTGCCGATGCTTGTAGCGCCCATGAGGGCAATTTGCGGCTTCTCTTCCTGAAAAAGTTTTACCAGAATGGAAGTGTGAGGCAATGAAGTATAAGGGTACAGCCGTTTATCGTCAAAAGTATGCAACACATCCACGCCATACGGAAAGACCTGTTCGCCGACCGTATTTAGTTGAGAACCGATAGCGACCGCTTCCAATGTACAATGCAGTTCGCCAGCAAGTTTTCGTCCTTTAGTAAGTAGTTCAAGACTAACATCTTCTACTTTTCCATTTTCTATTTCGAGATATACAAATAAATTATTCATACTGTTTTCTATTTTTTCTTACCCCCCAATTGTGTGGTTAGTAATTAATTCTACCATCAGGGCTTCTATTTGCTGGTCGGAAGAATCCAACGTTTTATTCTCTTTTGCTTGAAAAATAACATTTTCAATTTTCTTTACTTTGGTAGGCGAGCCGGAAAGACCGCATTGTCGTGCATCGGCATTCACATCGGTAGCGCTCCATTCGTTTATCCCTAAATCCCCTGAAGGGGACTTTGCTACTCCCCTTTCAGGGGGCTGGGGGGTGGCAAGTTTTTCGGAAGCCGTTTTCGCATACTTATATTTTTGAATTAATTTAGCATGACGCGGACGACAAGCGGGCGCCGAACCATTCACGGTTATTAAGAGCGGCAACGTTCCTTCTACGATTTCAATACCGCGTTCCAACCGCCGCTTTACGGTGATTTTTCCATTTTCGACCGATTGAATTTCTTCGGCATAAGTGATTTGCGGTATTTTCAATTTCTCTGCTACTTGCGGACCTACTTGGGCTGTATCACCATCAATGGCTTGACGTCCGGAAATGATTAAATCAAAACCGCCGATTTTCTTGATTGCTTCATGCAGTGCATAACTCGTTGCCAAAGTATCCGCTCCGGCAAAAACGCGGTCGGTCAGTAAATATCCTCCATCCGCTCCTCGAAAAAGTCCTTCTCGGATAATATCTGCAGCTCTGGGAGGTCCCATCGTTAATAAAGTTACTGTTGAACCGGAAAATTGATCTTTCAAGCGTAGGGCTTGTTCCAAGGCATTCAAGTCTTCCGGATTGAAAATAGCAGGAAGAGCGGAGCGATTAACCGTTCCATCGGCTTTCATTGCGTCTTTTCCAACATTTCGCGTATCCGGCACTTGCTTAGCCAATACAATAATTTTTAGACTCATTGTTTATTTTATCTATTTAGAGTTATACTAAAATACGGCTGCAAAAGTAATGTATTTTTAACAAACGCGAGCGAAACCGAATGAAAAATTGCACAAAAAGAGAAAAAATGAGCAAAAAAAAGAACTTTAGTTACTGTGTAATTTGCTTGATCGCTCCGGTTTCGGGATAAAAATAAACTTTTACAGGTGCTTTTTTGTCTTCAAATAAAGAAGTAGCAAGAATTTGTTTGTTTCCGAACTGAACGATAGGGAGCGTATTTTTGTACAAGGAGTTTATTCCGTAGAATACTTCTACCTCAGCCTTTCCGGGAGTATTATAAACAATACTCTGCGCTTCTTTGGCTTTTCGTTTGGGATCAACAATATCTTGGGTTTCTATACTTTCCAAATTTTTGATATTGATATAAACCGGACTTCCGCTCAAATCATTTTTATCGACTACTCCGGCATATTTTGAAAACCGGAATAAAACTTCTTTATCGATATTCGAAATGGGTTCTATTTCAAATTCCGAATCAAATGATTCGATACTTGTTGTTCCAACAAATAGTTCTGTCAGAGCTTTCTCTTGAGCTTCAAGATTAGCAAGCACAATTTTCATTCCTTCTCCGTCACGAGGAGTGTTATCGGCGTTACCGGTGAGCAAATCCGTCCGGCTATCGCGCAATTTATAGATTTGTTTAGCAGCTACTTCAGCCATTTTAGTGACTGAGCCGGCATTTAAATATTCTTCCGTAAAAACCGAATGAGCAGACAACTGTTTCGATTCGGAAACCGGCGGGGTGGTGGGCTTAACCTTGTTATCATCATTAGATTCCGCTTCATAATCGGCATTAATAGTGCAAATAAGACCATCTTCCGTGAGATAAACAAAAGGTGCGGTTGTTTTTGATTTAAATTCGACTAAGTAAGAGGCGTCTTTATCAATAACGCCCTTACTTATTACGTTAATATTGTTCAAGGTATAGTAAATCCTATCTTCCGAGATAACCGATTGCCCGTTTACTCCCAGATATTTTTCAGCATACCGGGCATACGGACCTGCTTTTTGAGTAATTTTGCTGTAATTGACCCGTACCGTCAGCATCGTTTTAGGCAAAAAATAAGTTACACCGTAGTCGGTACTTTTCGTTGCACTCATTTTTAGCACTTTGGTCTGAGCAATTAATAAATTAACTGCAAAGAGAATAAAAAAGAAAATACTAATCCGTTTCATAAGTTATTAAGTAGAATCGGTTACAAAATTAGTAATTTTCTTGAAAAGGCGAATATTATTTTAATCGCTTTTATTTTCATCACCCATTTTATTCGTGTTTTTCACCTAAATACAAATAAGAGAAATATTTAAAATAATTAACGACAATTAAACGACTATTTTATATAGTTAATGACCTGAGGGATGCGCATTAAACAAAAATGATGACAGAAGATAGATTTTTTTTGCGGAATTATGTTTACCTTTGACATTTCAAAAACATATAGTCATCAAAATGTATTTACAATGATCGATTTGTCAATATCTTTTATGGGACTTCCCTTGCGAAATCCCATTATAGCAGGGAGTTCCGGTTTAATGAATAATTTGGATTACTTGAAAAGCCTCGATAATGCCGGAGTTGGGGCGGTAGTGCTGAAATCAATCTTTGAAGAGCAAATCCGTATTGAAACGGAGCATTTTTTGGATTCGGACAACAGCAAAGCGCAGGAATGGAAATCTATTTTGAAAGAAATAGAGGAACGAGGCGACTACTATTATGATGAAGCGTTGACTTATATTCGTCAATTTGCAAAAGAACATACCTTAGACCGGTATTTGAAATTAATTTCAGATGCGAAGAAACAGTTGTCAGTCCCGGTCATTGCAAGCATTCACTGTGTGTCGCAGTATCATTGGAGCTACTTTGCCAAACGTATTGAAGAGGCGGGTGCGGATGCGCTGGAATTGAATGTGTATGTTCTGCCATCGGATATCAATCGGACAAGCGAAGAAAATGAAAATGTCTATTTTGATATTGTAGAGCAAGTTCTAAAAGGAATTTCAATTCCTGTTTCATTAAAGATCGGTTATTATTTCTCCAGTCTGGTGCAAACGGTAGCCAAGTTAAGCCAAACCGGAATTTCCGCTTTAACCTTGTTCAACCGCCCGTATCACCCCGATATTGATATTAATCAATTGAAATTATCGTCCAGTCATATTTATAGCAATGCGGAAGAATATATTCAAGTGTTGCGGTGGGTGGCGATTCTTTCGGGAAGGATATCCTGCGAAATTGCCGCATCAACGGGAATACATGATTATCCGGCTGTTGTGAAGCAACTTTTAGCGGGAGCTTCTGCGGTGCAGATTGCGTCTGCACTTTATGCCGAAGGACCTCAAGTGATAGACAAACTATTGAACGGCTTGAAAGATTGGATGCAACAACATGATTTTCAAACTATCAATCAGTTCAAAGGAATGTTCAGGCAAGATAAAATTGAAAATCCCGCCGCTTTTGAACGGGTGCAATTTATGAAATTGTATTCCAAGGTTATGGAAGGTTAGAACTTATCGATTGGAGTCCCTTATCTTCTTTTTCTTCATTAAAACTCTACAATAAGTTTGAGGTTGAATTGTCTTCCGGTTAGCTTATCGGGAACGGCGTATTTGTTTCCATTCACATCGGAAAACCACGAATAAGAGCTTACATTTTTAATATCCAAAAGATTAAAGGCATCGACGCCTACCCATATATTTTTGAAATTGCGCCAAAAAGCCGGCTTATTCTCTTTTGAATTTTCATCTAACAAACGATAAGCCATTCCAATGTCCACTCTCCGATAGGGCGGCGTTTGAATTACAGTCGTATAATTTGTATAATCTTTGCCCGTACCCGGTACGCTGAAAGGAAGTCCAGCCGCCCAAATCGCGCGCAAGTTAAATTGTACATTTTTAAAATGCGGGCTGTATTGAGTAAACGATTCGGGAAAATTATCCGTAAAATATAAAGTGATATTGTAGGTCTGTTCCGTAGGTAAAGGCACTTCTATCCCATTGATGAATTGTTTAGCATTCATCAACGAAAGACTTAGCCATGAATCGGTACCCTGAACGTATTGTCCGAACAACTTCATATCAATTCCGGAAGCATAACCATGAGAAATGTTATATCCATAATATTGAATCCGGACATTGTCCACCGTATAAGGAACCAAGTTATCTAATTTCTTATAATAGAGTTCAGCAGTAAATTTAAACGGACGATTGTCAGTTCTAAAATCATAATCGCCTCCCAAAACAAAATGTGTGGAGCGTTGCGATTTAATTTTATTATTTAAAGTAATGTAGCTATTTCCTTCCTCATCGGTGTTTGTAACTAAAAATTCTTTGTAAAAAGGCGCCTGATAATATAATCCGGTAGCAAAACGAAACGTGAAATTCTGATTTTTAGAAGGAATAAAACCTAATGATGCACGCGGACTAAAAATAAATTCGTGATTAAAATCCCAATAGGAACCGCGAATGCCTGCCGTTATAGAAAAAAGTCCCTGTTCAATTCTATACTTATATGAATCTTGCAAATAACCGGAAAAACGATTGGACTGGATGTTGTTTCTTGACATAAGATTACTATAAACACGAAGATTATCTTCACTATACGGTAAAGAATATCCCATCGAATCCTGTAATTCCCATTCTCTAATACGGTCGGCTATTTTTTCTTTCTGATAAGACAACGCCCAGCGAACGCTGTTTTGATTGAGTCCGACGTTTCCGGACAATGTAGCGTTGGTTACGTTGGATTTCAAATAGTCGCGAGCATGTTGAAGAAAACTTCCGGTTCCGGTTATATCTTTTTCATCCGCTGTCACATCGCTTAACCAATAAGCGCCGTTGATATCATAATTCTCTTGTTCTGTCGATTGAAAAGAGGATAGCTGAAAAGAAACATCCGAATGTTCCGTAACCTTGTACTTTAATGTTCCGGCTCCAAACAAAGTTTGAAATTGATCTCTTTCATATCCACCGTAATATACGTCAAAACTTTTTACCGATTCAAGAGTTCCAAAAGTAGTTTGCCGTAATTCCGGATTAAAATCATAGATATTTTCGGAATAATTCCCCAGAAAACTCAACTCAAGTTTAGGTGTAAATGCGTAAGTCATATACGTTTGAACATCGCTTGCCGAGGGATTGTAATCTCCTTTTTCATCCAACGTATTCAATAGCGTGGTTCCTCTTTTGTAGCGTATTCCGGTGATTTGAGTGAATTTTCCCGAAGAACTTCCTAAATATACATTTCCGCCTAACATGCTGGCGGTTACTCCTCCTTCCAATTTTTCCGGTTTCTTGTAGGTCACATCCAACACGGACGACATTTTGTCGCCATAGCGGGCTTCAAACCCGCCGGATGAAAAATCTACTTTGGCTGTCAAATCCGGATTGATAAAACTTAAGCCTTCTTGTTGTCCGCTACGAACCAAAATTGGACGATAGACTTCTATCCCATTCACATAAACAATATTCTCATTGTAGTTTCCGCCCCGTACCGAATACTGCGTACTTAATTCATTGGTTGAAGAAACCCCTGCCCCGCCGGTAATAACGAACGATTCGATGCTCCCGCCGGTAGCGTCCACAGCTAACCGCCCCTGCTTAATGTCGATTTGCTCCATCGTATTGGTTTGTATCTTGTTAGTGCCGGTTACGGTGACTCCCGCCAATTCGTAGGAAGCATTGCGCATTTTCACGTTGATCGACATATCTCCGGCTACTTCGGGAATAATTCGTTGTGTTTTATTATATCCCAGACAAGAAAATACCAATGCACAAGAATCGCCGATATTGACCGTCAACGCATATTTTCCTTTCTCATCCGTGAATGCTCCGTTTGCCGTTCCACTCACATGGATGGAAACCAACTCGATGGGTATTCCTTCGGAATCCATAACCACACCGGTAATTTTCGCCCGCTGCGCTTGCACGGCAAAAGAGGTGAGAAAAAAAGATAAAATACAAATGTAGCGAATACGCATTAATAAAAGCATTTTATCTAATAACGGAAAATTAAGGTTTTGCGTATAATTTTTGGGGAAAATTAAAAATTAACTGCTGAAAATAGTTTCGTAAAAGGAAAATTGTTATATTTGCAAAAAAGCATAGTATGTACGCTTCACTAATTTCCCAATCCCTCTCCATTTCGGAGAAAACAATCGCTAAAACGCTTGAATTATTGGACGAAGGGGCGACTATCCCTTTCATCAGCCGCTACCGGAAAGAAGTGACCGGCGGTTTGGATGAAGTTCAAATCGGAGAAATCAAGCAGCAATATTCCAAATTGCAGGAGTTGAGTAAACGAAAAGAAACAATTCTTAATTCCATCGAAGAACAAGGAAAATTGACTCCTGAACTGAAAGAGCGTATTGAAAATACGTGGGACAGTACGGAATTGGAAGATATTTACCTTCCCTATAAACTCAAAAAACAAACCCGCGCCGAAATTGCACGAAAGAAAGGGTTGGAACCGCTGGCGAAAATACTGATGGCGCAAAACGAACGCGACATATACGGTAAAGCCGAACGATTTGTCAATAAGGAAGTAACTGATGCGGAAGAAGCTTTGCAAGGCGCTCGCGACATCATCGCCGAATGGGTTAATGAAAACGAGTCCGCTCGAAATTCAATACGGAATATCTTCCGCCGTGAAGCGATTATTTCTTCCAAACTCGTGAAAGGCAAGGAAGAAGAAGGTGCAAAATTCAGGGATTATTTCGATTTCAAAGAACTGCTATCCCGTTGTTCCTCCCATCGGCTGTTGGCTATGCGGCGGGGAGAAACGGAAGGTTTTTTGCGAGTGAGCGTATCACCTGAAGATGAACATTGTTTGGAAACGCTACACCGACGGTTTGTGAAAGGCAACACCCCTTCTTCCGAACAAGTGGAAATCGCTGTGAAAGATGGATACAAGCGTTTGTTGAAACCGGCGATCGAAACGGAATTTGCTACGCTCTCCAAAGAAAAAGCCGATGTGCAAGCCATTAAAGTTTTCGCTGAGAATCTACGGCAACTGCTTTTAGCGCCTCCTTTAGGTCGAAAGCGCGTGCTTGGAATCGATCCGGGATTTCGCACCGGCTGCAAAGTCGTCTGCCTTGATGCACAAGGCAATTTGCTTCATAACGAGACGATTTACCCGCATCCGCCCCAGAATGAAAAAACCAAAGCGAGCATGAAAATTGTTTCGTTAGTAAACGCATATTCTATTGAAGCGATTGCGATTGGAAACGGAACTGCCGGAAGGGAAACCGAGCAGTTCATCACAAATTTACGGTATGACAGGAAATTGCAGATTTTTTCCGTCAGTGAAGATGGAGCTTCGGTTTATTCGGCTTCGCCCATCGCGCGAGAAGAATTTCCGGAATATGACGTAACGGTTCGCGGCGCTATCAGCATCGGACGACGTCTGTTGGATCCTTTAGCCGAATTGGTGAAAATCGATCCGAAATCCATCGGAGTCGGACAGTATCAACACGATGTGAATCAGAGCGAATTAAAAAAATCGCTGGATCAAACGGTTGAGAATTGCGTGAATCAGGTAGGTGTGAATTTGAATACGGCAAGTAAACATTTATTGACGTATGTTTCGGGTTTAGGTCCTTCGCTGGCGCAAAACATTGTGAATTATCGCACGAAAAACGGCGCTTTCAATTCGCGAAAAGAACTGTTGAAAGTTCCCCGACTGGGAGAAAAAGCTTTTGAGCAAGCGGCTGGATTTCTCCGTATCCCGGATGCGGAAAATCCGTTGGATAATTCAGCAGTGCATCCCGAAAGTTATCCGGTAGTTGAAGCGATGGCGAAAGATTTGAATTGCAACATTGGCGACTTAATCCGGGAAAAAACAATCAGAACTACCATTCAATTAAACAAATATTTATCAGATAAAACCGGAATGCCTACGCTTTTGGATATTATGCAGGAATTGGACAAACCCGGACGCGACCCGCGGGCAGCCATTCAAGTGTTTGAATTTGATCCGAATGTAAAAACCATCGCCGACTTACGCGAAGGTCAAGTTCTTCCGGGCATTATTACCAACATCACCCGTTTTGGTTGTTTTGTCGATATCGGCATAAAAGAAAAAGGATTGGTTCACATTTCCAATTTAGCCGACCGATACGTTTCAGATCCAACAGAAGTGGTTTCCATTCATCAGCACGTGCAAGTGAAAGTGCTTAGTATTGATTCCGAACGGAAACGGATTCAGTTGAGCTTAAAACGCTGAGTTCATCAGGGTATATTTCAAATTATTCATACGATTCCTCTGCTAAGCATCGAGCTTTGTCGCATAAAAAGAGAGGACGACCGAAACCGATCGTCCTCTCACACTTACTTACTATTAACAATTAAAAAACTATTCGAATTTATTCTGCAAACATTACGACACGATTCTTATCATTTACTGCAAATGGTTGTACGGTATCGCCTTTCCAATCTAATTTCAAACGGCTACTGTCAATTTTGTATTTGGTGACCAATTCTTTTGCAACAGCTTTAGTACGTCTTTGGGAAAGTCCCATATTGTATCTGGGATTACCGGTTTGTACATCGGCATAACCAACAACGTTAAGTTTAGCATTTGGATTTGCATTTAAGAAATCGGCAGCAGATTTAACATTTGCTTCTTGATCGGGATCAATAATTGATTTATCCAAACGGAAGAATACATTGTTAAGTACAGGTTTAACCGGTTCAACAACCGGTGGTTCCGGTTTGGGCTCCGGCTTCGGTTGTGGTCTGGGTTCCGGTTTGGGTTCCGGTTTCGGAGCCGGCTGTTCTTGTACAACAGGAGGCGCAACGATTACTTTTTTAGAAGACTTACCAAAATTGTAAATAAGTCCAATAGAACCGGAAAGAATACCATCAAAATAATTTGGAGAACCAAAAAGAGAAGGACTATTCCCTTTGTACCCGTCTTCATTTGCATCAGCAACATTTAAACCTACATTTGCGAACAAAGAAACATGATTTGACAAACGGAATGTATTCAACACTCCACCACCAACCATGAAAGAACCTGAACCTTTAGCACCGTCAGGACGTTCTTCCGAACTATATCTCGACCCTGCATTAAATGATTGCATATAGCCAGGACCTAAATACAAAACAAGGTTATAAAACCTGTCCGGAGAAAATTTGCGGAAAACATTCGTTAAGTTGAGCATAAAGTCAACACGTCCGCCGAGATACTTTTCATCTTCCATCCAAGCCCTATTTTCAAAGAAAGGATGTAACGTACCGCCTTCACCGAAGATACGAGCTCCTACTTTGTGGCTGAACCATTTACCAACAAACAAATTACCGGCTAAAGAAGGACGCGCCAATACTCCGCCAAAATCTGTTTTAGCGTTATTATTCAGATAGACATCTCCTTGAACACCGGCGCCAATAAACCAATTTTTACCGTTGTTGTACGTGCTATCGCTCGTAAACATATCCTTTTTCTCTTGGGCAGTAATAGAAAAAAGAAACACTAAACTAAAAACTAAAAGTAAACTTAATTTTTTCATAAACCATTATAATATTATAATTAAACAATCTCTCATTCTATATTAAAATTTGATAATATGAATTTATGCCACAAAGGTAATGATTTTTATCATTTTCCAAAAATATATGACATTTTTTTCGTTAAAAAAAAATAAAATCGTTAGAATAAAACCGTTTAAAAAATTATTTCTTTTGAATCTGTGGCGTTCTTACGAAAAATAAATATATTTGTAGTCTAAAATATATTTACTTATGCATAAAAATTTTTTATTTCTTTTATTATTATTTCCAGCGCACGCCTTATTCAGTCAAACAACCGGCGAGCCATTGATTCAAAATGTATATCAACGTAATATACAACGTCTTAATGGTTATTGGAATTATGTTGCCGACCCGTTAGAAACCGGTTATTACGACTACCGCCGACAACTCGACGTAAATGGTTTTTTTAAGGACGTAACCGTAGATAACATTCAAAAATTTAAGGAATATGATTTTGATTCTTCGCCGGTGATGGGCGTCCCGGGTGATTGGAATACACAAAAACCGGAGCTATTTTATTATGAAGGAACGGTGTGGTTTCGCCATAAATTCAGTTATCAGCCATCGGGCAAGAAAGTATTTCTTTACTTTGGAGCAGTGAATTATGATGCAAAAGTATATCTAAATGGTAAAAAGGTTGGAGAACACATCGGAGGTTATACTCCTTTTAATTTCGACGTAAGCGATAAAATTGCCGCCGGCGAAAATACACTTGTTGTGAAAGTGGATAACAAGCGTAGCGTCGATGCCGTGCCTACCAATAATTTCGACTGGTTCAACTATGGCGGTATTACCCGCGATGTATTGCTGGTTGAATTGCCGCAAACATTTATTCAAACCTACAAATTTCAATTGCAAAAAGGAACGCTGAATGTTATTCAAGCGCAGGTTAAACTGAATGATCATCAGGCAGGCGCAAAAGTTACGGTAGAAATACCGGAGCTAAAACTAAAAAAAATAATTGAAACGGATACCGCCGGTATAGCGTCGTTCACAGAAAAAACAAATCCGACGCTATGGTCGCCGCAAAATCCGAAGCTGTATGATATAAATATCAGTACGACAACCGACCACGTGAACGACCAAATCGGATTTAAACAAATCACAACACGCGGACACGAAATTTTATTGAACGGGACGCCACTGTTTCTCAAAGGAATCAGTATCCACGAAGAAGCGGCTTACCGTAACGGACGCATTTATTCGGCGGAAGAAGACCGGATATTATTGAATTGGGCAAAAGAACTCGGATGTAATTATGTCCGTCTGGCTCACTATCCGCACAATGAACAAATGGTGCGCGAAGCGGAAAAAATGGGAATCATGGTATGGAGCGAGATTCCCGTGTATTGGACGATTCAATGGGAAAATCCTGCAGTGTATGCGAATGCGCTAAACCAACTGAACGAAATGATTGAGCGCGATCAGAACCGCGCCAACATTATTATTTGGTCGATTGCAAACGAAACGCCTTTCAGCGAAGCGCGCAACCGCTTTCTCTCAGCGCTGGCAATTGCCGCTCGCCAAAAAGACGACAGCCGCTTGATAAGTATGGCAATGGAACGACACGACAAATCGCCGACGGTATTATCTGTCAAAGATGATATGAGCCAATTCGTGGACGTGATTAGCTTCAACCAGTATGTAGGCTGGTACGATGGCACCACAGATAAAATAGATAGCGTCCGATGGGAAATTGATTACGATAAACCATTTATAATTAGTGAATTTGGTGGAGACGCTCTGTATGGTCTGCATGGCGATAAAACCAATATCTGGACGGAAGAATACCAAGCGGAGTTATATCGTAAAACATTAAAAATGATTGATGAACGCATGCCGCCTATTGCAGGCATGTCGCCTTGGATATTGAAAGATTTTCGTTCGCCCCGCCGTCTTCTGCCGCAAATACAGGATGGATTTAATCGTAAAGGTTTGATATCCGACAGAGGCGAACGGAAACAAGCGTTTTATGTGCTGCAGGAATGGTATAAAAAGCGATAGTGGTTAGTGATAAATAGTAAATAACTTGATGCGCGGAAAATTGATTTTGATATTGCTGTTAAGCGGATGGATTTCCGTTTTGTATGGACAAGGAAACGCCGTATTGGATACTGCCGTAAATAATATTGCTAAACAACTTTCTGTTTATCCGCAGGAAAAACTCTATTTGCATACCGATAAACCGTATTATATCACCGGTGAAAAATTGTTTTTCCGAGCGTTCCTGTTGGATGCTTTTACCAATAAACAGACTGCAATAAGCCGCTATATTTACGTCGAATTAATCAATCCAGCGGATTCGGTGGTGCAACGGGTGAAAGTTCGCTCGGATACAACCAACTTGTTTTATGGCGTGATCCCGCTTTCGGAAGAGTTACCGCAAGGCGACTACAAAATACGGGCTTATACACAATATATGCGTAATCAAGGTGAAAATTCGTTCTTTTCCAAATATGTCCGGATAAGCGACCCTCAAATTTTATCGGTACAAACACAAACTGATTTTCAGTTTACCGAAGATGGGAAAATAAATACGAGCTTACGTTTTCTCAATGCAAAAACACAGGACGTTATCAAACCTCAATCGGTTACTCTCCGGCTGAATCTGGAGCCTGCTTTTGCGAAAAAACCGGACAATGACGGTTGGATTCGCGTTAAATTGACGGTTCCTCCCCAAGCGACAACAAGAGTTTTGTATGTAGAAATGATTGATAATCGGAGTATTTCTAAGCAGTATCTACCAATTCCTTATCCTGAAGGAGACTTTGATGTTTCTTTTTATCCCGAAGGCGGACATTTAATTGCCGGACAATTGTCGAATGTGGCATTTCAAGCGCTCAACTCCGAAGGGAGACCATTGAATATTAATGGTGAAGTCGTCGATTCCCAAGGCAATGTTGTTACAAAATTTAAAACGCTTCACGAGGGAATGGGTGACTTTTATATCCAAGCTCAACCCGAAGAACATTATCAAGCGGTTTGTCACAACGGCGACCGCACGTTGCGATTCAATTTGCCGGAGGCTCAAACGAATGCACTTGCTCTGAAAGCTGCTATTCGCGACAATAAATTGTGGGTCACAATCAACAAATATGATTCCATTGCCTTTCCTGAGCTTTATTTACTGATTCATTCCGGCGGTTATGTCGGTTATGCAAAACCATGGGATACAACAAAGGAATTTATTGCTTTCGACTTGTCGGACTTTCCTTCGGGGATAAATCATATTTTATTATTGACTAAAGATTTACAGATAGTAAGCGAACGCTTGGTCTTTCTGTTAAATAACGATCAAGGCGTTGCAGACGTTACGACGCAAAAAAGCGCTTACCGGAAAAGAGAACAAATCCAAGCCGAAATCCAATTGAAAGACGAAAAGCAAAAATCTCTGAAAGGCAGCTTTTCGATTGCCGTAACCAGCGACAAAGAAGTAACGGCAGATACAACATCCGGAATTTTATCCGATATTCTATTGCGTTCGGAATTGCGGGGAACGATAGATAATCCGGAATATTATTTTCAAAAAGGAAATAAAATAGCTGAAGCGGCAGCCGATTTGCTGATGAAAACCCATGGATGGACACGTTACGCTATCCCTGATGTGTTGCTTGGAAAATTAACTTATCCGAATATTCCGTTCGAAACAAGTCAGGAGTTTTCGGGAATCGTAAAAAGCGGTTTGCTTTCAAAACCTGCCAAAGACTTCAACGTTTCATTAATATCATTGAATATGGGATTCTTTGACATGACCCAAACCAATGAAAACGGACGGTATGTATTTCGGAATTTTGAATTTCCGGATAGCACAAAATACGTTATCCAAGCCTTGAATAGTAAGGGAAAAGGCAAACAAATGACGGAATTGTATGTCGATGAAGATTCTTTCCCGAAAATAAACAAAACAGGAATTGAACCCTTCGCTCCGGAAGATAAAAACAATCCGGCATTTCTCAACTATGTGGCAAAAGCCGATTTGCAATATACGTATGAAAATGGAGTAAGAGTAGTTCATTTGCCTGATATAGAAATAAGAGGCGTTCATAAAGATAACGATAAATATAAATCCGCCTACTATTCCGAACCGGACTATTCATTTTCCGAAGATGACATAACGAAATACGGCTCCACAGATATTAAAAATTTGTTTTATCGGGTTCCCGGAGTGAGGGTGGCGGGAAACAGCATCTCGATACGGGGCGGCGGAGACCCGTTAGTTGTAATCGACGATATGCCTTATACCCCTGCACAGGGAGAATCTGCCGTTGATATTCTTAATATGCTTAACATCAATGATATTGGTAAAATAGATGTTCTTAAAGATCCTGTCAATTTAGCCACGTATGGTATGAGAGGAGGAAACGGAATTATTGTAATTTATACGAAGCGAGGCGAAAACAATAGTCCTCTTCCATCGTTTAATATCAAGCAGTTGATACCGCTCGGTTATCAGCAGCCGGTTGAATTTTATTCTCCTAAATACGATTCGCAGGAAAGGTTAAATAATCCGAAGCCTGATTTACGAACGACTATCTATTGGAAGCCGAATGTCATAACAGATGATGACGGCAATGCAAAATTGGATTTTTATTCGGCGGACGACCCGGCTACTTATTCCGTCATCATTGAAGGCGTGAGTGATGACGGCAAGCTAATTCACTACTACGGTAAGTCAATCATAACAGTGAAATGAAATGAAAGAATGGTTTGATGACAAAACTTTATGAAGCGACCGTAGTAACGCATGCCAAATATCCCAATCGCTTCATTCCATTCGATTACGAACCTGTTGCTTGATATGGAATGCGGATAAGTTTTCGCTAACTGCATCATTGCATCCTTACAGTCGGGCGATTACATTGAGAAAGCCGGACTACACCCTTGATGTAGTCCGGCTTTCATGTCCAGATAGTCCGACTATTTACTTGTCGTCTCTATTTTTTACAAACTATCTCCAAAATCTTTACGGAACTTAGCCATCAGTTTTTCAGGCCAATCGGATACCGGAGCAAGCCGTCCCATAAAGAAACGTAATACAGGAGGCTCATACACAAATTTCAATCCGCCGATCATTTCGCGATTGTCTTTTAACCAAGTCAAACGGTCGAGTACGTACATGATTTGTGATAAGGTAAATACACGGCGCGGTACAGCCAAGCGCAACAATTCCATGTCTGCAAATGTTTCGTTGCCATATTCGTCGCGTTGATTGGAAATAGAACCGCGTTCCATGCCTCTTACTCCTGATATCAGGAAGAAAGCCGCTGCTAATGAACCTGCAGGGTATTGTGTTTGCGGCAAGTGCGAACATAACTCCATAGCGTTTACGTGCGCACCTAAAACACCCGGAGGCGTCACCATGGAGATGCCTCTTTTTTCCGCTTCGTTTACTAAATAAGCAATGAATGCCGGACTTTGCGAAATGACGGTTTCATCTTGCGTTTCATATAATCCTACAGTCATGGCTTCTATTTCACGGATAGAGATACCTCCATACGTTAAGAATCCTTCGTAGAGAGGAACCAGCGCTTCCAATTCTTTGTAGATAGTTTCACTGTTCGTACCAATACCGCCGCCCCGAGAAGAACTCAATTTGCGGGCAGAGAAGTAAACAATGTCGGCAAGTCCGGTCATAATTTTAATGACATCGGCAATATGTGCATCCTTAAATTCTTCTTCACGTTGTATTACCAAATAAGCGTTTTCACCCAATAAACTTGCGTCCAGCACAATACGAATACCGTATTTGTCCGCAATAGCGCGAACGTTACGAAAGTTTTCTATCGAGAACGGTTGTCCGCCGATAAGATTGGTTGAGGCTTCCATCCGGATATAGGGTATTCTTTCTTTACCGTGCTTTTGAATATACGCTTCCAAAGCTTCAATATTCATGTTTCCTTTGAAAGGATGGGATGATTTTATTTTATAAGCTTCCGGATAAAGTAATTCAACAATTTGTCCGCCTTTTTCAGTAATATGCGCAAGGGCAGTTGTGAAATGGTAGTTCATCGGAATAAGGTTGCCTTTACGAACATACGCGCAAGCCAATATGTTTTCAGCTGCACGACCTTGATGCGCAGGCAAAAAATATTGCAAATCCAATACATCTTTAACTGCTTGACGCAACCTAATAAAACTTTGCGAGCCGGCATAAGCGTCGTCTGCTCTCATCATTGCAGCCAATTGCTCGTCGCTCATGGCATTCGTACCGCTATCGGTCAGCATGTCTAAATAAATATCAGTCGTATTCAAACCGAAAGTGTTATAACCGCCTTCATTGAGCGCCTCCAATCGCCGTTCAATAGGGACTAAATTTAATTTTTGGACAATGCGAGTTTTGTGAAGCTCCAATGGAATAGTTTCACCTGAATAAAATTTAACTTTGGAATTTGACATAATAATGCTTTTTAGAATTAAAATGAAACAAAGGTAATGATATTAATTAAATAATAATTACTTTTTCTGAAATTTTTATTTAAAATTTACATTAATGTAAAAGTAGCGAACTATCGCCATAACTTAAAAAGCGGAAATCGTTTGTCAAAGCGTAATCGTAGATTTCACGCCATGCGCCTTCTACAAAAGCGGAAATCAATAGTAATAAGGTACTTTTCGGCTGATGAAAATTGGTAATCATCCCATCGACTATTTTGAAAGAATATCCGGGAGCAATCAAGATTTGCGTATGAGTCGTCAGCGTTTCCAGATGATTCCGTTCCATGTAGTTCAATAAATAATTCAAAGCGCCGGAAGCAGACAAGTTGTTACCGTCTTCTTTTTCCGGATAAGGCATCCATTGACCAATGGTCAATTCTTCGGGATTTGTATTGGGATTTTTCTTCAAAATAAGTCCTAAATAATACAAGCTTTCTAAAGTACGAACCGAAGTCGTTCCGACTGCAAAAATGTGTCCTTCCTTATTTATTAATTGTTCAATGGTCGATTTCTTCACCGAAAACCATTCCGAGTGCATTTCATGTCCTGCCAACGTTTTTGATTTCACCGGCTTGAACGTACCGGCTCCTACGTGCAAAGTCAATTCTTCTCTACCGATATTCTTTTCCCGCAAAGAATGGAAAACAGCATTCGTGAAATGCAATCCGGCGGTTGGAGCGGCTACCGAACCTTTTATTTTGGAATAAATCGTCTGATAGGTTTCTTTATCGCTGGCTTCGGTTTTTCGATTCAAATATGGCGGTATTGGTAATTCTCCGCACTTTTCCAACACATCGGCAAAAGTCCAATCCGGATTATCCCATTCAAAGCGGATGAGTTGCGTTTCACCCCAACTATTGATTCGCTCTGCTGTGCATCGCACATCAGGCGTTGCATATTCTAATTTTCCTTCTTTCCATCGTTTGGAATTTCCGACTAAACACGTCCATGTGCAAGTTTGAGTTTGAGCAAAAGCTTGGGCATAATCCGAAGGTTCATACGGTTCCAAGCAAAAAATCTCAATAGACGCTCCGGTTTTCTTTTGAAAAATCAATCGCGCCTGAATGACTTTGGTATTGTTAAAAACTAATAATGCTTTTTCCGGAATAAAATCGCTTATGTTCCGAAATGAACTTTCGGTAATACTACCGTTTTTCCAAACCAATAATTTAGAATGATCCCGTTCCTTCAAAGGAAATTTAGCAATCCTGTCTTCGGAAAGCTCGTAATCAAAATCGTCGATAAGAATTGATTTAACTTCATCCATTTCAAATCAGTCCGAAAAATTTGTCCCTTACGATATAGCAAGCGCCGACAACTCCGGCTTTATCTCCCATTTTGGATGTTTTGAACCGGACGTCTTGATTCACTAAATTCAACGAATACCGCTTAAGAGCCGTTTGTACGGGAAGTTGCAAATAGTCGCTCACTGCTGCCAAAGCGCCGCCGATAATGACTAATTCGGGATTGAAAATATTGACCAGCATAGCAAGATAACGCCCCAATTTTTCACCCATTTCTTCGAGCACCTCAATTGCTAATACATCTTCATGTCCTGTGACAGCTTGTATTATCTGATCAATAGTAATGGAGTCGATGTCTTTTATTTTAGATAATACGGAAGTTGCTCCCGAATGCAATTTATCCTTGATTTTCCGTTCTAACGCCCAACCCGACACTTCAGTTTCTAAACAACCTTTTTTCCCGCATTGGCAAATAATATCGTTATCGAAAAGCGGCGCATGACCAAACTCGCCTGAATATCCCGATTTTCCATAGTAAAGACTGCCTTTGCAAATAATTCCCATTCCCAATCCCCAACTGATATTGACAAAAAGAATCTCTTGCTCGTTTTTTACGGTTCCACAATTATATTCGCCGTAGGTCATCGCTCGCGAATCATTTTCAAGATAAGTCTTCACGTGTATTTTCGACTCAATGATAGAAGACAATGGTTTTTCTTCAAAATAAAAATAACTGTAACTGAATCCTTCACGCGAATTGATTCGTCCTGTGAGATTGATGCAAGCGCCAATGATTTTCTGACGTGAAACTCCCGAATTATCGATAAAAACATTAATGATATCGCATAACTTGTCTAACGATTCGCGATTGTTTTCCAAGGAATAATGGATATTTTCCGATATTTTCACATTTTTGTTGTCGGCGCTTTGCAAGCCGATAGTAACGGCTGTACGTAATACTTCTACACCCAAATAATAAAAAGCGGTAGGATTAATTCCATAAATACTGGGGCGGCGACCTCCCGTCGTATCAATTTTACCGAAATCATGGATAATTCCTTCTTCAAGTAACTCGCTAATCAATTTAGTAATAGTTGGAATACTGTATCCCGTTTCCTTACTGAGATTCGGTATTGTATTTTCGCCGCCTATAGCCAACGTTCTCACCAAATCTTTTTTCAGATTGATGGTCTTTAATGCTGACAATGAAATATGATCCGAATTATTAAAAATAAGAGAAATGCTCAAAATTGTATTGTTTTAAATATTTGGACAAAATTAAACATTTCTATTCAAACCAACAACCAAAAATATAGTATTTATTATTTACCGCTATATTATTTATATAATTTATAAATAATAAAATATTTATAAAATAATTTAATAACTATATACTTATTTAAAAAAATAAAGATTATCTTTGCGAAGATTATTTAAATAAATTAATCTTATGTGAATTTTTGAAATCTTAAATATATGTATGTATTGTAAAATTCTCAACCTATGATTGTATTCCAAAAAAACAAGGAAAAAGCGGGTGTATTGACAAAAGAAATACACTTACCGCAGACGACTTTTTTCAGTCGTTGCTCTATTTTTCTACAAATGGCAAAAAGCAGCAATGTTTTTTCAGGACAGTGTAGAAAAATGATAGGTGTGCTTTTGTGCATTTTTACATTTCTTTCGGGGACTTATGCTCAACAAGCAGTAACAGGTAAGGTAACTGATAATAAAGGAGAATCGTTACCGGGAGTAACTGTTGTATTGGCGGGAAGTTCGGTAGGAACAGTTACTGATGCAGACGGGCTTTATAAAATTTCGGTGCCTTCCGATAAATCGATTCTTGAATTTACTTTTTTAGGCTATAAAAAACAATCCGAAGCTATAGGTAAACGTAGTGAAATCGATGTTATTATGATGGAAGACTTAAAAGTCTTGGATGAAGTGGTTGTAGTTGGATACGGCACTCAGAAAGCGAGTACACTAACTGGCTCGGTAGATCAAATCGGATCTAAAGAATTGGTAAAAGCTCCTATGCAAAATGTATCAAATATGCTTACCGGCAAAATATCAGGGTTGACTAGTATTCAGCAATCGGGAAAACCAGGAGCTGATGGAACAACTCTTTATGTACGAGGCTTAAATTCTTTTGCCGGAAGCACCGGAGGTAATAGTCCGATGATTATTGTTGATGGAGTGCCTCGCACACTCGATTATTTGAATCCAAACGATATTGAAACCGTATCTGTATTGAAAGATGCATCTGCTTCTATTTATGGGGTGCAAGGTGCGAATGGCGTTATTTTGATTACGACAAAGTCTGGGAGCGAAGGAGCAGCTAAAATTTCATATGACGGCTCTTATTCTTTAGCTCAAAATACGGCAATGCCAGAATTTTTGAATGCAACTGATTATATGTATTATAATAATGAAGCAAGGGAAATGGATGGACTTACTCCACTTTGGACAGCAGATATCCAAAATAGAGTGCTAAAAAATGATCCGAATAGTATTTGGGGACAGACCAACTGGTTAAATAAAATATTCCAAACAGGTACGACACAGCAACATAATATTTCGGCTTCAGGTGGTACGGACAAGATGAAGTACTATACAAGCATTGGTCTGATGGATCAGAACGGAACGATGATTAACACGAATTTCAGACGTTTTAATGTGCGTACGAATTTAGATATTCAAGTTGCTAAAAACTTAAAATTCACTACAAGTTTGTCAGGTTATCGTACGGATAGGCATTGGCCAGGAACGGATATTAGCAATCAAGGTGAATTTAATCCTGTTCGACAAGCGATTACGTCAATTCCAATCATTAAATCCGAATATCAAGGCTTACCTACCGCATGGAATGGGGCGACCTATTTGGTTAATGGTTATGCTGCATTGACTGAATCGGGGTATAAAAATGAAAGTCGTTGGCACTTCGACTCTAACTATAAGCTTGAATATGATTTTTCCAATTTGATGGATATATTGAAAGGTTTGAAAGTATCAGTATTTGCCGCCTATAATTATGAACAGACAACAGATTCCAATTATGATCGTTATTACCAATTATATTATGTGAATAGCACTTTAGATGAAGGGATTGGCGGAGCCAGCGGATACACACCGGGCAATGCTTACTCAAAATCGTCTTCTTGGGGAGATACATGGTTATTGCGTCCACAATTAGATTATGCTCGCGATTTCGGCATAAATTCTGTAGGAGCAACTTTGCTCTTTGAAGAGCAACAAAGTTATTCATCCACTATGACGGGAAATGCGAAAGGCTATTATAGCGATAATCCAGTCGATATATCGCTGGGTACATCTTTTCCAAGTACTCCGGTAACGGGATCATATAGTTATACAGGACAGAAATCGTGGGTAGGACGGCTCAATTATGCTTACGACAAAAAATATTTAGCAGAATTAGCTTTTCGTTCCGATTGGTCGTATGTTTTCGCTCCCGAAAATCGTAGAGGTTTCTTTCCTTCAGCTTCTTTAGGTTGGGTATTGTCGCAGGAAGATTTCTTTTCCAAAGCATTCCCAAACATCGAATATTTTAAACTACGCGCCAGCTATGGACAAGCCGGTAACTCTGATGTAACGCCTTTCTTATATAATTCAACGTATGCTCTGGCAACTAATAGCATGGCATTTGGCGATCCGGCGGCAGCCATTCCTCTTACACAATTTTATTCAACGAATCCATATATTTACCGTAATTTGACTTGGGCTACTACGTCCACCTACAATTTAGGATTGGATCTCAACATGTGGAAAGGTTTATTCGGTATGAGTTTTGATGTATTTTATAAACTGACTACCGGTATTTTGCAAAATGTAACCGGAAACTATCCTCCTTCTTTGGGGGGATATTATCCTACTTATCAAAATTCAGGAAAAGTAGATAATAGAGGTTTTGAAATCACTTTAAAACATGACAACCGGATTAATAGAGATTGGAGTTACGGTTTAAAAGGCAATTTTTCGTTCGCCCGCAACAAGGTGTTACGTAGAGCAATGACAGACGATCATCCTAATTATCAACCAGTTGTTGGAACATCCATGAATGCAATATATGGTTTGAAAGCAGTCGGATTGTTTCAGACTCAAGAAGAAATAGATAATTATCCGAAAGCGCCTTCAGGAACGCTAAGGTTAGGAGATATTAAATATTTGGATGTAAACGGCGATGGACTCATTAGCCAACAATATGATTTTGTGAAAATCGGTTATGGGGCTATTCCTGAAATTAATTTTTCTTTAGATATGAATGTATCATATAGACATTTTTATGCCTCGTTGCTATGGCAAGGCGTTTCCCATACCGATTATGAGCTCTCGGGTACGTATGACACAGGAGTAATGGCTTCAACCGTTTACACAAGTTCATTTGCAGAATCAGGAAATTCACCTTATTATCTTATCCAAGGAGCATGGACACCAGATCATACAAACGCGAAATATCCGCGCTTAAGCACTATATCGAATGGGAACAATGCATGGCCATCAAGTTGGTGGGTGGTTAACGGAGAATATTTACGGTTGAAAAATCTGAATATAGGCTATACAATTCCTGACAAGGTATTGAAGAAAACGCCATTTAGTCGGATCAATATTTATTTAGCAGGAACAAATCTGCTTACGTTTAGCCATTTTCCGTATGTTGATCCGGAAAGTCCGTCGGTAAGTAACGGATACTATCCGCAACAAAAAACATACAGCATTGGCGCAAATATTACATTCTAAAAATAGGAGGAAATTATAAATGAATAAAAAAATTATATTATTTTTAAATATTGTTGCTCTGGGTTTAGGTATGTTTTCTTGCACAGATGTTACAAATTTGAACAATACGACCGAAATATCCGATCAGGCGATCTGGAGCACTGAAGAAGCTGCGGAGATGTATATTACAGCATCGTATAAAACATTTACCGATGTTTCGCAAGTAGCGAACAGCCGTACGACATATTATGACAGTTTCAGCGACTTGATGAAATCGACCTCGTGGGATCAATACAATCATCCCTACAACAAAGCTTTATTACAAGCCAGTGCTTTTTCGACAGGAAGTGCGGGATGTTTTGAATGTTGGAGTGGAAGTGCTGACGATAATACCATTGCTTATTCGCGTATTCGTCGTGCCAATGTTTTGTTGGACGAAATTAACCGTTATGGGGTAAAGAGTTTTGGTGAAGATTGGTGTAACATTCGCAGGGCAGAAGTTCGTCTTTGTCGTGCATTTTCGTATTATCGTTTGATTCGCGTGTATGGCGGAGTCGTCATTCGCACAGATGTTTCCGGAGTAAACGGAGGTGTGGACGATGGCTCCAATCCTGCTGATATTAGTCGAGCGCGCGCTTCAGAAGCAGATAGCTGGAGTTTTGTAATTAGTGAGTTGCAGTGGGCTGCCCAATATTTACCTGATTCGTGGACAACGGAATGGAATGGTCGCGCTACCAAGAAAACAGCTTACGGTTTGATTTCCCGTATGGCATTGTATGCCCAACAATGGCAAACAGCTATAGATGCAGCTGAAAAAGTAAAAGAATTAGGAGGGGCTTTGGCAAGCGATTATGCAAAAGTTTTTCAGGTGGATGGAGGACAGGATAATTCATCGGAAATTTTATTTGCTTTGTATTTTGCAAAAGGCACCGTCATGCATCATTTTGATGAATATAATCGTCCTTTTGGTGATGATGCCGCACTTAGTACAACTGTATATGGCGAGCAGGTACCAACAGCTGAACTTTCAGACCTCTACGAGTTTAAGGATGGAACGCCGTTTGATTGGAGCACTTATTCTGCATCTCATACAGATCCATATACCGATAGAGAACCTCGTTTTCAGGCGACAGTCATGTACAATGGTTGCCAATGGGAAGGCAGAGAAATTCAAACCTACGTAGGCGGCAGTGATGGATATGTAGATTTCACACAAAGCAGTTCAACCAATGGACATACTTGTACAGGCTATTATCTACGCAAATATTTACAAGAAGGTTATAAAAACTTTGTTACAGATGGAGGAAGTTATCAATACGACGCCGTACTCCGTTATGCAGAAGTGTTGCTGAATAAAGCCGAAGCATACGCACAATTAGATTACAATCAATATCGCGATCAGGCGTTAGAAGCGATGAATGAAGTGAGAAACCGAGTTGGGTTACCGTCAAAAACTGCATCTGATGCCCCTGATTTAAATTCATTTTTGACCTTATTGCGCAAAGAACGTTGTGTAGAATTAGCCGGCGAAGGTTTTCGCTATTGGGATTTACGCCGCTGGAAATTAGCCGAAAGCGTAATTAATGGACAAAACGCGCATGGAGTAAAAATTACGAAGAATGATGATGGTACGTTTAGTTACGAAAGAGTGGCTTGCGATGGAGGAACATCACGTATTTTTCTTAATAAATATTATTACTTTTCGTTACCTTCATCCGAATTGGCAAGTAATAAATTATGTGTAAATAATCCATATTGGTAATCCACAAAGATAAAATCATCAAAAATGAAGACAATAAAAAAAATAGGATTAATATTAAGTGTTTCCATGACTATTTTGTTATGGAATTGTGCTGAGGCAGATAAAGAGTATGTACATGATTCGAACATCATCTCTCAAATGGTTTGCTCAGCAACACACGGCGGCAGTGAATTTTTAGGGGAAATCCATGAATTCGACAAGGGCGGCAATGAGGTAACTGATAGTGCATTTACTCAACAACAGGTGGAAGGCGGCTATGGACTCATTTTGTTTCATATTTCTCAATCCTTACAAAGTGATGTGGACTTAACGAATATTTATCTGGTAGCGACGTTAACATACGATCAATTCATTACGCCATCTTTATCAGGGAGACATGACATCACAGGAGATGGAATTATTATTACCGTAAAATCCGGCGTCGGCACAACGCGTCAATATCGGATTAGAGGAGATTATCAATAGTTGAATATTAAAATTATATTGTAATGAAAAAATTAAATTTAAAATTATATTCGTCTCTTATTTTAGGGTGTATCATTCTATTGTTTGACGCTTGTCAAGACAACAAATTAAGTACTGATGCAAGTATAGTTAATTCTTTTAAGGTGAAAGGTACAAGCGGCACGATGTTTAATGCAGACATCGGCGCTGACAATGTGATTACAATTAAAGTTTCACCTTATCGCGATGCTGCAACAGAATTGGACTCTGTGACGCCAATCTTCTATCTATCAAAAGGCGCAACTGTATTTCCAGATCCATCAGTTCCTCAAAATTTTGCACAACAGGGAGGCGTGAAATATACTGTTACGGCAGAAGACGAAAAAACACAGAAAGTATATACAGTAACATGGGGTGTTTCTGATCAATTGCCATACGGTGAAGGATTCACTCAAGCGGAAGTAGGAGCATCTAAAAGTTTTGTAGAACTTGGCTATCCCGGTGAAGTCGGTAATACAAGCCTTCCTTCGATACAATATGGAGACCTTTTGATGTATCATGCTTATTGTGGTGATTATATAGTACTTCTTTCGCGTGCATATATTAACTCCGACCCATCTTCCCCTTATTGTATAAAAGTGGTGGATAAAACGAATTTGAATGATGCAGGCGTTCTTAATTTAGGATCTATTTCCGTTTCCGATATACAAATGATTACGTCGGACTATGAAGGAAAATGTGTTGCTGCTGTAACCAATAACAGTGGAACAGAATTTTTCTATTGGGCAAAACCGACAGATGCGCCTACATCCGTTGGAAAAATTGATGTAAACATGACGCCGGATACCGATGGATCAAACAACTTCCAAGTTGCCGGCGACATTACCAACAATGCATGGATTACTGCTTTAGCTCCACGCGGACAAGACGGCGAACATTATCGAGTAAAAGTGACCGGCGGCAAATTAGCGTCCGATTATTCCATAGTTAAAACCGGTTACTCGAGTAGTGATTGCTCTGGTTTTCAAATGATTTCTCCGCTTGATGATTCAGACAATCCAAGTTTTGTAATTGGAGATACCGAAGGAGATGCAGCAACAGCAAATTCCATTCACTGTTATATTAATTCGCCTTCAGGCATAACTACTAACGTAATGCCGGGATATTGGCAAAATATACTGCAAGCATGGTGGGTAGGTACGGGATTCTCTACTGCTCGCATAGGAGGACGTTCTCCTGTTGTTTCAGCGCTTCCCGTCAATGGCAAAACTTATATAACGGTTACAAGCGGTACAGGTTGGTGGTTTGCAGCCGCAGTATTGTCCTCTGATTTACAATCATTGGCTGAGTCTGATCAAAATCTGAACATTGCTTTTGGCGTAGCTGCAAGCCGTGGATGGAGCTACGGAGAATGGGTTGATTGGTATTGGAGCGACGAAAATAAAGAAGCTTATCTAGCAGTCTGGTTTGAAAGGCTCGGATTATATACCTATAAACTAACTTGCTACGAATAATGTAAAATTGTATCAGGAGATATGGTATGTCAGCGTTTACTGCATATCATATTTTTCTGATTATTCATTCGTTCAATTTATAATTATGATAAGAAATATATTTTTAACGTTCATCTTTGTAGCTTATTCTACAATCGCTTGTTCCGGCGGCGATAAACAAGGGGATGTGAATCAACCGGACATTCCGACAGACGTAAATACACCGCCAAGTTCAGGAGATAAATCGATTCAATTGTGGATTGATGCTCATGCTAATTTCAGTCGATTGGCAACTAAAGAAAATATTACTTCCTACCTGGAAAAAATAAAAGCTACAGGATTCAATGAAATCTATTTAGATGTAAAACCTGGCATTGGCTATGCTCTGTATAATAGTGATATATTACCGCAGTTGACGCAATGGGGTGATGAAAAAGTAGATCGCGATTGGGATTACTTAGGTTATTTTCTTAATGTTGCAGACAGCTTAAATATTGATGTTATTGCAGATATATCCACATTGGGTTATGGTGATACTAGTTTAAAGCAAGGATTAATTTATGATAGCAATATATGGGATGGAAAAACTCAAATGGAAATGATAAATAATGATCCTAACAATATTGTTGACATACGCGAAGAAACTACTTCAAGCGAGGGCATATCGATAGACGCAGCTATGCTGGATCCCTGTCTGCCTGAGGTACAGTCGTTTGTTATTTCAATCATTTCGGAAATTGTTACAAAGTATCCTAAATTAAAAGGTATCTGTCTGGATTATTGTCGATGGTACGGAGGAAATTATGGATTTGGAAGCGTCTCGATTTCGGCATTTGAAACCTACATCGGACAAAAAGTAATAAATCTAAATGATATTATTACAGCCACAGGCGGCGTAGGTCCTTTATATAAACAATGGATTGAATTTCGTTCTATGACGATAACAAATTTAATTACGAACATCCGAACAAAGGTAAAAGCTATCAATCCTAATATGGAACTTCACTTATGGGCTTCAGCTGATTGGAGCTCACGTTACAGTGTGGGACAAAATTGGGCAAGCAAAAAATATATTCCTACCGGTTATGTATATACAGATTCGTATAGTAAAACCGGCTTTGCCGATCAATTGGATGTTTTCTCGTTAGGTGCTTATACCGATGCCGTTTGGAAATCAGACGCTCCGACGGGTTCAGTGTGGTCTGTTGAAAATTTTGTAACAACTTATTCAAACTATATCATGGGTGACTGTAAAGTGATTGGTTCTATCGAAACTTATTCTTATGCAAATCGAGATGCAGCAATTTCCGATGCCATTTACTTGTGTTTGAAAAATACTAAAGGGGTGATGGTCTTTGAATTATCCCATGTAATCAATAACAACCAGTGGGCTACTATTGCAGATGGTATTGCTCGAGGAACAAAATAATGATTTTTTATGAACAATATTCGGCTTATAATCATTGCTCTATTCTTGTCGTTCACGGCAAATGCACAAACTGTTTACTATGATGCTTCGGTTTTCCCTCTTTTGGGGAAAATTTCCGATTCAACGGAAACACGCTATGAACGATTGCCGGCGCGTCTTAAAGATTTGTCACGAAAGCCGGTTTGGGATTTAGGGAAAAATACCGCAGGGCTTGCGATACGGTTCTGTAGTGATTCGCGACAAATTTCGGCGCGATGGGAAGCGCTGAATGATTTTAGTATGAATCACATGACTCCAACAGGAATCAAAGGATTGGATTTGTATTGTTTGGAAAATGGCGTGTGGACTTTCGTAAATTCGGCTCGTCCAACGGCGAAAAAAAGTGAAGCCGTTATTATTTCCAATATGGAGAAGAAAGAACGGGAATATATGCTCTATCTTCCGTTATATGACGGTATCGTATCTTTAGAAATAGGCGTCGATTCTGCGGCGTTTATCGGGCAGCCGAAGGTTGACCTTCCTCAACGAACAAAACCCATCGTTGCTTACGGAACAAGCATTTTGCAAGGCGGATGCGCTTCCCGCCCCGGTATGGCGCATACCAACATTCTGTCGCGAAAGTTGAATCGCGAAATTATTAATTTAGGGTTTAGCGGTAACGCGCTGTTGGATTACGAGATTGCCGAATTAATGGCGGAATGCGACGCTTCGTTGTATATTCTGGATTTTGTGCCGAATGCAAGTGTTGAACAAATCAATGAAAAAACCGAGAAATTCTACCGGATATTGCGGGACAAGCATCCCGACGTGCCAATCGTTTTCATTGAAGATCCAATATTTCCTCATACGCAATATGATTTGAATATACGAAAGGAAGTAAGCGAAAAAAATAAAGCCTTACGTTCTGTTTTTGATGGCTTAAAAGCAAAAAATGAAAAGAATATTTGGTTGATACCTTCAGCCGGAATGATAGGAACGGACGGCGAAGCAACGGTTGATGGAATTCATTTCACTGATTTGGGATTCTTCCGGTATGCCGAGTATTTATATCCAAAAATTGTACAGCTATTGTCCGTTCCGATGTCCAAAAAAGAAAAGGAAATTTGGATTGATGCTTCGGCAAACCTGCAAACATTTTTAGTGAAGGAAAATGTCGGGAAATATTTAGACACGATAGCAGCAACGGGCTTTACCAAGATTATTCTGGATGTCCGCACCGGATCGGGCTATCCAATGTATCCGAGCAAAGTCATCCCGCAAGTAACCAAGTTAGACGGACAGGAAATTCATCGCGACTGGAACTATCTTCAATATTTTATTGATGAAGCACACAAACGCAACCTGAAAATTACGGCGTCTATTCCTGTGTTTTCGGGAGGGAGGCAGCATAATAAAGAAGGTTTGGTATATGATAATTCCAAATGGAATGGAAAATCAAGCATTGAATATATTCCCAACAAAGGAATGATAGACGTCAGGGACAATCCTGCACAAGATCATGTGTTTATAAACCCCATCAACGGCGATTGGCAAAAACTGACGCTTGCTTTATTACGTGAGATTGCCGGTTATCCCGTCGATGGCATCGCACTTGATTATTGCCGCTATGCGAATGGCGGCAACGCCGATTTTTCCGAAACTTCACGTGTAGCTTTTGAAAAATATATTGGTAAAAAAATCGAACATTTCCCGGATGATATTTTCAAATATGATACTGCAGGGAAACGTATCCCCGGTATTTATTACAAAGATTGGTGGGCTTTCCGTGCCAAGAATATTCATGATTTTGTCAAATCGGCGCGAGATGTTATTAAAGGAGTCAATTCCAAAATTGAATTAGAATACTGGGCGGCATCATGGTACGGGGCGCTTTATGCTACCGGTCAAAATTGGGCAAGCAAAAATTACGATACTTCAAAAGATTATCCTAATTTTGCTAACGAGGATTATAGTAAATATGGTTTCGCCGATTTACTCGACATTTTTCAAAGTGGCGCCTATTTGGAAATCATTCGGGGACTTGACGAGCCTGAATCCATCGAATCGCAACTTGCCAATTCCATGCGGATTGTAAAGAAAGATTGTAAGTTGTACGGATCTATTTATGCCGCCAACCAAAAGACAGCCAAAGATATATCCGACGCTGTGCTTCTTTGCTTGCAAAATACCGATGGCTTGTCGGTTTTCGACATCGTTCAGGTAATTCGATATAACCTCTGGGACGGAATCAAAGAGGGTATCCGTCGCGCTTCCGAAGCGGAGCAATTATCAAGATAATGATTTAAATATAGATATTAATATACTATTTTTTATGAAAGATATAATTCTGTATAAAGACCTTTATCAAAAAGAATTATTGGACAACATCATTCCTTTTTGGGAACAAAATTCACCGGATATGGAATATGGCGGATATTTTACCTGCCTCGACCGGCAAGGGAAAGTATTCGATACCGATAAATTTATGTGGTTACAAGGTCGTCAGGTTTGGTTTTTTTCAATGATTTACAATCGGTTAGAACGTCGTCAAGCATGGCTGGATATGGCTTTGCTGGGAGCTCATTTCATGGAAAAACACGGTAGGGATGCCAATGGGAACTGGTATTTTTCGCTCACCCGAGACGGAACCCCATTGGTACAACCCTATAACATCTTTTCCGATTGCTTTGCCTGCATGGCTTTCGCCGAGTTATCCAAAGCAACCGGCGAAGCGAAACATAAAGATATTGCTATTCAAACTTTCCGAAACATCCAAGCCCGTGCCACAAATCCTAAAGGTCAATACAACAAACTTTATCCCAATGTCCGCCCGATGAAAGGTTTTGCTTTGCCTATGATTATGTGCAACTTGTCGTTGACCCTTGAAGACGTAATCGGAAAAAACGAAGTGGATAAAGCCATACGACCGCTTATTGAAGAAGTGATGAATGTGTTTTATCAAAAAGATTTAGGCTTAATCCTTGAAAACGTAGCGCCTGACGGCTCGTTTGTCGATTGTTTTGAAGGTCGGACGGTCAACCCGGGACACACCAATGAAGCGATGTGGTTCATGATGGACCTGGCTGAACGTTACGACGACCATGAGTTGATGAAAAAAGCAACCGATATTCTGCTGCATTCCATCGAGTACGGTTGGGATACAAAATACGAAGGCATCTTCTATTTCAAGGACATCAAAGGTTATCCTCCTCAACAATTGGAATGGGATCAAAAACTTTGGTGGGTACATCTCGAATCGCTGATTGCATTAGCAAAAAGCTATCTGTTAACCGGTGATGCTCGTTGCAAGGAGTGGTTTCTGAAAATTCATGATTACACGTGGAACCATTTCCGCGACAACGAATTTCCCGAATGGTACGGTTATCTTACCCGTCAAGGTGAACCTCTGCTTACCCTCAAAGGCGGAAAATGGAAAGGCTGTTTCCATGTGCCGCGCGGATTATTTCAGATTTGGAAAACATTGGAAGAGGGGGAAAAAGCCCATCTTCAATAAATACCTTTGTTTAAAATAGTAAAAAATATTATCCATTATGCGCAGAGAATTTTTGAAAAAAATGGCAGTAGCAGGAGCCGTAATAGCAACGAGTCCTTTAACCGCTTATAGCGGTTTGACCGAAAATAAGAAAATAGCGGCGACAGTAAAGCCTGCAAATACATCTGATCCGCTGATTGTTCCACGTGAACAAGGTCTGAAAATTACAGGAACTTTCCTCGACGAGATTTCGCACGACATTCCGCATCAAAATTGGGGTGAAGCCGAATGGGACGCCGATTTCGGTCACATGAAAGCCATCGGAATCGATACCGTAATCATGATTCGTTCGGGATATCGCAAATTCATTACCTATCCGTCGGAATATCTGATGCAAAAACATGGTTGTTACAAACCTTCAATGGATTTGCTGGATATGTTCCTGCGTTTAGCGACCAAACACAACATGAAGTTTTGGTTTGGATTGTATGATTCCGGAAAGTATTGGGATACAGGCGACATGAGCTGGGAAATTGAAGATAACAAATTCGTAATCGACGAAGTGTGGAAGAAATACGGACATCACAAAAGTTTCGGAGGATGGTATATCAGCACCGAAATCAGCCGGCAAACCAAAGGCGCTATTGAAGCTTTCCGCGCTATGGGTCAACAATGCAAAGATGTTTCCGGTGGTTTGCCTACGCTTATTTCTCCTTGGATTGACGGGAAAAAAGCAGTCATGGCGGCATCCGACCAACTGACGAAGTCCGATGCCATATCTGTAGAAGAACACGAACGCGAATGGGGCGAAATATTCGCCGGAATCAGCGGTGCCGTTGATGCCTGCGCATTTCAGGACGGACATATCGATTATGATGAATTGGACGCTTTTTTTGAAGTCAATAAACGAATTGCCGATAAATACGGATTGGAATGTTGGACGAATGCCGAATCGTTCGACCGCGACATGCCAATTAAATTTTTTCCTATTAAATTCGATAAATTGCGTTTGAAACTTGAAGCAGCGAAGCGGGCGAATTATCAAAAGGCGATTACCTTTGAATTTTCGCATTTCATGAGTCCGCAATCAGCCTATTTGCAAGCAGGACATCTCTATGACCGTTATCGGGATTATTTTAATATGAATAATTGAATAATTGAATAATTGAAGGATTAAAAGCAGTTATTCAATTATTCAATTATTCAATTATTCAACATTATATATTTTATGAATCGACGAAACTTTATCCGATTAGGCGCAGCAGGAGGCTTACTGTCAGCTTTCCCTATGCCGGAAACATTCGCAGCGATAAATAGCGCTAATCATCCGAATCGATTAAAATCTAAAGAATTACCGGCAGATCTGGTGATTGCCGGTGGCGGATTAGGCGGATGTGCAGCAGCTTTAGGTGCATTACGCAACGGTTTAACGGTTATTCTTACTGAAGAAACCGATTGGATTGGCGGACAAATCACTGCGCAAGGCGTTCCACCCGACGAACATCAATGGATAGAAACGCATGGCGCGACCAAATCGTATCGCGATTTTCGCAACAGTATAAGACAGTATTACATCCGCAATTATCCATTAACAGACGAAGCTCGCAGCCGTCAATACCTGAATCCGGGCGATGGATGGGTTTCCCGTTTATGCCATGAACCGCGAGTCGCTTTGGCTGTGTTATACGAAATGCTGAATCCATACATCAGTTCGGGTAAATTGACACTCTTGACTGAGCATAAAGCTACCGGCGCCGATGTAGTTGGAAATAAAGTTAAGGCTTTAAAAGTGACGGATGTTCGCAGCAAAGACGAGAAAGTGTTGACCGCGCCGTATTTTGTGGATGCCACCGAGTTAGGCGATTTATTGCCGCTCTCAGGAACAGAGTTTTGCACGGGAACCGAATCGCGAAACGAAACCAAAGAACTGCACGCTTCCGAAAAAGCCGACCCGAAAAATCAACAGGCTTTTACAGTTTGTTTTGCTTTGGATTACGATAAAAATGAAAATCATACCATCGACAAACCAAAGGAATATGATTTTTGGCGCAACTATGTTCCCTCGCTCACTCCTCCCTGGTCGGGACGTTTACTCAGTCTCTCTCATACTATTCCTGCAACGCTGGAAACAAAAAATTTCGGGTTTAATCCCGAAAACGATTCTACCGGAGGGCTACCCAACTTATGGAGTTATCGCCGCATTATCAACAAAAACAATTTTTTTGACGGAACTTATGTTGGGGACATTACGATTATTAACTGGCCTCAAAACGATTACCTTTTAGGAAATTTGGATACATCCGGAAAAGAATTTGACCGGCACGTGGCACAGGCAAAACAGTTGAATTTGTCGTTGCTGTATTGGCTGCAAACCGAAGCGCAACGCTCCGACGGAGGACAAGGATGGTCCGGTATTCGACTGCGCGGCGACATTTTGGGAACAGAAGATGGCATGGCGAAATATCCTTATATTCGTGAAGCCCGCAGAATAAAAGCGCTTTTCACGATTTTAGAAGAACATGTCGGCAAAGAAAACCGGATGCAGGTAACGGGTAAAAATACGGCTGCCGAATTTTTCGACAGCATTGGAGTCGGTTATTATAACATAGATTTGCATCCAACTACCGGAGGATATAATTACATCGACATTCCATCATTGCCGTTTCAAATTCCATTAGGAGCATTGATTCCGCAACGTATGGAAAACCTGTTGCCAGCCAACAAAAATATCGGCACAACACACGTCACTAACGGTTGCTATCGTTTGCATCCCATCGAATGGAATATTGGTGAAGCAGTCGGTATGTTGGCAAGTTTTGCATTGCAGAAGAAGACTTCGCCGCGTGCCGTCAGGGAAGATGCCGGATTGCTTGCCGATTTTCAACAAATGATACGTGGACAAGGAATTGAAACACAATGGTAGTTCGCTAATTATCCCGAAACTGTTTTTTTCTTTCAATTCATTGAGAAAATAGCGCATATTCATTTTTTTTATAATTTTGTAGTTAATTAAAAACATCAAACATGACACGTCCGGAAATAATACAAACGATTCAAGCGGTTTTGCATCAAGTGGCACCAAATGCAACAGCGATTTTATTCGGCAGCGAAGCCCGCGGTGAAGCGCGTCAGGATAGCGATATTGATATATTAATTTTATTAGACAAAGAAAAAATAACATTGCATGATCGCAGAGAAGTAACTTATCCGCTATATGATGTGGAATTAGAGACAGGCGTCATCATCAGCCCCAAAGTTTTTTCCAAACGACAATGGGAAACTCAATTATCTATAACGCCATTTTACCATAACGTAATTAAAGAAGGGATTGTATTATGATTGACAAAGAAACAAGAGATGCAATTGTTGTTTACCGGTTGGAAAATGCGCATAAAACGCTAAATGAAATTCCTATCCTTATCCAAAATGAATTGTGGAATACAGCAATAAATCGTTTATACTATGCGTGCTTTTATGCAGTTAGCGCATTGCTGATAAAATCAGGCATAGAAGCGCAAACTCACGCCGGAGTCCGTAGGATGTTAGCTTTATATTTTACAAAAACAGGAAAATTATCTATCAAATGGAATAAATTTTATACAGATTTATTTGAGAGCAGGCAAACAAGTGATTATGCAGACTTCGTATATTTTGATTGCGAAATGGTAGAAGAACTTTATGAACAAGCAATTTCTTTTGTCCAAGTAATCAAGGAATTGATACTACAATAATTTTTAACGATAACAAACTCAAATTTATGAAATCTCTTCGTTACGTTATTTTCCTTTCCGTTATAGCCGCATTAGGCGGCTTTCTGTTCGGTTATGATACTGCCGTCATTTCCGGAACTACCGAAGACGTAAAGACATTCTATAATCTCACCGATATTCAGCAAGGCTGGTATGTGGGATGCGCCATTCTGGGCTGCATAATCGGAGTGGTGATGGCAGGCAAACTGAGCGACGTTTTCGGACGTAAGCCTGTGTTGATGACAGCCGCTGCGATGTTTTCGTTGTCAGGCATTGGTTGCGCCCTTTATTCCACTTTCGACCAATTAGTCATTGCTCGCATCATTGGCGGCGTAGGCATTGGTATTGCATCCATTATAGCGCCTTTGTATATCTCCGAAATTTCCATACCCAAATACCGTGGACGGATGGTTTCTCTTTATCAATTAGCGATTACCGTAGGTATTCTCGGTTCGTATCTGTCGAACTCGGCAGTACTCAAATGGTCGCATACCGTGCAATTCGAAAGCGGTTTCATGAAATTAGCCATCAACGATCAGGTGTGGCGCGGCATGTTAGGTATGGAAGCCGTTCCTGCCGTGTTGTTTATGCTCGTATTGTTCCTGATTCCCGAAAGTCCGCGTTGGCAGATAGTCAAACAGCAAGAAAACAAAGCGCTACAGACGCTTGAAAAGATTTACTCTCCTGAAAAAGCCCGTGCAGAAATTGCAGAAGTTCACAGTGTTCTTCGGCAAGAAATAAAATCCGACTGGCGCACACTGTTCAAGCAGGGGTTTCGCATAGCGCTGATTGTCGGCGTCTGTTTAGCCATGCTTGGACAATTCATGGGCGTGAACGCTGTGTTTTATTATGGTCCCAAATTCCTGTTGGAAGCAGGGCTTGAAAAAACAGCTTCGCTCGACTTTCAGATTTGGGTAGGATTAGTCAATGTCCTCTCAACCATTCTCGCCATGATGGTGATTGACAAGATTGGACGCAAAAAATTGATATACATCGGGGTCAGCGGCATGATAATCCTTTTAGCCGGTATCGGACTGTTTTTCCACAGCGTAGCGATGGGGCAAAACCTGTCCCAATGGATTTTGTTCGGATTAATCCTTGCGTATGTTTTCAGTAGCGCCATCTCCATCAGTGCAGTCATTTTTGTACTGCTGTCCGAAATGTATCCCGTCAAAGTACGGGGTTCGGCGATGTCCATAGCCGGATTTTCGTTATGGGTAGGCACTTACCTCATTGGTCAATTGACGCCGTGGCTCACTACCCGGTTGTCGGCATCGGGCGTATTTTGGCTTTTCGGCTTTATGTGTATCCCTTACCTGTTGATTACCTATTTCTTAGTTCCGGAAACAACAGGCAAATCGCTGGAAGAAATCGAACGGGAATGGACGAAGAAAAATTAATTATTTTACAAGAGATTGAATATATTCAGGATTTCGAGCCGAATGATAAATGTCAATAACGTCAATAATAAATTCTGTCACAGAATACAAAATGCAATAATTTTCATGAATTATATTACGATACGTTTTATTTTTTGAGCTTTCTAAAAAACGATTTTTAGGGTTAGCATCGGGTTGTTTACTTAAAAATGCAATTTTTTGTCTTATTTCTTTCACAAATTTATTGCTTACGGTTTTTCCAAACATCTCTTCACCATAATTCTTGACCCGTTCCAAATTGATAATAAATTCAATAGAAATTATTATCTTTCTTGGTTTTGGCTGTTTAGGTAGTTTTACTCTTTTAACCATTCATCCGTAACTTCACGAAATTTGTCGAAAGAAATATGCGGAGCATTTTCGCTATTTCTAACCATTCTCTTGAAATCATCAATTGTAGTCTTATCATTGTCATTCGGAAATTGCCAATCTATTTGCTTTTTTGCCGCTTCCACTCTTGTCTCTTTAATATTCTGCATAGTAAAATAAGTTATTTTTTTACGGTTACAAATTTACGAGATTCTTTATTTTTTACCAAATATTATCAAGCATTTTTCTCTTTTAAACGGGAATGGACGAAGCGGTGAAGATTTAGAAGGGAAAAGCGTTACTATCAACCAATAGATAATGCAAATAGTAAACGATTTTGCCCAACCTGAATCCGTAAATATTTTAATTCCAATCATTAATAACACGAAAAACCATATTTGAAACGGGTTGATATATGAAAGAAAAATGTATATTCTAATACCGGCTTTTTCAACGGATGTCAGCATATTTGCACCTTGAATATCAGAGCTATTAAGAATTAATCAATAAAATTATGCAAAAGTAGTAAGAATTATTGTATTTAGCAAAACCGAATCCATTAGGTGTTGGTTTATTTTTCATATACTCATACAATTATGTTTACTCGCCTGACGGCAATGAGTAGAACCTACACCGAGCCTGAGGTGTATTGAACCCGTTATTATTGCCTTGCCTTTATAAAGGGAACGATTTATTCCCCTCGCCTTCGTTCGTCGGAAGCTTCGGCTTCCGACGAATTAAAAGCAAGTTTCCAGACTTGCAAATCAATCGATTATTTCACTTTACTGGATACATTTTTGTTGGATATGACATGATTCAATCCCGTTGAATAGGGAATCAATTTTTCTCTATACAGTCCGTTAAGCGCTTCAACTGTACAAGGATCGCTTGTGCTGCAAGAGATGTTATCGATTATATCCAAGCTCACTTTTGCCGTGGTTCTTGCTCCCGTGTCGTCCAATACATATTCGAGATGATCCGCATCCGGAGCTTTCAATTTGAACGTTACTGCTGTCTTACCTGTCGGCAGGGTAAATCCGTTAATACCATCCGGACTGCCGGCAATACTCAACTCTGATGGAGTATCCGGATCGGGGGCAAGAGTCGGGACATAAGTTCCATCTCCTCCGTCCTGAGTTGCCGAAAAGCTTCCGTCAATATACGTAAATTCCTCATTGAATTCAACATCCAGATACATCCCCATTATAGGATCCGTATTCGGATTGGTAAACGTATAAGTGACTGTTATTGTATCATTTTCCCTGTATGACGAAACGCTGTAATTATCCGCCAATGCTACTTGGGACTGATGTTGTTGCGCTGTCGCCGTAAAAGTAGTATTCGGATTAAGCGTGTATTTATCCACACTTTCAAGTACTTGTGGAACAGAGTCACCATCTACCATTTGGTTGTATGAGATTGTTGCATGGTTGTCATAATTTCCAGTCGGTGCAACTGAATCAAGTACAGCCGTTGCCGTCAAAATCAAAGTGGTTGATCCCGGAAGGTTTAAGCTGTCAATTTGCAAGATTTCTCCCTGATTTGAACTTGAAGGGGTTACCTTATAGTCAAGCGATGGATTAATACTATTGCTGAGAGTATCCAATACGAACGAACTTACATCCCATTTCATTTTTGCAGGCAAACTGTCGATAAAATTTACGGACTTAATTCCACAGTTTGTATTCTGGATATAGAATGAGTATTGCGCAGGTTCACAAGTAGTAATACTGTCTTCTTCCACATCTTTAACGAACGAAAGTCCATCTTCATTCACCGGAGGCGGAGGTGGAACCGTTTTGAGAGTAATTGGTGAAATAAATATCATTTGCGTAGCAGTTGCCGGCACCCTACCTGCTATCCTATATCTAATGGTTACCGTTGAAACGCAGCCCAGAAATTTCACATTTACCATCCCGTTTTTGTTTGTTCCCGACACACTACCACTTCTAAATACCGTAGCTTTATTGCCGTTTATCAGGTATGAAGTAAGCGGGGTTCGAGGGGCGGCATACATGAGCATAGGCATGATAGTGCTGTCGCCGGCGGAACATCCTCCGGTAACTTCAACTTCTTCAAAGGCATAATTGCTATAACTGTCAAGTCCGGAAATTGAAAATTCGGGAATAACCGGATGATTAAACGTGAGTGTAACCACCACATCCTGATTCACAGCGCCACGACTGCGCCGAACTTCCAAACTTCCTCTTACCGGCGCGCTTCCCGAACGGGGATATCCGATATTCGCCCTTACATTGGCAGGATACGATACCTGCGTTTGCAATACTTGGATACTGTCGCCCAGATCAACAGGGGCAAAGGGCGTTGCAGGGAGTGTAAGTCCGGTCGTAGCTGAAGAGTTACGGTTTGTTGTTGATGACCATTGCGTCCAGTTGAATGTTTTCGTTCCCGTAAATATCGACTTATCGTCAGGAATGCAGCCCGAGTTGTTGGGCTTGGTGCCGAAAGTAATATAAGTGTTTTCGTTCGAAAATTCATAGGTAGCTTGCCATACTCCATTTATATTCGTCATAGGGATTACTTGGCTGTAGTTTCCGTTTTGAATATCATCCGGCGAATCGGCAATAATCAGCGATAAGTCATACGTTCCGTTAAGTCTTGAATAGTAATTAACGGTGCTATCATCACTACCAATCGGAGAATCTGAATTATTTTGTGCGCCTACAATCATTTGAATCGGACGATCGTTTTGGGTCGTTTTATGTATAAGCCATATTCTATTGAAGCGGGTATCAAAATCGCCGCACCCATTCGTGTTTGGAGTATCGGTGAAACCGGAAGCGTTATTGTCTCCAAAAGCAACGGCTTCCAGATTGTTCAAATCGCCTGTTACTCCGTTGCCATTAACGTCCAACACAGAACCAGCCACTCCAAGATGTAAAAATGAACCCACCTCGGTTGAAATGGTGTGTGTGTTATCCAATGAAGCTATATCGTCGCGGATAACTGCCGAAATACGGTTATAAAATGTAGCAAATATGCTGTCGCCGGTTTGTCCGGGCCATATATCTCCATTGTCGGAAAATTTGTAATCAAACCTGTTGATAGTGGATGCATTGGGAGAAGGATGCAACGTAACGCCGTATTTGAGCGCAAGATAGGATTCGATCCGGTCACGGTCTTCGATGCCGGTGGGTCCGCTGTCAATCAGTCCGTTGTATATAATAGCTTCACTTACAAACCCTTGTATGTTTCTGGAAGCATCATACCCTTTTCCAATCGTAGAACCCAAAGTCAAACCATTTCCGGAGGCAGTATAAGTATTGCCGACATTTTCTATACCGTTGAAACGGAATCTCGCTCCTTGATTCGTCCTATCATCAATGTAATAACTTGCAATAGTAGTACTCCCTGCTGTAAATAAATTTCTGGTTCCGGTCGAAGCTGCGCTACCCCGGTAACGTCCCTGAGCAAAACCGTTGTTTGCTCCTGTTCCTTTCTCAACTCCATACATAATACCGGTCGTATTGGTAGCAAT
>Ga0123354_10000031_pt1 | contig 106436 bp, 108 predicted proteins | sample TergutLab28metaG_2_FD_97872 | JGI IMG/M metagenome (GOLD analysis project Ga0123354, IMG submission 97872) | Labiotermes labralis P4 segment gut microbial communities from Petit-Saut dam, French Guiana - Lab288 P4 | ecosystem: Host-associated > Arthropoda: Insects > Digestive system > Gut ... | reverse complement strand
CTTTGACTACGCTGCAAGGCTGGTAGTGCAATAAAGACCATCAAGAAGATTAGGCCAGCAATTGCTAGAACCAATACAACTTCGATGATCGTAAAGCCTTGCCTTGTCTTAAAATGTTTATTCATGGAAGTTTCCCTTTCCTTTTTTATTAATCCACCCGCTTTAAGGGGCTTATGCTTAGATTGTATAGGGCAAAACCGCAAAAAGCAATAGTTTTATATAAGGTTGTGGATTAACCAACAGTGTTAACCAGGCCGTAGATTGGGAAAAGAATGGCGCCGATCATACCACCAGCGACAATCGCTAGAACTACCATTAGGATAGGTTCGATCATGGTAGAAATGGTGCGGATTTGTTCGTCCACTTCGTCTTCGTATACCTGGGCGGCCTTACCGAGCATTTCGTCGATTTTACCAGATTGTTCACCAATACTGACCATTTGTGGCACCAGTGGCAAAATATAATCTTCGGGCTTAATAGCTACCGATAGCGCTTTGCCGCCTTTGACTTTGTCGGCCGCGTTTAGAATACTTTTAGACACGATGGTATTGCTGACAGCATCGGACGAAATTTGCAGCGTGTCAAGCATCGCCACACCAGTTGACAGCAACGTTTGAGCCGTACGAGTAAAACGAGCCATGTATAAACGCCTAAATAAGCCCTTAAAGATTGGCACGTTGAGCTTGAAAGTGTCTTTGAACTTGATACCGCTGTCGGTTTGAAAGTACTGACGAGCAAAAAAGATAACAAAGCCAACCACAATGATAATTAGCCACCAAAAATGCAATATAAAGTTAGCAAAATCAACCATAATCTGGGTTAATAGCGGCAGGGTTTGGTTCATATCTTTATATAGGTTTTCAACCTGTGGCACAACCGTAAATAGCATAAAGGCCATAACTAACCCAATAACAACCAGCACGATGGCCGGATAGATCATGGCACCACGGACTTTGCTCATCATGGCGGCATCTTTTTCTTGCTGAGAAGCGATACGTTTTAGCGATTCATCTAGCGTACCTGACACTTCACCGGCAGCAATAAGCGCCAGGTAGACTTTGTCGAACACCTCGGGGTGCTTACCGAACGACTCTGAAAGCGATTTACCACCTTCGACCGAAGCAATGATATCTTCGACGACGGCTTTTAGGGCTTTGTTTTGGGTTTGTTCGGCCACCGTGTTAAGGCTTTGAGCCAGTGGCAGGCCAGCACCGATTAGGGTGGCAAACTGACGGGTAAAGACAATTTTATCTTTAGTCGAAATGCGATTTAAAAACTTGCCTAAAATGCCACCTTCTTTTACCTCTTGCACAGAAATCGGCGCAAAACCGCGGTCGATAAGTAGTTTGCCAGCGGCATGCTCGGTTTCGGCCTGTAAGCTGCCCTTTACGACTTGGTTGGTTTTTATGTCCCTAGCTTTGTAATCAAACCTTAGCATATTAGCTTCTCATTAACCTTTCAAATTCAGTGATATCGTTGGCAAAGTCGCGGGCGTTATCAACTGTTATAACACCTGTTTGCACCAATTTAACTAGTGTACGATCCATAGTTTGCATGCCTTGGTCTAGCCCAGTTTGGATAACGGCATCTAATTGATGGGTTTTACCTTCACGAATAATATTACGTACCGCTGAATTAGCAATCAGAATTTCGGCAGAAGCAATACGCCCACCACCAATGGCTGGCACTAAGCGCTGTGAACAAATACCGGTTAAAATATTAGCTAACTGAGCCTTGATTTGTGGCTGCTGGTGCGGCGGGAAAACATCTGTCATACGATCGATACTCTGCGCCGCCGAGTTGGTGTGCAAAGTGGCAAATACTAAGTGGCCAGTTTCGGCAATGGTAATAGCTGCAGCGATAGTTTCAAGATCGCGCATTTCGCCGATTAGTACTACATCTGGATCTTGACGTAGGGCGCTACGCAAAGCGACCGAAAATGAATAGGTGTCGTAGTGAACTTCACGCTGAATAACCAGCGATTTTTTGGATGTGTGGGTAAATTCGATTGGATCTTCAATAGTTATAATATGCATCGCTTTTTCGGTGTTAATTTTGTCGACTAACGCCGCTAAAGTGGTAGATTTACCACTACCAGTTGGGCCAGTGACTAGTATTAAGCCACGTGGGTAGTCGGCAAAAGACGATACCACGGCCGGTAGACCAAGTTCGTTAATAGTTTTAATTTCGGTCGGAATCAAACGAAGAGCAGCTGCTAAATTACCCCGTTCGTGAAAGGCATTAACACGAAAACGCCCAAGATCGCCAAACGCAAAGCTAAAATCAAATTCTTTATCTTTTAAGAGCATCTGTTGTTGATCTTGGTCTAAAATTGAAAATACCAAAGATTCCACCATGGCACTATTTAGAGCCGGCGCGTTGGCTACTGGCACCAAAACACCATCAATACGCAAAATCGGCGGTGTGCCCACCTGTAAATGAAGATCAGAAGCTTTCTTCTTGATTGTTTCTTCGAGTAAATTCTCGATCCTTAATGTTTGATCTTGCATATGCCCCCTTTTACGCTGTATCTGATGTTACCCGGTTAACTTCTTCGACTGTTGAAATACCCGACAAAGCCTTGAGGTAACCATCTTGACGCATAGTTACCATGCCTTCGGCCATAGCTGCCCTTTGGATTTCGGCGCTTGTGGCGTGCGAAACAATAAGTTGTTGAATCGGTTCACTGACATCCATCACTTCGTATAGACCAGCCCGCCCCGAGTAACCACCAGGTGCTTGAGGCATATCGATGCCTCTTACTAAAGTATAAGCGTTTTGCCCCGTTACTGGCAAGTCTTTATAGCCTAGATCTTCGGAAACTCGCGCTACATCGGCCTGAGTCTTGGGTAAAATACTACCAATTGTTTGATTTATGGCCTCGGTTTCAATGGGATTAGATTGGTATGATTCCCGGTGTTCAGCCACCCGACGCACTAGGCGCTGGCCAATTACGGTGTTAACTGTACTAGCAATTAAGAACGGCTCAATACCCATATCCAGCAAACGTGGCAACACTCCAGCAGCCGAATTAGTGTGCAGGGTACTAAACACTAAGTGACCAGTAAGTGCGGCCTGAACCGCCAAGTTGGCAGTTTCGGAGTCGCGAATTTCACCCACTAGCACTACATCTGGATCTTGACGTAAAATACTACGTAACCCCGAAGCGAACGTTAATCCAGCATCAACATTTACCTGAATCTGGTTGACACCGTCCATTTTATATTCAACTGGGTCTTCAAGCGTTACGATGTTTATGGCATCACTTTTAATTTCTTTGATAAGCGCATACATGCTGGTTGATTTACCACTACCAGTTGGGCCAGACGTTAGCACCATGCCGTTTGGCCTGGCAATACCTTTACGGATCATACGCAGCGCTCGCCCAGCATAACCCATTTCTTCTAGTGCGAATGAACTGCCAGTTTTATCTAGCAAACGGATTACCACTTGTTCACCCCAGACTACTGGGCTAATCGCAATACGTAAATCTACTTCGGCATCACCAACCCGCACCGCAAACTGGCCGTCTTGTGGTGTGCGGTGTTCATCAATTTTTAAATTAGCCATAATTTTAATACGGCTGACTAATGCCGGTTCGATGGACGACGGTAACTGCATAACTTCACGTAACACGCCATCGATTCTAAAACGAATTTTTAAGGCGTTTTCGAGTGGTTCAATATGAACATCTGATGCTTTTTGACGCACAGCTGATTCTAAAATTGTGTTTAAAGCTTTGCTAATAGGCGAATCTTGGACGATTGTTTTAACATTATCATCGTTACGTTCTACCCCAGCTGACGAGGCTTCAACGGCTTCATCAACGCTAGAAAGATCTGTTTTGTACTGGTCTAAAACATGCTTGATACCGTTTTGCGAAGCCATATAAACTTTGACTGGCCGTTGTACCAGCGATGATAAATAATCAACTGCCTGCACATTAGTGGCGTCTAGCATTGCTACAGCTAAGCGATTTTGAATCATGGCAATGGGTACTGCCATGGTGCGAGATGCTATATCAAATGGCAAGAGATCTAATAATTTTTGATCCGCCTGAACGTCAGATAAATCCACATACGGCACACCCGAAATATGTGAAATAACGTGGGTCAGGGTTTCGTCATCTGTTATATGTTGACTAATTAAAAGAGGTATTAGTGGTTTGTTGTCTTTACCGGCTTCGGTCACCGCCTTTTTTAAGGCTTCAGGATCTGCCAAACCTTCGTTTGTCAATAAATCAACCAGTTTATCTTGGATGTCTTTAGTTAGTAGCGCCATGTTAGCTACTCCGTAGGTGCACCAGAATTGGTGCCATTGTTGGTAGATTGGTCGTTGTTAGTTGAACCTTGATTGTTGGTGTTACCCGTATCGGTGCTATCGTTGGATGTCGAACCATTACCAATCACGACTTCTACTGTCGGGTTGATAGAGTCAGAGTTAAAGACGTCTTTGTTTGGGTTGGATAGAGCGCTAGTTATGCGAGTAGCGGTGTTAACCTGTACACTTTCTTGTGCAGGGTCGCCGATTATTGCTTTGGCCACGAAATAAGCTATTAACACACTAAATGCGGCAATTAGTATTACGGCAGCTATGTCGGTTTTCTTCATGGTTTTACCTCTTTCTTAATAAGCGCTGGTTTGATTTCTGACGAGTAGAAAGCCTTAGCTTCAACACTGAGTGTTAACGACCCACTACCACTTGTATCATACGACAAAGTATAAGATATGATGTCTATAGTACGAATTGACTTTTCTAGATTACTGATAACTTTTTCAATAGCACTACGATCGCCTTTAACCGAAAAGCTAACTGGTATTTCATTTATGGTGGCTACGGCACTAGTATCGGCCGTTGTGCCAGTGGTGTCACCCGTTGGTGGCGTTGCATCTGCTGCAACTGGACTAATCACGATTGACTCAATGGTTAACCCTGGTACATTCAGAAGTCTGTTATTAAAGCTAGCACCAAGAGCAGCTGGGTTATTGGTAGCTGGCAAGGCATCTGGGATAACGCGCAAAGCATCACCATCTTCGCCATTCATGACTTCACGCAACGCCGTATTAGCGCTTAGGGCTTTTACTCGATTTTCTAGTTCTGCTATCGTGTTATTATTGTCGCGCAAAATCGATACAGTATTATTTTTTTCACCAATCACCTTGGCGTTAAATACCATTTTTTGGAACAAGAAGATTGAACCTACTAACGAAAAACCAACCACTACCGATGCCACCGCAACAGCAATAAACATGTTACGGCTGGCTTTGTCAATTAGCTGACGTTTACGTGCGGGGGCTTGTTTTTCGGCCATTATTGATTCTCCTTTGGAAGATCCGTTGCTTTAGCGCCAAAGATATCGTCGGGGATTTGTAAGTGCGAATCAGTCGCATTTTGTTCGTTTGGACCAATAATCTTCATACTCTTTGAACTAGATAGCAATACATTTTCGTCGATAGTGAACGACAGGCTAAATCTAAGCACTAAATTACCGCCGCTATCTTGACCCATTGATTGCTCACCGACTACTACCGGGCTAGTAATTAGATTACCCTTGCCATGAGCATATTCATAAGTGGTGCTAGTGATAGTTTTCTGAAAAGCTTCTAGTGCCACAAAGCCATTGGCCGCTTGGCCTTCAATTGACACGGTGCGCGTAGCCTTGTCGTAGCGTAATTCCGAAACAGTGATCTGGTTCGGGTTGGATGGCGAAATTACGTCTAAAATACCAAATATTCTTGATACTGTGTAACGCTGAGAATCTAGCTGAGCTAGATTATTAAGCTGATCTTGGATTGTTAAAACCTGGCTAACGTTTTGGTGACTTTTAAATTTGTTAAATTCGTCGTTTATGGAATTGTCTGCCATTTGTGAAGCTAATACTTGGCCTACATACACTGTTACGGCTAATAGCACCACCACACCAGCCGCCACTAAACTGGCTAATATAGAAATCGATATTATAAGATTGCGGATTTTTTGAGCCTTTAGTAGTTCTCGTTTGACATCTGGTATCAGGTTAATCTCAATCACGATTGCTCCTTTCGGCTAAGCCGACTGCTACCGCAAATTCTGACGCTATTGGCTGCAACTTATCTTGGTACTGACTAGGTACATTTACCCGCTGCCATGGGTTGCCTTGAACCGTGTTGATAGAAGTTTTTGCTTCGATATATTCGCTCATGTATGGTATCGACCCAGCAAAGCCAGAAAGAATAATGCCCCCAACCGTAATAGCTGGGTACTTCGTTTGGAAGAATTTAACAGATTTTACTAGTTCGGCTGCGAAATTGTCTAGCGTAGAAGTTAAAGCTTTGGGCACCATACCTTCCAGCTTATCTTGAGCCAACCCAAACTTGATGATAAACTGCCTTGCTTGATCATCCTTAACGGTTAAGGTTTGGGCTGCGGTACGGACTAGCGAATGCAAACCACCTGGCAAAGAACGAACCAGTCGTGGCGCGTCACCGTAAGTAACCACCAAATCTGCCGATTCTTCACCAAAATCGACTATTAAACGAGCATCACCAATACCCACTGGGTTAAGCGCTCGTGCCATAGCGATTGGATCTGGTTCCGAGGCTATGACATTAAGGCCTAGTGATTCGATAAATTCCATGCGCTCTTCGGCGTATTCTTTATTGGTACTTGCAATTAATACCTCTTGCATGTTGGCATCTTTAGGTGATGGTCCTAGTACATGCCAGTCGATTTTGGCATCTTCGACTGCCATTGGTATATATTGATCAAGCTGGTATTGAATTGTAGATTGTAGTTCAGCCGGCGACTGATTGGGCACATCTATTACTGTGGTATAAGTTTTACCAGCTGGTAAATTAACGGCTACATCACGAGTTTTAATACCACTTTGACCCAAAATAGTGTTAATCACCTCACCTAAACGATGTTTACTGTCTTCGGAATCACTTTGCGTTAAGTGCGATTCTACCGTAGCATAGCCATACCCTTGTAGCGACCAACCTTTTTTATCGTCACCACCAAGCTGTACCGCCCGAACCGAGACCGTACCAATATCTAGTGCAAAGAAATCGCCCACGCCTTTTACTAGTTTCATAACTAACACCAAGTATAATGCTTGTGGCAATAAAGTTCAACTATAAAACAAAAAGTCGTTAGACTTTAAATACTTTGTATGTCCCCACTCTGATAACAGCGCTAATACCTAGTAGTATCACAAAAATACCAGCGGTATTGGTTGTTAAAAAGCCGATTTTAACAAACGAGTGGAATAATATTGCGGCCGTATAAAAGCCCACAATAGTACTGCCGATTAAAAAAATACGCAGTTTATTGAGTGGCAAGCAGGCTTTGATAACATTGAAAATTGTGATTGCACCAAGTAGATAGAACATTAAAGTTGTGGTTTCTAGTTGACCCCACCCCTGAGCTGGACCATAAAAATGGATAAAAACTACACAGGCGGCGATCAGTAAAGCATTTGGTAAAGCTCTAAGTAGTGATGTTTTTAGAAAGTTTTTGGAAATTGGGCTGCGGTCGTTTTCAAATGATAACCAAAAAGATGGCCAACCTTCGATAACTTGATCAGCCAATGTGATCTGGATTGCTAAAAATGGAAACACTGCTACATTGGCCGTTAAACCGCTCAACGCACTTAATATTACCAACAAAAATGAGTAGATAGTTTTTATAAAAAATACAGCAGCAGCACGGAACATATTATTGACTACGCGACGCGCTTCGAATAGCACGTGCGGTAAATCGGTAAAATCAGATTCTAGTAATACTAGATTAGCAATTTGTTTAGTGGCGGCATCGCCTGTAGCCATAGCAATAGAAAGATCGGCTTCGCGAAAAGCCAATATATCATTTACACCATCGCCTGTCATAGCAACTTTTTTGCCATTTGACTTTAGAAAGCCGACAATCAATTTCTTTTGGCCAGGCGATACACGACCAAAAATTGCTGTATCGGCCACTATATCTTTCAGCTCGGCATCTGACAATGTCGAGGCATCAACATACTGAGTATGATTTTTAAAACCAGCTTTTTTAGCGATAACCGACACTGTGGCTGGATTATCACCAGATATAATTTTTAAATCGACACCCTGGTCATTCAGATACCTTAACGTCTTTTTGGCATCTTTTCGCACTGAATCCTCGAGCGCAATCATAGCAATGGGCGTTATGTCTTTTAGCTCACTAGCGCCGGTTAAAACATGGGAGGTTATACCTAGTAACAAAACTCGCGAACCTTCGGCCTGAGCTTTAGTAACCTTAGTTGGCAGTTTATCAGTTAATTTTTCTGGTGCACCTAGTACCAATGTACCAACGTCTTTAAAATGCATAGCACTCCATTTACGCTGCGACGAAAACGAGACAGTTTTGCTAGCTTTGTAAGCTTCGTTTTCGGCAAAATAGGCTCTTAAGGCCAAAGTCGTAGAATCGTTATCACTGCTATTTTTCATATAAGCGCCCATTAACCCTATAACGTCTTGGCGACTGTAATCACCCAAAACGTCACACTTGCTTACGCGCATTTCACCACGAGTTATTGTACCGGTTTTATCTAGGCATAAAGTATCAATATGCGCCATGGTTTCGATCGAATACATTTCTTGTACAAGGACTTTTTTACGCCCTAATTTTATAACAGCCGTTATTAATGAAATTACAATTAACACCGCCATACCTTTTGGCAACATACCCAGCATTGCCGAAGCAGTAGTAACCACTGATAACTGTATACCAGCATGCCGCATAAACAAGGATTCGAGCAGTAATATGATACCAAGTGGCAAAACTACCCGGCTAGTGAATTTAGTAATAGTTTTGAGCGAATTAAGTAGCTCAGAATTCAATGGTTTATGGACTTTAGCCTCGATAGCAAGTTTGGTTGAATAGCTGTCTTTACCAACGTGTTCAACTACGGCTAGGCACTGTCCGCTCGATACAAAACTGCCCGACAATAAATGAGTATCTGGTTTTTTAGTAACAAGGTCAGACTCGCCCGTAAGTAGGGCTTCATTAACCTCTATAAAACCTTGTTTGACGATGGCATCAGATGGTATTTGATCGCCGGTCGACAGTTTTAGCAGATCGCCAAGGACAATTTCATCTGGATCAATCCTGAATTCTTCACCACCACGGATAACCCTAACTGGCTCTTTGTTTAGTAACGTTAATTTATCGACGATATTACGCGCTCTGATTTCAACAATAATACCCACAACAATATTGTTAATGATAAACAAAATAAACAGCGCGTTCATATAAGATTGAACGGCGATTAAACAAAAAGCAATAAAAAAGTTGATGGCGTTAAACAGGGTAAAAGTGTTTTCACGTATGATTTCCCAGGTGGATTTACTGGCATCAACTTTATATGAATTATCCAAGCCTTCGGCCTGCTTAGCTTTTGCCTCTGCTAGGCTTAACCCCTTTAACTCTACCATGCACTCTAGTATACATCAGTTTGGTGACATGATAAAATCTAAATATAATGTTAAGTATCGGTATAGTCGGGTTGCCAAACGTTGGTAAATCAACCTTGTTTAATGTGCTGACCAAAAATGATATTTTAACTGCTAATTACCCTTTTGCCACAATTGATCCTAACACCGGTATCGTACCGGTACCAGACGAACGGCTAGAAGTTTTAGCCCACATGTACGATAGTAATAAAATCGTGCCTGCAACTGTGCAATTTATCGATATTGCCGGTTTAGTAGCTGGAGCTAGTAAAGGTGAAGGCCTGGGCAATAAATTTTTGGCTCATATCCGTGAAACTGATGCTATCGTGCACCTGGTACGAGCATTCGAAAGTAACAATATTGTTCATGTAGCTAATAAAGTGTCCCCTAAAGATGATATTGAAACTATCAATACCGAACTTATTTTAGCCGATATTGAAACTCTAGAAAAAATGCTGCCGAAACTTACCAAAGAAGCCAAAGCAGACAAAACAGCAGCTGCTAAATTGAAAACCTACCAACAATTATTTGACGCGTTACAAACTGGCCAAGTCTCGGCCGAATTATCTACTTTTGCTCGGCACGAAAAACTGCCATTGCTCAGTACCAAGCCAGCTATTTATGTTTTTAATGTTAGCGAAGATACTTTAGCAGATGATGCCAAAAAAGCTACATTATCTAAGTTAGTCGCCCCAGCCGAAAGTTTATTTGTGTGCGCTAAACTAGAAGAAGATCTAGGTAAATTAAGCGCCGACGAAAAACAAGAATTTTTAGCTAGCTATGGCATTACTGAAACTGGGCTAAATCAACTAATAAAAGCCGCCTACAAGACTCTGGGCTTACAAAGCTATCTAACAGCTGGCAAAAAGGAAGTTCGTGCCTGGACAATCAAACAAGGCGCAACCGCACCCCAAGCCGCCGGGGTAATTCATACCGATTTTGAACGTGGTTTTATTGCCGCCCAGATAATTAATTACGATGATCTAGTGGCCGCCGGTAGCGAATTAGCCGCCAAAGCAGCTGGCAAAATCCAAACCTGTGGCAAAGATTACGTTATGCAACCCAGCGACGTAGTCGAATTTAGATTTAATGTCTAAACCTCTAGTCGTACTGACTTTTCACCTGTCAAAGTATCGAAACGCAAGTCATAACAAGCGTCACCTAAGTCCAGCGCTAGCGACCAAATCGTTGCAAATCTGGGTAAATCTTGGGTATAAACATAATTTGATTGACGCAAAATTGCCATCGCATCACTGCGTGTAAATTGACCATCACGTTCCAGACAACGATTAATCCCGCGCAAAGCTTCGTAATAACGTAAATAAGTCGTGTGAGTCGGATGCTCTATTAAAACTTGATCATGGCTTACCAAACGTGGCGCTAAGTAATGATTAGTGTGGATCAAAACATTGGCATTTGGTTGTAACACTTGATATTGATGTGCGGCGGCATGTTCAACTACTGCCATTGCGCCGTGCTTATCGGCAATAAAAAAGTTTTTAGCGTAACAAACTGGTACTTTTTGAAAAATCTTTAACGCTTGCGACACAGTAGTACATTTTTCGGCAATTAATCGCATAATATGGCTTGGCGTTAACCCATAACTTGCAGCAGGATTATGGGCATAAGTCAGACCAATAAAAAGCCCTTGGTCGTTAATATAATCTTCTGGCATAAAATTCCACCACTTACTTGATGTATAACGACGATTCCAGACGTTTTCGTCACTAACAGCGATAAACTTATGACAGCCTTTAATATCAACTCTGTAGACCTGAAAAACTTCGCGGGCTTGCGGAATCCAGTCATAATTCCGGCCTATTATGATACGACCAGTTGTGTCACGGACACCAAATATAGTACAAGCTTCGGTGTTACTGGTATGTTTTGGCCGTTTAGAAGCAATCGCTTCACCTACTATGCTAGCGAACAGTAATTCTTCAACATTAAAGCCCCCCCCCTAGCAATCCCGTTGATTTCTTCTAATAGTCCTGGGTAAAATTTACGATACAGTGCAATTTGTTTTTTTAGCGTAACTTGATCTATGGCTGGCGTTAATTCACGATGCACTTGTTTATATAGTTCACCTAGCTTAATCCCGACTTCTTGTCGATTACCAGAAAGATTAATGATCTGCATAAGCGTATCATAGCAAACCCGTAGTTTTAGAGCAATTTTTACAACTAAATATGGTCAAGCCTCGATTTAATGTTTAGCGGTTGTCGTTTATTGGGCGCAGCATGTAAAATCGTTCTATGTTACCGTGCATACCACTAATTGCGTTGTCTTTTTTGCTACAGATTTTAAAGCGTGGCTTCACCCACTGTTCAAAGTCCTTAATTATCCTACGGCGTATTGTAGAGTTTTTAACAACGCCATTAACAACCTCTGTACTGTTGGCTTCGAATTGTGGCTTTAACATTGCTAGAATTACAACATTACTACTGTTAATTAACTTCTGTTGTAAATAACCCAACACTTTTCTAAGGCTTATAAATGATGTATCTATTACAACTATGTCAATCGGTGTCTGTGGCCAAAAATCGAAAATATCAGTTTTTTCGTATAGCTCTACCCTTTTATCTGCCCGCAGCTTTGGGTGCAGCTGGTTAGTACCAATTTCAACTGCTATTACTTTACTAGCACCTTGTTGCAAGGCGTAGTCTGTAAACCCACCGGTGCTACTGCCAATATCAAGCACAGTTTTACCACGAAAATCTACTTTAAAAGCTAAATTAGCATCAGCCAACTTATCACCAGCCCGGCTAACATATTTATTACTTTTTTCGCTCACGGTACGTGCCTGTTTCGGTGTCGACCGAAACAATATCGCCCTGTTTGATAAAAGCTGGCACCCTAACTACCATACCAGTTTCTAGTGTGGCGTCTTTTTGTACACTACTGCTAGTGTCACCTTTTACGGCGGTTTCGGTGTAAGTAACTTCTAAATATAGATTTTTAGGTAGTTCGATATTGATAGTATTACCATTAAACAATTGCAAGTTGACTGTCATGCCTTCTTTTAGATAGTTAACGGCTGTATCCACGATATTGGCCGGTAATTGGAACTGTTCAAAAGTCTTAGGATCCATAAAGTAAAAATCACTACCATCATCGTACAAATATTGCGCCGGCTTGCTAATAACTTCAGCTGGTTCAATTTTATCTTGCCCTTTAAAGGTTTTTGGTGTCAATGAACCAGTAATCAAGTTTTTTAGGCGTACGTTTACAATACTACCACCCCGCCCCATGACTTTTTGGGCGTAGTCAACTACCTTGTACGGTGCACCATCAAGTTGAATGAGCGTGCCTTTTTTTAAATCAGTCGGCCCATACATAATACGTACACTATAGCACGCTTAGTTAGTAGCGACAAACGGCAATAGGCCTAAATGCCTAGCACGTTTAACGGCTACAGCTAATTGTCGCTGTTGTTTAGCTGAAAGTCCAGTTTTGCCAACTGGTTCAATGCGACCGTACGGGTCAATATAATACTGCAAAGTTTTAACGTCTTTGTAGTCAAAGTAAGTATTTACGTCTTTCTTGTACTTTTTAGTCATATAGCTCCTTAAAATGGTATTTCACTTAAATCAATTGGTTCGTCTTCGTTGATGTCGTCGACCACTACATCATCTTTTGGCGCTTTTTTAGCTTTAGTAGCTGGCGTATCACCACTACCACCACGGCCATCACTGACAAAGCTAAATTCTTCGACAATCACATCTATAGCACTACGTTTCTTGCCAGTTTCTTTGTCATCCCAGCTACGTTGTTCTAAACGACCACTAACTAATAGTTGGCGACCTTTGCTAACATATTTAGCAATAGTTTCGCCCCTAGCACCCCAAGCGGTACAGTTAATAAAACTGGTGGATTCCTGACGTGAACCATTGGCGTCATTCCAGGTGCGATTAACCGCTAGACTAAAACTAGTTACACTTTGACCACTGGGTGTGGTGCGTGTTTCTGGATCAGCTGTTAAATTACCGAGTAAAATTACTTTATTAAAGGCCATGTTGTTCCTCCTTGTCCTTTTTGTCACTAGCTATCTTTTTCATTTTTTCTAATTTTTCATCTTTCTTAACTAATAAATAACGAATTACTTCGTCGGTGATATTTAAAATACCGCTAATTTTTAGTGGTGCACTGGCTGGCAATTCTAAACTGAACAGCACATAAACAGCGTAATCTTGCTTCTGTATCTGGTAAGCCAGCTTCTTTTTACCCCAATTATCTTCTTTGGTAATCTTGCCGCCTTGTTCTGTGATAATTTCACGCACTTTTTTAAGCGGCGTATCTAGATCCATTTCTAGATCTGGATGGATTAGGACAGTTAATTCGTATTCTTTCACACTTCCCCCTCTGGTGTTGCTAATTCTTAAAAATTAGCCGAGTTAATATTATTTATAATAATACCGTAACCAGGTGTGAACTACAATAGCTAGCAAACTAACCAAAGCTATGACCGCTGCTATGGTGTCGATCAAAGATACTACCATGCTACTTTTTGCGCCAAATACACCAGTATTAGGCACACCTGGTATAGCAGAGATTGGTTTCCATTTAGCATATAAAGCCATATGGTCAGTAACTGTATCACTGGCGAAATTCCAAGGTTGTGTGAGCCCTGGATCTGCAAACCAACCCACGAAATCAAATCCAGTCATAGTTGGATTGATTGGTGTCGGTATACCGCTACCAATAGCAAGGGAGTAGCCAGGTACAAACGAACCACCGTTAGAAACGAACCTAACCATCACGATTGACGCCAAACTATAGAATGTCACATTACCCTTCTCGGTGGGAGTATCTGATGTCCATTCGGTGCTATTCGGGAAGGCAGTGAGGGTGCTGGCATCTTGGATACCACAATCTGGGGTTGGGTTTATAACAGCGCAAGACGTGCCGTCGGTGCGATACCAACCGTAATCGACATAGGCAACGCCATGGGCATCAGTACCGGCGGGCGCAGTGATGGTACGAATGGTGGCGTTGTAGGTGGGAATTACTTGGCTGCTGGTGGTGGCGTTGACAGTAGGATTGGTCGAGGGGATGCCAGTGAAGCCGATTTTGGTAGAATAAGGAGCGGCGAACGTCGACACTGTGCCAACCTGTGAACCATTAACTTTGAAGGTGGCAGTACGACGAGCGTAGTTAGAGAAAGTGTTGTAGAACATAGAGCTGAAATTCGTACCGTTGGTGGTGTTTAGGTTGTCAAACAGGTCGGCGGGGATAGTGCCAGTGATAGAGCTACTGGCGTAGTAGTTAAAAGTGTTGTAGAACATAGAGCTGAAATCCGTGTCGCTGGTAGTATCGATGTTATCAAACAGGTTGGCCGGAATTTCAGTGGCGTTTCTGACACCATAGAACATATAGGCAAAACGGTAGGTTGAACCTTGGGTGCGCATAAGATTGGTGAGTGGTGTGTCGATAGATTTGAACATATTTTGGTTGGCTTGGACGTTGTCATCAGCGGTATCGTTATAGAACCCAAAAGCATTGAACCAGCCAATTGTAGCTGTGGCACTAGGACGAACTGTGATTTGATACTCACCTGGTGTGATATAGGTATGACTGATGCCACCAGTAGCAGTGGTGGCATTAGTGCCACAAGCTAAGTTTGTACTAGTGGTTGAACTAGAGCCAGAGCATGTTTGTGGTGCAGAATTATCTCCCCAATCTATTGTCCAACTGTAGGTGTTGACTGGAATATTTCTATTTACATAGCCCGAAGTTGGTATAGAAAAAGTTGTTGCTGTCTCATCATAATGTGTTAGGTCAGTATCCAGCGTATCCGTCATTCGCGTGTCAATAGTAAAGGCAAAGCACTCGGGGTTGCCAGCACAAGCAGTGATGGTTGGGATGCCAGCGTGAGCGACTGGAGTTTGGGTTATTATTTGGTCAGCAGTAACAAAAACTGGTACCAGAGCCGCTAGCCAACCCAACAAGAATAAGTTAACTTTTTTTGTAATCCGCATAAAGGACTTCCCTTCTATTGTACTCTACATTGTTTGTTTCACTCTACTTGATAGTAAGTATCAACCACTTATTCTATATCGTCAATGTTGTCAATTAACACATCACGCGCCCGGGCGCCATCGGCAGGGCCAATGATACCGCGATCTTCCATACTTTCGATCAGCCTGGCGGCACGGGCATAGCCAATACGCAAACGACGCTGCAACAAACTGGCACTGGCTTTACGACTATCGATTACCACTTGGACGGCGTCCCGGAACATATCGTCATCATCATCACCACTAAAACTCATAACTACCCCGCCCCGGCCATTTAAGTTAACTTCTTGGGCAACAACTTCGTCGTTATATTGCGGTGGTGATTGTTCACGTAAAAAGTCCGTCACTCGCATTACTTCGTCGTCTGTAACTAATGCCCCCTGCACACGCTTTGGTTTACTCATATCTGGTGTTTGCATCAGCATATCACCTTGGCCAAGCAGTTTTTCAGCCCCGATCTGGTCTAAAATTGTGCGCGAATCTACCTGGCTAGCCACCGTAAAGGCGATCCTGGCTGGGATATTAGCTTTGATTAACCCAGTGATAACATCAACACTTGGACGCTGCGTAGCTAGTACCAAATGTACGCCCACAGCGCGAGCTTTTTGCGCTAAACGAACCACCAACGCTTCAACATCACGGCCGGCCGCCATCATTAAGTCACTCAATTCGTCGACCACAATCACAATATACGGCATCTTGCCGTTATCGTGCTCTTGTATGTTGCCGTCTTCGTCGGTGACTTCAACCTTTTTGCCCTTAGTAGCTACTTTACGGTTATAGCCGTCAATATCGCGGGCTTTTTCTTCGGCTAGCAAATGATAGCGACGTTCCATTTCACCAACTGCCCATTTAAGCGCACTAACAGTTTTTTCGGGCTCAGTTATAATCGGCGTTAGCAAATGCGGAATGTCATCATACGGTGTCATTTCCACCCGTTTAGGGTCAACTAAAATCAGTTTCATGTCACTCGGGCTATTATGGTACAGCATGCTAGTTAGTAATGTGTTGATCATTACAGATTTACCAGAACCAGTCTGCCCAGCAATTAACAGATGCGGCATCTTACCTAATTGACCGATCATCGCTTCACCCGAAATATCACGCCCGATGCCAAAACTTAGTGGATCGGTTGCCTTTTCCCATTTATCAGATTCTAAAATGCTATACAAGCGCACATCGGCCGCTTTTATGTTTGGTACCTCTATACCAACTGCTTTTTGCCCCGGAATTGGGGCTTCGATACGTAAGCTGCTAGCCGCTAAATTAAGCGCTAGATTTGTCTCTAAAGCGGTAATACGTGTTAATTTAACACCACTCGGCGGACGTAACGTATACTGTGTAACTTTGGGCCCAATGTTGGCGCCTTCCATTTGCACCGCAATATTGAATTCACTAAGTGTATTTTTTATAATATCGGCATTTTGCTGAATATCACCAGCATCGGCCGGGCTTTGATGCTTCTCGAGCAAATCTAACGGCGGGGTTTGCCAATTTGGATCGGACACAGATACCAAGGCGGCCGTCGGGGCTTCGTTTACGATTGGCTTTTTATTTTTACTATCGGTCGAGTCCATAGTTGGCACACCTTTGTTTAGCTTCAATCCGCTGGTTTTATCGGATGTGGATTCGTTTTTTTGCATCACCTTAGCATTCTTTTCATCTTCACTATCTATTTTAGCCGACCTTAAACTTGCACCAATTTTCTTAAATAAGGTGGCTGGTGAAACACTTAAAATGAATAAAACTGTAATTAAAACCAATAAAACATATAAAAATGCTGCCACGCTACGATCAACAACTGCTAATACCAACTTATTTAGCAATTCACCTACCATGCCACCGGCTGAGTGCCCGTTGAGTGTTAAGACAAACACGCCAAACAAACCAGCGAACCAAAGCACAACTAATATAGAAGCTATGACCACAATTGTGGGTATGCGATTTTCTTCGCTGCGGAAAATCTTAACTGCCAAAAATACTAACAATAACGGTAGTAAAAACATGGCATAACCAATTAGCCAGCTCGTCGCATCACCTAGCCATTGCAAGATATTACCGCCAGCATGAAACCAAGTCATAACTAACAAAACAGATATGGCCAGCATGCACAGTGCGCCAACTTGCGGCCAAAAACCGCCAGGTAGGGCGTGCTCGGCTGTATTTTCAACCTTTGCTTTTTTTCTGGATTTTTTTCTCTTTGCCATAAACATATTCTAGCATATGATCAACAATCTGGTTACGCTTAGAACCAGGTTATATCTCCATTATAGCATAAGCGTCTTTATAAGTCAAGGTTAAACAGTTGTTTTACGCTGCAAAATCGACTGTTACTACCTCGTCGTGCTTCTTTTTCACAAAGTAATACGACCAAGCCAAAACAATCAAGACCGGCCAAATTAGAAGAAAGATATCAAGTCGGCCTATGGTATTCAACCAACCGATTAATGGTGCCAGTATAACGTATGGCGCCTCTTTGAAGAAATTGCCTACTGATACAACCGTAGCACGTTGTCTATCTGTGGTATGGTTGTGAAGAATTTCACTAAGAAATGGCCGTGAAATACCATCAGCTAAGTATAGCGATATGATTATAGCGACACTAATGCCCAACGGCAGGTGCAGGACTGACAGTATAAAGCTGCTAGCCACCACTAAACTTAATACACTCAAGACATGTTTTTCATGCAATTTATTAGAGTATTTATGCACTAACTGTAATGCGATTAACATTAGCAAACTAGCCGACCCGAGCACAATGCCACCGAATGTTTCAGAGAAACCAAACCGATCCATTAAAATCATCTTTAATAATCCCCAGTTAAATACATACAAACTCCCCCAAACGGTCAAAATCAGCGGTACATAAAGACGCAACTTCAGTTGCGCAAAAGCACGAAAGCCGCTCGCAATATCCTTACCATAATCACGGAAGCTGGTGATCAGTTTAACTTTTTGCTTTGATGACTTTTCATCTTGTAAGTGCCAAATTGGTATTAATGCTAATAGAAAAAATAAACCACACAAAATAAATGGCAATTGGGGTGAAACGCCATACAGCCAGCTGCCAAGCGGAATGGCAACAAAACCTGCTATAGCCATCGCCTGAACCGAACGCATAATCAACTGTCGCCATTGAGTAGAATCACGACTAAATTTTAATTTCTCAAAAAATAAAGCTTCATCAGCGCCAGACATTAGCGCAAAACCAGCCATCAACATAGCTTGCATGATCAGAATTAGCCAAAAACCACCTAGGGCTTGTAGCCCAATTCCAGCAGAAGCTAGTACTACACCAATTTTCATGGTTCGGGCTCGCCCAATTTTATCAGCTAATGCACCAGATGGAACTTCGACCAGCAAGCCCACGCTAAATGCTACTGCATCAAGCAAGCCGATCTGAGCATCATTCATATATAAACGGTAAAAGTATAACCAGATAGCTTCAACCATAAAGAAACTGAGCAAAAAACAATAGATAATATAACGTTGTGATAATCGTTTTTGTTCATCTGTCATTTACTGATATTATCACGAATGTTCCCACCGCAACCAAAAGCCAAAGTTTTACCTCTGGCAAACACTACATGTAGTGTGACTGATTTGCCTACGCTATATATAGCGTCTTGATCTATTAAAAATAGATCCACAATCTATAAGCACCTCATTTGGACAGAGTTCTTAGCATGGTAGTTAATGTATCAACGGCAGTAGTAGTGTTTTCGATATCGATCGGCATTAATACTGTATCTCCACCATTAGCTGCCCCACTAATCCAAACTGCAGCATCTACCATGCCGATAGAATCCTGAGCTGTACTCCAGGCGCCACAAGTATCTCGAAACGTACGAGTAGCGCTATCTGCCTTATCATAAGCTGACGATTGTACCTGAGAGCAGAACATGGCCATTTCAAGATTGATTTCTTTCATGCTTTTTATTTGTGCTAACCGTGTTTTGTCAACGCCCGGTACATTAAAGTAGTTACGATATCCCGCTAAGGCCGCCGGAGCAGCCTTAATGCCTTGCTGCAGTTTTACATTTGTATTAGCCCAAGTAGTTTTTAAATCTTTATAAGCCTGGGCTATAGCGGTAGAACCCTGTAAAACTGCTTCGTTATCCATGGCAGCTATATCGGTGTCAAGCCTATTGGAGTCTTCGCTTAGCGCCGCTAACACCGCTTCGGGGCTTTCCATAGCCTTAGTGTTTTCATAGTTTAGATGACCACATAGCGTTTGCCAATCTGTTGCAAATTGATTAACTAGCTTAAGAGTGGGCTCATAATCTGGTTCTGGGCTAGTGCTTTGCTCATGCTGGGCAGTGGTTTGTTGTTGAGCGTTCTTTTTAGTATCTAGACTTTTGGTTTTAGCGTAAAAGATGGCAACACCAGTTATCGCAATAAGAGTGACATTGATACATAAGAATACCCTAATAACCTTATCAGCAATAGTCAAATTGTTATGTTGGCCTAACATAACGCCCTACTTATTTTGCGGCACGTCTTTCATATTTAGGCCAATTCGGCCTTTATCATCAATAGAGTCAACCCGTACTTTTACCTCTTGACCCATCTTAAGCACATCTTCTATTTTGCTAATTCTTTCGTTAGATATATTGCTGATATGCAACATACCGTCGATACCGGGCATAATATTCACAAACGCACCGAAATCTTTAATGCCGACTACTTTACCAGTATAAGTTTTACCGACCTCTGGTTCTTCCACCAACCCCTTAATCCAATCCATGGCTTTTTTAATCGACTCACCGTCGGGGCTAGCAATCGTGACTAAGCCGTCATCGCTAATATTAACTTCGGCACCGGTTTCGGTAGTGATCTTATTGATAGTTTCACCACCCTTACCGATAATAGCGCCAATTTTTTCGGGGTTAATCATTAGTTTTTCAATCCTTGGCGCATATGGGCTTAGGCTCGCTTTCGGTGCAGCAATTACGCTTAGCATATGGGCTAGGATCGCTGATCGGCCGGCATTACTTTGATTTATAGCGTCTTTTAGCACTTCGACCGGTAGACCATGCACTTTCATGTCCATCTGCAGGGCTGTGATACCTTCGGTGGTACCAGTAACTTTAAAGTCCATATCACCGGCGAAATCTTCGGCATCGGCAATGTCGGTTAGCACATGTGGCTTATCACCATCCATCATTAAACCCATCGCTACCCCTGAAACTGGGCGAATTAGTGGCACTCCGGCATCCATCAATGCCATACAGCTGCTACAAGTGGCAGCCATGCTGGTACTGCCGTTTTGGCTCATAATCTCTGTTACACTACGAATAGCATACGGAAAATCTTCTTCTGTTGGCAAAACTGGTATTAGTGCTCGTTCGGCTAAATAGCCATGGCCAATTTCACGACGCCCCGGGCTACCTAGACGCTTAACTTCGCCGACTGTATAACCAGGCGCATTGTAGTGATGCATGTAGCGACGTTCACCATCGGTAACTTCCATCGTATCAACTAGCTGCGCGTAGCTTAATGGTGCTAGTGTAACAATATTCATAGCCTGGGTAACACCACGAGTAAACAGGCTACTGCCATGAGCCCGCGGCAAAAATCCAACCTGGCTGCTTAGCGGACGTACCTCTGTTAGTTTACGGCCATCAGGGCGTAAGCCATCTTTTATAATACCGGCTCGAGCATCTTTTTGTACTGCTAGTGTAAAGGCGTCGTCGTAGTCACTTTTAACTTCAGCGTAGGCTTCTGTGCCTAATTTCTGTTCCATTTCGTTATGGAAAGTAACCCGAATGGCATCAACCAGTTCATTGTAATGTGGGTAAGGTTGGCGTACCGCCGCACCTAACTTACCTTCTAGCCATTTGGCGGCTTCGGCCTGAATCTTTTCATCGGGCAACACCAGTTCGTATTCTTTAGCTTCCACCCCTACAGCTTTAGCTAAATCTTGCTGTAATTTAATCGCTGGCTGGTAATTTTCGAATGCCCAAGCCAAACCATTAATAATTACGTCTTCTGCTACTTCGCTAGCGCCAGCTTCAACCATGGTAATACCGCCAGCTATACCTGCCACGACTAGATCTAGATCACTTTGGATTCGTTGCTCTGGGTTTAGGAAGGCTTTGAACTCACCATTGACTCGGCCAATACGTAAACCTGCAACTGGACCATCAAATGGTACACCAGTTAGCATTAAGGCGCTGCTGGCAGCTATCATAGCAATTGCATCTGGGCGGAAACCTGGATCATAAGATAATACTGTGCTAACTACCTGGACTTCTTGGCGATAACCCTTGGGAAATAGTGGACGGATTGGGCGGTCTATCAAGCGACCAATCAAGATTGCTTCGTCACTTGGCCTACCTTCGCGTTTAATAAATCGACTACCGCTAATTTTACCAGCGGCATAAAACTTTTCTTCGTAATCGATGCTTAGTGGAAAATAATCCAATTCAATCGGCTTATCGCCAACCATCGCCGTGCCTAGCACCACTGTTTGGCCGTAACTTACTAGTACGCTAGCTGTGGTACGAAAACCAACGCGGTTAACTTCTAATTTTAATTTTTGGCCGCACCAATCGGTCTCGACCGCTATGATTTTTTTATCCAGCGGATTAATAATATCCATATTTGACTCCTTTACTGCTTGGTGACAGGTAAAAACCTAGGCTAAAGCCTACGTTAATATCCACCACCACAGCGATTATATTACTATTCTATTGTAGCACAATCTAATTGCCTACTACTGTATACAACACTGTTCCAGTGTAAGTTCCGGCTGGCATGGTTATATCGGCATTAGCAGCATAGTAGATATTAAAGCTATCCCCAGTCTCGTTAGCCATATTCGTAGTACTAATAGTTAGTGGTGATGTACTAGCTGGTACACCAGCAAATCGAGCAGTACCAGCCGGTACTGGTGTGGCGTAGCTAGCATCAAATCCATTGCCAGCAGCTGCCGCTGAGCTATTCATAGCAAAGCCCCAGGTATTAGCACCTAAAATTGATGGGGCAGTAAATATACCAGTGGTGGAGTTTAAGTAATGCCCTGAGCCGTCAGTCAGCCTAGTGTCAGTGCCAGACATCGATATAGATAAACTATAGCCGTTAGGCACGTTAGTATTAACGCTCAAGTTACTTGCTGTACTGCCTAGTGGGCTAGAAACTGGGTTAAGGTTAATATTAACGTTGTTAGATGAAGTTAGGGTGATATATTGGCTAGTGACAGTGAGGGTAGCGGGTGAAGTGGTGATAACAGGCACACCGCCTGAAACACCAGTGCCATTAAGCCCAGGTCCCGTATTAACTACGTTTGGTGTTAGCACCAGTAAACGATACATATTACCACTCATGGCAGGCTGGACATTGGTCAGATTTAAAGTGATACTGACTTCGTTGACTACATTACTCCACGTCATACCATCATCGGTACTGACTTGCCACTGATAAGTCGGTGTGCCATAAGCTGGTGAAAAACCAGCTGTATTAGCAATAGTTGAACTAAAACTGACATTGCTACCAGATTTGACGGTTTGGTCGGTAGGGTTAGTGGCTGTAATTGGTGCGCTCGAATACAAATGATTAAAGTAGCTACCTAACGCCGTAGCAGATATCGGATAAACTGGGCGCTGATCAGCCCAGCTAGTGATAGTCAATACCGTATCATCCGCCAGTGAAGTTAGTTGGACGCCACTATAAACTATGCCAATTGGACTATTAGCAGGCAGCCATGGCACAGCAGTATAGGTCGCTGGGAAAGTATAGCCCTGCGTACTAAACCAGCTTTGCTGACCAGGTGTTAAAGTATTAACTTGATAATTGGTACTCGGGTTAGCGGTAGAAAAATCAATGGTAGTATTAACCGTGCTAACGCTAGACGGTCCTAGAACGGTTGGAATATATAACGGATATACTAACGTGTTACCATTGGTCGGCGCTTTGTCTAAAAACCAATACCTTGATCCACTGGAAAAGCCGATACTACTATCTGATAGTGAGTACACTGAACCACCAATTATAGTTATACTTGGGCTAACCGCACCAGCAAAGCTAATAGGACAAAAACTATCATCTGAGGTACAGAGTCCATAACCGATATTATTGGTTATCACAAAAGCCTGCCCGCTAATATTAGCCGTCGGGCCAGCGCCAGATTTTACAGCAATAGGATTACCACCGCTATAGCACCAATTTATAATACCGCCGCCAATGCCGTCTGGGGCATAAACTGTGGCATGGCCGCTGACTGAAATGTAACCGCCATCACCACCCAAAATCGTTACGTTATTTAGCTGGCAGCTAGCTGCGCCTCCACCGCCAATTGACACAGTACTGCCCCAAACCTCATCCATACCAGGGTCATAATCACCGCCATGAGCTGCCACTTTTACGTAACCAGTAATATTTATCGTTCCAGCTGACTGCCCGACAACATTACCCGCTAGACAGGTTTGGTTACTACCACCAATACCAGCACCGGTACACATGGCATCACCATAAGCCCCGATATGAGCGTTACCGCCAGTTGCCGTCAGGCTACCCTGGCTAGCAGCATCAGAGGTTATAGTCAGCGTGTTATCTGGCAACCAACCGCCAGGCACGTTAATTCCGGCATTACCACCGCCAGTGGCCGTAAACGTATTATTGCCATCTACCGTCATTGTCACGTTGGCTTGGTCAATTATCGCCACCGGCGAAGCAGAACTAGTAGTCAACGCAATACCAGCTGCATATACTTGTAGCGGCACAGTAATCTGATAGTCTCGACCATCAACAACTAGACTGTACGTTCCAGAACCAGCATCAAGTTGAATGCCAGTTGTAGTACTATCGAAAACTACGTCATTAACTGGGTCGGAACTGCCATTTAAACCCGTAACAGTAAAAGCTGTTTCGGACTGGTAATCTACAGTGACAGTGCCAATGTTATTAGGTGCAATGTGGATCCAATTAGTAATAGTTGCTGGCGGTGCTGCCATAATAGCACTACGAGTCTGTATCAAATATAAGCCGGCCGCTAGAACAACAGCAAGGCAAGCGATAAAACTAATAGGCAATTTTTTGTGTAGATGCAAAACTGAGTAAGACTTTCTCTCGCAGAATTCATATTTTTACACTCTTACCTCTATTATACCCCCCCCCCATGAGGAGAATACAAGCACTCGGTAAGAATTATTTACGTAAACCAAGCTTTTCTAAAGTTTTTTTGTAACTATCGAAATTAGTTTGGCTTAGATATTTAAGCAGTTTTTTGCGTTGACCGACCATTTGCACCAAACCACGGCGCGCCATAAAGTCGTGCTTGTGGACTTTCATATGTTCGGTAACTTCTTTGATACGTTTGGTCAAAATCGAGATTTGAACCTCTGGTGAACCAACATCTGTTTTATGTTTGGCTAAATCGGCTACAGCCTTAGATTTATCTTCTTTTGTAATCATCTGGTGTATTCTAGCAGAAAAATTGTTGTTAGGCAATATAGTTGGGTTAAAAAATACTAACGGACTTTTTTATCGTTTGTTATTACCTTAAATTTCAAAAATCTATATTCTTGACGCACCCGACAGGTTCGTCCTGTAGGACGGTTCTGCCGGAGTACCAATGTATGAGGTTTTTGTAATTTATGGACGATAAAAAAGTCCGTTAGTATTTTTAATCTAAAGCTTCAAAGCGCTCAGTTGTAGTTAGTAATGTTACCAAAGCCCCAATTACAAAACCGGCTAATAACGCAGCTTTCGAACCTGTAACTAACGCGACTAAAATAATTATCAACCACAGCGCGCCTTTAGTTAAAGCGTCAAACCAGCAAGTTAAGACCAAATAGGCCAAACGGCGGTCATCGCGGTCATCAGCGCTGGCATAGTAACCTTTATTATAGGGTATATCGATAGCGGTATAAGCCGCTTCGTAAGCGATATTTAACCCTAGCGCCATCAAGTATTTTGTTACAAAAATCCTTAAAAAATTAAACAACGCATTAAGCGTCGTGCCAATCCGCAATAGCGTACGGCCGATTTTTTTATCCGTAAACCGGCCAATCGCATAAGCCACGGCAATCGCCACAACTACCGATAACGACTGCAGTACACCTAAATTTATGTAGGCCATATCACGAGCCAACACAAACATGCCCAAATATAACGCCCACACCGACGAACTAGCCACTCCATTGATACCCAAACCGGCTAAAGATATTAAATCACGGCTCACGCCCGGCAATATCAGCGATTTTATGGTTAGATTTTGCTGTCTAGTCGATACTTCGCGGGCTAATAGTAGTGGCACACCGGACACCATGAGCAGCACAAAACCAACCGCAAAAATATATTGTCCACCAAACAACATCGCAATCAGCCCACCTACGACTGGGCCTAGTACACTACCTACCCTTTCGATAACACGGATGTTACCCAGTTCGCTACCGGCTAAATGACGCCGGTGAAAAGCAGCAAAAGCATAGTGAAACGGTAGATATACTAGCTGCGAAGAAGTGCCATAAATAGCCCCTAGCAGCCACAGCGGCCAAGATATATTGCCTAGCGTAGCAAACAAGCCCAAGCTTAAAGCTTGGGTTATAAACCCTAAGCTCATAGTCTTATGAGCCCCCAGTTTGGTCATCAATTTACCAAACAAATAATCTGTGCCCAAGGCTCGTGGAATAAAATACCATACCAGCAACCAAGCAATATCCATGAAGCCATAACCGAGTTTTAACATAAAAATCGGCACAAATATACCAACTAGACTTATCGCCAGACTCCGAATCATCCAGCTAACGTAAATGCGTGCCAGTTCATCACTTTTAACTGACCGCCAAAAGCGTCTGGTCAGAATATGTTTTTTTGTTTTGGCCATTATTACCTATAATATACCACCTTAGCTACAGATCAGCCACCCTTAGCTACGGCTTGGGCATGTTAAAATAGATATATGAAGATTCTATTGATTTTTGGTGGTGTAGGCAATGAGCATGAAGTCTCTAAGATGGGTGCTAAGAACGTTTTGGCAGCTTTACATAAAACTAAACATCAAGTGACCGAATGCGAGATTAAAAAAGACGGCACGTGGTCAATACCATTTGACACTTTGCGCAGTTACGATGTGATTTTCCCATTGATTCATGGCCGGGGCGGCGAAGACGGCGCAATCGCCGCTTTGGGCGAGCTACTAAACATACCAGTAGTTGGCTGTAATCTAGAAAGCTCCGTAATTTGCTGGGATAAGCGTATATTAAAAAGCATTCTACATTTGAACAAAATGCCAGTTGTACCATGGATTTTGCTGCATCGTAATATACGAATTCCGAGTTTTAATGAAATAAAGCGACAATTTACCAAAGAAACCATACTTGCCGGCCAACTATTTAACCAAAGTTCCTTTAAACCTAGCCTATTTGTAAAGCCCGCCCGCGAAGGCTCATCATTTGGTGTCGGGTTGGCTACAACCGAAGCGCAGTTTCATAAAAAAGTCACCGAAGCTTTTAAGTTTGACAATCAAGTTCTGATCGAAAAAGCCATTGCCGGCCGTGAATTTGAGTGCGCCGTATTGGGCAACGCGCCAATAGTAGAAGTTTCTGATGTCGGCGAAGTTATAACGCCAATCAACGATTTTTATTCTTACGAACAAAAGTATGCCGCCAATCGTAAAACCGTTTTAGATATCCCAGCCCAAAATCTCGATGCAAAAGCCCGCCGCCAAATCCAAACTTACGCCCAACAGGCTTTCAACGCGATTAGCGGGCGTGGCCTGGCGCGGGTTGATTTCTTTTTGTCTAATAACGGGCAAATATACATAAATGAAATCAATACTATGCCGGGTTTCACTAATACCTCAATGTACCCAAAACTCTGGGAACACGCCGGGTTGTCGTACGATCAGTTAGTCGTAAAACTAATCCAGCTAGCCAAAGAATAGTTTTTAGGCAAGATCTATCTTTACTGCATCTTTTAGATCGTACTGACCAATTTTAGTCCGCCTAAGTGCCGTTAAATAAGCACCAGTGCCTAATTTATCACCGATATCATTGGCCAAACTACGAATATAAGTGCCGCTACTAACGTGCGTGCGGATTTTAAGCTCGGGATAATTATAATCAAGCAGCTCAATACTATAAATCTGCACTGTTCGGGTTGGCATGTCGACTTTTTTACCTTGGCGCGCCAATTTATAAGCTCGCTGCCCATTAATTTTGATCGCGCTAAATACAGGCGGAGTTTGGGTTATGTCACCAATAAAGTTACTTAGAACAGCATTAATATCACCTAGACTTGGCATGACTATGTCATCCTGAAGTTGTTTCAGGATCTTGGGTGCAGATTCCGAAACAAGTTTGGAATGACGATATGGCACTATTTCTCCTTCCGGATCGCCCGTTGTGCTGGTAGCGCCCAAATGAATCGTAGCTTCGTAAACTTTATCCAATTTTAAGAATTCGTTAGATTTTTTGGTCATTTTGCCACTAAGTATGATCATCAAACCAGTGGCAAACGGGTCTAACGTACCTGTGTGGCCAACCTTAACGCGCTGGCGTTTATGAAGGGAAACCATGTTTCCCCTCATCGAGCGGGGCACTGGCGAAGCCAACTGCTCCGTCTGCTCCCCTTCTTTTTTTAGCTGCTGAGTAAGTTGCCGCCGAATCCTGGCCACGACGCCAAAACTAGTCATGCCAGCCGGCTTGTCAACCAGTATAATCGAATCTAAATTCATTATTGGCCAGGGATTTGGAACGAACCAATATCATTGGCAGGAGTCGATGGATAAACTTCTTCGGGCATGACCGGTGAAATAGTAGCATTAGATGGCATCGCAGGTACTTCTGGTTCGGTCGCGAGTGGGGCTGGTGGCACAAATGACTCTGCTGGGGCGACGGGCATAACAGGCTCTGGCATAGCGGCGGGCATAGGTTCTGGGACAGCAAATGATGCCTGCGGTTGAATCATTGGTTGCGGGCTGCCTGGCGGCATTGGCAAGCCATTTTCGACGTTTACATCTGGCATTGGTGGCGGAGCCGGCGGCGCGAATGGATTTTCAACTGGCGCTGTAGCGACCGGCATTGTATCTGGTACTGGCTCTGGTACTGGTACACTAGGTGGTTGCTCGCTTAAAAGGTCTTGCATAGCAGTGCCAGCATCGACTGGTACAGCTGCTGGTGCACCCAAAGGCGCAATATAGCCATGTTTATTATCTGCATATAAACCTTCGGTCTGACCAGCCATGGCGTCACCACCCACTGGCTGCTCTTCGTTATCTGCCGCCGGGGGTAAAAAGCTTTCGGCTGGTTGATCAGCTGGCGCAAACGGAGCTACTTGCGGCTTCCAATTATCATCACTAACAGCACCGTGTAAATTAGCCTCTGGCGCGGATTCTGGTGCTGTAGGTGCGGCTGCTAGCATGTCATCAGTTTGCTGCCTTAGATCACCCAAAACATTGGCCGCAGCTGGGGTTTGATTAACCTGGGCTAAACTATCGGTCAATTTTTGCTCGACCAGCTGAGCCGCTTGGGTTTGATTAGCTTCTTGGGTTTTATCGGCGACTGTATCAGCGGCCGCAAAATCTGGTGGGGTTTCTTCTTCTGGTACTTCATGCTCGACCATTAGTTCATTAGGTTGCGCTTCTTTGGCGGGTTTTTTACCATTTTTGTGGCCACCTTTCACGCTCAACATGTCGTTGCTAGGAGTACCTTTTTTGAGTTTATCTAAATTAGTCGAGACTAGTTGTTGATCAGCGCCAAATTGCATCAATTTAGAAGCAATAGCCATGGTTAAAGAATTAGTCCGTTCGTTGCTAAAGCGATTAGTAGCCGACACGATACCAGTCAGCAATGCTGTAGCGATAGCCTCATCCATCAAGCTTTCGCCATCGCTTTCTTGTTTAAAGGCGCTAGCTAAACCAACAATCATCTCGCTTAGCGAACTGGCATCGTTGTCGATCCAGTTAATAGTGCCCAAACTACTTTTTGTACCATTGGTATTAATGGTTGACACAACAGCATTGTGCAAAATTTGCCCGTGGACTTTTAGAGCTGCATCAAGCTTATCTTGCGTTTCGACGTTTAAGGCAATCACCAGATCAATATTGAATTCACCCTGGCTAAATTCAAGATCTTTTTCGGATATGGTCGTATGATACGGGGTAATAAAGACTTTTACAAAGTCGCCTTCAATCTTATAACGTAGGTGATCGGCTTTTTCTTTATTTAAAGCGATTATAAAATCACGTAAACTATCAACCGAATTTTCAAAAGTTTTTTCGGGTTGCAAAAAGCTTAGGGCATCTGGAATACTACCACTCACCACCGCTACAGCACGTTTACCAAGTTTATTAACCAAAAGTGTTAGCCCGAGTGCCGAAGTTAGCTCATCGACTGATGGGTTGTCATTAACCGTTACCAAAATATTCTCAGCATCTTGAATCTGCTGGAGTATCTGAGTTTTTGGGTCTTTATTTTCTGGCATTTTTATTTTCTTTTAGATTACTCTACACCATTTTAGCATAAGTACTACCCAAATGTCAATACTTTTTAACAAAAGTGTTTACTTTTTTACCTCTTTACTCTATAATTTGGCAAGATAAGATATAAATTAGAGGAACAAAATGCCCATTATAAAATCTGCCGCTAAGCGTATGCGCCAAACCAATAAGCGTAAAGCACGCAATATTGGCACAAAGAAAGACATTAAAACTGCTACAAAGGCTTTTGTAGCCAAGCCGACGGCTCAAAGTATTAGTAAAGCACAGAGCGAGCTAGATAAAGCTGTAAAAAAAGGCTTAATCAAAAAGAATACTGCCGCTCGCCGCAAAAGCGCCCTGCATGCCTTAGGCAAAAAAACTGGCGTCAAATTAGCTACTAGCAAAAAACCAGCGTCAGCTAAACCTGCTGCAGTCAAAAAAACTGCTGCAAAAAAGCCAGCCGTTAAAAAGTCTGTGGCTAAAAAAGCCCCAGTTAAAAAACCGGTCGCTAAAAAATAATCATAAGTTAGATATTTGGGTCAGTAAACTTTTGACCAACAGCCAAGGGTCTAGATTGGCAGTCTTCATGCTAAGGTCTGTCTTGTTGAATAGTTTTAAAGCTGCTTTTACCTGTGGCTCACCCATTCTATTAGCTAGGCTCTGCATATTTGATAAAGCAAACGGGTGCACTGCAAAGTTTTTTGCCAAGGTAGATGGCGAGTGTTTAGATAGTTTTAGGCTAGCTAGTAAAAACATCTGGCCGGCCAAAATGCCAAAAAACATATAAGGGTCTTCGGATAATTCAAGCCTGTTCAACCGTTCTAATAGTTCATTGGTGCGTTTATTGACTGCCAGTTCAAAAATAGCAAAAATATTCTGCTCATCGGATGGTTCAATCAGCTCATCTATCACCGAAATATTTACTTCACCCTTTAATTTAAGTTTTTCTAAGGCCGAAACTAACCGCCATTGATCGTGCCCTACCCTAAGTAATAAATGTCGCAAAGTATATGAATCAATTATTAGCCCCATACGTTTACTTTCGGCTTCCAGCCATTTTAACTGCGCAGCGATATCGCGCACCGGCAAAGGTGTAAATTCACGAATTTCGGCTATTTTAGCCAGGGCTTTATAGGTTTTGGAACGTTTATCAAGTTTAGGTTCAACCAAAATCACTAAATTATCGCTCTGTTTTAGTGCATCCGAATAATCCGCTAAAGTCGCCCAAACAACACTGTTGTCGGCTAAATGCCGAATAATAATTAGACGCTGGGCAGCAAAAAGTGTACCCCCCATTAACACATTGGCCAGATCGACCACACGCAGAGTTTCGCCATCAATTCGTTCCGGCGTAAGATCGGAATTTTTGATAATATCTTCAATCGCCCGCCCGGCGGTAAAACTATTTTCGCCTACAAACACTTTTAACATATATGAATTATACCAATTTTAGTCTATTTTATGCGTTCTTTTGGCAATTCGGGCAAATATGAGTGCCCCGGCCAGCCACGCGAATTTTAATTATTTCGTGGCCGCAACGCGGACATGGTAAGCCTTCGCGACGAAAAACTTGAGCGAATTTATCTAGATAATTACCCCTACTGCCATCAGCCTGGACATAGTTTCGATCAGTAGAACCGCCGCTAGCAATGGCCCGGTTCATAGTGGCCCGTACGCCAGTGTATAGTTTTTTGAATTCGGCGCTGCTTAAACTGCCGACTAACCTTTCGGGGTGAATCTTGGCATAAAACAGGCTTTCATCGGCATAGATATTACCAATTCCGGCTACCACGCTTTGGTCTAAAAGTGCTGCCTTGATTTTTGAACGTTGTTTGTTGGTAAAACGAGCCTTAAACTGGGCAGGCGTAAAGTCGTCAGGCAATGGTTCAGGACCAACCCGCTGCATAAATTTTGTGTTCATTATCTCGGCTGTTGGTAATAGCTTCATCCAGCCAAATTTGCGTTGATCGTTAAAAAATAGCTTACTACTATCGGTAAATTCAATTGTGACTCGGGTTGATTTATCAGGCAAATCACCAATTAAGCTATCGGTTGGGTGGCCACCGCCAAATGTTTTACTAGAAGAACGAACCACAATCTGGCCGGTCATTTTTAAGTGAATCATAAAACTGTAGCCACTACCAAGATCAATTAACAATACCTTAGCTCGTCGGCGGACAGCTTTAATTTGGTTGTTCAAAGCAAATTGCTTAACATCAGCTTCGGAGTTCGGAAAGCCTTTTTGGGTATCGTGACTAATTTTTTTGATAGTCTTACCAACAATTAGACTCGCTAGCCCCGAGCGGATAGTTTCGACTTCTGGTAATTCTGGCATAGGTTTATTGTACTACAGCTAAACTTTCAAACCAGTGGAAGTGAGCTTCGGAGTACTATCACCACGAATAATACTGTCAAAATCTGGCATTTGGCGTGAAAATAGCTGGTATAACTGTTGGGTGTTAACCGCTAGTGTGCCAGGTGAACCGCTACAGCTTGATGTCCAAAGAGATGTGTTAGTTCTACCATTTTTAATAATCTTAAATTCGTAGACTTGACCGGTGGCACAAACACCATCTAGCCCATTTGGCTGCTCGGTTGATTGTCGTTTATTAGCAGCGTTTATTCTATCAAGCGCAAAAGCAAATTGTTTAAACGCGGCCATATCGTTGTCTTCTGTCGTTTCGCTGATAACATCACCCTGGTAGCCCTTGGTTAAAGTGAGTACTCGCTGGACTGATGAAATAGATATTGTATAAGTACGGAAATTTTCCCTAGCAACAATCGGACCACGCACGGTAAGATCAAGCTTGGTGCTATCTAAATCTGTTGTTAACACACTGGGCGCTATTGCAGTTTCGGGCGTCTGGTTGTTTTTGCTACTAGTAATAATTGTGCTAATTAGACCAACTATCGCCCCTACAATCAGCAAACCTAGCAGCACTAATACGATTTTGGCAAACACAGTCCTTTTCATGACTCTATAGTAGCATTAAAAGGCACGGGCGTCAACCAGAATACTACAAATCACCCCAATTTGTGGCAATACTAACATCGACCAACAAACAAACTTTAAGCTCTGGTGCAATATTTTCCATCACATCTTTTAAAATGGCGCCAACATCATTGGCTACTTTTTTGTCACACTGTACCAAAATACTGTCATGGATCTGCAATAATTGATCCCCTACACCTTCCAGCTGCTTATCAAGCTGGATCATAGCTCGCTTCATTAAGTCAGCCTCTGTACCCTGGATTGGCATGTTAGCTGCCGCTCGTTTAGCTGCTTCACGTACCACAAAGTTTGCACTATTAATATCTGGCGTTGGCCGGCGACGCCCAAAGAAAGTTTCAACATAACCATTAGCTTTAGCGCCAGCTAATACTTTATCAATAAATTTACGCACCGGCGCTCGCAGCTCAAAATAACGATCAATAAAGTCTTTGGCCTGTTTGTAATCCATATCAGTCGCTTGGCTTAAACTTCTGGCGCTCATTCCATACAGTACCCCGAAATTGATTACCTTGGCAGTGCGACGTTGGTTTTTTGTGACATCTTGTGGTTCAATGCCAAACACGTCGCTAGCTGTTTTAGTGTGAATATCTACCCCACTGCTAAAATCTGCTTTTAGATCTTTATCATCTGCCAGTACGGCCGCCAAACGTAGCTCAAATTGGCTAAAATCGGCACTCACAAATACCTTGCCTTTATCGGCTACAAAGCCATGGCGAATTTTTTTACCTAATTCACTGCGAATTGGGATGTTTTGTAAATTAGGGTTGATACTACTCAGCCGCCCGGTACTAGTTACATTTTGAGTGAAAGTTGTGTGCACGCGACTGTTTTTATCTACTAGTTTAGGCAACGCATCAACGTAGGTATTTTTTAGTTTTGCTAGTTCACGAGCCTGTTCAATCAATTCAATAATTGGGTGCTGACCTTTTAATTTATCCAGCTCTTTTTGACCAGTGCCATAGCCGCGTTGGGTTTTTTTGATACCAGTCGTAGGTAGTTTTAAGGTGTCGTAGAGTTCATTCGCCAACTGGCTCGGGCTATTTATATTAAATTCGTGCCCGACAGTTTTATAAATTTTTTGTTCGATTACGGTCAGTTCCTGACCCAAACTACGGCTCATGTTGCTAAAAAATGGCACATCAATCTTAATACCCATTTTTTCCATTTTGTAGAGCACTGGGATTAATGGAAAATCAAATTGCTCGGCAATAGTTTTCAGACGCGGCAGATCTTTAAATTCAACTGTTTGCGTGTGGTACACCTGCCATAAAGCTGCCAGCGCTAGTAGCGGATCAGATTCGTCGATATCTTCTTGGATTAAGGTCGACAATGAAAAATCGCGCCCTAAAGGATTCAACAAAAATGCCGCTTGTGACACATCGTAAATCTTACTTAGTGTCATAGTGACACCTAGTGAGCTCAAAGAGTATAATAACGCCTTAATATCGTAGGCAATAACCTCACCCGTATATTTAGCTAGTTTATCGGCCGTAATGCGGCTAGCTTTTTTGCCATCAGCACTACACCATAACTGTTGGTCGGTTTGATCAAAACGCACAAACCAACTAGGTGCTTTGCTGTCTGGCAAGATGTTGGCCATAACAAGTGGCTTTAGTCTAGGGGCTAGCGGCAGGTTAAAAAGGTCAATTTGGTCAGACGTACGATCGACAAATTTAGGCAAGCGACGGATCAGTGAATTAAACTCTAATTTTTTTAACTCAGCCAATAGCGCTTGTGAGTTTAAATTATAAATATCAGCGGCTTGTAAATCTAATTTTACCGGCGCATCAAACCAGATTTTCGCTAATTCGTGACTGGTATAGGCCAGCTCTTTACCTGATTTTAATTTGGCGGCTAAGGTCGGTTTGACTTCGTCCAGGTGAGCAAAAATATTGTTCATACTACCAAATTGATGCAATAATTCTAGCGCGGTTTTTTCACCTACACCAGGCACTCCTGGTATATTATCGCTGGAATCACCTTTGAGCGACTTTAAATCCAAAAATTGATCTTTAGTAATACCATACTTATCTTCAAAACAGTTCAAATCAAATTCTTCAATTTTACTTACACCTTTTTTTAGGGCGTACATTTCAGTATGTTTATCAATAATTTGCAGCATATCTAAATCGCTCGACACCAGGTAGGTTTCTAAGCCTAACTCTTCTGCCTGATGAGCTAATGTACCCATAATATCGTCGGCTTCGTAATCATCGCATTCGTACAGCGGCCAGCCAAAAGCTTTTAACAGATTATGTAAAATTGGTATCTGCACATAAAAATCTTCCGGTGCTGGTTTGCGGTTGGCTTTATAGGCCGGGTACATTTCGACTCGTCTTCGAATATTAGTTTTAGATTTGTCCCAGGCTACTACTACGTAGTCAGGTTCGAGCTTACGAATCACTTCTAGCGCTAAACTAGCAAAACCATAAACACCACCGGTTGGCGTGCCATCTTTTAGGCTCAACCCTGGCATCGCGTAATAGCCACGGTAAAACACGCTCTTGCCATCAATTATTGCCAATTTCTTCATATCTTTAACTAGTATATAATAATTAATATATGGTGACTAATCATAAAGTAAAAATAATTGCCTTCGTTGGGCTAACAGGTGCTGGTAAAAGTTCGGCAACTGATTATTTAGCGAGCAAAGGCATGCCCAGGGTGGTATTTGATAGCTTTAAATCTACCCAAGACAACCTACAGAATCTTATCGATGCCGGGCAAAGTCATATCGTCATCAACAGTATCCCGACCTTTGGCGATTATCGAGCGCTAAAACACGCTTTTCCGGGTATGCTAACAGTTATCGCCCTGACCCCTAATAAAACTGTGCGTTACAAGCGGATTAAACGATTATTAGGTTCAATCGGCCCCCTACAAACTCACGAGCATTTTGGGGTTGGCGCAGTTATGGTTAACGCTGATTACACGATTGATTCTTCGGGCACAACCCAACAGCTCCAACAAAAGATTGATGATATTTTAGACCAAATCGGTGTAGAACTATGAAAAAATCACAATTGCTAGAATTAGCAAAGGTGGAATATAGCCCGTCGCAGGTAGAAACGATCGAAAAAGCTGCCGATTTAGCTGCCAAAATGCATGCTGGACAAAAACGCCAAAGTGGCGAACCATTTGTGTCCCATCCACTTAGTGTCGCTGCGACACTAATAGAGTGGGAAATGGATGGTGACTCTGTAGTGGCTGGTATTCTACATGACACCATCGAAGACACTAGCTTAACTTTACCCGAAATCGAAAGTGCCTTTGGCCAGTCGGTTGCATTTTTAGTTGATAGTGTAACTAAGCTTAACAAAACGCGCTCGGGTATGCGTAACATTGACACTTACCTGCCCCAAACCAAGGATAATTTAACCAAGCTGCTAATTGCAATGGGGCAAGATGTCAGGGCAATTATTATTAAACTGGCCGATCGCCTGCATAACCTCCAAACCCTACAGTATATGCCACTCGACGTGCAGCAAAAAATCGCCAGTGAATCGTTGGCTATTTTTGCACCACTGGCTGATCGACTTAATATGGGACGAGTACGGGTGCAAATCGAAGAATTGAGTTTTATGTATCTAGACCGCCATGAATATGAACTGCTCCGCAAACTCACCAAAAAGCGCCTAAGTCGGTCGCATCAGCAGTTAGAACATGTCCGTGAAGAAGTGGCGAAAGCCCTAGTACAAGCCGGCATAAAGTTCAAAATGGATGGCCGGATCAAGAGTATTTATTCGTTGTATAAAAAATTACAAAAAAGGGATATCGATACGATTTATGATCTTATAGCATTAAGAATTATCGTCGAAGACAAAAACGCTTGCTACCAAGTACTCGGTACTCTGCACGCTTTGTATGAACCACTGCCAGGTCGTATAAAAGACTACATTGCCAAACCAAAACTAAACGGCTACCAAAGTTTGCACACTACAGTTTCTACACCCGATGATCAAATTGTGGAGTTTCAAATTAGAACCAGCCAAATGCATGAATATGCTGAACGTGGTTTAGCCGCTAGTTTTCACTATAACGAAAAAAAGCTAACCGACGCCTATAAAACAGGTCAAATTGCTGCCATGCCAGCTAACCTGCAGTGGATTCGTGACTTGCAAGAAATGGCCGCCAAAATGCGTGAAGGTAAGCAAGTTGACACCGACAAAATGAAAGTCAATTTGTTTTCTGATCTAATCTTTGTGCATACTCCTAAAGGTGATATTTTTAACTTACCAGTTGGCGCTTTGCCACTCGATTTTGCCTACCGCGTACACAGCGATGTTGGCAACCGAGCCCTATCATTCAGAGTTAATGGCAAAATTGTTGGTTTTGATGAACCATTAAAAACTGGCGATGTGGTAGAAGTTGTCACCCGTAACAATATTAAACCAAGCCTAGATTGGTTAAACCGTGTCAAAACTCCTCAGGCCAGAAGTAAAATTAGCGCCGAGCTAAGACGGCAAGGTATCCAAACTATTAAACGCGAAAACCCCCAACGTAAAAAGCGCTAATCGGACAATTTATGCTAAAATGTACTTGATGCACTAAGTCGAGGTAAATATGAAAATTAGCAAACAATACGTACCACCAACTCTTACAGTTGATATGGTAATTTTTCAGATAATAGATGGCCACTTACAGGTCTTGCTTACACAGCGCGCTAGGCCACCGTTTAAAGATGTTTGGGCGCTGCCTGGTGGCTATAGCGGCGTTGGTTATACCACTTTAGAATCAACCACTGCTGTTGTAAAACGTAAAGCTGGGGTTGATATCAACCAACAACTAGCCCACGTGGAACAATTACACACTTTTGATACAGTCGCTCGTGATCCACGTGGTCACGCAGTCGCAGTTGTTTATTCTGGTTATGGCCAGGATATTAAACCTGTTAATCCGTTGCAAAAAACTAAGTTTTTTGATGTCGACGGCCTGCCCGAAATCGCTTTCGACCATAAGGACATTATTAATCATGCGCGCGATCGTCTGCGGACTCGACTAGCTTACACTAATGTAACAGCGGCTTTTTTACCTAGTCGTTTTACACTAACTGATCTACAAACTGTCTACGAAGCGATTTTAAGCCGAAAATTAGATCGTCGTAATTTTCGTCGGCATATTACTAGCCTAGATATGGTGCACGATACCGGCCACGTTAAAACCAGTGGCGCCCATCGTCCGGCTAAATTATATGCCTATAATTCATTATCGATTGGCGTCATTAAATCTAGATTATTATAGTTAGTGTGCTATTGACACTAACATAACTATGCTATATACTCCGTAGTATATAGTACTTAGTGTTATGTCTACACTATGTACTAGAACTTTAAAATCAGTGTTACGAAAGGAGACAACCCATGTTAGTGTTAAATGGCACCCTGTTAGAAGATCTGTATTTCCCGAACAACGAAGCATTTATACCAGACCCTACCAAATTAGTACGGACATGTAATCGACTAGAGCTAAAGTACCGCAGTGATAACGACCTGGTTCGATTGATGTTTGTAAAACGACGACTAGACGAACTGGGCGTACTTTGTAACCTGTTTATCTGGTATATGCCCTATTGTCGAATGGATCGTAAAATCGACGATCGGTTGTTCACGCTTAAATACGTCTGCGAGTTTATGAACAATCTAAAATTCGATAGTATTACCGTCGTCGAACCTCATTCCCCGGCCACTCTAGAACTGCTTACAGGGGCAAAAGTGGTTTATCCCAGTCAAGATTGGCTCAGCCAAGTCATAACCGATATGGGCTTCGACACAGACACGGACAGTCTAGTCCTACCTGACAAAGGTGCGCTTAATAGATATAGGAATCTGCCAAATTATAATTTGTGCTTTCTTAGCAAACAACGTGACCCGATAACAGCCAAGATTTCAGGCATGCAACTGACTAACGGCCAAATAATACCGGGCAGCAAATGTTTAATAATTGACGACCTTTGCAGTCGTGGCAGTACTTTTATGCTTGCTGGCAAGTTGCTAAAAGAGCTAGGCGCCAAATCGATTAGTCTACTAGTGACCCACCTGGAACGCAATGTTTTTACTGGTCAACTGTTAGACGCTAATTCCCCAATTGACAAAGTTTACGCTAGCCAATCATTGATGGAAGAACCGCACGAAAAAATCCAATATTTAGAAATGGAGGTTGATCGTTATGTTTAAAAAGATGACGAATAATCCGGTGCTATGGACTGATGGTTACAAATTTTTGCACAAAGACCAGTATCCAGCCGGATTGGAATGGGTGTTTGAGACCTGGACAGCGCGTAAATCACGACTGAATGGTATTAACCACGCTGTATTCTTTGGCCTGCAAGGGGCATTGGCCGAAATTAGTTTAGCTTACAAAGAAGGTTTTTTTGACCGGCTACTAAGCGATGTGATGCGTGAAATCAAAACTAACTTTAACGAGACTTTCGGGGCAACTAACCCCCAGTTGGTTGAAAGCTACGATTTTTCGCACTTTGAGGCTTTATAAGCTAGGATATCTACCGATCAGGATTAAAGCTTTACCGGAAGGCACATTTGTACCAATCCAAGTGCCAATGTTTACGATTGAAAACACCTTGCCTGAATTTTATTGGCTACCTGGCTTTTTGGAAGTCATACTGAGTGATTCAATTTGGCAGCCAATTACTGATGCTACCATTGCTGATCATTACAAGCGAATTTTGAGCGATTACGCAGCGCAAACTGGCGGAAATTTAAGCTTGGTTAACAACCAAGCTGGCGATTTTTCGATGCGCGGCATGGGAAGCCCTGAAGCAGCTTATCGTTGTGGCGGCGGTCATCTGTTAAGTTTTAATGTTAGCTCGACCATTTCGGTGCGTGAATATCTTAAAACTTACTACCTTGCCGATAGCCAAGTTAGTCTGTATGCACCTTCAACCGAGCACAGTGTTATGTGCTCGTACGGACGTGATGAATTAGCAGCCTATAAACAGTTGATCACTAAGGTCTACCCTAGCGGTAATGTAACTATCGTTAGTGACAGTTACGACTTTTGGGGTGTCGTTGATAACGTACTGCCCAGCATTAAAGACTTAGTGTTAGCACGACACGGTAAAGTTAGCATTCGCCCTGATAGTGGCGATCCAGTCAAGATCTTATGCGGTGATAACGATGCTAAAGGCGAATCAGTCCGCAAGGGTTTGGTTGAGCGCCTATATGAGATTTTTGGCGGCGAGATAAACACCAAGGGTTACAAACAGTTAGACCCACATATTGGTGCCGTTTATGGTGATGCTATAACTGTTGATCGAGCTCGACAAATCTGCGAACGATTAAAGACTAAAGGCTTTGCTAGCACCAACGTGGTGCTCGGTATTGGTTCATACACCTACCAATACAATACGCGGGATACGCTGGGTTTTGCCCTAAAATGTACGGCCGAAGTTAGAAACGGTCAGTTCAAGCCAATATTCAAAGACCCTAAAACCGATACCGGCAACTTTAAAAAGTCGCATAAAGGTTTGGTAGCAGTAGTGTTGGAAGATGGCGAATACCGATGTATAGATGAGTTAGATCCGCAAACAATTCAAAAGCTTGCAGACGCCAATCAATTGCGTGAAGTATATGCCAACGGTGAGTTTGTAAACATTCAAACTTTTGCCGACATTAAACAGCGCGTTAGCTTGGAATCCGATCGAGTGTATGGCAAAAAGGGGGAACATTATGAATAATCTAGGAAAAAATTTCGAGATAACGGCCAAAAATGTTCAAACCTATATCGAAGAAATCAGCGAATGGATTTTTCACTTTTTGTCTGATTCCCACCGTAACGGTGCAGTATTTGGGTTATCAGGCGGTGTAGACAGCGCTGTGGTAGCCCGTTTGGTACAAACCAGCGGTATGCCATTTACGGCTTTATTGATGCCCAACGGCGACGGTGTTTACTGCAGACAGCCAAATGATTTTACTGATGCCAAAGACCTAGTTATGACTTTTGGTTTTGACTATCGGGTCATAGACATCAGCGTAATCTGCACCGCCACTACCCTGCTGGCTAGCGACCCGATTGTACAAGCCGCCAGAGTCAATGACCAAAAATTGGCGCGCATCAATATTGCACCGAGAATACGAGCTGACATACTCTACCAGATTGGTCAGTTGCAACGTCGGTCAGTGATCGGCACAAGTAATTTATCTGAAATTGTGACCGGCTACTTTACTAAATACGGCGACAATGCCTACGATCTTAACCCGCTGGGGTTCATGACCAAACGTGAAGTATATATATTGGCCAAAGCTCTCGGCATACCTGCCAGGATTATCGCCAAACCACCATCGGCTGGCCTATATGAGGGTCAGACCGATGAGACCGAACTTGGTTTTAGCTATGATAATGTCGACGACTGGATTCTGTATGGCAGTTCAGGCGATAGTGGTATTGACGCCAAGATTAAAGCTCGTTTTGCTCTAAGCGCACACAAACGTACGTCTCCATCAATATTTATTGGCTAGCACTGATAACCCCCCTCACTGAGTTGTGAGGGGGGTTTCAATTGTTAACCAAAACGATAGATTTTATCCTGTGCGACGATAGTAAATTTATGGCCGTCAAACCGCAACGCTGATGCTTCATCAACTACCGAGCAAGCAAATTCCTTGGCAGAATTCTTAGTTAAATTAGTGCCAACGATTTTGCTGTTACCTGGATCGTAAATTATACCACCGTAAAAATATAGGTTCGTGAGCGGTGTAGCATTATACATTAAAACATCTTGGTCATATTCAATTGCTGTTTTACTAAATACAACCGTACGATATTTCCCATTATTCAACCGGTAGATAAACAACCATTTGCCAGTTAACCCATCTTGCGTAATCACATATTCTTGTATTTTGTCAGGGCAAACCAGCTCAAAATTATGCTGGTTAATCTGCACCTGCAATTTACCTGGGTAACGCGAAACTACGCATATATCCCCCTTAGCCGAAACTCCGAATAGTGGTCGATAAGCTAAAGCCAAACAAGATTTTTGATTACCCAAAGGATTAAATTTAATACTGCATAGTTGATACGATCGATCAATGTAATATAGCATCTGTTTGATCACTTTAAAATCGCTGCCATGAGCTCGTTCTACTAGGCCAACTTGAGCACCTTGATCATCAATAACCTGCACTGCATCTTGGCTAGCCACAAAAGCTAACTGGCCATCATCTGAAAACTCCACTTTGTGTCCAAAGCACACTAACTCACTACGTTGGCTAGAAATATGTACAATGCGGCCACTACGTGATAAATAATGATGGGTACTCAACAGTAGTTCAACATCGGCTGCTTCGAATATGACACTAATAGCAATCTGATGCCTTGTCGCTTTTACTGGCACCGCGATAATCCTGGCTGACCTACTGCATAGTGGGCAGTCAGAATATTTATCATAGTAGTACAATTTGTGTGACCGACAATATTTACTATGCTGCAACTGATCTTCTAACACTGATACTAAGCTGGATCTAACATCTTGTTCAAAAATTTGCAAAAAAGCATTTTGTAAGTCGGGCGACAACCATTGCCATGATGGTACCATTTTAGGAATTATAATTTTATTAGTCCCAAGTACCGAAGCATGATGCCTAATTCGCTCCATAGTTGTCATATTGGGGGAACTTTTTAAAGTCCCGTTAAATGGATGTATGGTGCTCAGCAAGTTAAAAGCTAACACACCAAAACCGAACAAGTCAGTGTTGGCGTTAAGCTGCATACCGTTTTTTAGATAAGCTTCAGTTGGCATAAACCCTTCAGTAAAAGCATCAGGTGATAGGCCACCGATCCCCCAGCTATCTACATCAATAAATCGTGGCTGCAGTTGTTTACCCGGTTCAAACAAAATATTATAGTCACTGATATCACCTACCACCACACCGTGTTGATGCAGAATATCCAGGACTTTGCTGATCTGTAGAGTTAGCCCTAAAACTGCTTTATTGTTAAGCCGATTAATCTGTAGAAATTTACGTTTGGTCAGCTGGTGAACAGCCTCACCGGCAACTTTAGCCATTACATAACCATTGAAATGGCCATTCATTAGCAAGGTGTCGTTTGGCAAAACTACTTCAGTTGGCAGCTTAGCCTTTAGCAATCTTTCAACTTTGGCTTGCTTATGGTTTAGGTTGGCCTTTGAGCCGAAAACTTTAACTACCTTATCTGGTTTATAATCGTAGATTATCGCTTCGCCGCCTTCAGCCAATTTGTTAAGCCTGCGCAACGCCGTTGGTGTTAATTGCACACTCATAGCTATCACCCCTTAAAAACAAATCGAAATATCGTCTTTAAATACAGCTTGGTTACGATTGATTAGCATGGACAATTTGCCTGACTTACCACTAAGCAAACGTTTTTGAAACTCAACCTGCTCGTCTAAAGCTAAATCGTAAACAAAGCGCAGTCCATCGCTAGCTACACCAATATTGGAAAAGCCGATTTTGCTAAAACTGAAAGTCGTAAAATCGACGCCATTTGCATATTGTAGCAATAAAGTTTTATCACGAATGTAATTATAGGCATAGTACCGGGGATATTTGCCATCGTCTAATGGCACATAATCCACTCGGTTAGCTTGATGCAATAATATAAAACCGTCGCCGCAAACTTTAACTACCCAAGTGTGGTCTAATTCAAAACAGGCCAAAATTGTAAAACAAAGGTTATCCAAACAAAACTCATCCGATTCTGGTGATAAATTTGTTAGTTGTGTAAAAATTCCATCAACAACTTGTTCAAAGTTATTCACGTTTAGATCCTGGCTACGCTTAGCCAATAATTGACCAAATAGGCTAACACCAACTTCCGAAAAAGGCATCGAACCACAACCATCTAGCACAATTTTAAAACCTGGCAGATTAATGACAAAATCTTGTCGGTTCTTACCATAAAACAGGTGATCCGCGCCAATCTTACTAATGTTGATTGATTTGGCCATTTCTAACACCTCCTTAAAAAGTGAAAGGGGCACAAAAGCGTAACAGCTTTGCGCCCCTTAATGGCAATCGAACTACACGAAAAAAGCGTTACTAGACGCACCAGTAGCTGCACTCATCGAGGCTGAAATTGCACTTTTTGATAACACTGCAAAAACGCGCCGTAGCTCTGATTCGCTGGCTGAAACTTCCAAAATATTTTGGTCGTCTATACCTAAATCTTGGGCAATTCCATGAGCATCATCACCGAAAGCGATAAATGCTACGACGATTTCTTGGCTCTGCAGGAACTGTACCGCTTGACGGGCTTTTTTAAGCGACGCTTGCGATGAATTATCCTGACCGTCAGAAAAAATCGCCACTACACCTTTAGTCTTGATGCCATTGGCTCGCAATTGTTCTTGGTAACCATTGCCGTTACCATCAAACAATTTAACTTGAGCGTCGACAATAGCATCATATAGCGCGGTCATACCACCAACATGGTAGTTAACCAACAGATCATCAATCAGCTGATAACCACCGCTTCGAATATTGTCATCAAACCCCGTATAAGACACCAAAATCTCATCTTCTTGCTTGGAATCTTTAAGCGCTTGCTTAAATTTCTGCAAACAATCTGACATAACACTTTGGTAACCTCCCATCGATCCTGATTCGTCTACCAGTAGTCCGATTAAGGTCTGCCGTTCATTTTCAATGTCGTCAATCGCAAGGTTGTCATTTACAGTACTAGCGCCAAAAATCTCCGTCATGGTAATCAACTCCTTCCAAAAGTCGCAGGTTCTAGGCCAAAACAACATCGGTCGATTTGACCACTTGAATGCCATACTGTTGTTTGAATGATTCAAACTTATCCTTGGCATACTGCTCAAATGTTGCCACCGGTGACGTACAATCTTCCAGGATAAATATCCGGGCGAGTACTTCAGGCCGATTAGAGTAATGCTCCAGAATTTGCTCAACAGACGCTGGCAAACAGTGACTGGCAGCTTCACCGGCAACGTAAATTTCGTCAAAATCCTCAATTGCATTTAGCACTGGGGTATTGACGAAACCATTGGGATCGTATTCGGCCTTGATGATACCATACATTTCACTGTAGATATCCTCGCCTTTTACGATCAAACGTGCCTGGGAAGCCCGAGCTGCTTCATGGAAATACACCATCCTGGCAAACTGGTTTTCAAGCGCTGCGCCGTTTGTACCCTTTAAACAGTGGTACGGCCAGATGCACAGTTGCTGCTTACCGCCAGCTTCCAGAGCTTTAACATACTCAACCGAGCGTTTCGGGTTACCATAGACCGGTTTCCAAACACCATTTTTGACATCATCATAAGATATGATGGTAAACGGTGTCGGATGGTCACCATGTTCATCAATCCACCAGCAAGGGTGGAAAATCTGAGCAAGATGGTGCGTGTCAAGACTACACATAATTTGTGTAATGTGACCCATATTATTGTAGATAAACCTTGTCAGTCGCTGCACATCTTCTTTAGCTCCGGGCACACCGAGGCTACCAATTCCTGGCATAAAATCGTTCTGCATATCAATGGTAAGCAATAATACCTTTTTGCCGTCATCCATGCTTGGTTTTAGATTCTCGGCGCTAGCTTTATATGCGATGTCCGATGGCTGCTCATCTTCGCCCCTCGTTGCAATTTTGCTAACATCAACAATCTCTTCATACTTAGTTCTCAGTTGACTCATTGTAAACACTTCCTTTCGTCTTGGTATCCAATTGTAAAAGTCCTCCATACTTAGTGTGTATATGACACTAAGTATGACTAACAGTAGTTTAGCATACCCTACTTAGTGTTGTCAAGACACTAAGTGCTAAACTACCATATTTAAATATTTTTCAGCTTTTTGAATAGTTATTTTATCAACACCTAGGAACTCTTCATATTCACCATCAGTTTGAGTAGCGATGTGTGATGGAGTTTTGAATATCAAATCGTCACGTTTACTTAGTTCGCCCGGCATGTGCCCGGTAACGCTTTCTAATAAATACGGCGTGGTACGCACAAAATGCGAAACATCTAAAATCACTCGCAAGAATTCTGGTTTTCTGTAAATTGGCCGACCGGTTTTAAAAATCTTGGCCATTCTAGAGCCATTGATTGCCAGGTAATCTGTTACAGCTTCGTATTGGCGACTATCTAATGTAAAGCTTGGCAAAAAATGACGCTTTTTATTCTTTAAATAATATGGCAGCAGCATGAGTGTGCTATAAATAATATTCGCGCCACCATGGTAAAGCTTTTGGCGTTTAGCTTTATCTTCAAACTGATTAGCAGCACCAGCCAACAAACCAAAACTTGTGTATAAAACACCGTAGCGGAAACGTTTATTGTTGGCTTTAATCTCTAGTGGGCGAAGTTTTTCAATGGCATAATCCCCAGCTATGAGTTTATTTATACCCAGTTGATCGGCCGGAAAAGTGCGCGCGATATCATTAAAATTACCAAAACCAAGCGCCGCAAAATGAATCTTTGAAAAGCTAGTTTGCAAAATGGCGTTGGCCGCAATCGAAGCCGTTCCATCGCCACCTGCGGCAATAACTAAATCACCTTCGTGCAATTTGCGGCTTAACAATATGGCGTTATTCTTTGGGCCAATTGGAGTAATTTGGTATTTTACCAATTGGCCATCGGCCAGGTTGGCTTGCTCTAGTGGATGAATAACTTTTTTGTAAACACTTTTAGCTTTGGAGCTGCGTTTGTTATGAACTAAAACTATGCGGCGAGTACTCATTTTGCTCTACTGTAGATATTCGTGTAATTTTTTAGTGTCTTTATGTTTGCGTAGTTTGCTTAGAGCCTTGGCTTCAATTTGACGGATACGTTCGCGGGTAACAGCGAATTCCTGGCCAACTTCTTCTAGGGTATGGCTTTTACCACCATCTAGACCAAACCGCATTTTGATAATCTTTTGCTCGCGATCGCTTAAGGATGATAAAATATCGCGAATTTGCTCTTTGAGCAGCTGGCTAGCGGCCGATTCTTCAGGTGTGATACGTTCTTCATCTTCAATAAAATCACCTAGCGCCGAATCGTCATCATCGCCTTCGTGGCCAACGGTGGCATCTAACGAACTAATATCTTGCTTAATTTTCATCACATATTCGACTTTTTCGGGCTCGATTTCTAAGGCTTTAGATAGTTCTTCGACCGTTGGCTCACGATTAAGTTCCTGTGTTAAACGGCGTTGGGTTCTGAGTAGTTTGTTGATTGTTTCGACCATATGCACCGGTATACGAATCGTCCGGGCTTGGTCGGCGATAGCTCGCGTAATAGCTTGGCGAATCCACCAAGTAGCGTAAGTGCTAAATTTAAAACCCTTATTAGGATCGAATTTTTCGACCGCCCTTAGCAGCCCGGTGTTACCTTCTTGAATCAAATCGAGAAAATCTAGGCCACGACCAGAATAACGTTTGGCAATACTAACCACTAAACGCATGTTGGCTTCGACCATTTTATCTTTAGCTTTTTTATTACCTTTTATTACCTTCTGGGCTAAATCATATTCTTCTTCGGCTGTTAGTAGCGGAATTTTGCCAATTTCACGCAAATACAAGCGGACGGAATCGTCCGAAGTATCATCGTGAGGACTTGGCGCCATGGCCACAACTTCTTCTTCGTCTTCTTCAATATCTTCATCTAGCGTCGATGGATCTTCAACGATATCTTCATCGTCGACTTCCACCGGTAATTCTAGCTTATCATCAATTGGTTTCTTATCTTTTACCACTAATGATCTCCTTGTTTAATTCATTAATTTGTTCTAGTAAATTTTCGATTTTTGCGGCTTGATTGTCAGCCTCAGCTTGAGCTAGTTGGGCGTCTAAGGCCTGTTTAGCTAATTTTAGTTTTTCGATTTTTAGACTTTGTATTAGCCGATCTAATTCTTTGCTGAGGTCGAGCTCTTCCCAACCTGCGTAGCGTACTTCGGCTCTTAAGTTTAATGTTCCAGCGTAAGTATAGAGTTTTGCATCATTTTTGTCAACATCGTCAACTACTAGTTTAGGTTTAGACATCATGAAATCATACATTTTTGCCCTAAGTTCGCCACTAAATAATTTAGGATCTAAAGTATTAGTTTGGCGCAAAGATGGTTTATATAATAACAACGCCAAGATACTATCTTGGTGGGCTGCTAGTTCATCAATATCGCAAGTTGTTTTGACGGTTTTTTTAACCTTTGGTGCAGCAACATTTAGTTGCACCGCGTCTGATTTACGTTTAAGGGTATCAACATTAGCCCCAAGTTTGTTGGCCACTATTTTGTAGTAATGCTCTTTTTCGATTTCATCAGATAAATTATTGATCAATTTAACAGCCATAGTGCTATAGTTACGTTTACCGGCGGCTGATTTTAAATCTAATTTTGTTTCGTATTGGCCTAGCAGCCAATCGATGGCTGGCTGATGTTTAGTAATAGCTTGTTGCCACAGTTTTACATCTTTTTGAACCAGTTCATCTGGATCTTTAGCAAATTCTGGCATTGAAATTATCGATAATTCTAGACCCAAACCTTGGGCAATTTCAATTGCCCGCTGGGCTGCCGCCATACCGGCAGCATCATTATCGAAACTTAGACGAATATTTTCAGAAAAACGGGCAATAGCTTTTAGGTGCTGCGGCGTTAAAGCTGTACCAGCCGTCGCAACTACCATATCTACGCCTACCTGGTGGCTAGACACAACATCTAAGTTACCTTCGACCACCACCGCATAATCATTTTTGCGGATTGATTCTTTGGCTTGGGATAGTCCAAATACATGGCGACTTTTATCGTAGATTAAAGTTTGCTTGGTATTTAAATATTTTGGTCCATCTTGGTCAGGATCAACCACCCGCCCAGTAAAACCAATCGTTTCGCCACTAACATTCATTAGGGGGATGATCATTCTGCTGCGGAACAAATCGTGCCCAAACCGGTTTGTGACACCCGCTGTATCCAGCTCTTGTTTGTTAAAACCCCGGCTCAGTAAAAAATCAGTCAAGGCCGAGCCAGTATTGGGTGAGTAGCCAATTTTAAAATTCGCGACTGTTTTACGATTTAAATTACGCTTATAAAACACGTAATCCATAGCATGTTTGTTTTTGGTGAGTATGGTTTGGTAATATCTTTCGGCCAATTTGTTAATTTCTAACATGCGGGCACGTTTTTTGGCTAAATCGGCGCTATCTTTTGATGAATACAGTGACAAATCGACACCAGCTTTTTTAGCCAGGTATTCGACACTTTCGTGAAAAGTCATACCTTCAACTTCCATCACAAAACTGAAAACATCGCCACCCTTGTTAGACGAGAAATCATGCCAAATGCGCTTTTCGGGGCTGACCATAAAAGATGGTGTTTTTTCACTAGTAAACGGGCTTAGGGCTTTAAAGTTACGTCCGGCTCGCTTTAATTCAACATATTCACCGACAATATCTTCGATAGCTAGACGATCTCGGATTTCTTCTTTTGCATCTTGCATATTGCAAGTATAACATTCAGCGTACTTTGGCGCACTTATAAGGCAATGTTGGTTGTAGGAATTATGGCATCGTTAGCAACTGTAGCATAACCAGTATTTGGTATTTTCGGCACAGCTGCCCATTTAGCGGATAGCGTTAGATTGTCTGTAACGGGCGAATCAAAATCGTATTCATCCATAAGATTACTATCAAACCAGCCGACAAAGATATAGCCACTACGTGTCGGATCGGCTGGCTGAGTAACTGATGCGCCATTACCTACCACCACTGGTGTAATAGTAGAACCGCCCTTGGTATTAAACCAGACAACTTGTTGCGGAACGCCTAAGACATAATTAATATCAAAATTATTATAGCCTTGCGTAAAAGGTTCTGTCCAATCAGTCGCTGCAATTTGTGCAGAATAAACCACATCATCAGCTGCATCGCGAGTAGAAGCCGTTGCGGCAGAATTATCGGCAAAGACCACGCCAGCATCAACACTCAACGTAGTGTAGTCTACAGTATAAACACCGCCACCGTCAGTGCTAGCCGTATTACCGCTAATAGTGCCATCAGTAATATTCAACTGAGAATAAATAGCATTATAGACACCGCCACCATTAACGGCACTATTGTTTAAAATATTCGTCCCGGCAATATTAATGGTATCAATTTCTCGACCCTGGTTAATTGTACCCCCAACAGCATAAATACCACCGCCGCTATTTGTGGCTGCATTACCATTGATAGTGCCCCCAGCTAGGGTAATTATTGGTGCATGAGCCGTGAAGCTTCCCCCAGCCGGGTTTAAACCAATACCACCGCCATTTAGAGCCGTATTATTCGCAATAACCCCATCATTCATGGTAAAAGTCTCGGTTGCCCCGACTCCTCCACCAGGTGATATCTCTACTGCCCCACCAACATTTGTGACTGTATTGTTGGCAATAATTCCACCATTCATGGTGAAGGTTTTAGTACCATCCTGACCATCAAGAACGCTTACACCACCGCCATTGTCAGAAGTGTTGTGAGTGATCGAGCCACCATTCATAGTAAATATCGCGTTAGCGCCATACATACCAATTGTACCTTCACCAGTGCCAATGTTATTAGTGATCGAGCCACCATTCATAGTAAAGTTACCACCAGTTAGACCGAAAAATACAGCCGACCCTACTATGCCGGTATTATTTGTAATTGATCCACCATACATCGTGAAAACTGAACCCGTACCTTGACCAACGAATACGCCACCACCATCACCAGCCACACCAGTACCAGTGGCGTGATTATTCGAAATCGTACCGCTCCACATGTCAAAAGTAGCATTATTGACTAACGCTACTCCAGCGCCAATACCATAACCACCAGTTGAAGCGGTACTGTTGTAACTATTACCTGTAATGTTCGCGCCACTTAGCATATCAAGATGACCACCAGCCGGAATAAAGATACCGCGACCCAGAACATTAGTATCGTGGGTGATTGTAATATTACCAAGCAATAGGTGGCCGGCAACATATACTTCGCCTGTCGTATCAAAAGTTGCCATGCCGGACAAAGTTCCGCCACCAGTCAAAGCAATATTTGTGCCCGTAGGAATATTCAATCGAGCCGTAAGCTCAACTGTGCCACTAACTGCAATTACATACTGATTGCCATTAGTTGGAGCATTGTTAATTGCTGCAACTAAATCGATTTCATTATTAACAGTGGCATTTACAGCACCAATAGCCGGCGGCATCGGAGCGGCGTCAATATCTTGCCTAGCCGATAAACAGCCAAATACCAACATTAATACTGCCAAAACTGCTGCAAGAATTCTAAACTTGTTACACTTATATGACAATTGCATAACACCTCACTCTATTTTAACCAATAATTTATTATATCATAAGGGCTATCGTTAAATGTGCTAAAATGGAAACAAATGGACAATCAACCATTAGGCAACGAATATCTACAGCAGATTCAAGCTAGTGTGACACCCAAGAAAAGTTTATTAGACAATAAGCTAGTTTTAATGATCGGCGGGCTGCTACTAGTTTTGGTGCTAGTGTTGGTTATATCGCTAATTCTATCTTCTGGTTCTACCAGTACCTCGCAGCGCTCCAAAACCCTATACTTACAACTAACTAATTTGCAGACTAGTTCCACAAAGTATCAAGATGATTTAAAAGATAGCAATTTACGGGCTATCAATAGCAGCTTTAGCACTCAACTGACAAATTCTATCCGTGATTTAACAGCGGCGCTTAAAGAACAAAAAATCGACGTAGCCAAGCTTGATAAAAAAGCCAAGTTTTACGTTGATCAAACTAAACATAGTGATGATTTAAACGCTCAACTTACCAATGCTAAACTTAACGTTATTTTAGATCGTACTTATAGCACCAGTATGAGTTACGAACTAGAGTTAATTTTAAATAATATCGCTCAAATTACTGCCCATTCTAGGTCTACAAGTTTTAGGCAAACTTTAGACAACATCGCTAGCAACCTACGGTTAATACAGCAAAGTTTTGATGATTTTGCTAAAACCAGTTAAGCGGCGGCAGTCACCAGATTATAGCTATGCGTTAGTAGATCTTTGATTTGCTGTTCACTAAGTTGGCCGCTGCAAATGATCTCATTCCAAGTTCGACCGTCCATATTGTGGCTAGGTAGGACTGTTTCATACTTAGCCCGTAGTACTTTAGCTAACCTTTGGTCACATTTGGCTTCAATTCTAAGTGGGCTGCTACCACCGTAAATAATGGCACAAATTTTTTTATTTGCTTTGGTACGAAATAGTATTAAATGCTCGCGGGTATCGTGATCTTCCACGACGTCGCCCAAACTATGAATCAATTTTGTGACTTGTGATTGATCCATGTTATCTTTTAGCTTGAACTTTAAAGATTCGGATCACAATATAAACTACGAACGCGATAACCAAAAAATTAATTAAATCATTGATAAATTGCCCATAGCTAATAGTCGCCGTATTGCCACTGTCCGTGGTAATAACCCAAACCATACTTTTAAGCCCATTGGCCGCCCCCAGCAACAACGCGATTGGTGGCATCACAATATTATTGATTAGTGAGTTGATAAACGCACTACCGGCGACACCGATTACCATGCCCATGGCCACGCCCAGTACACTTTGATCACGCAAAAACTTTATAAAACTACTAGGACCTGGCTCGGCTTTTTTAATAATCCGCACGGTTTTAATTTCTTTTTCCATACAACTCCTTTTTACATTTTTTCTGGTGTGGGAATGCCTAAAATAGTCAGTCCACGTTCTAATACAATTGAATAGGCATAAACCAAACGAGCTCTTAATGCTTCACGCGGGTCAGCCTGTACTTTCGATTTTTCATAAAAACGATTGAAACTTTGGGCTAGTTCGTACAAATAATTACAAATTAAATGCGGCGTTAAATCTTGCGTGGCGGCTTGTACGACATCTGGAAATTCAAGAATCTTGGTTAGGATAGCGCGTTCACTTTCGTCTAAATCTTGATTTGTGAGCAATTCGCCAGCATGATCATTTGGCAACTTACGTAAAATCGATTTGGCACGCGCCAGCGAATATTGCAAATATGGCCCGCTATTACCCTGAGCATTAACCGAAGTTTCTGGTTCAAAAATCACATCTGGGCCTAATCGATTTTTTAATAGCGCATAACGCACCGCGCCCAATACCGTATCTTGATCAGTCTTACCTTGAGACTCTTTTTGAAAAGCCTCAACCGTGTCTAATACGTCTTCGGCTTTTAGAAAATTGCCTAGACGGCTAGCCATTTTGACCGCACCAGCTAGCTTTAGCATACCATGTGTGATGTGTTGAGTGCGCTGCGCTGGTTGGGGCGCAAATTGTTCAATACTTTTTACTACAACCTTCATGTAATCGATAATGTCATTACCAGTGATAATTAATGATTTATCAAAATGATAATCTTGCCATTTTAGTTGAATTAAACCGACATCTTTGGCTTCGTAAGTTGGCAGACCATTGCTATTAATAAATACGCGGGTGTGCAAACCATATGGTTCGCCGTTAAATACAATCGCGCCATCGCTTTTTTCGTAGACACCTTGTTTTGTCTGTTCCAACACAGTTTCTAGTCCGAGTGGTGCTGTGGTACTTTCAGGATAATATTTTTCAAATTTGACACCAATTCGTTCATAAAAATCATCAAAATAATCATAGCTCCAGCTACGACAATCCCAGTAAATTTTAGCAAAATCACTAGTTTTGTCATCAGTTTCGTAAATAGCATAAATTCGTTTGTTAATCTCTACAATTTCAGGTCTGGTGGTTTCGTTTTCATAAGCTTTATTACCCTCCACGTATGAATCAGCCACCCATTGCATACGGTCACGAATTGATAAATCCGTTGGTAACTTGGCCGGTTTTTCACCACCTAGCCTATTAATGATCCCCCACATACACTTAGCGACGTGCAGCCCAACATCACCACCAAAATTAACCCGATGCACTTGTCCACCAGCGAATTCAACCAAATTTGACACAGCATCACCTACGATCGAGGTATATAAATGTCCAACATGCAGCACCTTAAAAGCATTCGGATCCGAAAACTCTGTTACCACTACTTTGTTAGCATATGCTTGCGACAAACCATAACTATCGCTATGGGTCAAAATATAGTTTAGGTCATTAAGTAAATTAGTGTCCGATAGTCTAAAATTAATAAACCCTGCCCCGGCTACTTCTACAGCGCTAAAGGACTTGTTCTTTTTTAATTCAACTACTAATTTAGCTGCTATATCACGCGGATTCTGCTTTAGTTGTTTAGCTAGCTGCATAGCTACATTGGTTGCATAGTCGCCAAACTTCGGTTCTGGACGAGTCAAACTAACTTCAACATCAATATTAAACAATCCCTTTACAGCAACTTCAATAGTATTGGATATATTCTCCATATTAATTAGTATACTACGAAGTTGTTATCTTGTCAGTTGATCTGCCTATTGACAAAACTGCATCGCTGTGCTACCATGAAGATATGGAAAAATTACAAACAGCTAAAACAAAAGAAAATAGTACCCCCCCCCTAGCGACGGAATTTATGATAACCCAGAGAAATATATTGCTTATGCCTTCGCACATGCCAGTGCAGAATTAGCTAAAGTCCCAAGTAGCCAAACTATTGTTACCACAGAGGATTTGGCTCAAGAGGCTCTAATGAAATATCTAGAAAATGAACGGAATCATGACCCAGAAAAAGGCAGCCTTAATACCTACAATTTGGCTTCCCACATACCAGAAAGTTTAGCTATACGTAAACGAGAACTGCTACATGAAATTCATCTTCCAGAGAAACCTCGCACCATAATCACTAAAACCAGGCAAATTAATAATACTAGGGCGAATAAACATTTGCCGCCATTGACCAACCAAGAAATTGCTCAAAAGTTTGGCATAAGAAATAGTCTCGCCATAGACGGTAGAGACAGACAAGGATCAATGACAGTTGGAGATATAAATCAAGCAGAAGCATTGACTAATTATATGCAATCCATTGACGGTGCTGCTCAATATTCTGATGACACTGTTGGCATAAACGAAGTACCTGTATCACAAAAAGGCGAAAGTGCAGAAAGGCCTTTAATAGAAAAATCATTGACCAACGAAGCAGCGAGCCATATGGCAGATCCAGAACGCGAGATCTTTAAACATGAACGAGCAGAACTAGTGGAAAAAGCCCTAGATGAGCTAAGCGTGAGAGAAAAAAAGGTGATAGAACTACGTTTTGGCTTATTAGATGGCCACGCTCGCACCCAAGAAGAAGTCGCTAAAGAATTTGGAGTTTCCACAAATCGTATAGGTAGCGTCGAATGCCACGCGATCAATAAATTACGACAACCTGAGACTCTTAGACTTCTCAGAGATTATGCCGATCTAGAAGAATAGCCTCGTAGATATAGTCAGCTCAAACTTCAAAATACAATTCCGTAAAAAATTGGCAATCGTTTTTGCCGGCTAGTTTAACAATATCAGCCACACCCATAATGGCATTGTCAGCATCAAGCCCCAGCCTAAATACTGGGGCTTTACTTATATTCTGCTACAAGACCCGGCCTTGTAGCAGAAGTTCTTAATTTAAATTTGTTGGGTATTTTTGGTATAATCCACCTATGCCAAAATTAGCGGTGATAAATTATAGCACTAAATATAATCGCAGTTTATTCAAATGTTTAAAGCGATCAAAGATAGACTTCGACCTTATTGACCACGACGATGCCCAACTAATGCAATATGTTAGCGCGCCTAATATTACCCATATCGTGCTATCCGGTGGACCAGACCATGTTTATGAACCAAACGCACCATTAATTAACCCAGCAATTTTTAAACTAAATAAACCAATCCTGGGTATTTGTTACGGCATGCAAGTTATGGCCATAACAAATGGCGGACATGTCAGCCATTTGCCAAAACGCGAAAATCATATGTATAAAACCTTTTTGCAACCAAACCCACTGTTTAAAGGTCTGCCAAATACTATTAATACCCCAATGATCCATCTGGATTATATTACCAAACTGCCGCCTGGGTTTGTTTCGTGCGCGACAACATCTACCCTAGACAATGCCGCTATGTGCCATCAAACAAAACCTTTTTACGCTGTGCAATTCCACCCTGAAGGTACAGAGCCTAGTAATATATTTGGTGATCAAATTATCCAAAACTTCTTAGATACAAAATAATTTTGGCGGTGAGATGGGGATTTGAACCCCAGATGCAACTTGCGCCGCATACACGCTTTCCAAGCGTGCGCCTTCAACCGCTCGGCCACCTCACCTTCCATTAATCAGTCTAACATAAACCATTAAGCCGCTTAAGATTGCATGTATGCAAACAGTTGGGGTTTAATAGGTTTTATGCCAAATCCAGAGCAATTAGACCCTTTTAGGCGGCGAGCTTTAAAAGCCACTAGTAAAGTCAAGAGTGAAATCAGCCCCAATGCCGATAAGGCTTTAGATCAGTTAATGGAAACTTATTTCAATAACGAGTACCCATTCGACACATCTATAACTACCGTAGGTATCAAGCCCAACTGTATGAAAGAAGGTGGCGAGCTGTATCACAGCAAAGAACATGCTATGTTCTTTTTTAATGCCTTGGCTTACCAACAAGTTACCAAGTCTATCCCGGCCATGCATGGTTTGACACGGCTGTTTAACCAACACCCCGAACTATTCGATTGCCAGACACTAATAGACTGCGACGAACAAGAATTGGCGACCACTCTAAAAACAGTAGTGGGCAGCGGCCGTCAAAATGTCGTGGCTAAATGTTGGCAATATAACGCAGCTAAGTTACAACGCGATCATGACGGTGATCCGCGGGGTTTGCTTGACGGCTGCAAAACTTACAAAGATTGCTTAGCGGTATTGCGCAACGATCACAAAGGCGGCGGTTTTATGGGTATCCAGCCAAAAATGGCGGCATTATATATTTATTTATTGCAGACTGAAGGATTCTTGCCTCGATACGGCGAAGAAGGCTTCATTAATATTCCAGCACCAGGTGATATCCATAATTTTCGTGATGCTATTAGTTTAGGCTTAATAAATATTCTTGTGCCTAACGGTTATGATGGATTCCACCGTAAACCTGATGGCCAGAGTTTATTCGAACAACAACTTCGAAAAATAACCTATAATTATGCTGAAAAGCGCAAGCTTGACCCGATTAATGTCATCGATGCCATGTGGTTACTGTCTTCCAATGCTTGTAATAAAACCCCAGGTAATCGCACTGAAATAATAGAGACACCAGCGGGTAAAGAATTTGAGTTTCATAAACCGCAATTAGATTCGTTCAAGGATTCCGAGGCTTGGTTCAGCTCTTGCGGCCGATGTGCTCTCAATGCTTTCTGCCACTACTATGTTCCCTCCCAGCCGCATACTAAAGCCGGTATCCTAGTCATGCTCCCCAAAACCGAAACCAGGGAGAGCTTTTCTGTCCAACAAACTCATATTTCCGACATTTTAGACTTCTAATCTTGCTTGTGTTTATCAAAATGTGATATTATCTTATCAGTTATTGTAATTAATTACTAAAAGGGCGGGCAATGGATACACAACAAGCTGATACTAATCAGGTAGACGAGCAAGAACTGGCCAAGGCGCTAGCCGATGTTGAGGCTACCAACAACGCGATCATAACTGATAACAAAAAGAAAAAGGTTGATATTAAAGACGAAGCCGAAGAACCAGCGACTATTGGCCAGCCAGCTCAACCTGCCGACACTACTGCAGCTACCCCATCGGCATCTATTTATGCTAATGCCACACCCAGCCCCGGGGTTATCGACGCCGTTAACGGTTTAATGAACGCTACTTCTACCACTGGTGATGCAGAATTAGAATCAGTCAAAACTAACGCCCTACAAGATCTAAAACCACTAATAGATAAGCTCGACATTTCGCCCGAAGAAAAGTTCGATATTTACCTATTAATCTTCAAAACTGCCGATGACCCTAGCGTAGTTGAACCTGCTTACAACGTCGCCAAGCAAATCACCGACGAAGCCAAAAAGGCCAATGCCCTACTTGAAATCATCAAAGAAGTCGATGCTATCGACAAGCCCGAACAAGCCGCTGCCTAAACTTTATAAAGTTTGCTAATAAAAACTGCTCAGTTAACTGAGCAGTTTTTGGTTCGAAAGCTGATTTAGATTGATCGTGTGCCTGGTTCACCAGGTGCGCCTGGCAGATCACGTAAACCTAATTTTTGACGCCATAGTGTTTTGGCTGGTCCCACAAAGTCCGGCATTAGGCCACCAGTTACTATCTCCGTCTTAATACGCAGTTCGTCAAATAGATCTGAACCGAGATCTGGGTCAATTTCTGAACAGTAGCGATACGCTATGCGATGGATTCTGTCGACAATTTTAAGCGCAAACTCATTCCGCTGATCGATATTACTCAAGTCACCCAAACATTCTAATAATGCATCCAGGTACAATCTACCAGACACAAAATGATTGTCATTATCCAGCGTTAATTTCAAAATCACACTATAAATGCCGTCCTCCAGCGGTAAATGCCACTTAATACCATCAAACCTATACTCGACATTTATGCTGACAAGTAAATCGGGGCTTTCGCCATACACCACATCGCAATCAACCTCAGTTTCTATCTGCGGTTCAGGTTCGATATTTTTATTACGAGCCATTTAATCACCTTCCTCACAAAGATCAAGGGGCTTGAAATTAGCCCCACCAACTGCTAGCTTAACATAAAACAAAAGAGACCGCAACTGGTCTCTTTTGTTTCAACGCTGGGGTGTAATTTACATCATCCCCATGCCACCCATACCGCCACCTGGTGGCATCGGAGGTTCTGGTTCTGGCACATCTACCACCAATGCACCCATGGTAATGGCCGTGGCCGCAATCGACACAGCATTTTGTACCGCTTCTTTAGTAACTTTAGCTGGGTCTACCACACCAGCTTTTTTCATGTCAACAATCCCATCGCCTGGTTTCATAACATTCACACCACGCCCCGGTTTGGCCGTTTCTACCTGAGCCAACAACGCCGCGCTGTTTAACCCCGCATTTTCGGTGATGTGTGTAAACGGCGCCATTAAAGCATTCTTCAAAATCTTTCGCCCAGCCGTAGTTAAATCAGCCCCTTCAACCTTAAGACTGACGCTCAAATTGACTAACGCCACGCCACCACCTGGCACAATACCTTCACTTAGCGCTGCTTTAGTCGCCGCCACCGCATCATCAACCCTAAATTTCTTTTCGTCGATTTCGGTTTCGGTCGCACCACCAACTTTTATCACAGCTACTTTACCAAGTAGTGCCGCCACTCGCTTATCAAACTGCTCACGTTCGTAATCACTAGTGGCGTTACCCGCCTGAGCCTTTATAGCTTCAATCCGTAATTTAACATCGTGTGCCTTCCCCGAACCTTCTACAATCGTCGTTTCATTCGCCGTCGCAATTACTTTTCGGGCGCTGCCCAAAACTTCCAGGTCGATTTCCTCAAAATTCATACCCAGATCGCTACTGACCACCGTAGCACCAGTTAAAATAGCAATATCTTCTAAGGTTTCTTTGCGGCGATCACCAAAACTTGGTGCCTTAATAGCCAAAGTGTTAAATACACCCTTTAAGCGATTCAACACAAGCACACTTAGCGCCTCGCCCTCAACTTCTTCCGAAATCAATACTAGATCTTTCTTTCCAGCCGCTACCATCTTTTCCAAAAATGGCACAAATTCAGCAGCATTACTGATCTTTTTATCGGTGATCAAAATATCTGGTTTGTCGTAAACAGCTTCCTGACGATTGGCGTCAGTAATAAAGAACGGGCTACTATAACCTCGGTCAAAACTAAAACCTTCGACCACCTCATTTTCTAGCTGCAAACCTTGGCCAGCTTCTACCGTCACCACACCATCCTGACCGATCTTACTAATAACGTCAGCAATTAGTTTACCGATTTCTTCACTACCAGCGCTAATCGTAGCGACTTCGGCGACGCGACTAGGGTTACCAGCAATATTTTCAGCCAATTTATCTAGCCCCTTTACCACCTCTGCGCCAGCTTCTTCGATACCCTTACGCAATTCTTGCGGATTATGACCCGCGGCAATTAATTTATTAGCCTCGGCCAAAATATGATAAGTCAGCACCGTCACCGTAGTAGTGCCATCCCCCGCGACTTTATTAAGTTTAGTGGCCGCCTGTTTGATCAAATCCGCACCAACCTTATAACCAAGTGTGGCATCATCTTTTTCGTCTAAGTCGATACCTTCGGCCACCGTCACACCATCATGGGTGATCGTTGGGCCACCGTACTGCTTAGCGATCACTACATTATGACCTTTTGGCCCAAATGTTACCTTGACCGCGTCATACAAAGCCTTCGCCCCGCCCAACACCTTTTCGCGGGCTTCTTCATCGTAAAAAACTTTCTTTGCCATTTTTTCCTCCTATAACGTCGCCAAGACGCCCTCTTCTTTAATAATCAAGTATTCTTCGCCACCGATGGTGACACTTGTGCCACTGTAATCATAAAGAATTTTATCACCCTTTTTGACGGATTTTACATCGGGCCCGACAGCCTCCACCACAGCAAAACTAGGTTTCTCCTTTGCCTCGCCTAGATACAAACCCGAATCGGTCATATTTTTCGCTTCTTGTTTTTTGGCCACAATTCGATCGGCCAACGGTTTTATAGTCATAATTCCTCCCTATGATTAACCCTTTGTGAACTGTTTTGGCTGTTCTTTTGACAATTTGCTTTTTCTGGGGCTCTCGCAAAGGGTAACGACCCTTGTGAGGAGCACACCTTAGAGTGTACCCATAAAAAGTAAATTGCAAAAGAACGCCACAATGTCATTTATAATTTTAGCGAAAAAAATTAGCACTTGCAATACCCGAGTGCTAATTTTAACTATTCTTGATCCCCAAAACTTCTGCTGCAAGGCTCGGCCTTGTAGCAAGATATAACCATAAGAAAAGTGCCCAAGCAAGGCTCGGGCACAAGGGTTACGGGGTGTTAAAGTAACTAGATGCCAAAAAGGCAAATTGAAACTCGCACACCCCGATAGTCTTAACATAATCACCAAAGTAACAAAAGTTACAAAATTCATAGATAAAATGGGAAGAACCAAGTAATGAGCCTAGTTCGCACATCAATCAATATACTCAGTCGCGAAAAGGAGGTAAACCGCTAAGTAAAATAGCTAGTAAATAGTAATTTTCAAAACCAATCTTTCAATTGATTAAGAATTTTACTAAACACCTTCACCTCAAGTTGATCGTGCGATAAACATAGAATTAAGAAAACTTAAAAATATATTCACCGCATGATCAACTCGAAAGTAAAAGCTACCGGCTCGATCCTAAACCAATAAGGCAATAAACATACCAATCAAGAAAACTTAACTAATACATTTACCACGATTACAAAGCTTAAAATTTAGGCCGAATCTATCGTTCCAGCTGGTCGTGTAGCGAACGTAAATTAAAGTTAAAAACCAAAAAGCACATGCGCTACACGACCAACTCGAAGTTTAGAAAGATCCATCGTTCAAGTCGGTCATGCGATAAACACAACAAATCAAGAAAACTTGAAAATCATATTTACCGCATGACCAACTCGAAGTCTAGATTGAAGTCTATTGTTCAAGCCGATCATGCGAAGAGCATGAGTCAAACCAAAAGGTAAAAAACATACTCGCCGCATGATCAGCTCAAAGTTTAGACAAACTAGCTAAAGCTATGAATCAGATGATGATTAATTGTTAAGGTGGAAAGCTCGGATGATAAAAAGGCAACAGTTTTTTACGCTGCACCTTTCCAATCAACCTTACTCTCCGGCTGCAAGACCATTGCTGTTCTTGCATGTTTCTATACTAGCACAAGCGTTTTAAAAAGTCAACACTTTTAGCCAATTTCGTGCTAAGAAAATTTCGCTACCCCTGTTAAGCCTGTGGATAACTTAAGGCATAATAATGGCCTTCTACTAACTAAGTTGCTTGCTCATTGACTTTATGGGCTATGTATGCTACCATGATAGTATATTTAATTAAAAACAAATATGAGCATTGAAGAAAGAGTCCACGACACACATAATGGTGAAACTGTCATACCAGTAGATGGCATAGTACCTTTTGAGTTTGAATATTCTAATGAAACAGATAACGCACAAGATAAAAAACTAGGCACAGCTTTACTAGAGCTACATTGGGGTGATGCCATTGGATATCTAGCTAAAACTGATGACGGCTATGATTTAATTGACCCAACTGATGGCAGGCATGTACCAGTAGAAGGCGTCACCAGCATCGGCCGAAAAACTGGTAATGATTACCAAATATCTGAACAAGACAATACAGCTTCGCGCGAACATGGCTATGTGCTGGCTAATGAAAACATTATACGTGTTGGGGACGGATCTACCAACGGTACCAGAACCATACACTACCGTGATACTGACCGTTAAGATTTTTCCGCTAAAATCTCTTTGATGACTGCCACGTCGTTCCACGGCTGTTTTTTGCCGTTGATTATGCGGAAAACTTCGTGACCCATACCTGTAATCAAGATGGTGTCACCCTTGCGAGCATCAGCCAACGCCGTTTCGATAGCTTTGTAGCGGTCGGCGATTTCGGTAGTTTTTAGTTCGCCGCCACCACGAATCACACCTAACATGACTGCTTTGCGGATTTCGTCAGCCGGTTCATGATAGTTCTCTTCATCGGTCACATAGATTTTATCGGCGTTTTTAGCTGCAATTTCACCCATTATGGGGCGCTTGGCTTTGTCGCGGTCACCGGTGGCACCGAACACCAACATTACCCGACCCGGTGTGATTTGTTTGGTGCTGCGCAGTAACTTTTCTAGCGCATCTGGGGTATGGGCATAATCTACTATCACATCGTAACTTAAACCCTGCACGGCACGTTCAAATCGGCCAGGTAGTTCTTCTAAATTAGCAATCCCCTCTTGCATATTGGCGGTTGTGATATTTAGTAAGCTAGTGGCAGCTACCGCGGCAGCCATGTTATACACGTTAAACTCACCCGGTAAATTAGTGGCAACTTCTAGGCGATCTTTATTAATGGTTAGATGGGCTTCGGTGCCTTTTTTGTATAGTTTAAAATCACTAATTTTGACACTAGAATCTTTATCTTTGCCGTAAGTTATTTTAAGCTCGCCGGCATTAAACTTATCAAAATAGTCAAACCAATCGTCGTCGCGGTTTAACACAATATATTGCGGCTCACCACTAAACAGCAGGCCTTTGACGGCCGCATAATGATCCATATCTTTAAAATAATCCAGATGATCTTGGGTCAGGTTGGTCATTATAGCCATCATAATCGGCACATTATCTAGCTTGTGCTGATCTAAGGCATGGGCGGTGACCTCTAGCACCACGTAATCGGCTTTTACTCGCTTGGCAGCCGCGAAGAACTTTTCTATCACACTGACCGGTGGTATGGTAGCGTTGTAATCATTGCGTTTCCGTTTACCATCAATTTCTATGACAGCGGTCGTGAACATCGCGGTTTTATAACCCGCCTCTTTTAAAATCTCGTTAATGTAATTAGCGGTGGTAGTTTTACCATTGGTACCGGTAATGGCGATCACTTTTAGGCCTTTGGCCGGCCGGCCATAATAGCGATCCAGCATACTTAGCCGGGCTTTGCGGTAATTAACTTCCAACTTTTGCGTCACCTCTTGTGGCAAAGCTTTGCGCACTACTTTTACAAGTATCTTTTTCATACCTTAATTCTAACACACTGTGATATGATAAGATTAAGTAGATATGAAACCACAGCAGCCATTGCAGCCACAACAACCACCAAGCCCTCAACCACAGCCTGCCTACCCAGACCAACAACCATATTTTGCACCAACATCAATACCTAATCATCCCCCTTATCCTCAGCAGCTAGCACCAATGCCACCACCTGCAGTTCCGCGGCCAAAAACTAATACCGCCCTAAAAGTCACCTTAATAACTTTGTCGTCGGTTCTGGTACTTGCGGTAGTCTGTATTGTCGCATTTTCATTGCTCAGTAAGGTTACTACACCAGATCAACCTAGCCAACCCGCCGCAAATAATAATACTGGGGCTAACGAAACCACAACTGACGGCACCCTGTTCGAAGACCCCAACAAATATTCCGCCAAGAGTTATGCACCGGGGCAAGCTCAGGGCTTAACGATTTGGCAAAGTCAAGAGTCGGCAGCCTCAAGCGATAATATCAGTGTTTCGATGCCAGGTAGTTGGCAACAAGATAGTGCTTTTATACAAGATAACTGGGGTGATGACGGCCTAGGCCTAAAGTATAAAACAAATGATACTTGGCTCGCCATTTGGCGAGGTTCCACAATGCAGTTTGATAATAATTTTCATCTTACCGGCAGCATTTCCTTTGATGATATGAAAAATAATTTTACTGATGAGCTTCAATCAAAGGGTGCCTACCATGATTACGCAACCACCCAACTTAACGGTCAAACCTGGGGTATTGTTGTTGGAAAAGCTGGTGATTACACCATTGGTGTTAATAATAAGCCCATGAAAAATACTCGCCTACTAATTTATTTTGCAACGCTTAGCAATAGCTACTCCTATATTGAAGCCAGGCTTTATACTGATATGACTAGCAGTAAAAATGACGAAAAGGCTATTTTGCAGAGTATACAATACATGTTCAGCACTATAAAGTACAACACTACCAGTTCTTAATCGGTAGACTTATAAGATCGTCTTATAAGTACCAAGGAATTAAAAGGAAAGCCTCACCGAAGTGGGGCTGTTACATAGTTGTCCAGTTTTAGACTTATGTGCTTTCGGGGAGGACGCAAGTGCAATGATACTGGAACTATGCCACCTCGACGAACTGGCTACGATGGATGTTCGGAGGTATTGCGCACGATTGGCGGCTGTTCTGATGATAGAACAAAATATTGCTCAATGATTTATACCCATCGATATATAAATCTGCAAAGTTGTGACTTTGCTGGATATACCCAGCCTTAGCTAGCGTTGTCCCTAGGGCGCACCTTGGGGAACCTCTAACATCGGGGAAAATAGACCCAAACACTCAAAGTCAGCTTGTCAAGGATATCATACTAACTGCTGGCTGTCAACGCTCCGTGCATATTTTACGTAGAAAGGCGTGTTATAATAGGGGTGATGAGAATTTTGGGCATAGAAACCAGTTGCGATGAAACCGCGGCGGCCGTGGTGCAAGACGGCACACATATTTTAAGCAACGTGGTCAATTCACAAATCGATATTCATAAAGTTTACGGTGGCGTGGTGCCAGAGGTAGCCGCTCGTAGCCATATTGAAGTAATTAATGCCGTGATTGATGAAGCGGTTCAGAGCGCAGCTGCTCGGTTGGATTTTGGGCAGTCGGCTTTACCTGCCAAGTTCTTGGCGGCTAGCCCCAAGAAGTTGCAGGCTAAAACGCTCGGCTTGGAGGGCGAAAATTCGACTGAGCAGCTGCGCTCTGACCCCTGGGATCAAATCGACGCTATTGCTGTAACATACGCGCCGGGGTTAATTGGTTCGTTGCTAGTTGGTACACTAGCTGCTCGTACGCTGGCAATTCTAAAAAACAAACCACTTTACCCCATTCACCATATTGAAAGCCACATTTATGCTAATTTTCTAAAGACGAAGCCAGATAATCAGCCGGATTTTGGGCAGTCGGCTTTGTCGCGTAGCGACAAAACGCTCGGCTTGGAGGGCGAAAATCAGGCTGATCATCTGGCTTCGTCTTTGCCAACCTTCCCCATTCTAGCCCTCGTGGTAAGCGGTGGGCACACCCAATTAATTATGCTTAAAAACCACGGCGATTTTGAAATTATTGGCAGCACGCGTGATGACGCTGTGGGCGAAGTGTTCGATAAAGTTGCCAAAATTATTGGCCTACCCTACCCTGGTGGACCCGAAATCAGTAAAGCGGCACTAAAAGGCGACCGTAACAAATATAAATTACCAAAATCCAAGCTAGATTCACCGTATGATTTCAGCTTTTCTGGTCTAAAAACCGCTACTTTGCGAGCCGTGCAGAAAGCGGTCGGTAAACCAATTAGTTTCCCCAGCCACCAGCTAGCCGAGCTATTAACAGATCCGCAACGCTATGATTTTGCGGCTAGTTTCGAAAAAACCGCCGTTGACACTTTGGTAGACAAAACCCTACTAGCTTATGATCATTTTAAGCCTAAAACAGTGGTAATTGCTGGTGGTGTGTCGGCCAACCAATACCTGCGCCAACAATTAAAACAGCGCTTGCCAATTAACATCGACTATGCGCCCATAGATCTGTGCACCGACAATGCCGCCATGGTCGCAGCTGCCGGCTTCTGGCACACCAAAAAAGACGAACCTACCGATCCATATGACCTTGATGTTAATCCGTCGTTACGATTGGTCTAGCCAGATTTTGGGCAATTTTACTAGTAACCGTTTTAATCAAAGCTTTATCTTTAACGCGAGCCAATTGAACACTTTTACCACTAATAGTTTCTGATACCACCTGCAATTCCAGTGGTTTTGTGATTGTTGCCAGCAATACATAGCTATCAGCCCGTCCAATAACTAAGTACTCCTTGTTGTCGTCTAGCGTGATTTTTTCACCCGGTTGTAGTTGCATTTTATTTCCCATCCATAACATTGCCAATTGATTCGTAGTTACTCTGATTATACCCCACCCAACCAGTTGGCTTATTATGTTCTAAACTTTCACCCTGGTTATAGTGTATTTCGGTTTTATCAACTTTTTGTCCTGTTTCATTTTCGATAGCAGTTTTAGCTTGTTCAATATCCTCTCCGGGTTGATGAGTGGTGCCAATAATTTTACCTTCGCTATTTAAAAATGCCGCCCGATCAACCGTATATTCACCAGGCTGACGGTACTTATTACCAATCTCACCGCTGACATCACTGCGGTCACTGGCAATCGTATACTCAGTCCCCTCTTTAAGCTGATTGATATCACCTATCCTTGGGCCAGTAAGCCTATCGTTAACAGTCTCTGCCGTTGGGGTCTCAACCGTATAAGTGATGGCCGGAGTCGGCTCTGGCGTCTGGTGATACCCTGGAGCTTGAGCAATGGCCGGTACGCTAATTAGTAAAGCAGTGGCCACCGTAGCACCAATAACGGCTGCTGCTTTTTTAAACTTATCTAGTTTTTCGCGTTTAGTGATTTTTTTAGCAGATTCTAAAGTTTCGCCTCCATCTTGTGGTGTCGGTGCGACCTCTCCGCTGTTGCCGTCGTCTACTAACAGCTTTTCAAGTGCTGCTGTTATTTCATCCCGGCTAAGCCACTCACCATTTTCAAGTTCAATCTGCTCGTTACCAAGCATCTGCGCGCCACCACCTATGCGTTCCTGGCCCAAAAAAGCGTCAACAGTACGAGCGTCTTGGTTCGATATGGCCGCTAAGTTATCTAGCTCTAGCCTTGATCCTTGCTGCGCTTCTTGCATTGCTTGGTATATTTGTGCGCCGTTAACGGTTTCCTCGTCTAGCTGCCCTAGGGCATCAGTTGCCTGTTCAGTGTTGACATAGCTATCTGCTACCGTATCAGACTTTTCACTTTTTATAAAAATACCGCCCGTTGGCTTATCAACCTCAGCACTCTTTAAACTTAAAACATGGCCATCGTCGACCTCGGGCATTCCTTCCGTCGTGATAGTTGGTAAAGTATCAAGCGTTCGGTTAATTTCAACCAGTTTGGCACCAAGAATCTGAGTTTGCTGTTCAGTTAACTGTTCTGGCTGGTGTGCTGCGAGTACTTCGTCGCTATTTGGTAATTTTTCAGACATTTTTGTTTGTTATTTAAGTTATGCTTTCATTGTAGCACAAGCACTCAAAAATGTCAATAGCACGTTATCAACCCCGAAGTTGATGACTAGTATAGCTGGCTATGCGTACCGATAAAGGCAAAGACTACCACTGTACCATCTTCTCGATATTGTAAAATTGCCCTAAAATCACCAGTAATATCAATACTGTAGCAACCCTGGTATTTACCTTTTAGCGGGTATAGCCGTAATCTTCTATCGGTAGAGTCTGTCAAAAATATCTTTAGCCTGTCGCTAAATTTTTGCTGGATCTTAAGTGGTAGTTTTTTATGCTGCTTCGAAAACGACTTGAGAATAACCACCCTCATAATTATTATTTCTTTAGCGCCTTAATAGCTTCGTCGGCAGTATCAAATGGGCCTAAATACTCGCCACGGTTGTATTCTGCTATGGCTTCGGCGATGATACTTTCCATTTTAGGGGTCATTCTTTCGGGCTTAGCTCTAAAGCTAGCCTGCCTAGTACGGATTACTTCGCGCAACTGATTATTCAACAGCGCGCTTAAACTTAAACCCATTTCGTCGGCCACGGCCTGGGCTTTTTCTTTTAGTTCTTTATCTGTACGGATATTTATTACTGCATTACTCATGCTTTTAGTATATACCGTGTGTATACATTGTCAATACATAAAACAGTATGAAAAAGGCCGGATCTTACGATCCGACCGATTCCTTGATTCTGATAGTGGCGTTTACCAACCACTGCGATGCGAATTGGCTGGATCGGTTTTGTCATAACCCACTGAAATCCAATTGTCGTCTCGAAGGCACTGGGGGTATTTTTTGCACGTTCGGCAAAGCTCCATCTCCCGCGGTTTGCCATCTTTCGTGCTGTTTCCGCATGTGCTACATGATTCAACCGACATGGCCATTACCTTCCTTATCTACGGGCGGCTCATCGGGCAAGCTATCAATTGCAGCTTGTTGTTGCAGTGCCATAGCCAGACGTTTTTCCACGATTCTCCCATACCATGGAAGAATATCACTCATTCTTCTAAGAACTTCGTCTTCAACCCGCTCAAAGCAATCGCCACAGATCTCCAGCCCAGCGAAGAAAGCGTTAGGGACAGAATCGCCAAAGTAATCTCGGCTTTCGTCATTGCCCTCATTGTATCTTGTATGACATACACCACACGTAAAATCACCGTTTGTGGCGCTGCCTACACCAGACCCAAACAAACCTGGGGTTTCTTCAAATCTCATAACCTACCTCTTTCTCGATAGAACCAAACGTTCAGATTATTGTCACACGCTCATAACAGCGCGAGAATCAAGTTATCAAGTTGCACTGAGTCATAACCAACGCAGCTACAACTTAAGCATGACCGTATTATACCATAGCAGTGCTAATATATCAATAGCGTATACTAGAGGCATGGAAGAAAAGCACTTTTTGCAATCTGAGCAGTGGGAAAGGTTCAACAAGCACCTGGGCAAGCAAGTATTTACTGATAGCGGCCAGGGGTGGTCATATTTAGCGATTTTAGAGTTCACACCCCTGGGGCGGTATTTATACCTACCCTACGGTCCATATATCAGCGGCAAAAATGGCTTTGAAGGCGCATTTAACTCCCTACACAAGCTGGCGCGGGCTAAAAGGGTCATGTTTACCAGAATAGAGCCAACTGGCCTAATATCGACAGATACGCTGCATCAGTACGGTTTTCATAAAAGCCGCCAAGTTAACCCCGAACACACCTGGGTGCTAGATTTATCGGCTAGCGAAAATGACGTTTTGGCCGGCATGCAGCAAACCAACCGTAATCTGTACCATAATTACCACAAAAAAGGGCTAAGTGTGCACCACACCACCGATGCCAGCAAAATCCACTATCTAACTGATTTACTCGGTGTTGTGGCAAAGCATAATAGCATCCATGTACACACCGAGGATTATCTGTGGGCACAGGTGGATTCTGGGGCGGCTACGCTATATTACGTCACATTAGACAAGCCAGAGGCTGGCACGAGCCAACCTGTTATCGCTGCCGCATTGGTATATGACTCCCCTACTACTCGCTATTACGCCCATGCCGCGGCCGACTACGAACACCGTAAACTAGCTGCTAGCACGATACTACTAGCCCGGATGATAATCGATGCCAAAGTCAAAGGTCTAAAATGGTTCGATTTTTATGGTATAACAGATAGCGGCGATCCTGCCCACCCCTGGCATGGCTTTACCAAGTTCAAAAAATCTTTTGGTGGTCAGGCTAAAAGCTACCTTGGTACCTGGGAAAAGCCCCGTAAACGTGGCTGGTATGCGGCTTTTAAGGTGTTAAGCGGTTTAAAACGTCGCCTCCGCTTGCATTAAAACGGCTTTTAGTATAAAATAGGCCTGTTTTGTACATTTCAAGTATTTGGAGGCATTTTATGGCTAACGATGTAACCCATTTTATCGTTGTAAGATACGATGATGATGAAGGCGACAGACCTAATTACATGAAGTATCTTGCAACCGAAATCACTGAAGAGATAAATGGCAAGCGAGTAGCTATATACGCTATGAGCCACGATGAGTCGTTGAACCACGCGACCAAATATTTACAACAACTGCTCAGTGAAAACGTCAGGCAGAAAACCAAACTAAGCGTCATTGACACCCACTTGGAGCTCCAGAGTGATGAAGATTTTATTAAAATCCACGTTAGTTATGCCAAGATGCATTGCGGAAAATCAGATAATCAAGTTTTGATCTTTGTTTGCGATAGCCGCGATTGTGATAATTTATCGAATTATTTACATCAGGATATAATGGAGCGAATAAAACATCATTCAGCTTTAACGATTAAACTAATCGGCGATAGCGAAACACACAGTCTGTTGACCCCGCACTAAATCTACGCCAAATCCATTTACTTATAAGCGCCCCCTACCCAGGGGCGCTTACTTTGTGTTATAATGCTTATGTAAAACAAAAAGTGAGGCTGCTCTATCTGTCGATCTGGACTTGTTTCAGAATAGATAGCAAAAAAAGGGTAGTTAGATGCTGAAATAAATTCAGCATGACAAGGTGGTTTTACACAACTTTCACGTGAAGGCATTATTAAGTAGTGCTTATTTCACGTGAAATAGTCGTCTGAATTCATATAGTGTCATCCCGAACTTGTTTCGGGATCTATTTGATATAAAATAATCAATATGAAAACAGCCTACACCTATATCTTGTCGAACCGAAAAAATGGAACATTGTATATTGGCACTACTAGTGACTTATCGAAGCGAGTACTCGAGCACCGATTAGGTATAAAATCAAATTTTGCCAGTAAATATAAAACCTATAAATTAGTATATTATGAAGAAGGTGCAGATATGACGAGTGCTATCGAGCGCGAAAAACAGCTTAAGAATTGGCACAGGGACTGGAAAATAAATTTGATTGAGAGTATTAACCCCGAGTGGAAAGATTTGCTAGATCCTGAAACAAGTTCAGGATGACGGCTGAAACAAGTTCAGGATGACGGCTCACGAGCCCAAAATGACGGCTGAAACAAGTTCAGGATGACGCTTTGTAGAATTCTAGGTAACTTGTAGGCTCAATACGACAACTGTACTGATCTGCTATACTAGTAACTATGAAGTTTAGTAAGGCTTACGAACCAAACGAAAATGAGCCAATAATTTACGCCTTATGGGAAGGCGAAAATGCCTTTGCGCCAAGTGGTACTGGCCAGCCCTATAGCACTGTAATGCCACCGCCAAATGCCAATGGCAATCTGCACATTGGCCATGGTTTCGAAATGGGTCTAAAAGATATTTTAGTGCGTTACCACCGTATGAAGGGCTTTGACACTATCTATATACCAGGGGCTGATCATGCTGGGTTCGAAACCTGGGTAGTGTACGAACGCGAACTCGAGAAAATCGGGCAGAGTCGGTTTGATTTTTCACGTGACCAACTTTATGGTCAAGTATGGGATTTTGTAGCCAAGCAACGCGGCAATATGGAACTACAGATTCGCGCCCTAGGCATATCGTGCTCGTGGCAAGACCTAGTATTTACCCTAGATAAAAAGGTGGTTGATACAGTTTATGACACTTTTAAGCGGATGTGGGAAGATGGGCTAATTTACAGGGGTGAGAAAATTGTTAATTATTGCACCGAGCACCAAACTAGCTTTGCCGATATCGAAGTCGACCATCAAGATGACAAAGGGTATTTGTGGGATATCGCTTATCCGCTAGTCGATGGCAGCGGTGAAGTTGTAATTTCGACCACTCGCCCCGAAACCCTGCTAGGTGATACCGCTGTAGCTGTTAACCCTAAAGACAAGCGTTACGCTAAACTAGTTGGCAAAAAGGTTAAGCTGCCCCTAACAGATAGAAAAATCCCGATTATCGCTGACGAACACGCTGATATGACTGTTGGTACTGGGGCGGTTAAGATCACACCGGCTCATGATCCGAATGATTTTGAAGTGGGTGAACGGCATAATCTGCCTAGAATCCAAGTGATTGGTTTCGATGGCCTAATGGTATCAGCAGCGGGGGATAGCTACCGCGGGTTAACCGCCATAGCCGCCCGCGATAAAGTGTTAGACGACCTAGAAAAACTAGGGCTAAGGCGTGGCGAAAAGGCCATTACACACAGTGTTGGGCATTGTTATAAATGTGGCAGCGTCATCGAACCGTTACCGATGGAACAGTGGTTCGTTAAAGTTAAACCACTGGCCAAGCAAGCTATAGCGGCTATCGAAAACGGCGATATTAAATTTTACCCCAATAATAAGGGTAAGGTACTGGTAGGATACTACAAAAATTTGCGTGATTGGAATATTTCACGCCAGATACCTTGGGGTATCCCAATCCCGATGTTCAGCAAATTTGAAGAAGGGGACAATGCACCAGAGTGGGTTTTTGATACCCGAGTTGATCAAACTGAGATTGTTGTAAATGGCACAACATATACCAGAGATGAAGATACGCTAGACACTTGGTTTTCAAGCGGTCAATGGCCATTTATAACGACTGGTTATCTAGATGACGAGACAGAGCCCGAGCCTAAAGAGGGCAAAAATTCGATTAATCGCCCAGGCCAAACCCCTGATCTCGCTCGTTTTTACCCCAATACTGTGATGGAAAATGGCATCGACCTGCTGTTCCCGTGGGATTCTAGAATGATCATGCTGGGGCTGTACCGTACAAATCAAGTTCCCTGGAAAGATCTATACGTACACGGCATGGTCTTAGATGAAAGTGGTCAAAAAATGAGTAAAAGCAAGGGTAATGTGGTAAGCCCAATGGAAATGATTGCCAAATATGGCAGTGACGCCTTTCGCATGGGGATTATCGCGGGGCGCAGCGCTGGTATGAGCCAGGCATTTAGCAAAAGCAACATGGTAGCCGCCCGTAACTTTTGCAATAAATTATGGAATATCGCTCGGTTTGTGCAAGATAAACTAGAAGAATCGTATCAACCACATGATATGCAACTAGAAACATCAGCCGACCACTGGATTGTGCGGCAATTAAACGCCGCCCGTCGAAGTGTCGAAAGCAACCTGGCTGCCTATCGCTTTGCCGAAGCCAGCGAAGCAGTGTACCAGACTATTTGGAACGACGTGGCTGATTGGTACGTAGAAGCCAATAAAACAACCTTTAATCCCGACGTTTTAGCATTCGTGCTAGAAACTAGCCTTAAATTAGCCCACCCCTTTGCACCATTTGTAACAGAGGCAATTTGGCAAAACTTAAGTTGGACGGATAACTTGCTTATTAAAGAGCATTGGCCAGAGAAAATGCATTTTGGTAGCGAAGAAGCCAAACAATTTGAGTCTATCAAACAACTGGTAACAGAGGTACGGCTAGTTACAAACCAGCTGCCTGGCAATAAACGCTATAATCTGTTGTTCCAGAGTGATCAGCTAATCGACACCAATCGCAGCCTAATCAAACAACTGGCGCCAATTACTGAGGTGCAAGATATCGATGTCCCGCACGGTATGCGGCTAGCGGTATCTGGGCACGCAGCCTGGCTAGATATAGATGCCAGGACTCTTAAGCACCACCACGCTAATTTGGTAGCTAGGCTAGCGGCAGTAGAAGATGAAATCGCCCGGCTAGACATGCGCCTGCATAACGATAATTACATTAAAAAAGCCCCCGGCGAGCTAGTGGAAGAAACCAAACACCAATTAACCGAGGCCAAAAAACTGTTACAACGGTTAAAAAATGAGTTGGAGATTACTGAAAGTATAGCTTAGCTATTGACAGTAGGCGTAGACTGTGCTACAATCAATAAGCTCAAACAAGAAGTTTGAGTGTTATTTTACATGGTTTTGTAAGGAAAGTTTTCAGGTAATCGGAAAGTACCACTTTTTTCGTGGTATGAAAAAAGTGTGCGTATACGCACACTTGATTGGAAGGAGTATCAGATGAGTAAGGTAAAGAGTTTTTTTACTGAGCATGGCATGGGGGTTGGCATCGGCGCGGCCGTTGTTGTTGTCATCGCCATCATTATGTTCTTCTACACAACCGGCATTGCAAAGCAAAGCAACTACACTTTGGTTTACGGCACCGGTACAATTGGCAAAGCCAATTACCGAGCTACTGAACAAAGCGGTGCTGGGCGTTTCTACAAAGGATTCTTCACAACGACTTATGCTTACCCAGCCACTGATCGAACTTACATCGTTGGCGAAGGTAAAGCTGGTGAGGCAGACAGTGATGCGGCAATCGAAATCAACGCTAAAGATGGCAACATCTTAGTCGTAACTTGCTCGATGTCGTTTAGGTTAAAAGCCGACAAGATACGCGAGTTTCATGAGAAACAAGGTATCAAATTTGCGGCTTGGACCGATGCAGGTTGGTCACGAATGTTGGAACAGATCGTGCGCCGACCACTAATGTCAGACCTGCAGACTGAAGCTAAAAAGTATGATGCTATTCAGGCGTCGAGCGAGAATATGCTGGACATCAATAATAGCGTTCAGGATACTTTAGAGGCTGACATTGCGCGATTTGCTGGTGGTGATTATTTCCAAATAGTTGACTTCAAGATCAACCGTATTTCGCCCAAGAGTCAGACAATTGTTGATTCCTTAGCGCGTCGCACAGCGGCGGTAAATGATGTTGAAACAGCCAAACAAAAGGTGTTGGAAGCTCAGCAAACCGCCTTAGCTAATGAAACATTAGCACAATCACTCAACAAACCCGGTAGTGAAGCTGCCGTGCTGCAGAACTTGGGCAATTCCGGCAAGGTACAATTCATTTATGTACCGTACGGTTCTGCTGTGGCAGCTCAAACCAAGTAACCTTACAAACCATGTGGAATTAGGGCGGATCGAAAGATCCGCCCTTACTTATTTAGCATAATGCGTATATGACTATTGACTATAAGCATAATCTGTGCTACAATCATGTCATGCCTGAGTCATGGCTATTTTTTACTGTGGCTTAAGAGCAACTTAACAACTTGATTCTCGTACCTATAGGTACTTAATCACAGTTTCAGCAGTTACTGAAACTGTGAACATATATGTTCACGACTATTTTAGGAGGTGGTATTTGTGGCAAGATATCGTTATGGCAATAATGACTTAGATGAGTATTTTATGCCTTTTCTGTTTAGTTTAATTATTGCAGTCATTATCTTATTATTTTTTGGAGGTTTAGGTTTTGTAACAGTAAACAGCAACGATTCTGATAATGCACAGACTGCAAAGTTTATAAACAACATGTCTGCTGACCAACGACAAAGCTTTGCGAAATCGGCATTAAAACTTAAGGCCGATTCAATTTCCGTCAATAATGTAACGCTTTATGCGAAAGAGTTAAAAAAGCTAGCCAAGACTGGTAGTCAGTTTGAAGCAAAAGACAGTACGTTTTTAGGCCGACGAGTGGGTTGGACAACTTTTTGGAAGATTTATCTTCCATTGATGGTGGCATGCTCGTGGCTAACCGCCGTAATAATTGCCCTAAGCCGTTACAAGTACGAAGAAAACGCTTATTTGTTGGATTTGGATTGGAGAGATGGATGGAGTTACCTTTTCATCTTCCTCAATTTGCCAGTTGCGTGGCCATTCTTAATCGCCAGTTTCTTCTTTGTACGTCATGTCAAAGAAGTAGCGCGGCAGGAAGAACGAGAACGCGAGCGACAAGACTACACGGTAGAAGACAGGGCTGATGACGATGGTGTTTATCATTATCGGCAGCATTTTGTTAGCCAACCTAACGCAGCGCGCCAAGCTTGGCTAAAAATGCGCCAAACTGGTTGGTCAGATTATTGCCGCCAAGAGATTAAAAACTTGTCGGCACAAGCTAAAAACTTAGATCGCAGCATTGAAAATCACGGTAAAGAGATACGATCAATGCAGGCGGAACGTAACGAGTGTTTAGCACACTTGAAACAATTGGAACCAGCGGCGGCTAGCAAAGCGCCGTTAGATGCAACCGCGCTTGAGCACGAATTCGATAAACTGCTTAGTTTTGAAGGTGTGCGCGGAATAAGGGTCATTAACGACAACATCAGTATTCAAGTAAGTGTTCTTGTGCCATACCAAGGCAAAACGTACGATTTTGGCGACTGGGAATTACGATTCGGGCCAAATTATACAAACGACGTTTACAGCCGCTTGTTAAGGTGTGCATCTTTGAGCGGCAGATATCCAAATTACTCTTTCGATAATGAAGAAGGGAGTGGATTCTGTTTTGGCGGACGCCTGCAAGAGATCAAAGACCACCAGCTTAAAGGCCAGTTTTTAGAAGCCGCCGAGTTAGCTATTGCCTGTTTACATAGCGTAAACGAAGGAGACTGGGAAAATATAAGTCGAGCATTCAAAGCCGTGGAGGTGACAGATGATGAACAAACTAATACCAGCGACTAACCCAATAAGGTTAATAACACCATTGGCAGTCTGGCAAAAAATGATGGCCTATGTACAAGCTTGCCCCGATGAGATTAATGGCTTCGGCTATATTCAAATTACGGGTGAGAATACGCTGTACTTAAGCGATGTTTTTATTCTGGAACAAACCGTTTCAGGGGTATCAACCGACGTCGATGACCAAGCTCTGCACAGGCATATCAATGATATGGTGCAAGCCGGTATAAATACGGCGCTACTGCGTTTCCAGTGGCATTCACACGTTTATATGCCGGCATTTTTCTCAGCCACAGATGACGCGTGTATCGCCCGTTATCCATGTGAGTGGATGGTGAGTTTAGTCACCAATAAATATGGGGAGTATCAGGCTCAGCTTGATATTTACCGGCCATTTAAGCTTTCCTTGCCAATCACCGTTGAGTTAGAATTATCAGCTGATAATAGGCTTAGCGATAATTGCAGTGCCGAAGTATCTACTAAAGTTACTAGGCAGGAAGTTGGTTGGTTTGGACACGTTAAGCATGCAGCTATTAGGCCTGACGATGCCAGCACACCATATTGTTTCGAGTTAGGAGGAGCCGATGACGGATTATCACAATCAAACTGATATCTTTGACCCGGCGGGATTTACCTGGCCGATTCATATTATCGGTTGCGGTGGTATCGGTGGTGCATTATTTTTACCGTTAATCAAGCTGGGCGTGCCTGAAATTCACATTTGGGACCCGGATGTGGTTGAGCCACATAATATACCGGCTCAGTTGGTATATAAGCAAAGTGATGTTGGCAAGCTTAAGGTAGAAGCCATGCAGGCTTTCGCCGAGTGGATGGAAGCAGATTGCAAAATTGTGCCACATCCAGAAACGGTAACGGCCGAAACAGATTTATCCGGCATCGTCATTAGTGGAGTAGATTCAATGGCTAGCCGCCAAGCAATTTGGCAAGCGATCGAAAAAGCTTTTTGGGAAGTCCCCTTGTATATGGATGGACGAATTGGCGGCGAACAGTTGCAACTCTTAACGGTTTTACCATCAGACGTAGCGGCCGTTGACCACTATAAGCAGTTTTGGCTATTTGATGATAGCGAAGCGGCGTCATTACCATGCGCCGCACGAACGGTAATTCATCCGCCAACAGTGTTGGCTGGATTAATTATTGCGAATCTAACCAGATTCGTACGACAACTTGAGATAGACAGTAGTATAATCTGTCATCTCAAAACAATGCAATTTCTAGTGAAAGGAACCGTACAATGAGCAAGACGCCTGCAACCACACCAGAAGAAACCACCGCGACAACGGAGGAAGTGCCAACGGCTCGAGTCACCATGTTAGGTGAAGAGACCGTGACCGTCGAATTGCACGATGGCATGACAGTCAGTGAAGCCACTGAGGCGGCTGGCTATGACCTGGGGGAACTGAAAATCCACGCCGTTACCATTAACGGCGCAGAAACCGCCATGGATACCCTGGCGAAAGCGGTAGTCCAGCCCAACGATGCCATTGTGTTAACCAGTAAGGTTAACAACGGCTAAGCAAGCGAGAATCAAGTGTTAAGAATTGGGGCAGATCGAAAGATCTGCCCTTTTTCATTTGGCTTTATTCGTGGTGGTAGGGGTGGCCAGCGGCGATCGTTTGGGCACGGTAAATTTGTTCAGTTAGCAGCAACCTAACTAACTGGTGCGGGAAAACCAGTTTAGACAACGACCATGTAAAATCAGCTCGTTGTTTGACTGATTCATCGACTCCATAAGCACCACCGATCGCCAACACGATGTCTTTATTAGTCTCCATTTGAATGATTAATAGGTGCGCCAGATCGTTCGAACTGATATTTTTACCAGTTTCATCTAGCAAAATCACATAGTCAGATATATGTAGGTTTCGTAGTATGGCCTGTGACTCATTTTTAGCCCCTACAGTGCCAGGCAAGGGCGAATTTGGTATAAGAACCCATTTTAGCTCAAACGCCCCGTGTAGGCGCTTTTGGTAGCCATCTATCGCTTGGGCAATCTCTTGGGGCGGCTTTTTGCCGACCGTAATAATTTTTATCATGATTTTATTTGCAATTTTTTAGCCATCACAGCAAGTTCTTCTTCTGAGGCTTGAGGTGGCTCGCTCGGTACATGTTTCGGATTAGCCGGGACAAGATGAATATGCACATGCGGCACATCAGCACCAATAATGTGTAAAATGATACGTTGTCCCAAGACATCTTCCATATGACGAGCTATTTTTTTGGATACTAGCATGAGGTGAGAAAAATCATCATCAGATAAATCATAGAATTTCTCTATTTGCACTTTTGGTACTACTAGAGTGTGGCCTGGTCTATCTGGATGAATATCTAAAAAAGCGTAAGTTTTACTATCTTCGTAGATCTTATACGATGGGATTTCGCCCTTGATAATTTTCGTAAAAATTGAGTCTTGCATGACTGGCATTCTAAACTTTAGCGGATTTCTTACGTAATAGCCATGCCCCCGCACCAGCAATAACCGCAGCTGCCAGTGGCAAATACCAGTGACGCCCGATAAAATCTAGGCTGCGCGCTAGCCCGGTATTTGGCAGACCAGGTATAGGCGTAGACGGACCAGGATTAACTGGCGGAGTAGGAACGGTTATTACAGTCTGGGTGGTGCAAGAAATACATGACCCCTCACCATTTTGTGGCACAATCAGGTTGTTCATAACTAGATTGCCTTCGGCCGGGTTAGTCACTCGCACCGTATAGCTAATAGTGGTCGACTGGCCAACGTCCAAAGGACCGACCCAGGTTAAAGTTGAGCCCGATATAGACGCACCATCACTCATAGTGCCAGTGAATACTGTGTCATCAAGCACGTCTGATAAGTCGTCGACAATAGTTATCGGATAACGGGCGGTGTATGGAGCAGTACCGGTGTTAGTGACCACGATATTATAAGTGACAAGATCGCCCGGATGAGCCTTGGTGGTACTGACCGTTTTGTTGATAGAATAGCCTGGAATACCAACTATAGTTTGAGTGGCGCATGGACCGCTACATCCACCGTCATCACCGGTAGCCGTGATAAAATTATTCATAATTTTGTTACCATTATCTGGAGTGTTGATGGTAACCTCGTATTGGACTGCTACAGTATCGCCAGGGCTGCCAGGCATGGCTAGTTCGCCTGCCCAGTTTAAGGTCGTGCCGGCAAGTGTTAAACCACTAGTCAATGGTGAAACTAGTGTGGCGTCATCTAATACATCGGAGATATCATCGGAAAAAGTAGCCAGATTGGGCGCGGTATAAGCTGTTGCACCGGTGTTTTTAACCGTAATGGTGTACAAGATTGTTTCGCCAGGGCGGGCGTTAACGTGTCCGCCTTCGATTTCGGCGGTTTTGCTAATAATATAGCCAGATGGAGCTGCATCGATCGAAACGGAATCGGTATTATTGGCTAAGTTGGGGTCTGTTTCATCACCAGTGACCGTAGCAGTGTTAACGATTGATATGTCATGGGTCACAGGTGTAATAACATGAATATCGAACGAAGTTGATTGGCCAGCAGCTAAAGCCCCTGCTACACAAGTTACCACTGTACTAGTGACATTTACCACACCGACCTGGGAAATATAACAGGCGGAATTGTCAAAAGTGACGTTGCTAGAATCGATTCGCGCATCTAGCGTATCGGTAACGTAAAAACCGCTGCTGTTAGCACCAGTTGTGCTGGCATTCTTAACCGTAAGGGTGTAAGTCGCGTTACTGCCAGGGGTATAAGTGTCGTTATTGGCTAGCGTCCCAGAAGGTCCGTAATCGGTAACGACAGTTTTAGTAACCGAAAGATCCACTGGATCACCCTGGTAAGATGCGCCATCATTAGTGGTGCTAGCCGGACCTTTTAGCACGGCGACTTCAGCGAAAGTTGGCGTGGCAGAGGTCGGATTGTTAATTTGAATCTGGTGGATATTACCAGAGGCATTGTTAGAAATACCCAAATTACCATTGCCATAGAGCCACTGTGCACCAAATGAATTGCCCCAATCGGTAGTTATAACACCCGCTAGGCTAAACCAATCAACTTGGCCGGTCGTAATATTGATACGATACATGCCATTCGGCGATGCGGCAGTAGTGCCACCACCACCATAAACACCCCACAAATAGCCATCTTGGCAGACAAAGTCAGCCAGATTAGGAATAGAGGTAGACAAAGTTAGCGCTACGGCTGTCGGCCGCGCAGCCGTAACATCGATACTATAAATGTGATTACCACCAGCCGACGATGCTATCCATAGCGTGTTAGCCGGGGTACAGTTACCGATCGTACCAGCATTGTAAGTCTGCTGACCTGACAAAACCGGTAGGTTGGCCACAGCACCCGTACCCAAGCCGGTCGTTGTGCCAGTTGAATCAATCTGGATTAAGCGATTATTACTAGAGTTAATAGCATAAAGATACATATCGGCGGGGTTAAAGCCCATGGCATTGTAGGTTATAGACTGTGCCGGACCAACCGGGCTAAATGATGTCGAATTAGTGCCTGGCAGCTGGACAGATTCGAACAGCCTGGTTGGATCACCCTGAGAAACAAAGACTAATCCCTGACCCCTTGTAAATGGCACACCAGCTGCATGGGCGGGACTTTGCAGTTTAACGGCCATACTGACTAAACCAAACATTAGCGCCAATACCGCCGTCCCAACAAAAAAGGATACCCTAAAGTGTCGAGTATGTTTGATGCGGATCTTGTGCATCATCAAGAGTCTCCTTAACTTAACCTTAATAGCATAATAGCACTAGCGGAATAAACAAACAATGGCATGGGCAGCCTCATATTTTACGAGCAAAGCTCTTAATTTATCTTGCGATAAACTAGTAATTTGCTTAACCGAAAAAATTTTGAGACCACAAAAAAGCGACGCGACTCTAGCCATCCGGCATGAGCCTCGCCGCCCATACTCACATTTTATCAGGTCAACTACTTTATGTCAACAATCTGCTTAGATTTCGTTATTACCATGAGTCTTTTTAGGGTAGAGCCACGTCTTGTGCCTTCATGGTGTAGTTGCCGCAAAGCCTTTTCTTCGTTTAGCTTGCACCGGCGTAAATCTATTATCACATTCGGCGATTGTTTTGTAGCAGACCGTAGGGCATGTTCGATTACCCGCGAACCACTACTGATAGGTGCTTTAATTTCCCATTTCAGTCTATCCATAGCAATGTCAGGTGTTTTGACATGATCCTCGTTTTTAGGAGCAAGGAACTTGACGTCTTTACCACACTTCTTGAGAAAAAGAGCTGTCTTAATCTCATGTGGTTCTGGATCGGCACCGTCCTCAAATTGAATGTCATAAATCTTTACCATCAGCCCATTATATCACTCACCTTGCAAACTACTCGCTTGCCATCGCCAGGACACATGAGAGCAACGAGGCAGCGTACAGGTTATAACCAAACTTTTCCGAATAAAAACGACCTCCAAAGAGGTCAAAGTTCACTCTGGCGGAAGCGAGAGGATTCGAACCTCCGAAGGCTTGCGCCTTACACGATTTCGAGTCGTGCGCCTTCAACCACTCGGCCACGCTTCCATTCACAATTCTACCACATTTTACCTCTTATGCTTGCCAATACCCCCCCCCGTGATTAACTGCTGGTACGTACTTTTACAGATCAAGAACGACGAGAAGGAAGGCAAGAATCATGATAATCACACCAGCAGGATCCGACATCCTAGATCCAGAAATGAAGCTCATTAACTATGATGCTCCAAAAATGGCCGAGCTAGCAGGGCGAACCTGTTACAAAAGTGAGGACAAGATCACCGACACATCGTACAAAGACTTTATGGAGATGATTGTCAAGCGGGGGCACACTTCAGTCTTAGAGCATGGGGGGGTATATCTAAAGTTTACTTCCAGTGCTAGCCCACAATTGTCTAGTCAACTATTTCGACATCGTTTTACGTTCATGCGATCTGGCCAACAACAGGGTAGGTCGTATAGTTTTGTCTACACTAACCTGCGAGCTATCTGGGAGCTGTGGCCAGAATTATATCAATGTATAATGAATCGTACTGAGTTACCCAAAGGAGTACACCTCTTCACGCCAGCGCAAGATGATCCATGGCGGCAGCTAGTAGTTCGATTCACAGTAGATAGAGGAGTCACGCACGAATTAGTACGCCAACGAGACGCCAGTTTCAGCCAGGAAAGCACCAGATACTGTAACTACTCCAACGGCAAGTTTGGTAGTGCAATTACCTTTGTCGATCCATTTTTTTGGGCATATGACTCAGAAGAATATACTATCTGGAAAGATGTTTGCATGTATTGCGAAACAGGTTACAAAGCACTTATTGACTTAGGTGCCAAACCCGAAGAAGCCCGCAGCGTTTTGCCTAACTCGACTAAGTCCGAGATTGTGATGTCGACTAGTCTAAACGGCTGGAAATATATCTTCAGCCTGCGTGTGCCTACGAGTGCCCACCCGCAAATGCGCGAAGTAATGATCCCCCTCTACAATGAGTTCATCGAACATGAGCTAATACTTGGCGATGATATTACTGTATCGCTAGAGGAAAAGCTACATTTGCTTTTCCCAGAAGTTTTCGATCCTAATCTGCATTTGTAAAAAGTACGAAAGAGCCCGGTTTTACCGGGCTCTTTCTTATGCCGCTAGCTTGTAGTCAGAATTCTCGGAATTTTGGGCGGCATGATCCATAGCAGCCGCACGGGCTTTAGCCAATAGATCTTCTTGATTCATCGCACCAGCGACCCCCTCATCGGCATCGACCACCTCCTCGGCAGCCTGTTTAGCTTCGGGGTTCACAAAAGCTTCGATAGCAGCTTTAGTCTCGGCTCTTAGCAAATTTTTTGTTTCAACATAAGATGTAGCAGCCACTAGCAGCTCGGGTATGGTTGTAGCTTCGGCTAATAATTGGCCAAACATGTCTGGTGAAGAATTTTGTTTTAGCCCAACTTCAATCTTTGGAATTACACCCGTCGAGGTGTTAACAAATCTTTCCTGATAGATTTTGGCTAATTCTTCTTTATCGTCCTTAGCGCCTTCGATTTCGGACTGTATTTCGCCAACTACAGTCTCTTTTTTTAAAGAAACTAGCTCGGCGGCATGACCTAGATTTAAGGCTTGCATTGAATAAACCATAGCGCCAAGATCACCAGAAATTTTGCCCAGGGCTTCAGTTAGTTTATCTTTATATTCGACACCAGTTTCGGCCTGAGTAGGTTGGACTTCTTGCAGGGTACGAATAGAACCTTCGGCGTGGCTGCACAGTGCACCAGCTGCAACTTGGTTGTCGGCCATTTCGACCGAGTTAGTTTTGGCTTCACCCGAAGTTGCGGCCTTGGTAGGGGCGGGCGCTGGCTCAACTGATATCTGTTCGCTAATGCTGGCTACTGGCTCCCGGGCAATACTAAGTGGCGCTTTGCCGGCCTCCATTGTATCTGCTGCAATCCCGGCTTCGTCAACCTGATCTTTTTCATCTTCTTCTTTTTCTTCAGGGGTGCGATTATCTTGTTCGTCTTGTTCAGGATCATCCTTTAGCAAGCCTCCGTAATAATCGCCCCGATTAGCAAATGCCGGGTTCAATTCGCTGCCAAAAGTTGATTCAGCTTCTGCGCGATCTTCAGTTGACTGTTCAGTTGATTGTTCAGTTGATTGTTCGCTTTCGGGGTCAGCAAACACGTTTTGTTCTAGTTCGGGGTTGCTATCGTCATCGTTAGCCATAATCGTGCTACTCAGATACTTCAGCTAGAATCACGTCACTTGTGCCATCACCATCAGCGTCGTAATCCCAAAGCTTAACATCTTCACCAGCTTTAGCCTTGTTTAGCCCGCGTTGGCTCTCTTGTACTTCGGCCTTTGTCTGATAATCTTCGTTGATTTTAACTTCCGGGAAAACAACTTTCGCGTGTTTACGAATATTTTCGCCTGGTGTACCTTGCGGTAATTCATATATAATGGCGTCTTCAGGAGCACCAGCATCTAAAGCAAATTGAATACGAGAATCAGGTTGTCTGTTACGTTCGACCATAGCAGCTTTTTCCTCTGCGGCTTGCTTATATCGCCAAGCTTCATAGCCTTTTTTACCCGCATATCCACCACTAGCTAAAATTAGAACACCTACAGCTAATGCACCGCGACGTTGCCATTTAGTCCTGTTTTGCCGTTTTTCGCTCTCTTCTTGGCGCTGTTCAGGAGTTAGATGTGTCTGTTCCGAATTATTTTCTATCATGTTTGTCTTTCGTTAATTACTGTATAGCTCCATTGTAGCACAAGCGGCATAGAAAGTCAATAGCAAGAGCGTAAAATCTAAAAAAGGCCACTATAAAATGGTCTTCTTTAGTATGGTACACCCGGCGTGATTCGAACACACGACCTCTGCCTCCGCAAGGCAGCGCTCTATCCAGCTGAGCTACGGGTGCGCGATAGACTTGCCACTTATAAAAGCGCAAGTCCACCTAAGAATAAAGGTGCGGCATCCACCAGAGGTGGATATCGCTTAGGATTGTAGCATATTTTACAATGTTTTTACAAGCACTAAATGCGTAAACGGTGGATAAGTTTATCAAGAGCGTCTAACTTGACTTCTTGCATTGGTAAATGAGCGCCGAATAGATCAACGATGGCTTCGCCGCTAGCTTCGGGAAAGTAAACAGTTAGGGCTGGCGACAAACGCCTGGTGGGGATCATCATAATTGAGTAGTTGGTGTCTTCTTTTAGTACGCCAAAAGATTTGTAGTTATCGAAATCATAAATTTTGCCATCGACCGATAAGCCATGGTTGTCTAAAGAATAGTGGATATCACGCGGGGGACGCCGAATGTAAATAATTAAAGCCGCCGCCGAAACGACAATCAGGGCGGTAAACGTCCAGGAGTGCATTAACAGCGCCGCGAGGGCTATCAACGCAATCACCACCAGGCCAAAAATCCAATACCAACCGGCATTTTTGTCATGCACTAGGTGCTCTTTGGCATCCCAGTTAACGATTGTATCAGGGGTCACTGGTTCAGGGGTAACCGGTTCGGTCGTGTCTGGCTCATTTACTTCGGGATCTTCGGCATTGGGCAGTGAGCCATCGGTGGGTAGGGTAGACGGATCAAATTCAACTCGCTCTGAATTTGCTTTAATTTCATCGTCTGATTTACCCCAGTAATTGGGTGCTTCGCCTGCCATATAGGCATTGTAGCAGCTTTTTGGGGCTGCTACAATGCGCTTACGCTGGTATGGCTGGTGGGATTATATGTAGATTATCTCGACACCACCAAGGTTAGTGTTGCCGCTTAGACGCACAGTTGGGCTATCTTGCGTTAGCTGGGCGCGATTTTTTTCGCTCATACCGCCAGCTATGGCGTTAAGTCCACTCACCACGTGCCAAGTTTTTGGCACGTACATTTCGACGCCACCTAGGCTGCAGTTAATGTTTACCAGTAACTCATCGCCGGCAATTTTAGCGTTGTCAAAATAGACTTTAACCGCGCCTAATTTACAATCAATTAGGACTTTTTCTAGATTTTGCGAGTTGATATATTTGATGGCCTCACCCATATTGGCACGGATGGCCACTTCGCGACTGTCGTCGGCGCTTTCGCTAATGTCGGAATATTCGTGGAACTCGTGGTGACTGTTAAGATGTCGTCGCCAGTCACGATAACTCTGGTGATGAAACAGGATAGAAAAGGCGATAGTTAGCAAAACTGCCACGCCAAAGATACCACCAACACCTTGCCCAGACAGATTCCACCAACTGGTTTGGTAGTTTAGGATTGTTGCAATAGCGGCAGCTGGTACAAACACAAAGAACCAGTTTAGGTTTATGGCCGCTTGCACCATAATCGCGACCAAGAAAATCCCCAAAATTAGCCACCAAATGTTAATAACAAAGGTAAAGACCCCAAGGATTTGGCATAACACAGCTGCGGCGGCCACCAAAAAGAATAAACCCCAAAATGCCCGCCACAACACATTATGTTTACGATGAGATAGCCATTTTTCGTGCTTGTAGGCCATTTTTTGCTCTAATTCGGCATCGCGGCGAGCGGTTTTTAGTGCCATTTTGGCATTAACTTCTTGCTCGATTTTATCGGCCATTTCTGCTTCAGTCAGACCTTCATATTTTTTGCGATATTCTTCGGACCCTTCGGTGACCAGTTTTGCAAACCGGCCAGCCGCCGATTTTTTAGGTTGTTGTTTCGTTTCTTTTGTCATTTTTAAACCCTTTCGTTTAATTTATCCTTTAATTGTTTGAAATAACCGCGTGAAACATTGATTTGCTTGTGACTGCCCCGAAACTGGACAGTGCTAGGGCCGGTAAGATTACGGCTGATAGCTAAAATGTACTTTGTACCAATAACCACCGACTTACCAGCGCGGACAAAACTGCTTGGTAAAATATCTTCGAGTTCGTACAATTTTTGCCGGGTTTCGTAAACGTTAGCAGGGGTGTGAGCATAAGTTTTACCATCGACCGCTTCGAAAAATAGGATGCTATCGGGGGTCAAATAATACTCTTTACCGCCCTGCATAAATGGTAATTTACGGTTTTTAGTCAGTGCGTCTAAAATTGCTACTTGGACTTTCGCCACATCGCCGTTTAGTTTTGGGCTACGAATGATAATCTCGGGTTCGTCCAAGCTATCATCGGTTTCGATACGGATTTTCATTGCAATTTTTGGATCCTGGTTTAATTATACTTCGTGTTACGAGCGAGTAAACGTTTTTGGCGCAAGTGGTAAGAAATTGGGGGTAGGTGGTAAAAAACCATAGAAAAACCGCCGTATTACACCATAAAACCCCCGTTTGCAATGCCGGACTATGCAAACGGGGGGTGGATTAAAGATCTCTCGGTAGGCTCGAGATGACAATCGGAGGCTAGTCTTTTTTACTCTTGGCTAGCTTGGCGCGTTTGGTGAAACCGAACGATAAACCAATCGCTAGTAGTAGACCGCCGGCTAAAATTACTAGGATTTTGGTGTAAAATTCGGTAGGCCAGTCAAATACGAACCGCCAGATAACAACAGCCAATAAAAAGTTTACAAACCCCCAGGCAACGTTAACAACTGGTGCACCGCGTTGGCCGCGGTTTTGACGCTGTGGCAGAAAGAACGGTTCACCGCTGATGCCATGAACAAAGTGGGGAATAGCGTTAAATGCTAGCATCCCCGAGATAAATAACCAAAAATATTGCATAATACCTCCTAATTTGGCGGAGGAGGGGAGATTCGAACTCCCGCACCAGGTCTCCCCAGTCTAACGATTTAGCAAACCGTCCCCTTCAGCCACTTGGGTACTCCTCCTTACAGTTGACACACCCAATTGTCCCTCAGGGGACGGTGACCGTCAATCATCTGATTTTGTCGCGTTTTGGCTAAAACGCTCCGGCACTCCGTGTCGTATTAGATTATAACATGCCTTTATCTAGACAGGCTAGTTATAGCATGCTATATTTAAGCTAAGTATTTAAAGGGCTAGCTATGATCAAAAAAATTGCAAAAACTATTTTGGCCACAACAGTGGCAGCTTATGCTACGTTAAACATTTGGGTTGGTAGGATTTTTGCCGCACCAACAACCGGTGGCGTGGCTGGTGGTGCGCTTGAAGCTAAAGGCACCGACCAACCAACAGATCTGTTCGGCGCGAGTGGTATTTTTACACAAGTCACCAATACGCTACTGTTTGGCGTCGGTATTATTAGTGTTATTATGCTGATTTATGGTGGTTTTCGCTACATTATTTCGGGTGGTGACAGCAAACGCGTTACCGATGCTAAAAACACCATTATGTATGCTATCATTGGCCTAATTATCGCCATATTGTCTTACGCTATTATTAACTTTATTATTACTTCGTTGGCTAGTTCTAGTACCGGCGCCCAGTTAAACGTCTAAAACGATCGACCCTACTTTATTTCTTTGGCAATACCTGATTGTACAGCTAGTGTGTGATCAAAAGTCCACAGTGGCTCAGTTTGGTTGAGTTTGGCATAGCCTGCCAAGCAACAATCGTTAAATGATAGTTTTGGATACTTTAAATAAGCCGGCAGTACTTCGCCAAACAAAGTCCGGTTACAGTTAATATTATGGGTAGATATGATAATATCGATGGTTTGGGCGACAAAATCGCGGCTTAAACCAAGTGCCATCTCTAACACATAAGCCAACTCGTGTATCGCTAAATCTGACACGTCATAACTGGCATTTTTGCGTTCGAGCAATTTAATAACTTTTTCTGTTTGGATCGGCACATCATTTAGAACTAGACGGAGTAATACGTTGGCATCGAGTGATTCTCTATAAACCATATTCACCCCTGGTTAATTGGTTGCCACTATGGCTTTGCATGTAATTATTACGCAATTCATTTACGGTTTGGCCACGGTGGTTTTCTATATCCAGCTGCGCAGCATTAGGTAACTCACGACGTAGGTTGGCCAATTTCTCCCTTAGAGTTTTTGAACGTTCTAATACCACTTCGCCACTTTGCGTCGTGATTGTGATAGAATCACCAGGCTTTACCCCCAACGCTTGACGCAATTTAGCGGGTAGAGTGACTTGGCCTTGGGATGAAACTGTCATTTGATACATAAAGCTTGTCCTATCCTGCTTTAACTATTATATTATGCTTTAATGTTAACGTAGTGCTTTAACTACGTCAATAATTAAATGGCGGAAGGTGCGAGATTCGAACTCGCGGTGGGTTGCCCCACGCCGGTTTTCAAGACCGGTACCTTAAACCACTCGGTCAACCTTCCATAGGGGATTATACCTTGTATTTAGGTTAGGCCGCAACCCGAGCTTTTATGATGCCTAGAACTTACTGGAATCGATTAGCTAGAATCCAAAACATATGACTTATACCTGTTTTGACGTAGTGCTGTTTAGTTTTGCCAAAGCGTTGTTGCTGGGAAATATGGAATTCACTGGCACGTAAGTGCCGAAAAGCTTCCAGTTTTAACTGCGGACTCATATTCCAATCACCCGCATCAAGACGCAGCTTGTTTAAACTAGCACGCCGTATTATCATCATGCCAGATAAAATATCATCGAATTTCAACCCATAGAGCAACTTTACCCAGGTGTTCAGAATTCTTACCCCCGCCCACAGTTTGATTGGTATAGGTTCAGCACCCGAGCCGACTGGATATCGCGAACATGATACAAAATCTAACCTTTGCTTTTCCATGAATTCTACAGCCGATAAGATCTCACCAAACGGGTAGCTGCCATCACCATCGGCCACTATAACAAAGTCGCCCCTAGCCGCAACCAGACCCGTCATGATAGCGAAGCCATAACCAACACCATCTTTCTGCCGCGGATCAAGAAGGTATCGAATGCGTGAGTCCTGCTTGGCCAACTTCGCACAAACTTGGGCAGTATTATCAGTAGAATTGTTATCAACAATAATAATTTCAGTAACTATCTTAGGAGCAGCTGCGAGTACTGCTGTTAAATGGGTCGCTTCATTACGACATGGCAAAACTAGGCTGCACTGTGGTGTATTCATTTAACTATTTTACCAAAATCTGTACTATTAAATCGCAGTCAGTAATAAATAGAGATTAAACAACGCTGATATCACAATTAAAGATTTCATGCCACGTGTAAGCTGTTTGTTTTGTCTGTGATAAAGCATAAACAGCGCACACATCAAGAATGGTAAGAAATCGAGTGAGTATCGTAGTCCGAACAGCCCATAACCCAGACCGAAGAAACACGCATTTAATAATATCCCTGCACTGGCAGCTATTAATAGGAAAACTGCTACTTTTGACCAATGTTTCCGGCGAACCGTAAAGAGCCATAATAACCAGGGTGAAATCAAAAACAGGCTCATGCCATATCGATTGCTACGAATAAATGGTGGCGTTAGCACTGGCGCCTTGCCATGATAATATACTGGGGTTGGCATGCTAAAAAACATATTATAAAGTTGCCCAGGAATGTGGCGGATGTTGAAAATACCATACTGACGTGCGGCAATATCGTACTTATTGATTTGGACATTCGGATAGATTTGTTGTGCATAGCCTGTTTCCAAGGGGTTGCTAAAACGTGCGTAGTTATAAGTACAGAAAATTACTAGCGCTAGTATAATAGGTAACGCGACTTTAGCCAGTTTACACCAGTTCTGCCAACTGAAGATCCTACAAAACTCTATCTTTTGTGCCAAAAACATGTCCAGAATCAAAAATACTGCCAATGCTACAGCTGCAGGTGGGCGCGTCAAAACTAGCAACCCTGTTAGAACTCCTAATACCCAATAGCGGCGTTTCCCGAAAAATTCGACTAATGCAAGGAGCAGCAATACAAAACCAATTAGCGAGGCTAAATACCAACTCATCGCGATTGGTGCAATTCCCAGTAAAGATGTTCCGGCCAAGCCAACTATCACTAAGTAGCCAGCATCTTGGCCGCTATAATTAAACCGCCTAGCAAGCCTATAGATTAAATATAATGCCAATACTACCAGTGGTACAAATAAATATTCTTGATAAAAATATCCGCCGAATAACTGAAAGATTGCCATAAATGGCGTAATCAATAGTGCCGGAAAGATTCCCAGCGACCAATAATAATGGCTGTTAAATAACGTGGCATCACCACGCAGTTGATTGTCCCAAAAATATAAATGTCCCCGTAGGAAACTAAGGGCTAAATCAGAAAACTGTTGTTCGCCAGTAGGTGAACTAGCAATAAATATTGCCACGATCATGACAATTATAATCGTCATTAAAATTAAAACGGGCAACGGGATCTTGGCGATCTTCTGGAGAACTTTCATTGTGTATCACCTGATTGCGAATTTGAATTTTCTATCAGCAATACCCAGCCGCCAGCACTTTTGACTTGGTGCCATTTTTCGTGCTTTAGGGCTTTAGCTAAATCTGAGTTTTTACCAATTAGCGCGCACCTAATGTTATAGGCTTTAAACTCGGCTGTGCGCCACTGTTTATCTTTATTGTCGTAAATCTTTTTATAAACATCAAAATATTTTGGTAACTGGCCGTAGTTACGATCACCAGGTGCGATTTCCCAGCTGGGCATGCGGCCATCGATAAACACTTTAGCCTGCGGCAGTTTCCAGATAAGGTAGCCACCGATGTCATAATCGTTAAATAAATTGCCCGGGCATGGATTAGCCTGCAGATAACTAACGGCGGCCTGCGGCGAATTAGCTTCGCGCTGCCACGAGCCGCTAAAGTCTTGCTGATACACTCGCCAGCCGCTGAATGCGATCATCCCAACAATCGCTGCTGCAAAAATCCAGTTGATACGGTGGGGCGGCTTGTTTGTTAGTTCTTTGGCAATCTGTTTTGCGTTGTGATCTACCATTGGTATCGCTGCTAATGCAAAAAATGGCCAGTTACGGTAGGCGCTAAAAGCCGCCAGCAAAAAGATGTTTTCGGCTGTTAAAAAGGTACGCCATGAGCGATGTTTGGTATTGGAGACTGTCCATAAAAAGGCTACACCATATAGCACCAACAGAGCGGCGGCGCTCCAATTCATCAAGTGCCAGGCTGGTTCCCATTCTGCGATGTTGCTTTTTAGGCTAGTATCTAGTAGTGTGCGTGTTACTTCAACGTAAATACCAATCCCGTATGGATTAATCAACGCCAATAAGGCACCGCCAATAGCAACTAGGCCTAGGCGCCAAGATTTTTGTAAAAATGCATAAAATACAACCACTGCGATACCTACAATAAAACCGCCATGCAAATTCGCCCAAAGACCGATTAACGCTACTATGGCAATACCCAGTAGTAGACGCCGCCGGCTAGATAGCTTTTGACGCCAGATGTTTAATAAGGTTAGTAGAGCTGCCAAACCTAACACCGACCATGTAACACCGCGCACGCCAGCACAAGGTAGCACGGCTGCAATGGCGGCTAGCAATACCCAACCGTTAGCACGGCGGCCAATTAGGTAAAAAGATAGTGTCCACATAACACCATAAACTACGGCAGCTAAACCGTAACCACCTAAACTGTAGATTATCGATAGGATGATATCGCTTAGCCATTCGTGATTGACCCACGAAAAGTGCGTGGCCGTATAGCTAAAGATATCTGTTTTTGGCACACCATGAGCCAGAAAATACTGGCCAGATACCAGATGCCAGCCAAAATCCGGATCTAAATGACGCCAAGCTACTAACGTGAACAAAATAAAAATCACGACAAAAACTAACCAACGCGGCGGCTGTAGCCATTTTAGTTTAGACATAAAGTTATTGTACCAAAAATTAAGATGAGAGGTCTTGCGAAAACTACAAGCTCCCGGGGGATGATGACTATTTGTGCGGCTGCCAGGCTACCACTGCCACCCAGACTTTAGTCGCACCGGCAGCTTTTAACACTTTAGCGGCCACGTTGACAGTCGCACCAGTGGTGCTGATGTCATCGACAATAAGATATGGGGTAGATGGATTTAATTGTTTTCGACAACAAAAAGCTTGTTTAGCTTGTTGCTGGCGTTTGGTGCGAGTTGCACCATGCTGTACGGTGTTAGTTTTACGGGCTAAAAGTGGGGCATAGGCACAACTCTTTAGTTTGGCTAGCTGTTTGGCCATTAACTTAACTTGATCGTAACCGCGAGCCCGCACGTGTGGGGCGATAGTGGGGATAGGTACAATTACGGTATCTGGCGGCAGTTGGGGCAGTGTATCGGCTAACATTTGCGCTAAAGGTCTGTAGGCGCTACGCGCACGGCTAAATTTGTACTGGTTTATGAGCGCCTTAAGCGCACCTTCACGTTTGCCAACCACCCAAGATTTAGCGTAAGCCGGCCGGCAACGCGTGCAACTATGAATGATCGGCGATCCGCATAGTAGACAATAGTTTAGACCATCAAAATTGATGTCGCTTTTACAACGATGGCATAAAATCTGCCCTTTTTGCCCGCAAGAACAACAGTAGTGCGGTGCTATAAAATTTAATAGTTCATCTAGCATAGTGTTATTTACAACGTTCACCTCTATTTCATTGATTATAAATCAATTTGCCTGTATAATTAAGCTATTCAAAGCCTAAGTGGAGGATATTATGGCTCGTAAACAAGATAATGATCTTCTAATCGAGGACGAACTAGCGGCTGCGTTTTTGAATGACGAACAACTACTAGAAGAAACTTCGGAAGAAGCCCCGGTACAAGAAGAAGAATGGGATGAAACAAGCGAGGAATTCCCAGGCCAGCTAGCAGTAGATGTTTATGAAACTGCTGATAAGTTGGTGGTAAAAGCCCGTACGGCTGGCGTCGATAAAAAAGACCTAGACGTTAGTATTTCTGATAATATTTTAACAATCAGCGGCACGCTGAACTCTGGTGATAGCACCGAAGTAGCCAACTGGCACGTCCAGGAATGTTACTGGGGCGAATTTAGTCGCACGATTGCGCTGCCAGTGCCAATCAAAGAAGACGGTGTCGAGGCCGTACTAAAAGATGGCGTTTTGACTATTTCGTTCGACAAAGTTAAAGAAGAAAAAGCCAAGAAGATAAAAGTTCTATAAGCTAAGCAATAAGTGTTACGAGTCACTTATGATTTTAAAACTGCACCCCCGCCTAGGGCGCAGTTTTATCACACCACATTTTTGCTCCAAACAAGTCGGACTTGTTTGGAGGATGAGTTGGTTTTTTAAATACCCGCCCAGTTAGGCGGGTATTTAAAACAGTCTAGGACGGGTTGGGATAAGCCGATGATGTTGCGGCTACGACTGGATGATGTTACCAATTACGAAGTTGACAATGGCGTAGGCCAAAATCGAGACGATTAAGCCGACAATAGCATACATAATAGTGTTTTTAGCATCAGTGACACGCTTGGCTTCACCGGCACTAGTAGCGTAACGGATACCACCGTAGATAATCATAACAACACTTAAAATACCGACGATAAATAGCACAGCATTAATAACGCCAGTAATAATACCGCCATCACCAAAGAGATTACTTGGTTGGTCATTAGATCTAGCTTGATTAACTCCATCACCAAGGCCACCAACTGGATCAGCCAGAACACCCGTTACTGGTACAAAGCTAAAGGCCAAAGCAAGCGCTGCCGCACCGGCTACTAGGATCTTAGTTAGTTTTTTCATTTATTATTCCTTTCGTGTTAATGCTTAAGACTTATCGTAAATTATATCAGAAGATATAATAAATCACATCCTTTGGGAAAACTTAAACAGGCTTAAGCTTTTCACTCAGACGCCTTTATTATAGCCTACTTAAGACAAAATTAACAATAGCGAAGGCCAAGATACAAATTAATAACCCCACAATAGAATAGGTTAATATGTGCTGAGCTGTTTTGATCTTGGCTGGGTCGCCGGCCGACACCACGTAGCTGATACCAGCGTAAACAATAAAGATAACCGCCAAAATACCAGCAATAAAAATGGCGGCATTGATAAGGTTGCCAACAGTGTTTTGCAGAGAGGAACGGTTCGTGCTGCTTTTCGTGGCATCGCCTGTTTCGGCTTGATTTAAGCCATTATTGATTTGATCCGCCGGTTTGGCAGCATAAGATAACGCCGGCGTCAGTAGAGTAGAAAACACAAATACACTACAAATAACCACTAAGGCCAGTTTAATCAATTGCACGAATCGGCTCATTATAATTGACCTATGACAAAGTTAACGATAGCATAAGCCAAAATCGCAATTATAAGGCCAACAATAGCGTAAGTTAAAGTATGTTGAGCGGTTTTAATTTTGGCTGGATCACCAGCCGCTGTTTGGTAGCGGATACCGGCGTAAATAATCATTACAACACTTATAACACCGACGATGAACAATGCGGTATTAACTAAGGCGCTTATCGTACCTGTTAGTGCACTGCCATTATCTTTGTTATCACCACCGACATCGATCACACCGTTTTTGGCTGCTTCTTTAGAATTGGTGGCCGCTATAGTAGCAGCTAATGTAGTGGTGGTTGGCACTAAAGCGACCGCGCCAACTGTAAACACTAGACCTGCTGCCACGATTAAATTTTTTATTTTCATGGTTTAACCCCCTTATCTAGTTACCCAATAAACGACAAACCGCGTGATGCCAAAAGCGACAACAGCCACGATTAACCCTACTATAGCATAGGTGAGCTGCTTTTGAGCCAGCTTTACCTTATCGGCCTGGCCGGTAGCGGTAACGTAGCGAATGCCAGCGTAAACAATAAAGATAATCGCTAGAATGCCCGCAGTCAGATAAACTGTGTCTAGAACAGTTTGGACGCGTGTCGCTAAATTGGTTTGCGCACCTTTTGTATCTTTATCGGCACAAGCGGCAGCATCTGGGTTATACTGGCAGGCATTGTACGGATCGGCGGCCAACGTTGAAACCGGTGCTAAACACACTAGCCCTATAACTGTGATTGGTAATAACAATAGCAATATTTTTTTCATGCTAGCTTGCTCCACCCACTATAAATCGCGTAATCGCGAAAGCCGACACGACGATAATCAGGCCAATAATTGCGTAGGTAAGGGTTTGCTGAGCTTTTTTGACCTTGTCTGGCTGACCGCTACTAATAATCCAATTGATGCCAGCGACCACGATCATAACCGTGCAGGCAATACCAGCCGCAAAATAAGCTAGGTTTAAGATGTTGGTTAGGGCGGTATTGGCGTTCGTATGTGGTACGTTAGCCTGTTTAAGGGCGGAACTAGCATCAGTGGCTGGAGCCGTGGATGCCGCCACATTTGTTAACATTATCCATAATTTTAAACCGATATCGTTCATTACATGAATACTCCTAAAATAACATTAACTATTAGCGTGGCGAACAGAGCAATTACTAGCCCCACAATAGCATTGGTGATGGTTTTTTTGCCTTTGGCCACACTTTCGGGTACACCTTGCGAGAATATCCATAAATAGCCACCATACATCAAAAAGCCGACCGATACATAACCGATTAACTGGAAAATGTTATCAACGACATTTAGGACGACTGTCCAGATAAACTTAGTAAGCCCATCGCTGCCATACTTGCGGTCAATGCCGACATTACCTTTCTTGTCACATAATTTGCCAGCATACCACGCCCGAAAAGTTAAAAAGCTGTTGGCGTTGCAATCATAGACGTAATTACTAGTTTCGGCAGGGGGAGTACTAGAAGCAGCCAGAGTAGTAGAAGCCAGCATAGGTGACAGGCTAAACACACCAGCCGCGATAATTAGGGCAGATAACAGCGCCTTTTTCATTAGTTAAACACCCCGCCTGGTACAAAGAATTGCATTATGGCCCATAGCAAACCATATAACACTAGCCCCAGTACCACATTGAAGATCCAGGTTTTGGCCTTTTTAAGCCGATCGGGGCTGCCTTCGGCCGTAATGTAAATTACAGCGGCAAAAGCAATACCCGCCACCGCTAATATACCAACACCAACTGTCATAATATTTAGAATAATACCAAGCAATCCCCAGATACCACTACCTTTATCATCGCAGTCCACACTGATAATCGATGTTTCGTCGCAACCTTTAACGCCAGTAGAGCCACTATTGCTGCTACCGCCCCCAAGGCTAGCACCCGTGGTAAATTTGCCAGTGGTAGCGTTAAAAGCGGTCGGCTCCGCGAAATCACTGGTTTTAAGCTTGGGATCATTATTAGTCCTGGGTGTACCAGTAGCCGGCCCAGTCGCAAAGTAGAAACAGGCATTTTTATAAACATCGGTGCTTAATGCTGCACAGCCCTTCTTAACGCAACTTTCATAGTCAGCCTTATTGACTTCAGCTCTACACGGTAAACTGTTCGCCTTCAAGCAAGCCGATTTGAGCCAATAACCATCACTGCAAGGCTGAGCATAACCATAATTCTTCATGACAAAATTTGAAGCGCCATAAACATCACTATTATATACAGTGAAGCCCAGAACCATAAGTAACAGAATGGCTATGGATAACAAGTATCTTATGGCGGGTAGGTTTTTCTTTTTCATAATCTGGTTTGAATATATAACATGCGGGGTAAAAAAGCAACTTTTTCGCACTAGTTAAGGCCGTGTTCGAGTGACCTTAGATCCTGAAACAAACTCAGGATGACGAGCCGGGGTAGGCCAAACGGCAACTTTTTTGGCTCTTAAGCTTGATTTTTCTACAGAGATGTGCTAAAATAAACACATGCAGTTTGGAAAAGAGGCTGCTGGTTTTTTGGGTGTGGCAATAAAAACAGCAAAAAAACTACTGTTAGCGCTATTTTTACCGCTAGTTTTAGTGGCTTGTTTATGGATGCCGCCAAATAATGCTAACGCCGTACCAGCCAGCACTGATCAAACCACTCAAACTCAGCCGACTGACCAAACTAAGACTACGACCGACAAAAACACCGACCAAACTAAAAGTGGTGATTTTTGTACCCATGAAGCTGGTAATATCAGTTGGATTGTCTGTTCGGTATCTAGCTGGCTAGCCAAAAGTATCGACAACTTATATAACAACGTATTGTCGAAATTTTTAGTCACTAAACCACTGTCCACCGACACTGAATCCCCAATTTACACCGTGTGGTCATATATGCGTAATGTCGCCAACGTAGTGTTTATAATTTTTATGCTGGTGGTGGTTTACTCACAGGTCACCGGTCTAGGTATAAATAATTATGGCATTAAAAAAGTGCTGCCACGGATAATCATAGCGGCGATACTAGTCAATCTGTCTTATTTAATTTGCACTATAGCCGTGGATGTATCTAATATTCTGGGGGCTAGTTTAAGCGGGCTATTTGTAAGCATCCGCGAGGCAGCCGCAGCAAAAAGTGGCGCCGTAGCGGTTAATTTTACTTTTACGGATTTATTGGCGGGCGGTGCTGGCGCAGTAGGAGCTGGAGCAGGTTTTATAGCAGCCGGCGGTTGGACTGGCTTATTGGCGTTGATTGTACCAGTGATACTTTCGGCCGCATTGGCAGTGATAGCAGCAATTATCATACTGGCTGCCCGCCAGGGGCTAATAGTGCTACTGGTGTTAATCTCGCCCCTAGCTTTTGTGGCCTACCTATTGCCTAACACCGAAAAATGGTTCGAGAAGTGGCGCAAAATGTTGATGCAAATGCTAATAATCTTTCCGGCTTTTTCGCTGCTATTTGGCGCGGCACAGTTGGCGGGCTGGGCGATTTTGCAATCTGCTACTAGTGCTATTGCTGTTATTTTAGGCCTGGCGGTGCAGGTAGTACCACTGATCTTTTCACCATTTTTGATGAAAATGAGTGGCTCACTATTGGGCGGCATTGGTAACGGCGTACGCAAAGCCTTTAACGGTGCCGAGAAGAGTGTTAAGGATTGGAGCGCTGAACAACAGCGACTCAAGCGAGCTCAAATGGCAGCTAAAGGGTCAGAGAGAGCCGGCTGGCGTCGCTTTGTAACACCAGCCGGTATAGCTGGTAGCCTGGCTACAGGCAAGCGCACGCGTGAAGCTGAATTAAAAGCTGCTGAAACTAAGGAAGAGGCTAACTATAATGAATTAGCTAAAAACACGCGCGGCAGGACTCGCGGCCAAGCCGTTCGCGCGCAGCGAGCTTACTTTGCCAACCAGAAAGCCGAATATGACAAGAATGTTACAGCTAGTGAGCGTGAGTACCAGTGGCAAGCCGCTCGTACTGTAGGTAATCGTTATTCCAATAAAGTTAAGCGCGGTGAGCTACAAGACACAGAGGCCAACCGTCAACAGTTCTTCGGTGATGAGTTACATATCAGTCCAAATCAAGTTAAAACGAACGAAATGGCCAAAGCGGCACTTGAGCTATCCCAAACTGGCGGTTACGCTGATCTAGTCAGTGCTGCAGCGGTAGAAAATGCCAAGACCGCCTACAACCAAGATTTTGCAGATCTGCTAGCTAAGGGTCAAGAAAGAGATCCAGTACGAGTTGACGCTATACTAACCAAAATGTCGGGCGTGCGTGGCGAAACTGGCAAAATGGGCAGCTTGGCATCAGCCATTGCGGTCAGCCAAAAAGCCCACGTGGATGAACGCACCGCAATCGAAGCATACCTAAAGACATTACATAATAAGGACGATCCTAAATTTAAAGCTCTGTTTAATTATGATAACCCCACCGCGCTTAACTATACTGATGCGGCTGGTAATGTGGTCAAGACTATTGATATAAATCAAGTCGACGCCAACGGAATGTATAAGGCGGATGATCCGATGGTCGAAATCGCCATTCAACGAGCTGTGATTGCCAAGGACATTCCAACTATTAATAATTTAGTCCGTTTGGTGGCGCCTGGTGAGCGACTGCATAGCTACCGTCAACTGCTTTCTCAAGCGTTGATGGATGCGAAAATCAAAGATGATGCTTTGTACTTAGGGCCGGGCAATTTGGCGCAAATTGGCGAAGGTTCGTCGGCTATCAACCCAGAGAAAATTATGCTTGAAGCTTTGCAAGACAAAGTCAACGCTAAAGCTTTGAGTGGACAAAAGCCTGCAGCACTGGATATTTACAATACGTTGCTAGGTAACGTTGGTGCTATTAAAACTGCGCTAGGGTTAAACACTGACGCCGAAGCCATAGCAGTGCGAGCAACGATCAAGAAAGAAATTACGCGGACTCTGAAAGACTTTTCTAAAGATGACATTTTAAGAAGCGCTACCGGTAAAGAAGTTATCGACGAGCTGATTAAGCTAAAGGACACATTGGGCATTACCGAAGTGTCAGATTCTGATCTTGGCCGCGACTAAATACGACAACAGCCCCGCCTAATTTGATGGGGCTGTTGATTAGAGTTGGTTGCCGGTATCATGGCTTGAACCTTATCCTGCGCAGGATAAGGTTCTTTTCATGAAAAGACAATCTGAATTAAGGATTGTGCGTGTGCCTGCAATAGGGGCAGATATAAGGGTTAGAGCCATTGGCCACCCAAATTGTTTCTCCACATGAGCACAAAATGCTGTTCGGATATTGCATACTGTAGGTTTTGGACGCAGTGTAGGCAGAGAAGAACATAGGCATGAGCTAATCCTTTCGGTCGAAACGGTCATGACGTTTACAAGGCGTGCGTGTTACTCCAATCTCTAAGGTGCCTTAGCTATAAATTGCTAACTTCAGTCCGAGTATAACATGACTTTGCCTATTGACAAAGCATAAGTTGTATGCTACAATGGCTGTAACCGGTTGGGTCGGGTTATTTTGTTGTTGTCTTCTGATTAAAAACCGACCTTTTGGTATACCGTAGGGGTTGACCTTTGGGCAACGCGGTATCTGTTATTTATTTAATGCTAATGTTATGATGGTATCATGGGTCAGTATAGTGTACCGCAGAACGTGGAGGCCGAAGATAAACTTTTAGGGCCGTTTAGCTTTCGACAGTTTATTTATTTAGTCATTGTAGCTGGCTGCGTGGCATTAGCTTGGGCTTTGGGCACGCTATTTATTGGGCTGGCAATTATACCCTTACCAGTTATCGTGCTGTTTGGGGCATTGGCCTTGCCATTAAAAAAAGATCAGCCGATGGAAACATACCTACTGGCAATTGTGTCTTTCTTTTTAAAACCCCGAAAACGTATCTGGCAGGCCGACGGCATTGAATCACAAATAGAAATCACCGCGCCAAAAGTCGAAGAAGTGCAATACACCAAAGATATAAGTGAAAACGAGGCCAATAAGCGGTTGACCTATTTATCGAATTTGGCTGACAGCCAGGGTTGGGCGATCAAAACTGGCGGCAGTAGCCCGATGCGTGATGATTTGTACCAAGAGGCCATGAGTACCACCGACGTACTAGATGAAAATAGCCAAATGGCCAACAATTTAAGTCAGCTGATGGATAACACTGATCAAAAACGTCGTGATGATGTAATAAAAAGCATGCGGGATTCTTTTGCCCAAGAAGACGCTAGTACTGGTGTTCAGCCAGCCGCCGCTACGCCAGATTTGGCGGCTATTACAGAAGCGGCTGAAGCACCACCACAGATAACATCATTTTATAAACCAGTGCCCGAACCAGTCGCGCCAGCTGCTGCGCCTAGTCAAGTAGCCGCTGCGCCTGATATAATTAAAGACGAAGACCAGGACAATGGTATTTCGCCAGATATAGTTAATTTGGCCAATAACAATGACCTGTCAGTTGAAACAATCGCCCGACAGGCCGAAAAAGCAACTAAAAAGGATGAAGGCGAAGTATTTGTTTCGTTAAGGTAAGGTGGGCAAAAGTTAATGAATCCAAATGAACAATCAGCAATTCCCAACGCCAACCCGGTTGGTGCAACTGCGCCCGCTGCCACTGCACCTGCAGCCACTAACGTGCAAGGGGCGGGGGCAACCAAAGACGACGACAAAAAGGCGGTAAAAGCAGCCAAAAAACCAGGGGTTATAAGTACTCAGGATAGTTTGCAGGTTTCGCAAATTCGCGATGGTATGTTGATCATGAAAGATGGCACTTTTCGGGCAGTGGTGGCCTGTGAATCGATCAATTTTGATTTGATGAGTCAGACCGAAAAAGATGGTGTGGAATACAGTTATCAAAACTTCTTAAATTCGCTGTATTTTACCACTCAGATTTTAGTGCGTTCGCAGCGAGTTGATATTGGGCCTTATTTGCAGCGTTTGGCCGATATTCGTCGTGGTCAAGACAACATGCTGCTGAATGTGCTGATGGATGACTACATGCAATTTATTGATATTTTAAGCCAAGAGGCCAATATTATGGATAAGAGTTTTTATATTGTGGTACAGTACGCCAGCGTGGAATCAATTGAAAACGCTGTGGCACAAAGTAAGGGTTTCTTTAAAAAGCTGTTCAGTAGTGGTAGTGCTGATGCAACGGTAACCAAAATTGATCGTGCTACCTATGACAAAGCGGTGACCGAGATAAATAATCGGGTCGATTTAGTAGTTAACGGATTGTTCCAGATGGGCGTCCATAGTGTACGGTTAGACACCAAGGAACTATCAACTCTGTTCTACAATTTTTACAATCCAGATACGGCCGTGCATGAGCCGTTGGCTGATTTCAGTAAAGTGACTAGTTTGTACGTGCAAAGGGGCGAAGGTACGCCGCCACCCCCACAGGAGGCAAGATAATGGCCAAAAAGCAAAAAGACGTTATAGATATTGCCGCCGAGCAACGCGCCAAGGAGCAGGCTGAAGTTGAGCAGGCCTTTCAAACTGGCATTACTACTATGCGCGATCTTATCGCGCCGAGTAGTTTAGAAATTAACAGCGACCACTTCCGCCTGGGCACCAAATTTGGCCGCACCATGTATGTTTATGGCTATCCGCGAACGCTATACACTGGCTGGCTAAGCCCGTTGATTAACATCGACGAGGTGTTAGATATTAGCATGTATATTTACCCGGTGGAAAGTGCAGTGATTTTAAAGAATCTGCGCAAAAAAGTGACTCAGTTAGAAGCCAGCATGAGTATTAACAGCGAAAAAGGGCGAGTCCGTGATCCAGAACTAGAAGCGGCGATTAGTGACGCCGAGAACTTACGCGATCAATTGCAGTTAGGCCAAGAAAAGTTCTTTAGGTTTGGGCTATATATTACTATTTACGCCGATAGCTTAGAAGAGCTGAACTTTGTGCAGCATAAAATTGAAACAATTTTTGGCCAACAAATGGTGTTTAGTAAAGTGGCTAGTAGCCAGCAAGAACAGGGGTTAAATGCGACCCTGCCACAGGCGGCCGATCAGTTGCAAATTCGTCGTAATATGAATACTGGGGCAATTAGTACTAGTTTTCCGTTTACTAGTGCCGATTTAACCCAAGACAAGGGTGTGCTGTATGGCATTAATATGCACAATAATGGTTTGGTGATTTTTGATCGGTTTAGTTTAGAAAATGCCAATATGGTAGTGTTTGCTAAGTCTGGCGCTGGTAAATCGTTCACGGTCAAGCTCGAAGCCCTGCGTAGTATGATGACTGGCACCGAAGTGTTAATTATAGACCCAGAAAATGAATACCAAAAGTTGTGCGACGCTGTGGGTGGCAGTTATATCCGCCTAAGTTTAAGTAGTGACACGCGGATTAATCCGTTTGATCTACCCAAGGTGATTGATAGCGACGATGCCGAAAACGCCCTAAAATCTAACCTGGTAACACTGCATGGTCTGTTTAGGTTGATGTTAGGTGGGGCACAAATTGCCGCTAATGGCCAGGCGATGCCAGCCCTGACACCGGCCGAAGAAGCTGATTTAGACCAAGCTCTAATTGATACTTACGCGCGAGCTGGTATTACTAGTGACCCATTAACCCACAATTCTATACCGCCAACGATTAGTAATCTGTACGACACGTTACTGCACATGGAAGGCACTGGCCCACAATTGGCGCAGCGACTGCGCAAATATACCACGGGTACGTTTGCTGGTATTTTTAGTCAGCAAAGTAATGTGGAAATTAACAACCAAATGGTGGTGTTTAATATTCGCGACTTAGAAGATGAATTGCGGCCAGTAGCAATGTATATTGTGCTGAGCCATATTTGGAATATTACCCGGGCTCGGCAAAAAAGGCGCATGCTGATTGTCGATGAAGCCTGGCAGTTGATGAAATATGATGATAGCGCTAACTTTATCTTTAGTATTGCTAAGCGCGCCCGTAAATATTACCTAGGACTGACCACCGTCACGCAAGACGTCGAAGATTTTATGGGCAGCAAAATGGGGCGTTCGATTGTGGCCAACTCATCGATTACATTGCTGCTAAAGCAATCAGCCAGTGCGGTGGATGTATTGGCCGATGTATTTAAGTTAACCGATGGCGAGCGTAAATTGCTGTCGAACTTCCCAGTTGGACAAGGGCTGTTCTTTGCCGGGCAAAATCATGTCCATGTACAAATCATCGCCAGTCAGACTGAAGAATCATTAGTTTCTACTACACCAGCCGGGCAGGTGGCATCGCAGCAGCAGAACCAACCGCAGCTAACGCCACAAGCTTAGGTTTTATGATAAAATAGTATAGATTATGAACGATGGTGAGAATCCAGATTCTGGGCAAGAGCTAGGGCCATTTGGCAAACAGGCTAAAGCTGCTATTACGCCAGACAAGCCAGACGTTGGTCAAAATATTGGGACTAGTGGAGCGGGTGGCAACGACAAGGCCAAGGCAGCTGGTAGCCTACTAAATAACTTGGAAAAAAAAGCCACGGGCGGCGGCGGCGCGGGCACAGATAGCGAAAGCGACATCCCATTCAAGGGTGGTGGTGCAGGTGCAGCTAAACAAGGTGCTGACCTAGTCAACGCCATCGCAAAAAAAGACCCCAAAGCACTACTCAACCTCGCTAAGAGTGGCAAGAACGGTGGAATGATGAAATACGCGCCGACAGCAGCTATCGGTGCTATTTTGATAGTTATTGTCGTCATTGTTGGGTTTGTGATGCTAGCCCTGCAACCTATACATATGGTGGAACAAATATTTGACAAATATGCTTCGGGCAGTTGGACATCTAACCTACGCTATAATGAGATGCTAACCAAGAAATACTTTGGTGGTGGGCAGAAAGGTGCTACTTCGGCCACTAACTCATCCAATCTTAATACTGATACTGTGTTTACCACCGTATCACAACAAACCATTGATGCATCTAAGGCAGCCGGCTTTACGCTGGCTACTACACCTAGTTCGACAGTGGATGGCCAATTTGTAGTTACATCTATTACCGATGATACAACCGGCAAGACTATGACAGAATCTGATTTTACTGATGCCATGAATAACGATGCTAGCTTTCGCGACCGTATATACCAAGTGTACAACCCGCGTGTAGCAATTTGGTACGACAGAACAGCCGAAGATTTTAAAAACCGGTTTAACTTAACCGAGAATAACGCTGGTCTAAAAATGCCCGATAGTAGCAGTGATAGTACCACTGATTCAACCGCCACGTCGTGGGTACAAAAGCTGTTAGCGGCTATTATGCCAAGTGCCAAAGCGGCCGATGATACTAGTACCGATAACCCTACCGGCGAAGCCATCGCCCAACAGTCTAATGACGGGACTTACCAGAGCAACCAAACTGAACAATCCTGTGCTAAAGAAGATAAAGATAAAAATCTAATTGCATCTGACTGTTCAAGTTCGGGCGCGAAACAAGTCGGCGGTATTATTAGCGACCAGGTTGAAGATGCTAAGAGTAAGTTAACAGATGAGGTCAATCAAGAGCTTTTGAAGAGTATAGCCGTTAGCGCTATCGGTGCACTGGGACCACTTGATGCCTATTGTACGACCATGTCAACTCTAGACCTTATAAACACTGCCACCAAAGAAATCCGAGCTGGGCAATTAATGAAATATGCTCAAATATTTATGGCTACAGCCGATAAAATTAAAGCTGGTGACGCCACGGCCGATGAAGTTAGCGCCGTTATGACGCAAATAAATGGTGATGCCTACCAACAAGTACTAGATTCCGATGGACAACCGACCGGCAAGACAACTGGCCCAAAAACTGGCACCGAAAGCGCAGGCTGGCAATGGTTAGTCGATGGTACGATTGATTCCAATGATCCTAGCTTAGCTAAATATCATATCGGCACAGCTAACGGAAAATTATTTGACCTGGCTCAAAGTATTGCTAGCATGCCAGAAAAGATGGCTAATAGCGGCAAATTAGGTGAGGCGGTGAAAACTGTTTGCGGCCTTATGGGCAATCCGTTTGTACGAATTGCCAATGTAGTGGGCGGGATATTTACTATAGCCACTATACCATTTAAAAATGGTCCAGCTGTAGCCGGCCTAATGTACTTTATGCATGTAGCTGCACCGATGCTAATCCAGGTTTTAGCGGCTAAAACTATCACTACCGATATAGCTGGCGAAGATTCTATGAATGCCCTGGTGAGTGGTGCCGGTATGATGCACGCCAGAAATTGTGAGGCCAACGGCTGTACGAATCTGACTAAAAGCACAGCCGGCAAAGCCTACCTAGAATACCAAAAATACATTGCCCAAGTGGGTGACGACGAACGCTATAGCCACAG
>Ga0123354_10000030_pt1 | contig 106941 bp, 93 predicted proteins | sample TergutLab28metaG_2_FD_97872 | JGI IMG/M metagenome (GOLD analysis project Ga0123354, IMG submission 97872) | Labiotermes labralis P4 segment gut microbial communities from Petit-Saut dam, French Guiana - Lab288 P4 | ecosystem: Host-associated > Arthropoda: Insects > Digestive system > Gut ... | reverse complement strand
TGCGAGCGTGGCGTGTCCGGTGCGTGCGCTGGCAAGGCGGAGGAGGAGAGCAGCACTGGAGGTGCTGCCGACGACGACAACGCCGCCAGCGTGCGTGCCGGGCGCGCCACGGCGTGCGGGGGGTTAAGAGACACGCCCTAGTTTACGCGTCGACCATCACGGCACCTGGACCTCTCAGGGGGACCCGTAGACCATAGGACGACTCTTGGGCTCCACCACGATGTCGTTCAGAAATCACGAGATCGTTCAGAGCGGTGAACGATCTCGTGATTTCTGAACGACATCGTCAGGTGAGATTCAGGTGTCCAGACCACAGACAGCCTCCGCGCAACGACCGGCGTCTTGAGTGACAAACCCGTAGGGTCGAGCTGTGAGCAGTGTTGTGGCGCAGGCATACGTGGAGACCTTCGCAGCGGTGGTGGGTCTCCTGGAGGCCCCGCAGGTGGCAGACCGGTGGGACGAGCCGTCCGTGCTGGACGGTATGACGGTGGGAGACCTGGCAGCGCACCTGGGGCGGGCGGTGACGTTGACACCGACGTTCCTGGCCTATCCGCAGGAGGGCAAGGCTGTGAGCGCATGTGAGCGGTTGGCGGGGCTTGCGTGGGCAACCACTGGGCCCCACTCGTCGGCCAACACCGAGATCCGCGGGTGGGCGCACGAAGCGGCGGCAGGCGGGCCGGGCGCGGTCGCCGCCAGGGTGCGTGCCGCAACGGGGCAGGTACGAGACCTCGTCGAGGCGCAAGACCCGGACCGTCGGGTCGGGTTCCCGGCCGAGGGGGTGTCGTTGGGCTTCGACGACTACCTCACCATGCGGCTGCTCGAGATCGCCGCGCACACCGACGACCTGGCGTGCAGCGTCGCAGTCCCCACTCCCCCACTGCCGCAAGCAGCGCAGGAGGCTCTGGCCCACCTGCTGGTCGACGTGGCTGTGGTCCGCCACGGATGGCTCTCGGTGCTACGGACCCTCGCACGCAGCGAACGCGCACCCAGCCACACCATCAGCGCTCTGGCACCCCCATCGCACAACCACACCCACGACGACCGCGGCGTTCGGTGACCTTCGAGCCGCGCACGTTCCGTCAAGCCCAGGGACTGTCCCGTGCGGTGCACAACATGAAAGAGCTGCGGCCTGCGTCGTCGGGGCGACTGAGATCCGGTCGAGCGGACGAGAGGAGGAGCAGCGATGGTGACCCATACGTGAAAAGACGTGCGGGCTCAGGTCGTGGACCGGGTTGGTCCAGAAGCGATGACCCAGGCAGCCGGACGCACCCAGGCGTACATCGACGCGCACCGGCTCGCTGGACGTCGTGCGAGGCTCGGTCTGACGCAGTCCGACGTGGCGGAGCGGATGGGGGTGACCAAGAACCGGATCTCGCAGATCGAACGTGGGGACGTTTCCACCGTCGACGTCGCTCGATATGTCGCTGCCCTTGGAGGCCAGCTCCAGGTTGCTGCCGTCTTCGGTGACGACCAGCTCGTCCTGCGCAGCGCGACCCCCGATGCTGCCTGATGCGGCGACGGCCAGCGAGTGCCATCGTTCCACGCACACTTCCACGCGAGCGGACGACGGAGGGAGTCCTGCGACCGTCGGGTGACTCTTGCCGACAAGGCCGAGGCAGGTGCGCTTAACGGAGGGTCGTGAGCTCGGCGGCGAGGTTCTCGCGAGCCTGGGTCTCCAGCGGACGGTATGTGGTGGTGCGGAACAGCCGTGGTGAGGCCAGCAGGTGTCGCAGGACTGCGCTGCGGCCTGCCCGGTACTCAGCGTCAGAGAACATCTGGTACTCGCGGCGGATCTTGTCGGCATAGTCGCGGTAGACGTCGGGGTCGGCCCCGAGGATCGCCAGGTCGGTGTCGAGCAGAGCGGCGGTGTCGGGGTCGTCGGTCTGTGGGTGGGTGGCGGTCGCCAGAATCATCGCGACGACCTTGTCGGTGCGTTCGGCGGGAAACCCGATCTCTGTCAGCCGTGCCCGGGCCAGGTCGGCGCTGCGGGCCTCGTTGTCCTTCCGCTCCGGGTCGTAGACGACGTCGTGATAGCACAACGCAAAGCAGAACGCCTGCTCGTCCTGCACCTGCTCCTGCAGGAAAAACCGCCAGCGTCCCTTCTCGTCGTACTCGCCGTGCCGCCAGTACTCCGCCCACATGTACCCCAGGTGGTCCAGGGTGTGGTAGTACCGGGCGGGTTCACGGTAGTGAGCTTCGACCTCGTCCCACAGCCGGTAGGCCGACTGCCGGTCCTCGGCATGTTCTTGCGCCGAGTCGACAAAGCTGCTGCGGAGACTGTCCAGGCTGCCGCTATCGTCGACGCTCGTCAGGCGTGGGCGTTCACTGTCCATCGGCTCACATCCGTGATGGCGGTGAAGTTGAGGTGCTCGGCGAACACCCCGAAGGCGTGGACGGCGTCGGCCTCCAGGCTGGTCGGGTGCGCAGATCTCATAGTTTGATCCTATAGCTGATGCGCACAAATATAGTTCCGCCGAGAGCACCCAGGCGTCACTCTGGAAACATGAAACATCTCACCGAACCCCGCATAGGAGTCGATGTCGGACGGGTCCTCGTCGAAGGCCTGGTCCCTGGAGCCGACACCTCGTTCTTCACTGGCGACGACGACGACCTCGTCGCCACCCCAGCAGTCGCTGGCGCCCTCGAAGGCTTGGCCTGGCTGGTCGACCAGTTCGACGGACGGGTCTGGTTGGTCTCCAAGTGCGGCCCGCGCATCGAACAGCGCACCTTGCGCTGGCTGTCGGGCAACGACGTGTACACCCGTACCGGGCTCAACCCGGCCCAGGTGCGCTTCTGCCGCGCCCGGCCCGACAAGGCCCTGCACGCCCGGCAGCTGCGCCTGACCCACTTCGTCGACGACCGCCGTGACGTCCATGTCGCTTTGGCTGGCCTGGTCACGCACCGCTACCTGTTCGGCCCCCAGAAGGGCCCCATCCCTGATGGCTGCGTCGCGACCTTGACCTGGCCAGACGTCATCTGGCACGTCATGGCCACCGTGCCTGTGCGCACCTGAACGAACTGGGCGAGTCTCAGTTCCCGACGGGGCACAGGTATCGTCGGGGGGTGATCTCGACGTGGGAACAGGTGTGCACAGCAGTCGACTCGGTGCTCGGCGAGCGCCGACGGGTGCTGCTGGGGATCGTAGGAGAGCCGGGGGCAGGTAAGTCGACCCTGGCCGAGGCAGTGGTGCGGTATGTGGGGGATGCGGCCGTGCTGGTGCCGATGGACGGGTTCCACCTGGCGGACGCCGAGCTCGAGCGGCTGGGACGGCACGAGCGCAAGGGGGCGATCGACACGTTCGACGGGTACGGGTACGTGGCGTTGCTGAGACGTCTACGGACCGAGACTGCCAACACCGTGTACGTGCCAGCGTTCGAGCGGGAGCTGGAACAGGCGGTGGCAGGGGCTGTGGCGGTGCCGCCGGATGTTCGCCTGGTGGTCACCGAGGGTAACTACCTGCTGGACGACGAACCACCGTGGGACCAGGTCGCGGGTCTGCTCGACGAGACCTGGTACGTGCATCTCGACGACGGCGTGCGCAGGCCTCGGCTGGTCGCACGGCATGAGCAGTTCGGCAAAGGGCCGCAGGTCGCGCGGGTGTGGGAACAGGCGGTGGACCAGCCCAACGCCGTACGGGTCGCTTTGGCCCGCGACCTGGCCGACCAGGTCGTCGACCTGGCAGCGCTCGACCTCGGTGATCGTCCAGGTCCCGACACCGTCGTTGCGGTGCCGGATGTGGCTCCGCTGCCCGACGACCAGCCCGGTGTGGTGCTGGTGGTGGACGCGGCGAACGTCGTGGGGTCACGGGCTGACGGGTGGTGGCGCGACCGTGTCGGGGCGACGACGCGGCTGCTCGCCAAGCTGGCAACGCTGCCTGGGCGGGCCACCAGCTCAGGCCAGGTGTCACGGGTCGTCGCCGTGGTCGAGGGCCAGGCGACGGCAGTGGCCGACACACCCGGGGTCGAGGTGGTCCGTGCCCCACGCGACGCCGACACCACGATCGTCGAGGTCGCGACAGCCCTGGACGAACCCGCCCTCGTCGTCACCGCTGACCGCGGTCTGCGCGACCGCCTCGGCGACATCGCTGCCGTCGGCCCCCGGTGGCTCTGGGACCTTCTCGACACCGGTTCGTGAACCGCCGCGCGAAGCGCGAACACCGTGCGGTGCGAACCAGCGTCGTGCGGACGTCCAGGTTCGTACGACGCAGCTGGTTCGCGCGCCTTGGGGTTTGACGACGCGGACGGTACAGGACGCTAGCGGGTGCACAACGGTTGCTGGGGGCCAACCGGATCTGGTTCGAGCAGGCGCACGCCGTCGGAGTCGACGAGGGTCTCCATCCGGTCGAACCGGTCCCAGACGGCAGGGGTGAACCCGTTGCCGGTCTTGCGGGAGAGGATCACCGCCGAACCGCTGGAGAGGTGGTCCCACGCGAATTCCTGCCAGTAGCAGTTCTGGATCCGTCTCACCCGGTGCCCGTCTTGGCGTGCGCCGACGTCCATCGAGAACCCGGACAGGTCGACGGGCAGCGCGCAGCCTCGTTCCAGGTTGCGGCTGAGCACACCGGCCAGCGCGAGGGTCCCCGGGGCGTCAGCGGTGACGCACCCGTCGGCGGGCAGAGCAGCGGCGATCTGGTCGCCCGGGAACCGTTCGGCGACCAGCGGGCTGACAACCGACTGGGCGGCGAACACCGTGCAGGTCACCGCCCCCACGACGGTCGCCCCTGGTCGAGGCAGGCTCGACGCTCCCGCCGCCAGCACGAGGACCAGAGCAGGGACCGCGAACGCGGCATAGTTGCCGTAGAACGTCGGCGACCCGATGAGCACAGCCACCTGGCCGACGGCCATGACGACCCACAGCCGGCCACGCTGCGCCCGCCAGGCGAGCAGCGCGCCGAGGATGACGAGCCCCCAGATCACGAAGGGCGCGACCGTCGCGTCTTGGGGTGCTCTACCGGTGGCGATCTCGAGCCCGACGACAGCCACCAGGCGGTCGAGCCGTGGGACCGGCATGCTCTGGCGCCCGATCTGGTCAAGAACGACCATCCGCCACATCGTCGGCCCAGCTGCCACCGCGAACGGCACCACCAGCGCAGCAGCGCTGACCGCAGCCCCACCGAGGAAGTGCCGCAGCGCCCGCCCGCGCCGGGTGTAGACGAACCAGCCCGTCACGACCAGCACCGGTACCACGTTCCAGATCTTGGTCAGCGCAGCCAAGGACAGCAGCGCGCCGGCGGTCCATACCCCGACCAGCACCGACCGCCGCACCGCGGCGGTGGTGGTGACGGCCGGCACACGGACGAGCAGCAGCACCGCAGCCAGCACCGTGGCGGTCCCGAGCGCTTCCAGGCTCGTGACGCGCTCGTCGAACGCCGCCGCCGGGGACAACGCGTACGCCCCTCCGGCGAACACCGCCGCCGCCGTTCCCCACCGGGCGGCGAGCCGGTAGACGAGCAAAGCGCTGACCGCCCCGAGCACGATGAACGCGACCCGGGCTCCGACGAGCGCGTCGGCGTCGCCGATCCACCTCCCCAGCGCCGCGAAGGGAGCGAGCACCACTGCGATCCCCGGCGGGTGCAAAAAGATGAAGTCTCGGTACGGCATCCGCCCGTGCACCAGGGCCGCCGCCGCGGTGAAGTAGACCCCGTCGTCGTACCGGTGCATCCCGTACAGGCCCGTCAACCAGCCCGCAGCCCGGAACCGCACGACGAGCGCCACCAGTGCGACCAGCGCCGGCGGCCCCCAACGCCGCACCCGAGGGCGCGTCAGCACCTGCCGTACTGATATGGCCGCCTGCGGCACACCCCGGACCTCTTCACGCGGCTGGTCCTTCGTCCCGCTGGGCGAGAGCGTCTCGACCACCTCGCTGTTCACTGAACGAGCCTACCTGGACTCCGCATGGAACACCGCGGCGGCCCCTGTGAGACAGACGACGCGGTCTTGTTCGCTCGGGTCAGCCCTGGGGTTGGACGATCACCAGGTCGTCGCGGTGGACGAGCTCGCGGTCATAGGCAGGGCCTAGCTCGGCGGCCAGGTCGGTGGTCTGGCGGCCGAGGATGGCGGGGACTTCGCAAGCGTCGTAGGCGACCAGGCCGCGGGCGACCACCGTGCCGTCGCCAGCGGCGATCTCCACCGGGTCACCGGCTTTGAAGTGGCCGGAGACGGCGACCACACCTGCGGGCAGAAGAGACGTCCCGCGGTCGCGGAGGGCTCTGACAGCACCGTCGTCGATGGTCAGGCGGCCACGGGTGCGGGCGGCGTGGGCCAGCCACAACAGGCGGACGGAGGTGCGTCGGCCGGTGGCGGCGAACCAGGTGCCGACGTCTTCGCCGGCCAGGCCGGGCCGGGCGTTGGCGGCGCTGGTGAGCAGCACGGGGATCCCCGAGCCGGTGGCGATGGCCACCGAGTCGAGCTTGGTGACCATACCGCCGGTGCCGATCGCCGAACCACGGCGGGACACGTCGATACCGGCGACGTCTTCGGGGCCCAGGACCAACGGGACACGTTCGGAGCCGGGGCGGTCGGGGGGGCCGGTGTACAGAGCGTCGACGTCGGTGAGCAGCACCAGAGCGTCGGCGCGCACCAGGTGGGAGACCATGGCGGCGAGACGGTCGTTGTCACCGAAGCGGATCTCGTCGGTGGCCACGACGTCGTTCTCGTTGACGACGGGCACGACACCCAGGGCGACCAGGCGCTCGAGGGTGCGGCTGGCGTTGCGGTAGTGGCCGCGGCGCACAGCGTCGTCAGCGGTGAGCAGCACCTGGCCGACACGCAGGTCGTGGCGGGCGAACGCTGTGGACCAGTGGGCGACGAGCAGGCCCTGGCCCACCGACGCGGCGGCTTGCTGGGTCTGCAGGTCCCGCGGACGGTCGCCCAACCCCAACGGGCCCAACGCCGCGGCGATAGCCCCGGAGGAGACCAGCACGACCTGCTGGCCCGCCGCCCAGCGTTCGGCGACGACGTCAGCCAGGTCGGTCAACCGCCCAGCGTCGAGGTGCCCCGAACCGTCGGTGAGCGACGACGAGCCCACCTTGACCACGATCCGCGCGGCGGCGGGCAGCAAGGTTCGGTTCGCGAGCGTGGTCATGGGCTCAGGTGCTGGTCGCGGACATGGCAGCGACCAGGGCACAGTTCACGAAGGGGGTCATGGGGCCTCGGTGGGTTCGGTCCACAGGCCGTGGTCACGTTCGGTGGCCAGCTCGGCACGGGCAGCGGCTTTGGCGTCCATACGGTCGTGGTGGGCGCGGCGGCGGTCCTGGCGCGAAGGACGGGTGGCCGGGTCGATGCGCGGGTCGGTGCCCCGGGCGCCCAGGAGCTCGGCTCCGGTGGTCAACGTGGGTTCCCAGTCGAAGACCACCGCGTTGGTGTCGGGACCGATGCGGACCTCGTCGCCAGCCACGGCGCCGGCGGTGACGAGGGCGTCTTCGACGCCGAGGCGGGCCAGACGGTCGGCGAGGTAGCCGACGGCTTCGTCGTTGGCGAAGTCGGTCTGGCGGACCCAGCGTTCGGGTTTGTCGCCACGTACGGCGAACCACACGAGCGTGCCCTGCTCGCGACGGGTGACGGTGAAACCAGCGTCGTCCACGGCGACGGGGCGCAGCACCACACGGGTCGGTTCGGGGACAGGTTCTGCAGCACGGGCTGCGGCGACATGTTCGGCAAGGGCGAAGGTCAAGGCGCGCAGGCCTGTGTGGGCCACGGCGGAGACGTCGAAGACCGGCAGGCCGCGGGCCTCCAGGTCGGTGCGGACCAGCTCGGCGAGCTCGGCAGCCTCGGGCACGTCGACCTTGTTGAGCACGACCACCCGGGGACGCTCGGCCATCGGTGTGCGGCCCCAGCGTTCGTCCAGGTCGGCGCAATAGGCTGCGAGCTCGGTCTCGATCGTGTCCAGGTCGCTGACGGGGTCACGGCCCGGTTCGAGAGTGGCACAGTCCAGGACGTGCACGAGCACCGCGCACCGTTCGACATGCCGCAAGAACTCCAGCCCCAGGCCCTTGCCGTGCGAGGCACCAGGGATGAGGCCGGGCACGTCGGCGACGGTGTACCGGGCGGAGCCGGCCTGGACCACCCCGAGGTTCGGCACGAGGGTCGTGAACGGGTAGTCGGCGATCTTGGGGCGCGCGGCGGACATAGCGGCGACGAGGCTGGACTTGCCCGAGCTGGGAAAACCGACCAGGGCCACGTCGGCGACGGTCTTGAGCTCGAGGACGACATCCGCCGACTCCCCCGGTTCGCCGAGCAGGGCGAAACCCGGGGCCCGACGGCGCGGAGAGGCCAGCGCTGCGTTTCCCAGCCCGCCACGGCCCCCTAGGGCCACAGTGAACCGCGTCCCAGGCCCGACCAGGTCGGCGAGCACAGTGCCGTCGGGTGTGAGCACGACAGTGCCGTCAGGCACCGCCAGCTCCAGGTCGCCCCCGCACGCGCCGCAGCGGTTGTCACCCATCCCCTGGGTGCCGGACGCGGCCGTGCGGTGAGGTGCGTGGTGGTAGTCCAGCAGCGTGGTGACCTGCGGGTCTACAACAAGGATGACAGAGCCACCATGCCCGCCGTTACCCCCGTCGGGACCGGCCAGCGGTTTGTATTTCTCGCGGCGGACCGACGCACAACCGTGCCCACCGTCACCGGCCGTGGCGTGCACCACGACCCGGTCGACGAACGTCGCCACGACTCAGAGCTCAGCGGCCACCACGTCGACGACCCGGCGGCCCCGGCGGGTGCCGAACTCCACAGCGCCGTCGCTGAGCGCGAACAGCGTGTCGTCCTTGCCGCGGCCGACGTTGTTGCCCGGGTGGAAGTGCGTGCCGCGCTGGCGCACGAGGATCTCTCCGGCACGCACGCTCTGCCCGCCGAACCGCTTGACCCCCAGACGCTGGGCGTTGGAGTCACGACCGTTGCGCGAAGAGCTCGCGCCTTTCTTGTGTGCCATGTCTTTCGAGGCTCCCTAGGCTGAGATCTTGGTGACCTTGAGACGGGTCAGCTTCTGCCGGTGCCCCTGACGCTTGCGGTACCCGGTCTTGTTCTTGAACTTCATGATGGTGATCTTCGGACCTTTGTCGTCGCGGACGACCTCGGCCGTGACCGAGACCTTCGCCAGCGCGTCGGCGTCCGACGTCACCTTGTCACCGTCGACGAGCAGCAGCGCGGGCAGCTGGACGGACTCACCCGGCCCGGCGGTGACCCTGTCCACGACGAGCACGTCACCGACGTTGACCTTCTCCTGACGGCCGCCGGCCTTGACGATCGCATATACCACGGGGCTGCTCACTTCTGCTCGGGCCACCTGGCCCATGACGGGACCTGCTCGGACTGTTATTGGCTTGGGGTTTGCCCGCCAGGTGGCGGGCAGATCACAGGGCGCGCCCACAGGCGTGCCGACCGTCAAGGTTACGGTTGCGCCACACCCCCGGTCAAACCGTCGGAGTCTTCGCTGGACTCGGCGGGGGTGTCGGGGGCAGGCTCGTCGGCCGGTGCGTCCTGGGCAGGAGCGTCGTCGGCCGGGACGTCGTCGGCACGAGGATCGACGGGCGCACCGTCAGCGGGCGCGTCCTGGGCCGGTGCGTCCTCGGCGGGCAGACCAGCAGGGGCGTCGTCGGGAGCGTCCTGAGAGGCGTCCTCGGCTGCGGCAGCGTCGGGCACCGCATCCTCGGCGCCAGGTGCTGGCTCCTCGGACGCCTTCTTGGCCTTCTTCCCCTTGCCCTTGGTCTGGGGGTCGGACTGCCCATGCGCCTGCGCAGCAGCGGCGGCGATCGTCGCGAGGGTGGCGTTGACCGCCTCGCGCGCCTCGGGCAGCACCGGGACCGACGTGTCGGCCGAGCGTCGACGCCCACGCCGCGGCGCCGGGTCGTCGGCTGGGCCCGGTTCGGCCCGCACAGCCCCGACCGGTTCGGTGCTGACCAGGAAACCGCGTCCGTGGCAGTGCTCGCACGTCTCGGAGAACGCCTCGACCAGGCCCTGGCCGACACGTTTGCGTGTGAGCTGGACCAGCCCCAGCGACGTGACCTCGGCCACCTGGTGCTTGGTCCGGTCCCGGCCCAGGGCTTCGACGAGGCGGCGCAGCACCAGGTCCCGGTTGGACTCCAGGACCATGTCGATGAAGTCCACGACGATCATCCCGCCGATGTCGCGCAGCCTGAGCTGGCGCACGATCTCTTCGGCAGCTTCCAGGTTGTTGCGCGTCACCGTCTCTTCCAGGGTGCCGCCCGAACCGGTGAACTTGCCGGTGTTGACGTCGATGACGGTCATAGCCTCGGTGCGGTCGACGATGAGCGACCCGCCCGACGGCAACCAGACCTTGCGGTCCATACCTTTGGCGAGCTGTTCGTCGATCCGGTACTTGGCGAACACGTCGGCGGACCCGGTCCACTGGGTGACCTTCGCCGACAGGTCGGGGGCGAGCTCGCCGACGTACTGCGAGACCGTCGTCCACGCCTGGTCGCCGGAGACGACCAACCCGGCGAAGTCGTCGTTGAACACGTCGCGGACCACCCGGGTCGCCAGGTCTGGTTCGCCCTGGAGCAACGCGGGGGCTGCGGCGGTGCGCGCGGCAGCCTCGATGGCGTCCCACTGGCCCTGCAGACGTGCGATATCCGCAGCGAGCTCGGCCTCGCTGGCACCCTCGGCGGCGGTGCGCACGATCACACCAGCAGCGTCGGGGACGATCGAGCGCAGCGCCTTCTTCAGGCGGTTGCGCTCAGCGTCAGGCAGCTTGTGGCTGATACCGGTCATCCCGCCACCAGGGACGAGCACCAGGTACCGCCCGGCGAGGGTGACCTGTGAGGTCAGCCGGGCACCCTTGTGCCCGATGGGGTCTTTGGTGACCTGCACCAGCACAGTGTCACCAGACTTGAGGGCCTGCTCGATCCGCCGCGGCTGGCCGTCGACACCTGCGGCGTCCCAGTTGACCTCCCCGGCGTACAGCACAGCGTTACGGCCTTTGCCGACGTCGACGAACGCCGCTTCCATGCTCGGCAGCACGTTCTGCACACGGCCCAGGTACACGTTGCCGACCATGGACGTCTGCGCCTGGTCAGACACGTAGTGCTCGACGAGGACCCCGTCCTCCAGCACGGCGATCTGGGTGCGGCCTTCGCGTTCACGCACCACCATCTGGCGTTCGACCGACTCGCGCCGGGCCAGGAACTCAGCCTCGGTGATGATCTGGCGGCGGCGGCCCGACTCGCGCCCGTCGCGCCGACGCTGGCGTTTGGCCTCCAGGCGGGTCGACCCACGCAGGGCCGTGACCTCGTCACCGCGCGGCTCAGAGGCACCCTCACCGCGCGAACCACGACGACGGCGACGACGACGACGGGTGCTGGAGCCGTCTTCTTTGTCCGAGGCGTCGTCGGACGGTTCGTCGGACTCGGGCTCGTCGGCCGACGTGTCGTCGGCTGCGGCCTCCTGGCCCTCGTCGGACTTGTCACCACGGGAGCGACGGCCACGACGGCGACGACGGCGACGGCCGCCTTTCTCGTCGTCGGTGTCGTCCGCCCCAGGGGTCTGGGGTTCGGGTATGGGCGTCTCGACGTCCTCGGTCGCGTCCGCAGGCGCCTCGGGCGCGGCGGAACGCGAGCGGCGCCGACGCACGTGCGCCGGGGCGTGCTCTGCCGGGGCTGGCTCGTCGTCCTCGTCGTCGCGTGCCGAGCGGGCTGCCTCGGAGATCTCCTCTGGCGACCCGGCCTGTGACTGGACCCGGCGGCGGCGGGGCCGCTGGGACAGGTCTGGGGCCTGGAAGAGCACAGCGGTCGAGGCCAGCCGCATACGTTCGCCGGAGGTGTTGAGCGCCGGCGCAGCACGCAGCTCGGCGAGCTCGGCCAGGACGTCCAGGGGTGCGTCACCAGCGGTCTCAGGGGTCATCACCGCACGGGTGACCCGGCGGGAACGGCGTTTGGGACGGCGTGGGGGGTCGTCGTCGCTGCCCTGGTCGTCGAGCTGGTCGTCGGTCTGGTCGTCTGCGACGACGGGGACCTGGGCAATGCCGTGGACCGCGGTGTCTTCGTCGGTGACGGACCTGCGACGCCTGCGCGGGGATTCGTCGCGCGGGGCTTCGTCGCGTGGGGCCGTGTCAGCGACCGATTCGTCGAGAGGTGTGTCGAGGCCCTTGTCGGGGGCGTTGTCACCTGATGTGCTCACTGAGCGCTCCTGAATGGCGGAGCCCGGATCCCACACGCACCACAGGTCCGCTCGTAGTCCGTTCGTCACCACCGGTGCATAGACAGGTACGTCAGCGGCGACGGAAGTCGTCAGTCGTGGGCCGCGATACCGGTCGGCGGAGCCCGTCACCAGCCCGGCTGACCTGGGCGTCGTGGACGACCTGGTTCGGGCGGCGACCGGCGGTCTCGCTGCGCGGCACCTGCTGGCCCTCGGGGTCCGGCCGGTGTGGTCGACCGGAGCCAGTTGTCAGTATCTCACACGAGCACGACGGGGCACGAGCGGGCCCGCGGGCGCGCCAGCTTCTCCGGCGGATTTTTGTCGCAAGACACTGACTGTGCGTGACCGGACTGCTGCCTGTGCGTGAAACGGCTCGCGACCTTGGCGTTCGCGCCGAGGCTGCGACCTGCCACGATGCGCACGCTGTGTCAGAACTCGGGACGAAGGTCCCCGGCCTTCGGCACCTGCCAGCCTAGGTTTTCCCTGTGCGACCAGCACTCCGACTGTCTTGCCTCGGCAGCAGGCGGTGCCCGCTGGGAGCGCATGTCGCCCAGTCAACGCCTCGTAGACCACGGAGAACCGCGTGGACAACCTCACCTTGGCACGGTGGCAGTTCGGAATCACCACCGTCTACCACTTCATCTTCGTGCCCCTCACCATCGGCCTCTCCTTGCTGGTCGCTGTACTCCAGACATTCTGGTACAAGACCGGCAAGGACGAGTGGTTCCGCCTGACGAGGTTCTTCGGGAAACTTCTCCTGATTAACTTCGCTCTCGGAATCGTCACCGGTATCGTGCAGGAGTTCCAGTTCGGAATGAACTGGTCTGAATACTCCCGCTTCGTCGGTGACATCTTCGGTGCGCCGCTCGCGATGGAGGCGCTCGCCGCCTTCTTCATCGAGTCGACGTTCCTCGGCATCTGGATCTTCGGCTGGGGTCGCCTCAGCAGAGGAGTCCACCTCCTGACCGTCTGGTTGGTCGGTATCGCCACGAACATGTCTGCCTTCTTCATCCTCGCCGCCAACAGCTTCATGCAGTACCCGGTCGGCGCCAAGATCAACCCCGAGACTGCTCGGGCCGAGATGGACAGCCTCCCCTCGGTGCTGTTCTCCGAGCTCTCGATGTCGACCTTGTGGCACACGATCTCGACCGCCTTCTTGGTGGCCGGTACCTTCATGGCTGGCATCTCCATCTGGTGGATGGTCAAGGCATCGAAGGCTGGCGACGAAGACCAGGCTCGCGGTGTGTGGCGCAGGGGTGCCATGGTCGGCCTCGTGGCTCTGGCCGTCGCCTCCATCTCGATCCTGGCTTCTGGTCACAACCAGGCCGTCCTCATGACGAGGATCCAGCCGGCCAAGATGGCCGCTGCAGAGGCGCTGTGCGTCACGCCGCCAGAAGGCGATGGCGCTGGCTTCACCATCGCAGCGTTCGGCAACTGCGCACCGGGCAAGGGCAACGACGGGGTCTCGCACATCGTGACGATCCCCGGCATGCTGTCCTTCCTGGCCGAGGGTGACACCTCAGCCACGGTCAAGGGCGCGGACACTCTGCGTACAGAGTTCGAAGAAGCGTTCGGCGCTGACACGGTCGACGACTACGTCCCGCCGGTGATGCCAGTGTTCTGGACCTTCCGCCTGATGATCGTGTTCGGCTGCTTCTCCTTCCTCCTGGCGCTGTGGGGCCTGTGGTCCCTGCGTGGCGGAAGGATCGCGACGTCGCCGGGCCTGGCGAAGTTCGCCGTGCTGTCGCTGCCCATGCCGTTCCTCGGCGCTGCAGCCGGGTGGCTGTTCACCGAGCTCGGCCGTCAGCCGTGGATCGTCGCTCCTTTGTACCCGCAGAGTGACACAGACCCTGCTCTGGGTACAGGAGGGCTGGCCCCGAACGGTCTGGCACTGCCGACCAACATCGCTGTCTCTCCCGATTCGGTCGTCGGCGTCCCCTCGGTGGCGATCACCGTCATCGGGCTCACGCTCGTCTACCTGATCCTGGCCATCGCGTGGTTCTACCTGATGAAGCGCTACACGGCCAAGGGCCTGAACATTGAAGAGTCCGTCCCCGAGGAAAAGGCCGACTTGGACGAGTCCAAGCCGTTGACCTTCTCCTACTGAGTCAGGAACATGAGGACCAACTCCTATGTTGATTGACACAATCATCGCCCCTCTGGCTGCGGACGTTGACCCCGCCGTCACCGAGGGAACCGCCCAGGCCCTGGTCGGCCTGCTGCACAACATGACCGCCAGCCCCAGCGCGCTGCAGATCGTATGGTTCTGCCTCATCGGCGTTCTGTGGTCTGGGTACCTGGTGCTCGAAGGCTTCGACTTCGGCGTCGGCATGCTCTTGCCGTTCGTCGGGAAGAAGAACGAAGAGCGCCGGGCTGCGCTGTCCACCATCGGCCCGCTGTGGGACGGTAACGAGGTCTGGCTGCTCACCGCTGGTGGCGCCACCTTCGCAGCGTTCCCCGAGTGGTACGCCACGTTGTTCCCCGCGGCCTACCTGGCCCTGTTCCTGATCCTGCTCGGCCTCATCGTCCGTGCAGTGGGCTTCGAGTACCGCGGCAAGGTCAACAGCCCTGGATGGCGTTCGGTCTGGGACTGGTGCATCATCCTCGGCTCGTGGATCCCCGCGGTCCTGTGGGGTGTGGCGTTCGCCAACCTCGTCGCCGGTGCCCGTGCGGCCCTGGACGTGAACCAGATCGGCCCGTCGAAGATCGTCTACGACGGCAACTTCTGGAACCTCGTGCTCGACCACAACGGGTTCTTGCTCCTCGGTGGCCTGACCACCGCGGTGCTGTTCATGGCCCACGGCTCGCACTTCTTGTCGCTCAAGACTGACGGCATCGTGCGCGAGCGCGCCGAGAAGGCGGCTCCGTTCCTCACTGGTGTCGCCACTGTCGTCGCCGCCGTCTGGGTGGTCTGGCTCGGCTTCAAGTTCGCTGGTCACAACCACCTCACCATCTTGGTGTGGGGCGGTATCGTCGTGGCAGCCCTCGCCCTGGTGCTCTCGTTGTTCTCCTCGGCCCGCAAGAAGTTCGGGGTCGCCTTCACCGGCACCACGGTGGCACTCATCGCAGCCGTTGTGATCATCTTCGGGGCCCTGTTCCCGAACGTCATCAACGGTTCGGCTGTGACGCTCAAGAACGGTGTCGTGGCGGACGCGGACGGCAAGACCGTCGTCGACCTCTCCGACCCGATCGTGGGCTACTTCGTCCTGACCAACGTCGACGACACCACCGGTATCCCTGTCAAAGAAGGCGGCAGGGCTCCCACGGTGTCGAGCGTCGTGGACGCCACAGTGACGTTGTTCGGCGAAGGCCTGACCAAGCCGGAGGCTGTGGAAGGCGTCGAAGCCGGCCCGGTGACCGTCGCACTGACCGACGCGGTCCTCGGCGACGTGCTCGCCGGGAACTGGCCGGCTGGCTCCGCGGCTGTCCTTGGGACCGAACCAACCTCCCAAGAGCAGCGAGAAGCCTACGGGCCGTGCTCGATGTCCAGCACGAAGGCAGCAGTCGACGTCACGTTCGCGCGTGTCGGCGCCCTGCTGGCCAGTGGCGCTGTCAACTACACCGACATCACCGCGGAGCCTGGGCCCGAGGCGAAGGCGCTCACCGCAGCCATCGTCGGTGCGATCGCTGACAAGTCCCTCACCGAGACCAACCCGGTCGCCGGGGTCGTCTCGTACGAGAACGTCGTGACGGCTGTGCAGATCACGCTGGCCCGCAACGACCTGCCCACCGACGCCGACACCGTCGGCGCCGTGGTGGCAGCCATCCAGAACGACAGCTGGCCAGTGGCCGGTCTGTCCAAGAACGCCGTGGTCGGCGAAGTCGAGAAGACCGTCCAGGCGGCCATCGGCCAGCTGTACCTGTCGGTCCAGGTTGTCGTGGACTCCCTGCCTGCCACGCTGAACGCGGTCCCCACCACTGATGTCGTGGTCTTCGACACCGGTATGGACCTGACCGACATCCTCATCGGCGAGGTCAAGGGTTGGGACTCCGACCTCGGCCTGGCCAACCTCAACCCGAGGATCGAGAACGCCAACGGCGCCCTCCAGGCGCTGCACGTCCTCGGCTTCCTCGACGGTACCTTCACGCCGCTTGAGCCGTTCAACAAGGGCGATGTGGTTACCGGCCAGACCATGATGACCTCCGCGTCGAGCAACTTGACGCTGACTCTCATGACCTGGGTTGCGGTCCTGCTCACCCCGATCGTCCTCGCCTACCAGGCTTGGAGCATCTGGACGTTCCGCAAGCGCATCAGCGCCGAGCGGATCCCTGCCGAAGCTGGCCTGGAGCCCGCCAAGTAGGACGTCTGAGCCAAGGCCCCCCGCTCCCGACCGGAGCGGGGGGTCTTGTCTTTGTCCTTCGTGTCCATACCCACCTGATCCACCTGGGATACTGACGACGTGAAGCCACTCGATCCCCGGCTGCTCACGTACGCGCGGGCAGCCCGCGGGTACTTGGCCTTGACCGTCGCGACGGGGTTGGTCACCGCTGGCCTCGTCATCGCACAGGCCGTCCTGCTCGGGCACGTCCTGGGCCAGGTCATCTTCGCCGCCGGGACCGACGAGCCCGGTATCTTCCGGGCACCCGACCCGGTCCCGTTGTCTGCGGTCGTCACCATGGTCGTGTGGCTGGCGGTCGTCATGGTCGTCCGTGCCGCCGTCATCACCGTGCAGGAACGTTTCGCGCACCGTGCTGCCACCGCCGCGGTCAACGAGCTGCGCGAACGTCTGGTCACCCACGGGACCGCGCTGGGGCCGCGCTGGCTCGCCTCCGGCGAAGGCCCAGGGCTGGTGACGTTGGCCACCCGGGGGCTGGACAGCCTCGAACCATACTTCGTGCGCTACCTTCCCCAGCTGGTGCTCGCCGCGACCCTCACCCCCTTGACGTGGATCGTCGTGCTGTCCGTCGACTGGTTCTCCGCCCTGCTCGTGGCTGTCGCCGTACCGCTCATCCCGGTGTTCATGATCCTCATCGGCAAGATGACCGAAGGACGCGCGGCCAAAGGCCTGGCCGTGATGAAACGGCTCGGTGCCCAGATGCTCGACCTCGTCGCCGGGCTGCCCACCCTGCGGATGTTCGGCCGCCAGGCAGGTCCGGCCGGACGGGTCCGCCAGCTCGGCGACGCCCACCGCTCAGCTACGATGTCGACCCTACGGGTGGCGTTCTTGTCCGGAATGGTCCTGGAGCTCCTCGCGACGTTCGGCGTGGCGCTCGTCGCGGTGTTCATCGGGTTCAAGCTGCAGGCCGGGAACACGGACCTGGTCACCGCGCTGACAGTGCTCATCTTGGCCCCCGAGGTGTTCGTGCCGTTGCGCCAGGTGGGCACCCAGTTCCACGCGTCGACCGACGGTGTGGCCGCCGCGGAGGCAGCCTTCGCCGTGCTCGAGACCCCTGTCGGCGAACCAGGGACCACACCGTGCCCCGACCTGCGCACGGCGGCTGTGGTGCTGGCAGGGGTCGGTGTGCGGTCCGTCGGGGGCTGGACCCCCGACGCGGTGAGCCTGACCTTGGCCCCTGGACGGGTCACCGCCCTCGTGGGGCCGTCGGGCACCGGCAAGTCCACCACTGTCGACGTGGTGCTGGGCCTGCTGCGCCCCGACCGCGGCACAGCGACCATCCAGTGCGACCAGACGTACCCGCTGGCCGATGTCGACCTGCGCTCCTACTGGGACCAGGTCTCCTGGCTCCCCCAGCGGCCTTTCCTGGAACCTGGCCCTCTCCAGGCTCTGCTAGGTGACCCCGAGCCTGCCGACCGTGACCGGGCCGCAGCGCTGACCGGTCTGGACACCGTCGTCGCGGGCCTGCCCGACGGGTGGGACACCGACCTGGGCCGTGGCGGCTCCGGGTTGTCAGTCGGCCAGCGCCAACGCGTCGCCCTGACCCGGGCCCTGCTGACGCACGCCCCGCTGGTCGTCCTGGACGAGCCGACCGCCCACCTGGACGCCCACGGCGAGTCCGTGGTGCTGGACACTGTCGCCGCCCTGCGTGAGGCAGGTTCAGCGGTCCTGCTCGTGGCCCACCGTGCCTCTTTGGTGGCGACCGCCGACGAGGTGGTCACCGTCACCGGCGCCCCGGCCGACGCAGGTGCCGACGACGCAGGTACCGACCCCGAAGCCACCGCACCCGACGCTGCCGAGGAGCTCGCATGAGCGCGCAGACGTCCACGCGGACCAACCCGGCGGCCCGCAGCACCCTCGTCCGGGCCGTGCGGCTGACCGGGGTGAAACCGACGCAGGTGGCTGCGTCGGTCAGCCTGGGGACGCTCGCCCTGGGGTGCGCGGTCGCCCTCGGAGGAGTCTCGGCCTGGCTCATCGCCCGGGCCTCGCAACAGCCGGTCGCTGCCGCGCTGACCGTGGCGGCGACCGGGGTGCGGGCTTTTGGCCTGGGCCGCGGGGTGTTCCGGTACCTCGAACGTCTGGTCTCGCACAACACCGCTCTGGGCGGGATGACGACCCTGCGGACGCAGGTCTACGCCCGGCTCGCCGAAGGTGCCCCTGAGGCTGTGCTGCGAGTGCGCCGCGGCGACCTGCTCGCCCGTGTGGGCGCCGACGTGGACGAGGTCGGGTACCTGGTCGTACGGGCTCTGGTCCCCCTCGGCGTGGCGATCACCCTCGGTGTGGGCACAAGTGTCGTCGTCGCCATCTTGTGGCTCCCGGCGGGTGTCGCCTTGGCGGTGTGCCTGCTGGTCGCCGGGTGGGTGGCCCCGATGCTCACCGCCATGTCGGTGCGCCGCGCCGAGCAACGGGCTTCGGCCGCCCGCGCCCGTATGAACGCCATCGCCTTGGGCATGCTCGACGACGCCGGGCCCATGACCGTCGCCGGGCGCACCGGCACCGAGACGACCAGGCTCAAAGACGCCGACGACGACATCGCCCGCGCCGTGGACGCGTCGGCTCTGTCCGCTGCCCTGGCCTCCGGGCTGGGCCTGCTCGCCCAGGCCGCCGCAGTCGTCGTCGCTCTGGTCACCGGTGTCCCCGCGGTCCAGCAGGGCATCTTGGCCCCCACCACCCTCGCTGTGGTCGTCCTGACCCCGCTGGCAGCCTTCGAGGCCACCCAGGCATTGCCGAACGCAGCCATCCAGCTCCAGCGCTCCCGCGCTGCTGCCGCCCGTATCCTCACCCTCCTGGACTCCGCTGCTGTCGTCTCCCCCACGGCGCCCCGGGGGACGACGCAGGGCGCGACCGACGCGACGACGGACGCCGGGCCCGACGAGGACGACCAGACCCACCCTGCGCCGTCGTTGCGTGCCACGGGGCTGGTGTGCGGGTGGACCGGTCGGGACCCAGCAGTCACCGGGGTCGACCTGGAGCTGGCGGTGGGCCGCACACTGGCGGTCGCCGGACCGTCGGGCGCGGGCAAGACGACGCTGCTGCTCACCCTCGCCGGACTGCTGCCTGTGCGCGACGGGGACCTGAGGCTCGGCGACGACGACCTGGCTGCCCTCGACCGTGCCGACGTGGTGCGGGCTGTGGTCGCCACCACCGAGGACGCGCACGTGTTCGGCACGACCGTCCTGGAGAACCTGCGGGTAGCCCGTGGGGACGTCACCGCCGACGAGGCCCGCTCAGCCCTGGCCGACGTCGGACTCGCCCCATGGTTGGCCTCGCTGCCCGACGGCCTCGACACCTTGCTGGGCCCCGACGCACGTACCGTCTCCGGCGGCGAACGACGCAGGTTGCTGCTGGCCAGGGCGCTGCTGGTCCACGCCCCCCTGCTGCTGGTCGACGAACCCGGCGAGCACCTCGACCCTGCTTCCGCCGACCACGTCATCACCGACCTGCTCACCGCCCGTGCGGACCGTGGTGTGCTGGTCGTCACCCACCGCATCACCCCCCTGGCCGCCGCCGACGAGGTCCTGTGGATCGAGCACGGCACCGTCGCCGCACGCGGCCACCACGATGACCTCCTGGCGACCGCGCCGGGATACGCCGCCGCTGCACGCCGCGAGCTGGTCGAACCAGAGGAAGACTGATGAGCCAAGACGATTTCGACGAGCTCATGACCGCCATCTTGGCCATCGCCGGACAGCTGGAGCTGCCCGCGGTGCTTGACCGTCTCGTCCAAGCGTCGACCACGTTGACCGGCGCCCAGTACGCGGCGATCAACATCCTCGACGACGACCACTCGATCGCTTTCGTGCAGAGCGGGGTCGACGCCGAGACCGCCATACGTATCGGCCAGCCTCCCGGTGCTGTCACCAAGGCTCCCCGGGGCAACGGGGTCCTGTCGCAGATCCCCGCGGTGGGAGCGATGCGCCTCGACAGGGTCGAGGACCATCCCTCGTTCGGCGGATGGCCCGACCACCACCCGCATATGGGCACGTTCCTGGGGGCTTCTGTGCGGGTCGACGACCACGTGTTCGGCCAGGTGTACCTCGCCGACAAACCTGGCGGGTTCACCGAACGCGACGAGCAGCGGGTGCTGCGCCTGGCAGCCACGACCGGCGTGGCGGTGGCCAACGCACGGCTGTACGCCGAGGCTGAACGCCGCGAACGCTGGCAAAAAGCCGCCCAAGAGATCGCGACCATGCTGCTGGAGGGCCTCGACGAAGAGGAGGCCCTGTCCTACATCGGCCGCAAAGCCCGTGAGGTCGCCCTGGCCGACACTGTCGCCCTGGTCATGCCAGGCGTGGACGGCGAGCTGCTCGTCGAGCTCGCGGACGGTCACGCGGCCGACACCCTGCTGGGCCAGGTCATGCCCGCCGACGGGCGGACCTCTGCGGTGCTGACCGAACAGCGCGGCATTCTGCTGCGGTCGTTGTCGGACTCGCCGGTCGACGCCCTGCGCCCGTTCGGCCCGGCCATGTACGCACCGATGCAGACCGGTGCACGCGGGGTGGGGGTGCTCGTCTTGTTGCGCCGGCTCGGGCAGCAGCCGTTCGACGACGACGACCTGGTCACTGCCGAGTCGTTCGCCGCCCAGGCTGCCATGGCGTTCGTCCTGGCCGAGGCCCGTCACGCCCAGGACATCGCCGCCCTGCTCGACGAACGCGAACGTATCGCCCGTGACCTGCACGACCTGGCGATCCAACAGCTGTTCGCCACCGGTATGCAGCTGGAGTCTGCGCGCCTGAAGGCAGTCGTCGGGGGGCTGGACCCTGCAGAGGTCTGCGACATCCTCGACCAGGCCCTGGACAACGTCGACGAGTCGGTGCGCGAGATCCGCGGGATCGTCCACGCCCTGCGCGACCCCGACGAGGCGACATCCTTGGTCGAACGCCTGCGCAGGGAAGCGTCCTTGGCGCGCACCGGCCTGGGTTTTGCCCCGTCTTTGGTGCTCGAGCTCGACGGCGAAGTCGTCGACGAACGCGAGTCTGGCGAGGGTCTGGTCATCGACGAGGAGATCCTCGACGACCGCATCTCCTCCAGCCTCAACGACGACGTCGTGGCGGTCGTCCGCGAAGGGCTGGCCAACGCTGCCCGCCACGCCAACGCCTCGTCGGTGACAGTCCGCGTCTCGGTCACCGGCCTGTGCCCCTGGGGCACCGTGAGCATCGAGGTGCGCGACGACGGCCGTGGTCTTCCCCCCGACAACGCCCGCCGCTCCGGCACCGGCAACCTCGCCTCCCGCGCCCACAAGCACGGCGGCTCCTTCTCCCTCACCCCCTCCCCCGACGGCCTGGGCACCCTCCTGGCCTGGCAAGCCCCCCTACGCCCCTGACCTTGCGCTACGGCTGCTCCCAGCCGACCTGGGTCGGGATGGGCGCACGGGTTTTTCCGCACCAACCTGTGGGTTCACACGGTTCGATCCCAGCGAAAGCTTCCAGGAGGAAGGTGAAACCCGACAGCTGGGCGTACCCGTCGGGAGACCGCATGACGTCAGGAACCGCAACGACGAACGGATGCACCGCAGAGACAGACAGGTGAAAAACCGAATCACCCAGAATGATGCCCGGCTCGAACGGTTCGCGTTTGTCTCCAGGACCAGTCTCGGTGTAGCCACACAGGTCGTCGGTGTAGCACACGAACACCACCCTTCCTGGTGTGTCGGGATCGATGAGCAAGGACGCCTGTGGCACTTCTTCACTCAGCCAGTGTGGAGGGTTCTCGCGGCGTTCTGGCGACACCTCACCACGTTCGGACCTGTCGAACGCGATGGTGCCGAACAGGAAGGCCGCCTGTGAGGAGTCCAGGCACTGGGACGGAAGATGGTCGAGCGGGTCGAAACCTCTCGTCGAGCGTCCCAGTTCTTGGTGCTTCCCGCTGGTCAGCGGCACTGGGGTTCGTCGGGACACCTGCTGCCAGGCGTCGTCCAGCGCTGCCGGTTCTGAACCGGGCAACCAGGGCCCCACCGTGATGGTCACGTCCCACCACGTCCAGCCATACCCTGGGTCTGGGTTCAGGCCCCTCACAGTGAAAGTGTGGCTGGTCGTCTCGTACGTCCCTGCCGAGGTGGGTGCCGGGGTGGGCGTCGGCGGGACCACGAAGGTGTCGCACAACCCGGCACTGGGACTGTTCGTGCTCATGGCCCCAGTGGGCTGCACGTCATGCTTGCACCCCACGAGCACCAACGCCCCAAGAATGCCCAAGACCACCAATCTCTTGGCTGCGGTCGTCCCCTTGTCCCCTCTGTCGTCCACGGACCCTCACCCCTTGCCCCGAGGCATCGTCGGCGACGGTGCCTGCCAAACATCACTGCCTACCGTGACGCTACCAGGGGGCGAGCCGCCATTGTCATGCGGGGCTTCACCTCGACGGGGTGATGTTGCTCGCCGGCCCGTCGGTCAACAGGGCCACGGCGGTGAGACGGGCTGGTACACAAGACGGGCAGATTGTTCACGTGGGGCGCGGTCGCGTAGACTCGTGCGCTGGTCCTGCCGAGCGAGGTGCGGACCGAGATCGATGAGGAGAGCCTGACGTGCGCCCGGTCCACCTCGATCATCGCTCGCCCCTGGTGCTGGACATGCACGACCTGGGGCGTCAGCCGGGGTCGACGAGGCTGGTACGACGGGTCGTGGCCACCCCTGACGATTTCGGGACGGATGTCATCGGTATCCCCGCCGGGACGGACCTCGAGCTGGACTTGCGGCTCGAGGCAGTCACGGAGGGCGTCTTGGTCACCGGCGACGTCCGTGGCCGGGCGGTCGGAGAGTGCGTGCGCTGCTTGGACCGGGTCGACGAGAACGTCGTCGTCCGGTTGCAGGAGCTGTACGTGTACCCCGAACGCCAGGCGGCAGCGGTCGCCGACGGTGACGACGACGAGGGCTTGCGTGAGCTCGACGGTGACCTGGCCGACCTCGAACCCGCCCTGCGGGACGAAGTCGTCCCGGCGTTGCCGTTCCGTCCGTTGTGCCGAACCGACTGCCCGGGCCTGTGCGCCCAGTGCGGGGTGAGGCTGGCGGACGACCCGGGCCACGCGCATGAGACGACAGACCCGCGTTGGGCGGCGTTGTCGGGGCTGGTCCCGACAACGGCACCTGACGAGAACAAGGAAGAAGGCTGACATGGCGGTTCCCAAGCGGAGGATGTCACGAGCCAACACCCGTGCGCGCCGCTCGCAGTGGAAGACCACCCCGGTCGCCCTGAGCACCTGCCCGCGCTGCGGTGCGGCCCGTCGCCCGCATGTGGCGTGCCCGGCGTGCGGTGCCTACGGCGCCCGCACCGTGCCCCAGGCTGTGCGCAGCGGACACGAGACCTACTGAACCGGGTTGTCATGGGTCCTGGCAGCGCGGTGTTGCTGGACCGGCTCGGGGTCGACCTCGACCCCGAGCTGATGGTGCTCGCCCTGACCCACCGGTCGTTCGCGCACGAGGCTGGCGGCCTGCCGACCAACGAACGTCTGGAGTTCCTCGGTGACCAGGTGCTGGGGCTGGTGGTCACCGAGTACCTGTACACGATCTTGCCGACCAACACTGAGGGCGACCTGGCGAAGATGCGGGCCGCCACAGTCTCGCAGCGCGCGTTGGCGCAGGTGGCGCGCGACCTGGACCTCGGGTCGTTTGTGCTGCTCGGCAAAGGTGAGCTGAGCACGGGCGGTCCTGACAAGGACTCGATCTTGTCCGACACCCTCGAAGCGGTGCTCGGAGCGGTCTACCTCGCCCACGGGCTGGGCACCTCGCGCGAGCTGGTGCTGCGCCTCGTCGGCGAGAAGGTCCGTGCCGCCACGGACATGGGCGCAGCCCTGGACTGGAAGACGTCGCTGCAAGAGCTGGCGGCCAGCCACGACCTGGGGTCTCCGTCGTACCACGTCACCGGCGAAGGTCCTGACCACCAGCGGGTGTTCACAGCCCAGGTGCTGCTGTCAGGCAAGCCGTACGGCTCAGGTGTCGGCCCTGCCAAGAAGGTCGCCGAGCAGCGCGCCGCCGAGGACGCCTACCGCAGGCTCGCCGAGGACGACTGACCCATGACGGAAATTTGAGCAAGATTCACGGTGCGCCACAAGGGGGACATGGATCATTGAACACAGAGAAGTCGTTACTATGCGGAAATGACCCACACCGGCCAGACACCCGCCGCTGAGCGGCCCGGCCCCATCTCCGTGATGATCGTCGACGACCACGAGGTGGTCCGCCGGGGCATCGCCGAAGTTGTCGAACGCGCTGACGGGATGACCGTCGTCGCCGAAGCGGGTTCGGTGGCCGACGGGATCCGTCGCGCCTCGCTGGTACGCCCCAAAGTCATGCTCGTCGACCTGCAGCTGCCCGACGGCACCGGTATCGACCTCATGCACGCGGTACGTGAAGCGCTGCCCAGCGCCCGGGCCATCGTGCTCACATCCTTCGACGACGACGACGCCCTGGCTGCCGCCCTGGACGCCGGTGCTTCCGCCTACCTGCTGAAATCGGTCCGAGGGGCCGAGATCACCGACGTCATCCGTGCGGTCGCCGTCGGGCGGACCCTGCTCGACGACCGCACTGTCACCCGTCGTCGCGCCGGGCACGAAGACCCCACCGAGAACCTCACCCCCAGCGAGCTGAAGGTCCTCGACCTCATCGGCGAAGGCATGTCCAACCGGGAGATCGCCGAACGTCTCGGCGTCGCCGAGAAGACGGTCAAGAACCACATAACGTCACTGCTGGCGAAGATGGGCCTGCAGCGCCGTACCCAGGTCGCCGCCTGGGTCGCCGCCCGCAAACACGCAGGCTGGCGCGCCGAACCCGGCCGCTGACCCACTGTCCTGCTGCCCTGCAAGGAACCGTCTCCACTGTCCTGCCTTCGCTGGCCCACTGTCCTGCCTTAGGCAGGGGTGAAAGAGGTTGGGGCCGACGGGTGGCTGTTGACCGGGGGGAGGCGGGCGAGGAGAGTGCTTGCCATGGCAGACCATTCGGACCCTACGGTGGCGGGGCAGGCGGTGCTCGACCCCACGACGTCGGCTTCCGACCTGGCTGCTATCGCGCACCAGCACCCGAGCTTGCAGGTCTTGGTGGTCGCACACCCCAACGTCTACCCAGGGCTGCTGGACTGGCTGGAGGCCTTTGGCGACCCTGCGGTCGCGGCGGCGGCCCGGCGCACACGAGACAAGACGCGTCCGAGGGCCACGCCTGAGGCCGGGTCCGCGCCAGCGGCGTCCATGCCACCTTCTCCACCTGCGCCCAGCGAGCAACCACCGGAGCCACCAGCCCAGGGCGTGGGGCCGGCGATGGTGGTGGTGGGGCAGCCGGTGTACCCGCAGCCTGCGCGCACGCCGGTGCTGCCTGTGGTGGCCGGTGTCGTGGCGCTGGTGTGCATCGCAGGGCTGGTGGCCTGGGTGCTCTTGTCAGGTGGCTCGGGGACTGCTTCTGGGGAGGTCGGCACGACGCCGGCCGTGGCGCCGGCCGGTACCTACCGCACTGTCGAGCAGGGGACGCGACCTGCCCAGGCGGTGACACCTGCGCAGCGCGAATGGGAGCCGTACTCGAACGGTCGGTTCGGGTTCGCGCTGGACGTACCCACAGCCCTCGTGGCGCAGCCGGAGTCTGACAACGGTGACGGACGGATGTGGACGTCGCCGGACGGGCAGGTGCACCTGGCCGTCTACGGGTCGAACAACACCAGCGGTGCGACTGCCAAGCAGATGCTCGAGCAGGATGTCGCCGAACGCACCGCCGCAGGCGAGGACGTCACGTACCAACGTTCGACGGACACGTTCTACGTCGTCTCGGGGTACCAGAGCGACGGTCAGGTGTTCTACCTCGCCTGCTGGGTCGGGACCGGTTCGCTCAACGCCATGTGGTGGCTGTACCCGACCTCGCAGGCCGAGACCGTCGAACCATGGCTCACCGACAGCTATCACAGCTTTGTCCACGGCAACCTGGCTGTGGCGCACTGACACCTGGACCCAGGTTCAGATCTGGTCGCGGGTGAAAGTGGGGACGTCGTACCGGGGGGCGATATTCGTGTTCCAGTTGTTGACGAAGGTCCTCTTGGTCGTCCCGGACAGCTCGTCGTAGTACTGGCCGTCGGCCCAGTGGGTGCTGGTGGTGCCGACGGCGCAACCGGTGGAGACCATCTCACGGGCCCATTCCAGGTACGCCTCGTCCGAGCCGAGAGCTGCACGTAGGGCGTCCTGGAGCTCTAAGAGCAGGGCCGTGCCGCCGGGGATCTGGTCGACTAGCACGGCGTCCAGGGTGGCGAGGAGCTCGCGGCGGTTGTCCGCCACGGACGAGATGACAAGGATCTGGGCAGAAACGTCGTTGCACTCGCGCACCGCGGTGACAGCCGGGCCGAGGCTCGCACGCGCCGACGACGACTCGGTGAGGACGTCGACCAGGCGACGCACCTGGTCGACGTCGGTGTCCGGAGAAGTGCGCACATCCTCGGACCCCGTGGCGACAACACCAGCACCGTCGTTGCCGGACAGGCGGCCACGCAGGGCGAAAAGACCCGTGGCGACGAGCACCACGACGATGAGCACCACAGCCACCGCCACGACCGGTGACCGCCGCTTGGGCGGTGGCGCCGGATACATACCGTACTGACCTGCGACGACATACTGGCCATCCACCACGGCGACGGCGCCAGCAGGCACGAGCTGGTACCCGTACGCCAACGGTGCCCCCGCAGGAGCGACCTGCGGCTCCGTCTGTTCTTGCGCAGGCGGTGAGGGCGGCTGTGGCGGCAGGTCCGGTGGCGGCGGGGACACCTGAAAAGGCGCCTCTTGCCGAAACCCCTCCTGACCGAACCCCTCCTGCGGGAACCCCTCCTGCGGGAGTGCCTCCAGCGGGGCATCTGCGGGTGGTGGTGCCACGGGAGGTGGTGCCACGGTGGCCGGGGGGACGGCGCGGGTGTCGGTGGCGCGCAGGGCACCGAGGGCGGTGACGAGCTTCGGGTTGCCGTACGAGGTTGCGAGGATACCTGTCACAGGTTCCAGAGCGCGGGCGAGGACGGGGGTGTAGGCGGTACCACCAGCCAGGAAGAGGTGGGTGATCTTTTCGGTGCCAGAAGACCGCAGGGCCGACGTCACGAGCGCGGCGACACGCCCGACCGGCTCGGCGATGACCTCCTCGTACTCGGTACGGGTGATGGTCAGAGCCACCTCGCGACCAGGGCCCGCCGAGACCGCGATCGGTGCGTCGACGTGGTCGGACAGGTCGTGCTTGGCACCGTTGATGATATCCATCAAGGTCAAGACCATGGCGAGGTTCTTGGGCTCGTCGAGCGCCTCGAGGATGTCGTCACGGCCAGCCTGGCTCAGCTGGTCGGTGACCCACCGGTACAGCAACGCGTCCAGGTCGTTGCCGCCCAGCTGCTCGTCGCCCTCGCGCGCCACGACCACCACAGCGTCGTGGGTGGTCTCGACGACGGCCACGTCACACGTACCTCCACCGACATCGACGACCGCCATCCGAGACCCTGCAGGCAGCGACGCAGGAACAGTGTGCCCGTGCACCGCCGCGACCGGCTCGGGGAGCGTGAGGACCTGCTCGTCGCGGAACCCGGCGAGCCGGGCGGCCTCGTGCAGGGCGGCCAGACGGGTCGGCTCCCAGTGCTCAGGGTGGGTCAAGACCAGCTGGTCTGGTTCGGTCCCGTCGACTGACCGCACCGCCCGCTCCCGCGCAGCCTTGAGCACGTGCGAGACCAGCTCGGCAGGGGTGACCGTCTCGTCGCCCAGGACGACCGGCTCTTGGCCGAGGTGGGCTTTGGGCGAGGCGACGAACGTGTCGGGATTACCGCGACGGGCGTTGACCGCCGCCTGGCCGACCCGCCACAACGAGCCGGTACGCACCACTGCCGACGGCATGGTGTCCGACCCGGGTTCGAGGACGACCTTCTCGACCTGTCCGTCGCGGCGCCAGGCCGCAGCAGTGTTGACCGTCCCGAAGTCGATCGTCAGGGCCCAGCCCATGACGCACCTCCCGAGACCAACCCGAACGAAGCGGGCAGAAGGACGGCACCGCCTGACTCGGATCCTAGTGGTTGCGGTGCCGCCCGGAGGTCCGTGCACCGGTGTCGTCCTCCTTTTGCTGCCCCCGGGTGGCACGCCGATCTGGTGCCACAGGCCGACCTTCGACACATCGAGGCGCGGAACCTGGACAATAGGAGCCATGTCTGTCGCGCCGCCGTACCAGCCCCCGTCCCCACCGCCGCACCCACGGCCGACACGCCGCCGCAGCCCTGTGGTGGCTGCGAGCCTCATCGCCGCGGTGGTGGCGGTGTGCCTCGTCGTGGTCGGGGTGTGGGCCCTGGTGCGCAACCACGGGACGGCGAGCCGCTCGACGAGCACCAGCGCACCGGCAACCACCGCCCGCACGACGGCCTTGTCCGTGCTCGACCCGTGCGACGAGCGGGAGACCGGGCCCAACACCGGGGAGGCCTCAGCAGGTGACCCCTACCTGTGCTGGGCTGGGGGTTCGGGGTACGACGCGTTGTCCTACGACGTCAAGGCGAGCGTCGAACCGTCCACGGCGTACATCAGCGCCCACGCGGACGTGACTGTGGCGATCACCGAGGCCATCGAGGCTGTCCACCTCGACCTGGTCCTGCCTGCGAGCGCTGTCACCGTCGACGGCCGTCCGGCGCAGTTCGTGCACGACAAGATGGACCTGGCCGTTCGCACGAACGCCACGGTCGGCCAGACGGTGACCATCGGCGTGGACTACGCCGGGATCCCGAGCCTGGAGTCAGACATGGGCAACGCCGTGCACCACGTCGGCGACGAGCTGGTGCTGGCCGACCAGCCGGCCGGAGCAGTGACCTGGGTGCCGCTCAACGGCCACCCGTCTGACCCAGCGAAGTTCCGCGCTGAGGTCTCGGCTCCCCACGGTGTAGAGGCCATCAGCGTCGGACGGTTGGTCTCCCAGGGCCAAGACCCCAACGACCCCAACCGTGACCTGTGGGTCTGGCAGCCGGACGAGCCGGTCATCGGCTACACGATCATGCTCGCCGTCGGCCAGTACGAGATCGACGGCCCCCGGGACGTGACGGTCGGCGGGCGCACAGTGCAGTACCTGGCCGCCGCGTCGCAGTCACACCGCGACCCGCAGGCCACGCTCGCCTGGCTCGCCAATTCCGTCAAGGCGGCTGACGAGCTGACGAAGTTCGTCGGGGACTACCCGATGTCCTCCCTCGGGGGCCTGGTGCCACCCATGGCGACAGGCTGGGCCCTGGAGACGCACGGCCGGCCTATCTACGACCCGGGGTTCATCGGATACCAAGACTCAGTGCTGACGCACGAGCTGGCGCACTTCTGGTTCGGCGACACCATCACGTTGGCCCGCCAGCGCGACATCGTCATCAACGAAGGACTGGCCTCGTACTGCGAATACGAGGCCGACATCACCGGGCGGTCTATGTTGCCCGGCGAATACCTCGACGTGGTCTACGACGGTTACGGCATCGTGTGGAAGCAGAAGCTGTCTGACCCGGGGCCGGGTATGGACACGTTCTCCACCAAGGTCTACGACGGTGGCGGGGCTGCTGTGCAAGCCCTGCGCAACCGTATGGGCGACGAGGCGTTCTATACCTTCATCAAGGCGTGGGCAGCCCAGAAGGGTCCACACTCCCTGGACGACTTCCGTGCGATGGCCCAGCAGTACTCCCCCGTCGACCTGACCGGCCTGCTGGCCGCGTGGTACGACGGGACCGAGCGTCCTGCCAAGACACCGGAGAACGGGCTGCCGTAATTCCATACACCCTAACGGCGCAGCCCCCGGGGAATACTGCACCGCCATTCGGGCACACACCACCAAACCCGGACACAGCGGTCGTACCGTGGAAATATGACCACCCCGACCGGGCCGACCGAGACCGACGCTCCCGTGCGCCTGGACCTCGACGAGCTGTGCCACGGTCCCGACGTCACACCTGGGCTCACCCGGCACGGGCGTCCACCCGCCGCGGGATGGGTCGTGCCGGTGGTGGTCACGGTCATGGTGGTGACGGTGCTGACGATGGCCTCGGCGGTCGGCGCGGTGCTGGCCTACAACCAGCGGGCCATGACCCAGATCGACGTCGACGGGCTCGTCGAGCAGGGTCCACGGCCCCCCGCAGACCCCAACGGTGGACGAGCGGTGAATGTCTTGCTGCTCGGTTCTGACAGCCGGCTCGGCGACGACAACCAGCGTCTGGGCGGCAAGAACGACGGGATGCGCACGGACACCACGATCGTCGTGCACGTGTCAGCCGACCGCGGCCGGGTCGAGCTGGTCTCGATCCCCCGCGATTCCCTGGTCGATATCCCGGCGTGCAAGACCACCAGCGGAAAGACCATCCCACCGTCGCCGGACACCATGATCAACGCGGCGTTCTCCCGGGGGTGGACCCAAGGCGGCGACCTCGCCTCGGCTGCGGCCTGTGCGTGGACCACCGTCGCCTCGGCGACCGGTCTGCATATCGACCACGTCGCTCTCATCGACTTCGCGGGGTTCGAGCAGATGGTCAACGCTGTCAACGGGGTGGATATCTACCTGGACGAACCGATGCGCGACACCGGCAAGTCCACAGCGCTGGACCTGCCCGCCGGCAAGAACCACCTCAACGGGCGCCAGGCGCTCGATTTCGTCCGCGCCCGGCACGTGACCGGCACCAACGGTTCAGATATCACCCGTATCACCCACCAGCAGATGCTCTTGCGGGCCCTGGCCGAGAAGGTCATGGACTCGGGATTGTCGGACGCAGCCAAGCTGACCAAGCTGGTCGGCGCGGTGTCGGCCTCGTTGACCGTCGACAAAGACCTGTCGGCGAGCACGACGACAGCCCTGGCCTACTCCCTGCGGTCGGTCTCTCGTTCCGACGTGGTTTTCGCCACCATCCCCTGGCGCCCGGACCCGTCCAACCCCAACCGGGTGCGCTGGGCTGACGAGGCCGACGCCGTGTGGACGGCGCTGCGCGACGACACACCGGTGTCCGACGTGATCGCCAAAAAGGACCGCAGGTAGCGCAGGCGGACGTGCCTCGCAGGCACGTCCCACCATCGTGTCCGCCCCACCGGCAAGGTTCTGCCAAGATGTGTGGTCATGAGCACCGCATCGCCGACCACCACCGGACAGGTCCCGGAGAACCCCACGCTCGACGGTCTGGAGGACCGCTGGGGAGCAGTCTGGGAGGCGGACGGCACGTACCGCTTCGACCCGTCCGCTCCCGCCGAGCGTATGTACTCCATCGACACACCACCGCCGACAGTGTCTGGTTCGCTGCACGTGGGGCACGTGTTCAGCTACACCCACACCGACGTGGTGGCCCGTTACAGGCGTATGCGCGGGCACGAGGTGTTCTACCCCATGGGCTGGGACGACAACGGCCTGCCCACCGAACGGCGCGTCCAGTACTACTACGGGGTGCGCTGCGACCCGACGCTGGCCTACGACCCGGCCTTCGTGCCCCCGCACAGTGGCGGCAAGGCGGTCAAACCCGCTGACCAGGTGCCCGTCTCACGTCCGAACTTCATCGAGCTGTGCGAGAAGCTGTCCGTGGCCGACGAGGCGCAGTTCGAGCAGCTGTGGCGCCAGCTGGGGTTGTCAGTCGATTGGTCCCGCACCTACCAGACCATCTCCGCCTCAGCCCGTGCGGTGGCCCAGCAGGCGTTCTTGCGCAACCTGGCCCGCGGTGAGGCGTACCAACAGCTCGCCCCGGGCCTGTGGGACGTGACCTACCAGACCGCCGTCGCCCAGGCCGAGGTCGTGGCCAAAGAGTCGCCGGGCAGCTACCACCGCGTCGCCTTCCACGGCCCTGACGGACCGGTGCATATCGAGACCACCCGTCCCGAGCTGTTGCCTGCGTGCGTGGCCCTGGTCGCCCACCCCGACGACGAGCGCTACCAACCGCTGTTCGGCACGACGGTGCGTTCGCCGCTCTTCGACGTCGAGCTGCCGGTAATGTCACACTGGGCCGCAGAGAAAGACAAAGGCGCGGGTATCGCCATGTGCTGCACGTTCGGTGACCTCACCGACGTGACCTGGTGGCGTGAGCTGGACCTGCCCAACCGGTCGGTGGTGGGCCGTGACGGGCGTCTGGAACGCACGACACCGCAATGGCTGGTCGGCCCTGGTGCCGAGCTGTACGCCACCTTGGCGGGCAAGACGACGTTCTCGGCGCGGGCAGCCGTCGTCGACGCCCTGCGTACCTCCGGCGACCTGGTGGGCGACCCCAGACCCACCGAGCCTGGCCGCACCGTCGGGTTCTACGAAAAGGGCGACAAACCTCTGGAGATCGTCTCTTCGCGCCAGTGGTACATCCGCAACGGCGGCAAAGACGAGGCGCTGCGCGAAGCCCTGCTGCGGCGCGGCGAACAACTGGGGTTCCACCCCGACTTCATGCGGGTGCGGTACGAGAACTGGGTCGGCGGGCTCAACGGTGACTGGCTCATCTCCCGCCAGCGGTTCTTCGGGGTGCCGTTCCCCGTGTGGTACCCGCTGGACGGCGACGGCAACCCACGCTACGACGCTGCGCTGACACCCTCCGAAGACGCCTTGCCCGTCGACCCTTCGGCTGACGTGCCCGAGGGTTACACCGCTGACCAGCGCGGCGTTCCCGGCGGGTTCGTCGGCGACCCCGACATCATGGACACCTGGGCGACGAGCTCGCTGACCCCGCAGGTCGCTGCCGGGTGGCGTGAAGACCCACAGCTGTTCGCCAAGCTGTTCCCCATGTCGTTGCGGCCCCAGGGCCAAGACATCATCCGCACCTGGCTGTTCTCCACCGTCTTGCGCTCCCACCTCGAGCACGGGTCGCTGCCGTGGTCCGACGCGGCGATCTCCGGGTGGATCGTGGACCGGGACCACAAGAAGATCGGCAAGTCCACCGGCAACGCGGTGACACCCAGCGGTTCGTTGGACAAGTTCGGGGCTGACGGGGTGCGGTACTGGGCGGCGTCGGCCAAGCTCGGCACCGACGCGGCGTTCGAAGAAGGGCAGATGAAGATCGGCCGCCGCCTGGCGATCAAGATCCTCAACGCGTCCAAGTTCGCCTTGTCGTTCCACGAAGGCTCGCAGGTGAGCCTGGACCCGTCGGCGGTGACCACCGAGCTGGACCGGGCGGTCCTGGCGGGGCTGGCCACCGTCGTGGACCAGGCCACCACTGCGTTGGAGGCCTACGACCACACCCGGGCCCTGGAAGTCACCGAGACGTTCTTCTGGACGTTCTGCGACGACTACCTCGAGCTCGTCAAAGACCGCGCCTACGCCGTGGACACCGACCCGCAAGGGGCAGCCTCAGCCCGCACAGCCCTGGCCATGGCGCTGGACGTGCTGCTGCGCCTGTTCGCACCGGTGCTGCCGTTCGCGACCGAAGAGGTGTGGTCGTGGTGGCGTGAAGGCTCGGTGCACCGCCAGGGGTGGCCCGACGCACAACCGTTGCGCGCAGCGGCAGGCGACACCCCCGCGGCGGTCGTCACTGCGGCAGGCCAAGCGCTCGCTGCCCTGCGAAAGGTCAAGTCCGAGGCGAAAGTGTCGATGCGTACCCAGGTGAGCTGTGTGCGACTGACCGTCCCTACCGGCACCGTTGACGCGGTGCGCACTGCTGTCGCCGACGTGCGGTCCGCCGGGCGTGTCGTCGGCGAGCTGGAGCTGCTCCCTGGCGATGTGGCCACTGCGGTCGCAGAAGCCGAGCTGGTCACGTCATGAGACGCGACCCGGTGCACACCCCGGCACCGATCCCCGACGACCCGACCCGCTGCGGCCCCCAGCTCTTGGCCGACCTGCTCGCCGAAAACCCCGACCGGGTGTGTATCGAGCACAAGGACACCGAAGGCGTCTGGCACGAGATGACCACCGGCGAGTTCGACCGCCGCGTCAGAGCCGTCGCCAAAGGCCTGGTGGCCTCAGGGATCAACGTCGGTGACCGTGTGGCGATCCTGTGCCCCACCCGCTGGGAGTGGACGCTGCTGGACTTCGCCATCTGGGCGGCTGGTGGAGTCGGCGTGCCGGTGTACGAGACGTCGTCGGCTGAGCAGGTCCGCTGGATCTGCGCCGACGCTGGTGCGCGGCTCGTCGTCGTCGAAACACCTGCGCACGCCGCACGTGTCGACGAGGTCCGCGACGACCTGCCCGGCCTGCTCGAGGTCCTGACGATCGACGAAGGCGCGGTAGCCACCCTCGAGGCCCGTGGCGCACAGGTCGACGACGCCGAGATCGCCGGGCGTTCGGCACTGACCCAGTCCGACACCCTCGCGACCGTGATCTACACCTCGGGGACGACCGGCCGCCCCAAAGGTGTCGAGCTCACGCACGGCAACCTCGTCACCCACGCCTACAACGGCGCACGTTCGGCCATGCGCGTGCTGCTGGAGGTCGAGCCGCAGGCACGCACGATCTTGTTCTTGCCGCTGGCGCACGTGTTCGCCCGGTACATCCAGATCGTCTCTTTCGTGGGCCGCGCGGTGCTCACGCACTGCCCCGACACCCACCACCTGCTCGAAGACCTCGCCGCCGTGCGCCCGACATTCATCCTGGCTGTGCCGCGGGTGTTCGAGAAGGTCTACAACTCGGCGGACCAGAAAGCCGGGCACGGGATGTCGCGGCGGATCTTCCGGTGGTCGGCGAAAGTCGCCATCACCTACTCACGCGCCCTGGACACCAAACGCGGGCCGAACGCACGGCTGCGCGCCGCACGCCAGATCGCCGACCGGTTGGTGTACCGCAAGGTGCGGGCGGCGTTCGGCGGCCAGCTGGAGTACGCGATCTCGGGTGGGGCGCCTCTGGGCGAACGTCTCGGGCACTACTTCCGTGGGATCGGCGTGACGATCATGGAAGGGTACGGCCTGACCGAGACCATGGCCCCGACCTCGGTGAACCTGCCGGGGCTGACCAAGGTCGGGTCGGTCGGCCCGGCGTTCCCCGGGTGCTGGGTGCGTGTGGACGAGCACGGCGAGGTCTGGGCCAAAGGCCCGCATATCTTCCGCGGGTACCGCAACGAGGTCGAGGCGACGAAGAAAGTCCTCGTCGACGGCTGGTTCGCCACCGGTGACCTGGGCACCCTCGACGACGACGGCTACCTGTCGATCACCGGCCGCAAGAAAGAGATCATCGTGACCGCCGGCGGCAAGAACGTCGCCCCCGCCGTGCTCGAAGACCGTCTGCGCGGCCACCCGTTGGTCAGCCAGGTCGTCGTCGTGGGCGACAAACGTCCGTTCATCGGCGCCCTGGTCACCCTCGACGCCGAGATGCTGCCCGGTTGGTTGGCCACACACGACCTGCCGCCCATGGACATGACCGTCGCCTCACGCCACCCGAGGGTGCTCGCGGCCCTGGACGCTGCCGTGGAACGTACCAACGAGGTGGTCTCCCGGGCCGAGTCGATCCGCAAGATCAAAGTCCTCGACACCGATTTTACCGAGGCCAACGGCTACCTCACCCCGTCGACGAAGGTCAAACGCGGCCTCGTCCTGCGCGATTTCGCTGCCCAGGTCGACGAGCTCTATATCGACACCCGTCCAGAGCACGACCGCGACACCCACTGATCTCCTCTCCACCAGCTTCCGTGCCACCAACACCGGCTGCCTCGTCTACGACAGCTGCTCAGTCGGACGAACAAGTTCGTCCGCCTCTCGCCTCAACCGGGTATGGTGCTGGATCACCTCGGCGACGAGGAAAGCCAGGAACTTCTCGGCGAACTCGGGGTCGAGCCCGGCCTGGTCGGCCAGGGCGCGCAGACGGGCGACCTGCTCGGCCTCGCGCTCCGGGTCGGCCGGAGGCATACCGGTGCGGGCTTTGAGGAGCCCGACCTGCTGGGTGTGCTTGAAACGTTCGGCGAGCAGGTGGACGACCGCAGAGTCGATATTGTCGATAGAGTCGCGCAGCCGGCGCAGCTCGGCGGGGACGTTGTCCACTACGCCGACTTCTCCCGGGGAGCCCGTTTGGACGCGGGTCGCACGATCGTGCGTGGTACCAGCGTCGGGTAGACGTTCTGCAGCACCGTCTCACGGTCCACGACGACCTTGGCGACGTCGTCACGGCTGGGCACCTCGAACATCACCTGCTGGAGGACCTCTTCGAGGATGGCCCGCAGCCCCCGCGCACCAGTGCCGCGCAGCAGGGCCTGCTCGGCGACAGCCTCCACGGCCTCGTGCGTGAGCTCCAGCTCGACCCCGTCGATCTGGAACATACGCTGGTACTGCTTGACCAAGGCGTTACGCGGTTCGGTGAGGATACGCACCAGGGCTTCGCGGTCCAGCGGCGACACTGTGGTGATCACTGGCAGCCGCCCGACGAACTCGGGGATGAGGCCGAACTTCAGCAGGTCCTCAGGCATGACGTCGGACAGCAGGTCGGCGTCGTCGGCGGCGTGCAGGGGTGCGCCGAAACCGATGCCGTGGCGCCCGGAGCGGTTGGCGATGATGTCGTCCAGACCAGCGAACGCCCCTGCCACGATGAACAGCACGTTCGTCGTGTCGATCTGGATGAACTCTTGGTGCGGGTGTTTGCGTCCACCCTGCGGCGGGACCGAAGCGGTCGTGCCCTCGACGATCTTCAGCAGCGCCTGCTGCACACCTTCGCCGGACACGTCGCGTGTGATGGACGGGTTCTCGGACTTGCGGGCGATCTTGTCGACCTCGTCGATGTAGATGATGCCCGTCTCGGCCTTCTTCACGTCGTAGTCGGCGGCCTGTATGAGCTTGAGCAGGATGTTCTCCACATCCTCGCCGACGTAACCCGCCTCGGTCAGGGCAGTGGCGTCGGCCATGGCGAACGGGACGTTGAGCATCTTGGCCAGGGTCTGGGCCAGGTACGTCTTGCCGCACCCTGTTGGCCCGATGAGCAAGATGTTCGACTTGGAGATCTCGACCTTCTCTTCGCCGGAGGTCTTGTCGGCACCGATCCGCTTGTAGTGGTTGTAGACCGCCACCGCCAGCGACCGCTTGGCCGGCTCCTGGCCGATGATGTAGTCCTCGAGGAAGGCGAAGATCTGCCGGGGTTTGGGCAGCTCGGTGACCGCAGCGCCCTCAGGCGTCTCCAGCTCTTCTTCGATGATCTCGTTGCACAGGTCGATGCACTCGTCGCAGATGTAGACCCCCGGCCCTGCGATGAGCTTTTTGACCTGCTTCTGGGACTTGCCGCAGAACGAGCACTTGAGCAGGTCAGCCCCGTCACCGATCCGTGCCACGCGCTCGTGTCCCTTCTGTGGTCAAACCCTGTACCAACCATGGCACACTGCACCCGCAGATGCGTGCTGGTCAGCGGTGAGAGTTCCTGTCGTACCGATCGGCACGCCGGGTACCCACACCAGGAGTCTGCCGCAGCCGGGCCCGATCTGAGCACTGCGGCACGCGTGTCGCGGCAGTCTCACGACGGCTGCTCGGGCACGACTGTCGGCGCAGCGCCTTTGCGGCTGGTCAGGACCTGGTCGACCATCCCGTACGCCAGCGCCTGCTGAGCAGTGAGGATCTTGTCGCGCTCGATGTCCTTGCGCACCTGGTCCACCTCCTGCCCGGTGTGGTGGGCGATGGTCTCTTCCAGCCACTCGCGCATACGGATCATCTCGTTGGCGTGGATCTCGATATCCGACGCCTGGGCGTACCCGCCCTCCATGGCCGGCTGGTGGATGAGCACCCGGGCGTTGGGCAGGGCCAGGCGTTTGCCCGGCGAACCTGCGGCGAGCAGCACCGCAGCGGCCGAGGCCGCCTGGCCCAGGCACACGGTCTGGATCTGCGGCTTGATGTACAGCATCGTGTCGTAGATCGCCGTCAACGCGGTGAACGAACCACCGGGAGAGTTGATGTAGATGATGATGTCGCGGTCCGGGTCGGTGCTCTCCAGCACGAGCAGCTGGGCCATGACGTCGTCGGCCGACGCGTCGTCGACCTGGACACCGAGGAAGACGATCCGGTCTTCGAACAGCTTGGTGTACGGGTCTTGGCGTTTGAACCCGTAGGCGGTGCGCTCTTCGAACTGGGGCAGGACGTAGCGTCCGGCCGGGGACGCCGGGGCGAGGCCCCCTGCGAGGCGGGCTGCGGTGCGCGCGTACTGGGCGCTGGTGCTCATCGGTGTCTCCTCAGCCCTTGGCCGGTCCGTTGCCCTTGGTCGACCCGCTGGTGCCCCCACCACCGGCGACCGACGTGGCCTGGGTGACCACATGGTCGATGAACCCGTACTCCATCGCCTCGTTGGCGGTGAACCACCGGTCACGGTCGGCGTCGGACAAGACCTTGTCCAACGGCTGGCCGGTCTGCTCAGCGGTGAGCTCGGCCAAGGTGCGTTTCATGTGCATGATCAGCTGGGCGTTGATCCGCACGTCCGTGGCCGTCCCGGAGATCCCCCCGGACGGCTGGTGCATCATCACCCGCGCGTGGGGTGTGGCGTACCGCTTGCCCTTGGCGCCCGACGACAGCAGGAACTGGCCCATCGACGCGGCCATCCCCATGGCGATCGTCGCCACGTCCGGCTCGATGTACTGCATGGCGTCGTAGATCACCATCCCCGCGGTGATCGAACCGCCCGGGGAGTTGATGTACAGCCAGATGTCCTTGTCAGGGTCTTCGGCAGCCAGCAGCATCATCTGCGAGGCGATGGCGCTGGCGTTCTCGTCACGGACCTCCGCACCCAGCCAGATGATCCGTTCGCGCAGCAACCGGGTGTAGATGTGGTCGTTGAGCCCGAACCCTGGACCCTCGGTCCGGGTGTTGGCATGCTGCGTGTTCAAGGCGCCTCCCAGCGTGCGACAGTGATGCCTTAAGCACCCTAACCCGCAGGTCCGGGCCTCGCCGTCCCACCACACCCCGTTTCGCTATGGGCGCACCAACCGGGCCCCTCACGCCGGCACCTGGCACGCAGGGCGAAGCGGCACGCTTGGTGCACGTGGCGGGCCGGTGAGCCGCGGAGAACTGTCAGGCCGGCCTCAGGAGAGCTGTCGGGCCCGTCGTCAGAAGATCGACGAGATATCCGAGGCCGAGTTGCCCGAGGGGGCCAGCGGCGGGGCCCCAGCACCTTCGTCGGAGTCGGAGTCGGGTTCGACGTCGATCGGCGCGACGGTGGCGGCCTTCTCCTCAGGCGCGTCGTCAGCGTCAGTCCCGACGTACTTGGTCAGGTCGACGACCTGCCCGTCCGGCCCGACGACCTTGACCTGGCGCAGGGCCACTGCCACGGACTTGCCCCGGGCGACCTCGGCCGCGACGACCGGCAGCTGCCCACGCTCAGACATGGTGGAGATGAAGGTGGTCGGGTCCATGCCGTACCCCTGGGACATGGTGAGCATGTACTCCAGCATGTCGTCCTGGGAGACCTTGACCTTCAACGACTCTGCCAGGGTGTCGAGCAGGATCTGGCGGCGCAGGGCTGCGGTCGACTCGGCGACGACCTCCGCGCGGTGCTCGTCGTCGTCGTCGCGGTCTTCGCCGGACAGGTGCTCGGCAACCTCGGCTTCGACGAGGTCTGCCGGCACAGGGACGTCCACCTCGGCCAGCAGCCGGTCCAGCAGCCGGTCACGGGCCTGGGCCGCCTGCTCGCCGCCTTTGCCCGCCGCGGCTTGTTCGCGCAGGTGGGCACGCAGCTCGTCCATCGTGTCGAACTCGGAAGCCTCTTCGGCGAAGTCGTCGTCGGCCTCAGGCAGCTGGCGTTCTTTGACGGCAGTGGCGGTCAGGGTCACCTGCGCCTTCTCCCCCGCCCGCTCCCCACCGGCGAGAGTGGTCTCGAACGTCGTGGCCTCCCCCGCGGACAGGTCGGCCAACGCCTCGTCCATCCCCTCGAGCATGGTGCCCGACCCGATCTGGTAGGAGACCCCTGAGACCTGGTCGACCTGCTCGTCGTCGATCTTCGCGACGAGGTCCAGCGTGACGAAGTCACCAGTGGCGGCGGGCCGGTCCACGGCGGCCAGGGTGCCGAACCGTTCGCGCAGCGCGTCGAGCCGGGTGTTGACGTCGCCGTCGGTGACCTCGGTCCCGTCCACGTCGATGGTCCACGTGCTCAGGTCCGGCAGCTCGATGGCAGGACGGACCATGATCTCGGCGGAGAACCGCAGCTCGTCGGCGACGGTCTCGTCGTCGCCGGGCAGACCAGGCACCGCGGTGACATCCACCTCCGGCGGAGCCAGCGGGTGCAGCCCGTTCTCACGCACCGCATCGGCGTAGAGCCCCGGCAGAGCCTCGTTCACCGCGTGCTCCAGCACCGCAGCGCGGCCCACGCGCTGGTCGATGATCCGCGGCGGCACCTTCCCCTTGCGGAACCCAGGCACCTGGATCTGCCCGGCGATGTGCTTGTAAGCATGGTCGATGCTCGGTTTGAGCTCGTCGAGGGTCACCTCGACGGTCAACCGCACCTTGGTCGGCTCGAGAGTCTCGATGGCGCTCTTCACTTCACGTTCTCCTGCAAGGTCGGGGACGGTCGCGGGCCGGGTGGGACATCAGTTCGTGCCTGCGCACACTGGCGACGCTCGATCCTACGTCAGATCCGCTCCCACCACGGACCTCGGCCCGCCCAGCGATCCTGCGACGACCCCAACCTGGGCACCTCCCGGCTTCTCGAACACCCCATCGGCGGGGACACCCGGTGCCTCGTCCACACACACGGGCATCCAACGTCGCGTGCGAAGAACGCGTCGTACGAACGTGGAGGTCCGCACGGGACCACAGCCAAGGCCGGTCAGGACGCGGCGATGCTCAGGACCGCAGTGACAACCAGGACGACGACGCTCACGCCGATCTGCACGTACCCGAGGATGATCCCTGCCAGCGCCATCGCGGAACCTTCTCCACCGTGGCGACGGATCTGCGACCGGGCGATATGCCCGAGCACCACCGCAACAAGACCCATGGCCACAAGCCCGCACACCAGCGACACAACCGCCAGGACGTTGGTGTGGTGGCCACCTGGCTGGGCGTCTGTGACGTCCCCGGCGGCCAGCGGCTCAGCAGAAACGGTGCTGGACCCACGTCGGCCCGATCGCACAAGGACAACCACCACAACAGCGACCGCAACAACAACGACCAGCAGCAGAAGCACAATGGGGCTCGTCAGGACCCTACCCATGTCGGACCTCCCCTTTCATCGGCGACCGCCCGGCAACCTCGCCGCCCAGGTATCATCCCATGACTCTTAGCCTCGACCCGCGTCGCCTGGTCGGCAACCGGCATTGATCCCACCCACCAACACCAACCGTCGTCCGTTGCAGCAGATCCCCTTTCTCACCTGCGCTAACACCCACGCAACCTGCGCTCTACGCTGAGGTCATGAGCCTTGTGCCCATTTCCCACCAGCCCCCGTCTGCGGTACCCGCATACGGCACTCCTCCCGGCGTCCGTCGGCCCCCTCCTCCAGCGCGTCATCGCCGCCGTCAACACCTTGACCCCCCACACCCCGTAGCAGCGCCGTCAGAGCCTCACCAACCCAACCCCCTTTTACGCCGTGCGAACAAGAACGCCATCACGAAAGGGTGAGTGGGAGGATGCCACCGGGTCGCAACACGGCCTAGTGTCCTGCGCCGGAAATTCGGTGGATAAGAAGGCGGCGTCAGACGTGGTGCATCGCAAGGCGGAGGAAGGCGCGATAGCAGCGCTATCGCAACTGACGACAACGCCGCGAGGTGCCGCGGCTGGCGTCGACTTCTCCACCGAATTTCCGGCGCAGGACACTAGGTAGCCCGGTTTTGCCGGGCATCCCAACGCAGGGCCGCAGCGGCGACCCGGGAGAAGAACGGACCCACGGTGACCCACTCCTCGGCGTTGAAAGACAGGAGGTTACCAGTCGCCGGAGCTTTCCGCTCGTTCGTCGCACGGCGTGAGCTATATCGAGCATTTGAGATACCCAGCTCGACCCGATAGCGGCCTGTCTTCTCGTCCTCCAGCACCGTCAGCGCGAGGACCCCCACGTGGAAGCGCATCGACTCAATATCGCTGAATTTGCCCTCGGTGGCACAGGACAATTCTCCGAATATCTCCAAGACCCGGCCGTCGAAAGCGAGAAGCAAGTTACGGCTGCGCACTTCGTCCCAGCCAGGAGAGCTGCGTATCGGCCGAAGAGGTTCGGTGGGAACTCCCAGGGTGTCCTCGGGGGTACCCCACGCCGGCACCTCGGGAACGTCCTGGGTACCACCGGCAGCGTGCGGCAGCACCTCGGCCGGGGGCTGTCCGTAGGGCGGCCCCTCGGGTGCGGCGCTCATGGGCAGCATCCTAAACCCCCCACGGCCAGCCCCCCAAGGTGCCCCCGTGCGGCACCCAGGATTCTTCCCCCGGACCCGGCGCTCCCGGTTGGGACGAAGCACACACTCACCAACCCCTTTTTTGCGCCGTGCGAACAAGATTGCGTCGTGCGAACGTGTTGGTTCGCACGACGCGTTCTTGTTCGCACCTCGGTGAGAGTGCCATCACGAAAGGGTGAAGGTGAGGATAGGTCACGGGTCGGGAGGGTCCCAGGTGAGGATGTCGCCGGGTTGGCAGTCGAGGATGTGGCAGATGGCGGTCAGGGTGGAGAAGCGGACAGCCCGGGCGTGGCCGTTCTTGAGGACGGACATGTTGGCCAGGGTGATGTCGACGCGTTCGGCGAGCTCGGTCATGGTCATCGACCGGTCTTCGAGCAGCTGGTCCAGGCGGACCCGGATCCGGCCGTGAGGGAATTCCTCGACGGGATCGGCCTGGTCTCCGCGCGGCGTCATACCAGACCCTCCGTGTCACGGCTGAGCTTGAGACCCTGGCGGAAGACCTCGGCGACCACGATCACCACGAGCCCGAGGATCAACGGGGTCAGCGGGATCTCGACAGCCCAGAACACGTGGTCTGACAGGCGATCGAGGGAGAAGAAGGTGAAGAACGCGCTCACCCAGACGAACGCGCCGGCGCCGAGGAAGCAGATACCGGCGCTGTAGAGCCACTTGACGTTGGCGGGGTCGAAGGGAGTGCCCCGGCGGACAGTGCGGAGCACACGCAGCAGGAAGACGACACCCGCGACGACGATCAGCCCGCCGATGATGGTCGACCCCGTCGTCGCCATGAAGTCGACGGGGCTGGGGTGCTGGAGCTTCACCAGTGCAGCGGTCTGCGGCTCGGTGAGGTAGGCGCCGTGCACGTCGGCCCAGCCGTTGACCTCGGCCTGCTGCGTCACACCCTTGCCGTAGACCGCATCCACCCCGGCCTCGTTCAACGTGACCGGGAGGTCGTCGACCTGCCAGGTGAGCTTTTCTTCGGCCCTCGACTCGTTGTAGGTGCGGTTGACCAGCCGGAGCAGCGGCGACACCACTTGCGCCACGACCAGGACCACGATGAACAACCAGGCCACGGCTTCAAGGACGATCCCGACCGCCTTGCTCCCAGCAGACCTGTACCGCCACGCGACGCCGATGACGCCGCCAAAGATGAGTAACGCAACGATGATCAACACTAACGGCACGACGACCTCCAGGTTCTCGTTCTACGGTAACATCGTTCTTCGATAATATCGATAAACGGCAACCTGGTCAACCCCGTCTTGACCTGCGGAAACGCCTGGCGTTGGGTATGTGGAGCACAACAGCGGGGATGGATCGGCAGCGTCGCGAGAGGTCAGGCGCGGTCGAGGAACTCGTCGTCGGCTTGGGCCAGGCGGTCGGCGATGGCTTTGGCCAGGGCGGGGTGGGCGCACAGGGCGGGGTCGGCGGCGAGGATGCGCTGGGCTTGGGTGCGGGCGGCGATGATGACGGCTTCGTCGCGGGTGACACGCAGCAGGCGCAACGAGTTGGCGGTGCCGGACTGGGCGGCACCCAGGACGTCGCCCTCACGGCGTTGTTCCAGGTCCAGGCGGGCGAGCTCGAAACCGTCGGTGGTGCGTTCCAGGGCCCGCAGGCGCGCGACCGCAGGGATGGGAGAGACGGTGCGTTCGGGGTCGGTGGTGTCGAGGTTGGCGTCCACCACGACGGGGGTGTCGTCGAGGACCGGGGAGACCAGGAGGCACAGACCCGGTGTCGTGCCTCGGCCGACCCGGCCACGCAGCTGGTGCAGCTGGGAGATTCCGAAACGGTCGGCGTCCAGCACGACCATGACCGTGGCCTCCGGGACGTCCACGCCGACCTCCACGACAGTGGTCGCGACGAGCACAGGGACACGGCCTGAGGCGAAGTCGGCGAAAGCGCGTTCCTTGGCCTCGCCGGTTATACGGCCGTGCAGGACACCGATACCCACCCCGTCCAGGGCGGGTTCGTCGGCGAGCTGGGCCGCCACGTCCAAGACGCTGCACAGCGGGGGGCGCGTCTCAGCGGTCTCCTCGTCGATGGCCACCAGGTCCTCAGGTTCGTCGGTCGCGTCGATCCGGGGGGCGACGACGTACGCCCGGCCCCCTGTACGTGCCGCCTCGGCCACGCGTTGCCAGGTGCGGGCCATCCATGCGGGGCGCTCGGCGTGCACCGCATGCGTGACGACTGCTGACCGGCCTGCGGGGACCTCGCGCAACGTCGAGGTCTCCAGGTCTCCGAAGACGGTCATGGCCACAGTCCGCGGGATGGGGGTGGCGGTCATGACCAAGGTGTGCGGGACGGTTGCGGCTTTGGTGCGCAACGCGTCACGTTGTTCGACACCGAACCGGTGCTGCTCGTCGACGACGACCAGGCCCAGGTCGGCGAACTGCACCTGGTCACCGAGCAGGGCGTGGGTGCCCACGACGATCCCCGCGGCACCGCCAGCAGCGTCGGCGAGCACCTGCCTGCGTGCGGCTGCCGACAAAGAGCCAGTGAGCAAGGTCACAGAAGTGGCGTGCTCCGCGGCGCCCAGCTCACCGGCCTGGGCCAGGTCGCCGAGCATGGTGCGCAGCGTGGCCAGGTGCTGGGCTGCGAGCACCTCCGTGGGTGCCAGCAAGGCAGCCTGGCCACCGGCGTCGACGACCTGGAGCATGGCGCGCAGGGCCACGACGGTCTTGCCCGAGCCGACCTCGCCTTGCAGCAGCCGTTGCATGGGGGTGGCCAGGCCCAGCTCGTGGGCCAGCTCGGCACCGACCTGGCGCTGCCCGTCGGTGAGCGTGAAGGGCAGCCGGGCGTCGAACGCGTCGAGCAGACCACCAGCACGTGCTGGGCGGGCGGTCGCGACATGGTCGGCGGCTTGCGCACGACGCCGGACCAGCTCGGCCTGCAAGACGAACGCCTCTTCGAAGCGCAGACGTGCGCGGGCGGTACGCCAGTCAGCCTCACAGTGCGGTTCGTGCACCTGGCGCAGGGCCTGGACCAGGGGTATCAGACCGCGAGCGGTGCGCACGTCATCGGGCAGCGGGTCGTCGACCTCCCCGGGGTGCAACGGCCCGAGCACGGTGGCCACAGCCTTGCCGACCGCGCCTGAGTCGATGGCCGCGCTGGCCGGGTACACCGGTTTGGGCCAGGTGTCACGCGGGTCCAGGTCGCGGTCACCCATCTCCTCGAACTTGGGGTGGCGTAGCTCCATGGCACCCCTGCGGGCGTGGACGACGCCGGAGAACCACGCCCGGCACCCGCGCTGGAGCACCTTGTGGTGGTAGCCCAGCGCCCGGGAGCTGTTGGCGAAGAACACCATCCGCATCTCGTCGTGCGCGTCGGCGATCACCACTTCGAACAACGTCTTGCCCTGGGCGGCGGTACGGCGCATCGAGGCCCGTTTCACCTCCCCCACGACCATGACCCGGTCGCCTTCTTTGAGGTCGGCCAGCGGGGTCACGACGCCTGGGTCGACGTACCGGCGTGGGTAGAAGCGCAACAGGTCACCGACAGTGACGGGACCCAGGGCCGCCAACGCCCTGGCCGTGCCAGGAGCGAGGTGTTTGGTCAGCGGCTCGTCCAGCAGGTCGGCCGTCCCCACACCGTCGGACGCGCGGACCATCAATCGACCCCTAGGCGCCACAACGCGCCGGTGGTCGCAGGGCCGACGAGCACCAGCTCCATCGCATAGCCGTCAGCCAGGTCACGGACCAGGTCCAGCTCGGCCCCGTCACGCGGGACGACGGTGAGCACCTCAGCGTCAGGGGTCGCGCCGCACAGGGCCGCCAGCGCGGCGGTCGGGTCGGGGTCGTCGGTCATGGTGGTGCGCACCCGGTCCAGCACGGCGGCGACGTCCTCGGCGGTGTCGGCGGCAAGACACGCGACAGCGGCACGTACCGGGTCGGCAGTGCGGGCGCCGACCGCTTCGGCGAGCCCCGGGTCGGTGGCCAGGACGTGGCGTCCGGCGGCACGTAGCAAGGTACGTAGCTGGCCAGGGACGGCTGCCCCACCGGGGACGACGACGACCGCCCCAGCGTCGGCGTACCAACCCGCCAGGCCAGCATCAGACGTCACGACGACGAGCCCGGTGCCGTCGGTGGTCATCGCCCTGACCACACCAAGACGCAGCTCGTCGGGAGCGACGAGCCCCAGCGCCGTGGCCGGGTCGTCGGTGTGGACGTGGGTGCGCCACTCGTCACCCATCCCCGTCACGGCCGCGGCCGACCCCGTGGTGGCAAGCTCGGTGCAGTCCACCTCCACCGTGACGTGCAGCATGACTTCGAAGGCCGCGCTGGACTCGTCGTGGTGGTCGGTGCGCACCGCTGCTGGCGGCGGCAACCACTGCCCTGCCTGGTCGCACGGTTCGCCGGCGAGCAGGGCGGCGAGCACCTCCAGCACGACGAGCAGTGCGCACGCACCGGCGTCGACGACCCCGGCCGATGCCAGCACCGGGTGGTGCGCAGATGTGGCGGGCAAGGCTGTGCGGACCTCGTCCAGGGGGCCGGGCAACAGGTCTGCGAGCACCACCTGCGGGTCCTGGGCGCGCTGGGCGACCGCTGCGGCGACCTGTTCGGCGACCTCCAGGATGGTGCCCTCCCAGGGGTCGGCCACAGCCCTGCGCGCGCCGACGGCTGCTGACCCCAGCGCGGCGCCCAGGCGGGCGACGTCACTGGGGGCGGTCTGTGCCAGTCCGGCGGCGAGCCCGGCCAACCAGCCCGACATGATGACCCCCGAGCTCCCCCGCGCCTGGCGCAGGGCACCGGAGGCCAGCACACGCGCCGCAGTAGCTAAGTCACCTGGCGACGCGGCGACAGCAGCCAGGCCCCCGGCGAAGGTGCAGGTGACGTTCTGCCCGGTGTCGGCGTCGGCGACGGGGAAGACGTTGAGCGCGTCGATCCGCGGCGCGACCTCGCGCAGCCGGTGCACGCACGCGTCGGCCCAGGCGTGCACCAGGGCACCGTCGAGCCGTGTCTCGCGACCCACCCCGTCCCTCCCGGTGCTCGTTGGTTGCGCTGGCAGAGGCTACTGTGCCGCATACCACCCACATTTGAGCGTACCCGCGCCGGTGGGCTAGACTCGCCCAGTTGTCCGCAGCCCCGTAGCATCGTCGTGGCAGCATCCGAATCGTCAGCGCGAGCCGTCGTGCGCCGCGCCGCCGCGTGCACACGTGGCGCGCACAGACTGGAGAGTAATCATGGCCGCCGTCTGCGACGTCTGCGCCAAGCGCCCGTCCTTCGGGAACAACGTCTCGCACTCGCACGTCAAGACCAAGCGCCGTTGGAACCCCAACATCCAGCGCGTCCGTGTCATCGTCGGCGGCACCCGCAAGCGTATGAACGTGTGCACCTCGTGCCTCAAGGCCGGGAAGGTCCAGCGGGCAGGCTGAGCCGACGCCTGTCCACCTGGCCCCTGGCCCCTGGCCGACACGAGCGGTCTTCTACGACGTTTTCACCTGCTGTCCGAGAGCGATACCGGGTTTGTGGTCCGACGGTCACCGCCCGCACCCACCACAGCGGGTGACGTTCAGCGCGAGAAGTGGTCCCAGCCAGCAGTTGACGGTGGTGGCGGCGCGCCTGCGACCGTGACACCTGAGCCGGTGACGACGCGCCCGACCTTCCGGAAACCGTCAGGGAGCGGACCGGGAGGGAAAGTGGCCAGGAGGCCGTGGTCTTCTCCGCCTCCGAGGACCCAGGTCGTGGCGGTGGTACTCAACCTGGTCGCGGCTGGGGCAAGGCGGGCCAGGTCGTCGGCGAAGACATCTGCGGGGTCGTCGAGCTCGAGGCAGACTCCCGACGCGGTGGCGATCCGGCGTGCGTCACGGACCAGGCCGTCGGACACGTCAAGCATGGAGGTGGCACTGCCCCTGGCTGCTGCGGGGCCGGCTGCCAGAGGCGACGACGGGCGCAGGTAGGCCGCCACCAGCTCACGGTCGTGTCCGGCGAGGTCAGCGGTGAGCAGAGCCAGGCCAGCGGCCGACCACCCTGCGACACCTGCGTGGGCGACGGCGTCGCCGGCGCGGGCGCCGCTGCGCAGGACAGGTCCGCGTCCTTCGAGGTCACCGTGGGCGGTCACGGCCACGGTGACCACCGGGCCGGCTGACAGGTCCCCGCCGACGACACCAACCCCCAGCGGCCTGCACACCTGAGCCAGACCGTCGGCCAGACCTGTGACGAACTCCAGCGGCAGGTCGCCCGGCAACGTCACAGCGACGACGAGGGCCGTCGGACGGGCGCCCATCGCCGCGACGTCGGCCAGGTTCTGCACACCGGCGCGCACCCCCACGTCGGCGCCTGAAGACCACTGGCGGCGAAAGTGCTGGCCCTCGACCAAGACGTCGGTGGTCACCACAAACCGCCCGTCGCTGGTGGCGACGACCGCCGCGTCGTCGCCTGGCCCGACCAGAGTGCTGTCACCTGGTGGCAGGTGCGCGGTGAGCAAGGCCACCAGCGTGTCTTCGTCGGTGTCGCCAACCTTGAGCTGAGTGTCCACGTGGTCACGCTAGTGGAGAGCTCCTGCTCCCGAAGCTCTGCGCAGGCCTGCGGCATCACACGAAAGGGTAACTGGGGAAAACAGGACCTTCGAACTCGTTTCAACGACCTGATACACGAGGTAGGCTCAGTTTCGAAGACTGGCCACCACCGAAGGACAGACGTGAAGAAGTCTCCTGGTCCAGTCGTGGACGCAGGTGCACGACCGGGACCGTACGACGGCTTGGCTGCGGAGCTCGACGAGTCCGCGGACTGGGTCCTCGCGGTCGACCTCGGGACGGCCACCACCGCGGCAGCGATCCGGTGGCCCTCAGGGGACGTGGACAAGGTCAAGCTCGACGTAGAGTCGCAGACGATGCCGTCAGCGGTGCTCCTGGCCGAAGGGCAGTGGGAAGCCGGGCAGGTGTCTCTGGACGCCCATGCGCTCCACCCGAACACCTTCGTCGGTTCGCCCAAAGCCCGGCTGGGCCAAGAACCGCTGGTGCTCGGTGAACACCTGGTCACCCCCGAGCAGATCGCCGCGCAGGTGCTCGACGTCGTGTGCGTACGGTCGATGCGCGCCGCGGGGGGCACCAACCCCAAGTGTGTCGTGCTCACCCACCCGCAGGGGTGGAACAGGGCGCAGGTGTGGGGGCTGACGCACGCCGCACGCCTGGCAGGGCTCGCCCCTGAGCAGGTCTTCGTGCTCTCCGAGCCGGTGGCGGTCCTGCATGCGCAGGGTGTTGCGCCGCTGACGCCTGGCGCACCTGTGGTGGTTGTGGACGTCGGTGCTGGCAGCGCTGACGTGGCAGTGGTGGACACCGTCGCCGACGAACCGGTCGTCATCGCCCACGGGTCTGACGACGGGGTCGGCGGTGACCGCCTCGACGACCTGCTGTACTCGTGGACCACCGACCGGCTGGTCACCTCAGGCCACACCGACCTGGTCCGCCAGCTGCGCCAGCCGCAGAACCTGGGCACGGCCATCACCGTACGCGCCGCGGTACGCGCTGCCCGCCACGCCCTGTCGACCGAGCCCAGCGCCCAGATCGGTGTCGCCCCTGCTGGCGGGGACGAGATCACCATCACCATCACCGTCGAGGAGTTCGAGACCCTCGTCGCTGGTCTTGCGCGCCGTATCGCCGCCCTGGTCACCAACACCATGGTTGCCGCAGGGACCGACGAGCCGGCCGCTGTGTACCTCACCGGCGGCGCAACAGCCACCCCCGCGGTCGTCGCCGCTGTGCGCGACGCTGCTGGGACTGACGTGACCTGCCTGCGCGACCCCCAGTTCGTCGTGGCCACCGGCGCCCTGCGCACCCCCGACACGATGCTGTTGGCCGACCCTGAGGCCGGTGACCCCACCCTGCGGATCGTGCGGGCGCAGCCTCGCCCCGTGCGGCGCGCGTCCCTGTTCGACCACATGGGCGTGCCTGTGGCTGCTGCGGCGGCGCTCGTGGTCATGGGTGTTGTCGGTACGAGCTGGTACTACGACGCCAACCCTCGCGGTGGCACGCAGATCGCCACCGCCCCGGCGATGGTCGACCCCTCGGACGGGCCGATGCACGACGTCAGCTATCCCAAGCTCACAGGCCTCGACGGAGTGATGAGGGCCTTCCCCCCTGTGCCTGGCGCTGCCAAGCCGACCTGCACCGAGACGGCTGCTGGTTCCAAGGGCGATATCGAGCGGTTTGCCTGCACCGCCGACGACGACGGCAGCGTCATCCTGCGCTTCCCCAGCGCTGAGGCCGCCGCCGAGAGCCTGGGCCCAGAGTCCGAGACCACTACCTGGACGGTCGACGGTGTCGAGCGGGGCACGGTCTACACCGAAGACGGCAAGACCACCTACTGCTACAAAGACGTCCCGTACTGCATCGTCACCACCCCCGAGACCCGCGACAAGTACGGTGTCATCGAAGAGTCCGACGCCGCCAAGCTGGCCGAAGAGTCGTCGTCATCCCCGTCGCCGACACCGACACCGACCCCCATGTCGACCCGCACCCACCGTCCGACCAGCTCGCCCTGACGACCGGCTCACAGGTCGAAGATCTCAGCAGTCCGGGCCCGCGCCCAAGCGTCGGCGCCGAGCACGTCGTCGAGGGTGACCCAGCGCGCTGAGGTGCCGTTGTGCTCAGCCAGGACCCGTTCGACCGTCGCGACGATGTCCAAGAAAGCGATCTTCCCTGCGAGGAACGCGTCCACGCAGACCTCGTTCGACGCGTTGAGCACAGCAGGGTGGGTGGCCGAAGCAGCGGCGGCGGCACGGCCCAGGCGCACGGCGCTGAAGACCTCCTCGTCGAGGGGTTCGAAAGTCCACGAGGTCGGTTCAGACCACACACACGGCGGCACAGAGTCGTCGACGCGGTCTGGCCAGCCCAGCGCCAGGGCGATCGGCAGGTGCATGTCCGGCGGGGACGCCTGCGCGATCGTCGCCCCGTCGACGAACTCGACCATCGAGTGCACGATGGACTGGGGGTGCACGACGACCACGATGTTCTCGATCGGCACGTCGAACAGCAGGTGGGCCTCGATGAGCTCGAGCGCTTTGTTCACCATGGTCGCAGCGTTGACCGACACAACCGGACCCATGGACCACGTGGGGTGGTCCAACGCTTGGGCGGGGGTGACGGCGGCCAGCTGACGGGTCGACCACCCGCGGAACGGGCCGCCGGAGGCTGTCAGGACCAGCCGGCGCACCTCCGAGTGGGTGCCTGCGCGCATGCACTGGGCGATAGCCGAGTGCTCGGAGTCCACCGGGACGATCTGCCCGGGCCGGGCCCTGGCCCTCTGGACCAGTGGACCACCGACGACCAACGACTCCTTGTTCGCCAGCGCCAGGACCGTACCAGCGGCCAGCGCCGCCAGCGTCGGGGCCAGGCCGCGGGCACCAGTGACGGCGTTGAGCACCACATCGGCAGGACGACCAGCAAGCTCGGAAGCGGCGTCAGCACCGGCGAGAACCTCCACGGACTTGGCTGACCAGCCGTGGTGGCGCGAGCTGACCAGCTCGAGGGCGTCACGGACCGCGTCCACAGCTGTCGGGTCGGCCACGGCCAGGGAGCCCACGCCCAGCGCGGCGGCCTGCATGGCCAGGCGCAGGGGGTCGCTTCCACCTGCCGCAAGACCAGTGACGACAAAACGTCCAGGGTTGGCCAGCACCACCTCGACGGCCTGGGTCCCCACGGACCCGGTCGAACCAAGGAGGACGACGCTGCGGCGGCTCACCTAGCCATCATTCCACGCCGAGGAGCACGTCGACTGCCCTCGCCAAGAATGCGTCCACCGAGTCTTCGTCGTAGGCGTTCTGGCCGCGCCGCGCACGGAACGTCGCCGACCGCACCTCCCCCGCGCTGAGCTTGGCGCCGTTGTCGAAGTAGGCGATGAGACGGTGGCACAAAGCGTCCACGTCGGCTGGCTCGTAACCTTGGCCACGGTAGCGGGGCGGTGAGAAGCGGTCACCGTCGGGCCGGCGCAACCGCCCGTACAACGTGCCAGCCTGTTCGCCGAGCTGGTCCATCCATGCCTTCTGGCCGTACCGGTTGACGAACTCGGCGCGGGTGCGGGCCAAGAACGCCTGCTCCAGACGGTCGAGGGCAGCGTCGACCGCACCGGTGACGTACCCGCCGCGGACCAGGTCGAACCCCACACGCCGCACGTCGGTGCTGTTCAGCGCGTCAGCCGGGGCGTGCTCGTACTGCTGGCGAGCGTGGGCGAAGTACTCGTCGACCTCGTCACGGTCGTACCCGCGCTTGAACCCGCGTACGGTCGCGAACATCGTGCCGCTCACTCGTCCTCCGATCCGGCCAGCTGGCCGCACGCACCGTCGATGTCGCTGCCACGGGTGTCGCGCACCGTCGCGGGCACACCACGTGAACGTAAGCGTGCCACGAACTGTGCCTGTGCGCTGGCGTCGGGGGCGGTCCACGCTGATCCGCGCACAGGGTTGACGGGGATGAGGTTGACGTGCGCCCAGCCACGCCCGCGCCGCGTCAGCTGTGTGCCGAGCAGGTCCGCACGGGCTGGCTGGTCGTTGACGCCGCCGATGAGCGCGTACTCCACCGACACCCGTCGGCCGGTCGCCTCGAAGTACCGCAGACCAGCGTCGAGCACCTGCCCCACGTCCCAGCGGGTGTTGACCGGCACCAGCTCGGTTCGCAGCTCGTCGTCGGGGGCGTGCAGCGACAAGGCGAGGGTCACCGGTACGCCCTCGTCGGCGAGCCGGTCGATCTGGGGCACCAGGCCGACAGTCGACACTGTGACCTGCCGTGCGGCCATGTCGAACCCGTCGGGCGAGACGATGGCGCGCACCGCCGCGAGCGTCCGGGCGTAGTTCGCCAGCGGTTCACCCATCCCCATGAACACCACGTGCGACAGCCGCCCTGGACCACCGGCCAGCGCCCCGGCGTCCAACGCGTGGGCTGCCGCACGCACCTGCTCGACGATCTCGGCGGTCGACAGGTTGCGTGTCAGCCCCAGAGCGCCCGTGGCACACAACGTGCAGCCCAGACCACAGCCGACCTGGGTGGACACGCACACGGTGGCACGGCGCGGCCAGCGCATGACCACCGACTCGATCCGGGCGCCGTCAGCCAGGCTCCACAACGTCTTGAGCGTGCGGCCGCGGTCGGTGGTGCTCTGGCGCACCTCGGTCAGCAGCGTGGGCGCCAGCTCGTCGGCGAGCACCTGGCGCACCGGCAGCGGGATATCGGTCATGTCCGTCGGCTGGCAGGTCAGGTGGACGTAGTAGTGCCGGGCCAGCTGGCGGGCGCGGAACGCTGGCTGGCCGAGCCCGGCGACAACCTCGACCAGGCCCTGCGGTGTCAGGTCTGCCAAGTGCAACGGCACACCTGGTAGCAGGCCCTCGCGAACTCCAGGTCCGCTCATAGCACGGGCGGAACAAGCTGGTGGAGCACCAGGTAGGCCGCCGGGGCGGCGAGCAGCAACGAGTCCAGCCGGTCCAGCAGCCCGCCGTGCCCTGGCACCAACCGGCCCATGTCTTTGAGACCCAGGTCACGTTTGAGCATGGACTCGGCCAGGTCACCGAGCGTCGCGGTGATCACCACAGCGACACCGAGGAACACCCCGACCTGCGGCTCGGTGCTCATCAGGCCAGGGATACCTGGGCTGGTGCCCACGACACCGATGACACATGCCAAGACCAACGACCCGGCCAGCCCTTCCCAGGTCTTGCCCGGGCTGACCTTCGGGGCCAGCGGGTGCGAGCCCAGCAGGCTCCCCACGGCATAGCCGCCGGTGTCGGAGGCGACGGTGACCAGGATGAACAACATGACCCGGTCCGCCCCGTCCAACGGCTGGAGCATGAGCATGGCGAACCCAGCGAGGAACGGCAGCCAGGCTGCGGCGAACACCGACGCGGTGGCGTCACGCAGGGCAGGTTCACCGCTGCCGTCGAGCACCCGCCACACCACCGCCCCGCCGACGGTGAGCAAGAACGCCACGAACAGCGCCTCAGCCCCAGCGATGTACGACGAGACGATCATGCCGACCGACCCGACGAGCAACGGCACCACCGGGATGTGGATGTCTTTGCGGCGCAGCGCCAGAGCCAGCTCCCACATCGCCGCGCACACCCCGATGATGGCGACGAGGGCGAAAACTTCCTTGACGATGTACAGCGACGCCCCGATCAGCACGAGCAGACCGACGCCGACGGTGATCGCGACCGGGAGGTCACGGCCGGTCTGGGTCGTGGTGGTCGTCGACATACCCCTAGACCTCGAGCAGCTCAGATTCCTTGCCGGACAGCAGGTGGTCGACGAGCTCGACGTGCTTCTTGGTCAGCGCGTCGAGCTCTTTCTCGGCGCGCGTGACCTCGTCCTCGCCGCACTTGCCGTCACGGACCAGCTTGTCCAGGGAATCCTTGGTGTGCCGACGCACGGCGCGCACCGCGATCCTGGCGTCCTCGGCCTTGTGCTTGGCGAGCTTGACGTACTCCTTGCGCCGCTCCTCGGTGAGCATAGGCAGCGACACACGGATCACCTCGCCGTCGGAGGTCGGGTTCACCCCCAGGTCGGAGTTGCGGATCGCCTTCTCGATCGCCGAGCCGGCGGACTTGTCGTACGGCGTGATGAGCACCGTGCGCGCCTCGACCACGTTGAACGACGCCAGCTGTTGCAGAGGGGTCGGTGCGCCGTAGTAGTCGGCTGCGATCTTGGCGAACATCGCCGCGTTCGCCCGGCCTGTGCGGATCGCGGCGAACTCCTCCTTGGCGTGCTCGACCGTCTTGTCCATCTTCTCTTCGGCTTCGAAGAGGATCTCGTCGATCACGGTTGCTCCTTCGTCACTGATGGATGTCCCAGTATTGCGGGCATACCGCTCATGATGACGTCACCAACGTCCCGATCTTCTCACCTTCGAGAGCCCTGGTGACGTTACCGGACTCTTCGAGCCCGAAAACCCGCATCGGGACGTCGTTGTCGCGGCACATCGACAGTGCCGTGGCGTCCATGACGGCCAGGCCCTCGACCAGCGCCCGCGTGTAGGTCAGGTGCTCGAGGAACTGGGCATCGGGGTCGGTGCGCGGGTCGGCGGTGTACACACCGTCCACGCCGTTCTTGCCCATGAGCACCACCTGGCAGTGCACCTCCAGGGCACGCTGCACGCTGACGGTGTCGGTGGAGAAATACGGCATCCCGGCACCTGCGCCGAAGATCACCACACGGCCTTTTTGCAGGTGCTGGATAGCGCGCAGAGGAATGTACGGCTCGGCGACCTGGCCCATGGTGATCGCGGTCTGCACCCGGGTGGTGACACCTGCCTGCTCCAGGAAGTCTTGCAGGGCCAGGCAGTTCATCACCGTCCCGAGCATGCCCATGTAGTCGGCGCGGGCACGGTCCATGCCCTCGGACGACAGCTCGGCACCGCGGAAGAAGTTCCCACCACCGACGACGATGGCCACCTGGACCCCGCTGCGCACAGCAGCGGCGACCTCGTCAGCGATACGCCGCACGACATCCACGGCAAGGCCGACACCACCACCCCCGAACGTCTCACCCGAGAGCTTGAGGAGCACACGGCGTGGTGCCGACCCGGCCGTCACGGCTCAGACCCCGACGCGGTAGGACGCCATGGCCACGACCGTGCCGCCAGATTCCGCGAGGAGCTTGGCGACCGACTTGCTCGGGTCCTTGGCGAACTCCTGGTCGACCAGCACGTTCTCCTTGTAGAACGCGTTGAGACGGCCCTCGACGATCTTCGGCAAGATCTTGTCGGGCTTGCCCTCAGCGCGGGCCTTCTCCTCAGCGACGCGCAGCTCGGTGGCCACGACGTCCTCGGGAACCTCTTCGCGGGTGACCCACAGCGGGGTCTTGGCCGCGATATGCATGGCGACGTCGTGCGCCACGGACGCACCCTTGGCGTCGGTGGCCACGATGACGCCGACCTTGGGCGGCAGCCCGGGGGCGGTCTTGTGCAGGTAGACCTCGACGTGGTCGCCAGCCACCCGGGCCACACGGCGCAGGACGAGCTTTTCGCGCAGGGTCGCCGCGGCGGTGTCGACCGCGTCGGACACTGTGCCCTCGTCGGTCTTGACTGCGGCCAGCGCTTCGGCGTCGGCGGCGCCGGAGGCTACCGCAGCGGCCAGCACCGTGTCGGCCAGGGCGATGAACGCGGCGTTCTTCGCCACGAAGTCGGTCTCGCAGTTGAGCTCGACGAGCACGCCAGCCTGGCCACCATCGGCGGGGCCGGCGTGAGCGACGACCAGACCGTCGGACGCCGAACGTCCTTCGCGGTTGGCCACACCTTCCAGGCCCTTGATCCGCAGCAGCTCGATCGCCTTGGCACGGTCGCCGTCAGCCTCTTCGAGTGCACGTTTGACGTTGACGATCCCGGCGCCGGTCTTCTCGCGCAGCACCTTGATGTCTTCCATCGAATAGTTCGCCATCAGTAGTCCTTCGTCGTTCGTCGGGGTGTGCAGGGGGTTCAGGAGGCGGCAGCCGTCTCGGCAGCGGCGTCGGCAGCGGGGGCTTCAGCAGGAACCTCGGCAGGAGCCTGCGCAGGGGCGACCGGCTCGGCCGGGGCCTCGGCGGGAGCTTCAGCGGCCGGAGTCTCAGCGGCCGGGGTTTCCGCCAGAGCTTCAGCGGCCGGGGCTTCGGCAGCGGGGGCTTCGGCGGGCGCGTCAGCCGGGGCTTCGGCTGGGGTGGCACTGACGTCACCAGCCAGGAGCTCACGTTCCCACTCGGCCAGCGGCTCGGCCTCAGCGGGGGTCTGCTCACCGTCGGGTTCGCCGGTACGCGAGGCGTGGCGGCGCAGCAGGCCGTCAGCCACGGCGTCGGCGATCACCCGGGTGAGCAGGCCGACGGCGCGGATCGCGTCGTCGTTGCCCGGGATGGGGTAATCCACCTGGTCGGGGTCGCAGTTGGTGTCGAGGATCGCGATGACCGGCAGGCCAAGCTTGCGGGCCTCGTCGACGGCCAGGTGCTCTTTGTTGGTGTCGATCACCCACACCGCCGACGGCACCTTGTTCATGTCGCGGATGCCACCGAGGGTCTTGGCCAGCTTGTCCTTCTCGCGGCGCAGGACCAACAGCTCTTTCTTCGTCAGACCAGAGCCGGCCACGTCGTCGAAGTCGATCTGCTCGAGCTCCTTGAGGCGCTGGAGCCTCTTGTGGACGGTCTGGAAGTTCGTGAGCATCCCACCCAGCCACCGCTGGTTGACGTACGGCATACCGACCCGGGTGGCCTGCTCGGCCACCGCTTCTTGGGCCTGCTTCTTCGTACCGACGAACAAGATCGTCCCGCCGTGGGCCACCGTCTGGGCCACGAAGTCGTACGCCTCGTCGATGAACGACAGCGACTTGGCAAGGTCGACGATGTAGATACCGTTGCGCTCAGTGAGGATGAAGCGCCGCATCTTGGGGTTCCAGCGCCGGGTCTGGTGTCCGAAGTGGACCCCACTGGTCAGCAGCTGGCGCATGGTCACCACGGCCATGGCTCGTCCTTCCGGTGCGCACGGCCACAGCGGTGCGCACTGCTCAGCGGGCACATCGGCCCGCATCCGGGTTGTCGGTGCCGGTCAGGTGACCGCCACCCCTGGCGTCCGACGCCACCGCGCCAGGGCAAGCCCCAGACCACAGCGACAGCGACCCGACCACCGAGGTAGTCGGCCAAGACGCGCGAAGTCGACCGGATCTCCCCAGTCGCGCCCGCGAGTCTACCCCACGAACCCCACCCCCTCTCCCCCACCACCCCAACGCCCGCCCCCTACTAAACATCCCATTACTGAGAGCTGAGCCAGGCGGTGAGAGCTGACGTCGCAAGGTCAGCTCTCACCGGAAAGGTCAGCTTTCAGTGATGGGATGTTTAGTAGGGGTGGGGTGGAGGCGAACCGTCCACAGTCCAGGGGGGTGATGGGGTTGGAGTGGTGGGATGTTTGGGGTGGGGGGTCTCGGGGCAGGGTGGGGGTGTGAGGACTCTTTCGGCTCTTGTGCCTGTTGTTCTGTCTGCTCTTGTGCCGGTGCTTGTTGTGCCTGTCGTGCTGGGGGGTGTTGGGGCGCCTGTGGATGATCCGCCTGGTCCTGGTGGGTGGGTGGCGCCGGTGGCCGAGCTCAGGCTCGTGCGGGCGTTCGACCCGCCTGCGCAGGTGTGGTTGGCGGGGCACCGGGGGGTTGACCTGGTCGGTGGGGCGGGGACGGTTGTGCTGGCGCCGTGCGCCGGGACGGTGACGTTCGTGGGGGTGGTGGTGGACCGGCCATTGCTGACTGTGGAGTGCTGGGACGGGTTGAAGTCGTCGGTGGAGCCTGTGGTCGGTTCCGTCGCTGTGGGTGACGAGGTGGTGCCCGGCGAGCCGGTGGGGGTGGTCGTGGAGTCGGCGGCGTCGCACTGCGCGCCGACCACGTGCTTGCACTGGGGTGTGCGGCGCGGTACGCAGTACATCGACCCGCTGTTGTTGCTGGGCGGACCGATCGTGCTGCTGCCTGAGCCCTGATGGGGCACGGTGTCAGGCGGCTTCGGCCTCGTACATGTAGGCGCGGAGGCGGCCTACGGCGGCGTTGTGGATCTGGGAGACCCGGGACTCGGTGACGCCGAGGACGCGGCCGATCTGGGCGAGGGTGCGGCGTTCGAAGTAGTAGAGGACCACGACGAGACGTTCGCGTTCGGTGAGCTTTTCGATGGCGCGGGCCAGCAGGTGGGAGGTCTCTTGGGACTCGACCTCGCCGAGGGGGTCGAGGGCGTCGTCGTCGGCGAGACGTTCGCTCAGCGGCTGGCCGCCCACCGAGCTGTCGGTCGTCATGACCTCGTCGAGGGCTGCCACAGAACCGGTGGCCACCTGGGCCAGAGCGCCGGAGAGCTCAGCACTGGTCAGACCCATGTGGTCGGCGACCTCGGCCTGGGTGGGGCGGCGGGACAGCTCGGCCTCCAGCTCGGAGTACGCCCTTTCGATGGCCCGGGACTTGGAACGTACCGACCGCGGTACCCAGTCCAGGGCACGCAGCTCGTCGAGGATCGCCCCGCGGATACGCGACGACGCGTACGACTCGAACCGCACCTCGCGGTCGGTCTCGTACTTCTCGATCGCGTCGATCAAACCGAACGTGCCGTAAGAGACCAGGTCAGCGCTGTCCACTGAGCTGGGCAGGCGTGAGGCGATCCGGTTGGCCACCGCGGTCACCAGCGGCAGGTAGTGCACGATCAGCTGTTCGCGGGCCCACGACGACCCCTCGAACTTGTACGCGGCCCACAGGCTCTCGACGGTGTCGATATCTGGTGCCAGGCGCTGGGTGGGGACGCGCCCCACCGTGGCCCGGCGGGCGGGGTAGCGCCGGACCAGCGTCGCCCCGATTCGTTCGACTGTCTCCATGACGTCGCTCCGTTCCATCACTGTGTGTTCGTTCGCTGCACCGCGTTCCATGACGGCGCTGCCGGCCGAGCTAGCGTGGCCTGGGTGTCCTTGCTCCTCTTTCATGCGCGCGGGTGTGCCAGGTCGAAGGCCGAGCGCAGACGTTCGGCCGAGACGTGGGTGTAGCGCTGGGTGGTGTTCAGGCTCGCGTGGCCCAACAGCTCTTGGACGCTGCGCAAGTCAGAGCCACCCTCCAGCAGGTGTGTCGCGGCCGAGTGCCGCAGGGCGTGGGGCGCGATGTCGGGCACCCCAGCGTCAGTGGCCAGCCGGTGCACGGCGGTGCGGGCCTGGCGCTGGTCGAGACGTCCGCCGCGGGCGCCGAGGAACAGCTCGTCGCCGGTGCGCGACGAGGCCAGGCGGGGGCGGCCCTTCTCGATCCACGCGGTCAGCGCGTCAGCGGCGGGACGGCCGATCGGCACGACGCGAGACTTTTCACCCTTGCCCTGGACCCGCAGCGTCAGCTCGGACAGGTCCACGTCGGCCACGTCTGCGGCGCACAGCTCGCCCACGCGCACACCGGTGGCGTACAGGGTCTCGGCGACGGCCCAGTCACGCAGCCGCATCGGTTCTTCGTCCTCGGCGTTGACCCTGGCGGTGTCCAGCAGCCTCTTGGCCGCGTCCTGGGGCAGCACGGTGGGCAGCGGCCGGGTCACGCGCGGGCTTGCCAGGCGGATCGTCGGGTCGGAGTCCACACGGTGGGTGTGCACGGCCCATGCGAAGAAGGTGCGGGCCGCAGCGGTGCGGCGGGCGAGGGTCGCACGGGACCGGTTCTCCTTGGCCATCGCACCCAGCCACGAGCGCAGGACCGCCACGTCGACCTGGTCGAGGCGGGTCAGCCCGATACCCACGGCGTGGTCGAGCATATGGTCAAGGTCGCCCAGGTACGCACGCACCGTATGCGGTGAAAGCCCACGTTCCACCCCGAGATGGGTCGCGTAGTCACTCCTCAGGACCTCTCGGTCCCGGTCTTTGCTCACCTGGATCATCGCCACGCATCAACCATGAACGTTCCGGCGCCCCGGAGCAAGGGCCTGACAAATGACATCCATGTAGCTCACGCTTGTTTTGCCGACCTTGTCCGAAAATACTAGCGGCACGAATCCGTTCCGTCCGCTTTTTTCACCCCCTGATAGATTCAATGCTGGGCTGCTCCCGCCGAGTGCCTCTGAGCCCCTGGGGCGGCGCCGATAGCGACGGCTCTCCAGCCTTCGCCGTCGCGCACCACCAGACCGGCGAGGTCCAGCCGTCCCAGGCTCGCACGGACGGCGCTGAGACTGCCCCCGGTGCGCTCGACCAGCTCAGCGGGGGTCCGGGTGGTACGGGCCGACAGGGCCTGGTGGACGGCCCGGGCCACGGTGTCCAGGCCGTCGGCAGGTGTGGTCGCCACTGCCCTCTGGTCGCCAACGCGAACGTCGGCCAGCCCGATCAGCTCGACGACCTCGTCGGCGTCTGTGACGCACACCGCAGCGCCTTCGCGCATGAGCCTGTGGCACCCGGCCGAAGCAGGCGACGTCACCGGTCCGGGTACCGCACCGACAGGACGCAACAATCCCGCGGCGTGGTTCGCCGTAGAAAGCGCCCCGGACCGCCAGGCCGCCTCCACGACGACCGTTCCCGCTGTGAGCGCCGCGATAAGCCGGTTGCGCTGCAAGAACCGGTGCCTGGCCGGGACTGCGCCCGGTGGGGCCTCTCCGAGCAGGGCTCCCCCGTCGTCCACGACCTGCCTGAACAGCCTGCGGTGACCGGCTGGGTAGTCGCGGTCGGGCCCACCAGCGACGACGGCCCAGGTCACACCGCTGGACAACGCACCGCGGTGCACAGCTGCGTCGATCCCGTACGCCCCGCCAGAGACGACCACCGCCCCGCGCGCCGCCAAAGCGTCGGCCAGCTCGGTGGCTGTGCGCTCGCCGTAGGCGGTGCACGAGCGCGACCCCACCAACGCCACCGACCCCGCGGTGGTGACCGGCGGCGGTCCGAGGCTGCCACGCAGCCACAGCGCGTGGGGAGCTGCCGTGGCCAGGTCGTCCAGACCTGCTGGCCAGTGCGGGTCGCCGGGGACCACCACGTCGACACCCATCGCGACAGCGACGTCGAGCGCCGCAGACGCAGCCTCGAGCCGCTGCGCCCACGTCTGGGCCCGGGTGACCAGACCCCGGCGGACCTGCGGGCTGAGCGTCAGTCCGCTCTCGTCGACCAGCAGCGACCAGTCGGTACGCCCGGCGCGCACCGAACGCACCCAGCGCAGCGCACGGTCACCGCCGACCCATGACACCAGCTCGCCAGCCACCAGGTCGCCAGGTTCGGCGATCACCGTCCACACAGCCCTGGCCTGGCGTTCGGCGTTCACAGCACACCTGCCCGGGTCCGTAGCACCATGGCCTCGCCCAGGTGCTCTGCGCTGGGGTGCTCGGCTCCGGCGAGGTCGGCGATCGTCCAGGCCACACGTAGCACACGGTCCGCGCCACGCAGGGACAGCCACTGGCGGTCCACCGCGTGGGCCAGCTCGGTGGCCACCGGGTCCTTGCGGCCCATGTGGCCGCGCAACCACGGACCGGGCACCTCGGAGTTGGTCCGCCAGCGTGTGCCGCCCAGACGTGCGCGGGCCCGGTCGCGGGCTGCGCACACACGCCCAGCGACCTGGCGGCTGCTCTCACCTGGTGCCACGGCGCTGCGCGGCAGCGGGACCTCTAACTGCAGGTCGACACGGTCCAGCAGCGGTCCAGACAGCCGGGCAAAGTACCGCCGCCGGGCTTCGGCCCGGCAAGTACAGTCCACGCCTTTGCCGGCGAACCGTCCGCACGGGCACGGGTTGGCCGCCATCACCAGCTGGAACCGGGCCGGGTAGCGCGCGGCGCCCGCTGAGCGGTGCAGGACGAGCTCTCCGTGCTCCAGAGGCTGGCGCAAGGACTGCAGGACTGCCGCGGCAAAGTGCGGCGCCTCGTCCAAGAACAGCACCCCGTGGTGGGCGCGCGAGGCTGCTCCTGGGCGGGCCACACCAGAGCCTCCGCCGACGATCGCCGCTGGTGTCGCTGTGTGGTGCGGGTCTTCGAACGGCGGACGGCGCACAAGCCCCTGCGCAGCGTCGAACGTCCCGGCGACCGAATGAACCGCTGTGACCTCGATCGACGCGTCGGCGTCCAGGTCGGGCAGCAACCCGGGCAGACGTTGGGCGAGCATGGTCTTGCCGGTGCCGGGCGGCCCGACGAGCAGCAGGTGGTGTCCCCCGGCGGCAGCGACCTCCAGCCCGCGGCGGGCCTCGTCCTGGCCGAGGACGTCGGCGAGGTCAGCCTCAGGCAGGGTCACCGGTGACACGGTGGTGTCCGCGACAGCCATCACGTCAGGCACCTCCACCTCAGCGCCGTACCAGGCGGCGACCTGGGCCAGGTGGTCGGCGGGGCGGATGTCCGCACCGGGGACCAGCCGTGCTTCGTCAGCGTTGGCGCTGGGCACGACCACACAGCTGCGCCCGGCTGCCACAGCCCCCGCCACCGCTGGCAGGACCCCGCGCACAGGCCGCAGCCGTCCGTCCAGCCCCAGCTCGCCCAGGTGCACCACAGGTGCGGCCCGTCCGGCTTCCAGCAGCCCAGCCCCGGCCAGGACCGACACCGCTACCGCCAGGTCGAACCCGGACCCGGACTTCGGCAGCGTCGCTGGTGACAGGTTCACCGTGATCCGTCGGTTGGGCCAGGTCAGCCCTGCGCAGACCACGGCCGCCCGGACCCGGTCGCGGGCCTCCGACAAGGCGGTGTCGGGCAGCCCGACCAGGCTGAACGCGGGGATGGACGCGGCCAGGTGGGCTTCGACCTCGACCAGGTGGGCACGCATACCCACCAGCGCGACCGCGTAGGTACGTCCCAGCGCCATCACGCCACCCCCTTGAGGTGCTCGACCTGGGGGCCTCCGCGGCGCGGGACCGTGACGGCGACCACGTCGATACGCACCGACTGTGGGTGCTCGTCGTGGGCCGACAGCCAGGCTGCGGCCAGGCGCCGCAACCGTGCCAGCTTGCGCCACGTCACCGCTTCGGCAGGGGTGCCGAAGGCGGTCGACCGCCGGGTCTTGACCTCCACGACGACGAGCTCGCAACCGTCGGACGCGACCAGGTCGAGCTCGCCGTGGGTGCACCGCCAGTTGCGGTCCAGGACCTCGAGCCCCGCCGCCTCCAGGTGGTCGGCCGCCACCTGTTCACCGAACTTTCCTACTGCATCTGTGACTCGCATATACCTACCGTGGAGCACCGTCAAGCCGTTGTGGGGAACGAACGACCAAATCTGGGGACGCACACGTCACGACCATCAGCTGGGGACGGTTCGCCCAAGGTTGTCCACAAGCCGTTACCGGATTGTGACCACGCCCTTTTTCAGGAGAGTTCCTGGGACTATCACCGCGGGCGTTGCGTATTTGTCACCGTGCGACGTCGCGCAGGTCCAGCTCGGTCTTGGCGAGCTCTTCGACGTTGACGTCCTTGAACGTCACGACACGCACCGACCGGACGAAACGTGCCGACCGGTACACGTCCCACACCCAGGCGTCGGTGAGGGTGAGCTCGAAGTAGACCTCGCCCGCCGCGGACCGGACCTGGAGGTCGACCTGGTTGGCCAGGTAGAACCGGCGCTCGGTCTCCACGACGTAGCTGAACAGCCCGACCACGTCGCGGTACTCGCGGAACAGCGCGAGCTCAGCCTCGGTCTCGTAGTTCTCCAGGTCCTCGGTGCTCACTGCTCCATCATCCCCTATGCGTCGGGCAATCTCGTGCCCTGGTGGACCCCGACCGCCGGGTTCACGGCGCCATGCGGGGCGCCTGGGAGCCGCCACGAACGCCTGTGCCAGGTGGTCGGGCCGTGCTGGGCCAACGCCGCCACGTGCGCCGGGGCGGCGTACCCCTTGTTCTGCGCCCAGCAGTACGCCGGGTGCTGCGCGTCCAGGTCGGTCATGAGCGCGTCTCGGGTGACTTTGGCCACGACGGACGCCGCGGCGACACAGGCGCAGGTCTGGTCGGCTCTGACCCGCATGTGCACCGTGCGCGGCGTGTCCACCTCCTGCGAGAACAGGTCGGCGGGCGGTGTGAGCCAGTCGTGCGAACCGTCGAGGAGCACCGTGGTGACCGGCCCGAGAACCTGCTCGACCTGTTCGAGGGCACGGGTGCCGGCCAGGCGCAGCGCGGCGACGATCCCCACCTCGTCGATCTCTGCGGCACTGGCGTGGCCGACGCCGTGCGCCCGTCCCCAGCGCACCAGGTGCGGTACCAGGCCCTCGCGTGCCGCGGGCGACAACAGCTTGGAGTCGGCCAGGCCCTGAGGGGCGGTGGGGGTCTGGTCGTCGACGACGACCACGCCGACACTGACCGGTCCGGCGAGGGCACCACGGCCCACCTCGTCCATCCCCGCCACAAGGTCGGCCCCGGCGCGCAACAGCTGGCGCTCGGTACGCAGGGTGGGACGGTCCACGCTCACTCGCCGGCAGGGCACGACAAGGTTGTGGCGGGCGGCACGTCAGCGAACGTCGACCCTGGGTTCTTGTGCGCCGAGACACGGTCCAGCGGCCAGATGGTGACGAACACCACCCCGACGACGTTGGAGACCGGCACCGCCCCGCCGCCAGGCTTGTTCTGGTTCCAGCGCGAGTCCGACGAGTGCTGCCGGTTGTCGCCCATCACCCACACGTGCCCCTCGGGCACGACAGCGCAGAACGCCTTGCCGCCGGAGGGGGTCGACCCAGGTTTGATGTACGCCGACTCGTCGATCGCCACACCGTTGACCGTGACCGGGCCACCTTTGTCCTTGCACGCCTCGTCGCACCGCACGACGTCACCAGGCAGACCGATCACACGTTTGACCAGGTGGTTGGAGTTCGCTGGGGCCAACCCGACGGTGCTGAGCACCTTGTTCAGCCCCGTGGGGGTCGTGGTGTCGTCCGAACCCAGCCACCCGCCCGGGTCGGCGAAGACGACGATGTCGCCGCGCGACAGGTCGAACGGCCCGGGGGTGAGCTTGGACACCAGGATGCGGTCGTTGAGGACCAGCGTGTCGTACATCGACTCCGACGGGATGTAGAACGCCTGGACGAGGAACGTCTTGACGACCCACGACAGCACCAGGGCGCTGGCCATGATGATGGCGGTCTCGCGCAACCAGGCCAGGGGACCGGACGGCCGACGCAGCTGGTGGCGTCCGCCCCGGGACCGCGCGCGGTGCTCGGTGGACGAACCCGGCTCCTGGGCGTGCCGCCCAGATACCGACGGCTCGCACGCCGCCGTGTCTGGGACTACCTGCGGATCTGGGAGCACCGAAGGACCTGGGGCCCGCGGCGGGTCTGGTACCTCCGGAAGGTCCGACACCTCTGGGAGACCGGAGGCCACCGGAAGGCTTGGGGTCCCCCGTTCGGCCGCGTCTGGGTGCCGAGAGGACTGCCCGCCGTTCGTGGACTGTGCAGCACGCAGCGACCGCCGGGTGGGTACCGGCGGTGGGTCTGCGGGAGGGCCGGCCGGGCCGGAGGGTATGGGGTGGGCCGAGCCGGGGGTCTCGGTCACAGCGCTCCCTCCCCCGGGCCCGACGGTGCCACGGCCCTGGGCTCAGCCCGCGGCTGGAACGTGGTCCCGCTTCTCCTTGATCTTGGCCTTCTTGCCCCGCAGGTTACGCAGGTAGTACAGCTTGGCGCGCCGCACGTCACCACGGGTGACCACCTCGATGGAGTCGATCGTCGGCGCGTGCACCGGGAAGGTGCGCTCCACACCGACGCCGAAGCTGATCTTGCGGACGGTGAACGTCTCACGCACCCCGCCGCCGTGCCGGGCGATAACCACACCCTGGAAAGCCTGGATACGGGACCGGCTGCCCTCGACGACCTTGACGTTCACCTTGATGGTGTCGCCCGGCCGGAAGGCGGGTAGGTCGTCGCGCAAGGATGCGGCGTCAATGGGGTCCAGGGTCTGCATCACGCAGTCGCTTCCTCGCCCTGCCGCCGGTCAGAGCGTTCTTGGGCGGACGGGTACCACTGTGCCCACATCCGCAGTCCGAGTTGTCGTAGCCGCCGACCAGTACCGGTCACAACCGGTCCATAGCTCCCCGGGGGCAGAGATACCGAGGCCAGCGCCGGTGGACCAGTGTGCCACAGCCGTGTCATGAGGGCCCAATCGCAGGGCGTGCGCCGCGGTACACCCGACCGCCATACACGACGACGACCAAAAAGTGATTGCCAGCGCAACCTCTGCGACTACCGCTACTGCAACCGCGCTCCGCACGCTGATGGCTCCGGTCCACACAAGGGCACCCTCCACCACGAGAATCCCTGGGGAGGCCCACCGGAGCACCCTGAGCAGCCAGCTGTCCCTGGCCGTCACGAGACCTCCAGCGAATTTCCGGTGCAGGACACTAGCTGTGCGGCACCTCGACCGCAGGGGGCGGGCTGGTGTCCAGCGTGTCGAGGACGTGGCGGTCGGCGTCGTCCAAAGCGTTCGGGTCGAGCCGGGACAGCAGGTCGGGGCGGCGGGCGGCTGTGCGGCGCAACGACTGGTCACGACGCCAGCGGGCGATCTGGGCGTGGTGGCCAGAGGTGAGCACGCCTGGCACCTCGAGGTCTCGCCACACTGGTGGCCTGGTGTACACGGGGTACTCCAGGAGCCCGTCGACGTGGGACTCCTCGACGAGGGACTGGGGGTTGCCGACGACGCCGGGTAGCAGCCGGCCGACGGCTTCGACGATGACCAGTGCCGCGACTTCCCCGCCGTTGACGACGTAGTCGCCCAACGACACCTCGGTGAGACGGGCAGTATTGCCATAGTGCTCGGCCACCCGCGCGTCGATGCCCTCGTAACGTCCGCAGGCGATGAGCAGGTGCTGCTCGGCAGCCAACGCCGCGACGAGGGCCTGGTCCAGCACCTGCCCGCCTGGCGACGGCAGCAGGATGTGGGTGTCGGGCCTGACCAGGTCGTCGAGAGCCTCACCCCACACGTCGGGGCGCATGACCATACCAGCGCCTCCGCCGACGGGGGTGTCGTCCACGCTGCGGTGCCGGTCGTGGGTCCAGGTGCGCAGGTCGTGGACGTGCAGGTCGAGCAGACCGTCACGCACGGCCTTGCCGACCAGCGACAACGTCAGGGGCTGCAGGTAGTCCGGGAAGATCGTGACCACGTCGACACGCATGTCACGGCTCCGTCTCGGACAGCAGACCGCCGGGCGGGTCGAGGACGACCCGCCCGCCGTCGATGTCGACCACGGGGACGATCTGGCGGACGAACGGCACCCGGGCGACCGTCCCGCCTGGTTCGCGCACGACGAGCAGGTCATGGCCAGGCGGGTGCTCCAGGTCGACCACAGTCCCCAGCAGCACATGGTCGCCGACCCGTTCGGCACGCAGGCCGACGAGCTCGTGGCGGTACCACGAGTCAGGGTCGGTGCTGGCTGCGTCGCCGTCGTCCACGACGAGCAGGACACCCCGCAGGGCCTCGGCGGCGGTACGGTCACCGACCTGGTCGAACACCACGTACCAGCGGCCCTGGGCCGTACGGGTGCTGGCGACGGTCAACGGCCCGGCCGACGGCGGGTCGGTGTCGAGCACCATCCCGACGGCCAGACGTGTGGTGGGGTCGTCAGTGCGCAGCTCGAGCCCCACCTCCCCGCGCAGCCCGTGCGGGCGCCCGATACGCGCGACAGTGAGCCAGGACGTGTGTGCTGCGGCAGCGTCGTCCGCAGTGGTGCCGTCGTGCACGGTCAGCGTTCGTCGACGTCCACGACGTCGACCCGCACCGACCCGTCGGCCGACAGCGCGTTCATGACCTTGCGCAGCGCCTGGGCGGTACGCCCGTGCCGGCCGATGACCCGGCCGAGGTCGTCGGGGTGCACCCGGACCTCGAGCAGGTCACCGCGGCGCAGGGCCGCACGCCGCACGTGGACGTCGTCAGGATGGTCGACGATGCCGCGCACCAGGTGCTCGAGCGCCTCGGACAGCATCAGGACTGCTCAGCCTCAGCAGGAGCGGCCGTGCCGGCCGGTTCCGGCTCAGCCTCGGCCTCGTCCTTGGCAGCAACTTTGGCCTTGGCCTCGGACGCCTTCGCCTTGACCTTCTCAGCCTCAGCAGCGGCCTTGTCGATGGCAGCTTTCGCGTCCACGCGCCCGGCTTTGGTCTTCAGGGTGCCCTCAGCCCCGGGCAGGCCCTTGAACTTCTGCCAGTCGCCAGTGATCTTGAGGATGTTCAGCACCTGGGCGGTCGGCTGGGCGCCGACGCCAAGCCAGTACTGCGCCCGGTCAGAGGTCACCTCGATGAACGACGGGTCCTCGGTCGGGTGGTACTTGCCGATCTCTTCGATGACGCGCCCGTCGCGCTTGGTGCGCGAGTCGGCGACGACGATGCGGTAGTACGGTGCGCGGATCTTGCCCAGGCGCTTGAGACGGATCTTGGTTGCCACGTGTGTGGATACTCCCATGCAAAGCGTGCGGTGGTCTGGCGCGCTCTGGTGGGGACAGGCGCTCCAAGGCCGGTGGCGCGACGCCGGGCAGGTAGAGGGGCCACCCGGTGCGCAGACAGCCGCCATCATGCCAGAGGGCGCCCCCCACCCGCCAACTCGTCCGCGCGGAAGATGAGCCCCGCGGCCACGAGAACGGGGGCGACCAGCGTTGGACAAGCAGGTTCATCCCTGCCGCTGTGTCGCTGGTGCCGCGGGCACGCACCCTGCTCACAGCACCAGTGGCCTTCCACACCGCCCGCTGTCTGCAGGTCAGCGGACGCGGACGCCTCGCAGGACGATGGCGGACGGTGCCGCCAGGACGGCGATGTCGGTGCGAGGGTCGGTGGGGTAGACGACGAGGTCGGCGCTGGCGCCTTCGGTGAGGGTGGGCAGGCCGAGCCAGGCCCGGGTGCGCCACGACGACGAGGCGACGACGTAGGGCGCGGGGAGGCCAGCGTCGACCATGACGGCAGCCTCGTCGGGGAGCCTGCCGTGGTCGATCGTGCCTCCAGCGTCGGTGCCGACGAGGATCGGGACGCCAGCGTCGTACAGGTCGCGGACCTGGGCGGCGCGACGGGTGTGCATAGCGCGCATACGGGCGGCGAACAGCGGGAAGCGACCGGCGGCATCGGCAATAGCATCGAACTGGCTGACCTGCAGCAACGTCGCGGTCACAGGGATACCGGCAGCGGCGATCTGCGCGATCTGGTCCGGGTTGGCGCCGGTGGCGTGCTCCAGGCAGTCGACTCCGGCGTCGAGCAGGTCGGGCAGCGTCTCGGTGCCGAAGGTGTGGACAGTGACCTTCGCCCCTCCCTCGTGCGCAGCGGCGATAGCCTCACGCAGCTGCGAGCCGGTCCACAACGGGGCCAGGTCGCCCCCGCCTGCCAGGTCGCGGTCGATCCAGTCGCCGACGATCTTCACCCAACCGTCACCGCGGGCTGCCTCCTGGGACACAGCCATGGCCAGATCGTCGGGGTCGGCGAGCTCGCGGGCGTAGCTGCGGATATAGCGTTTGGGCCGGGCCAGGTGGTTGCCCGCGCGCACCAGCACCGGCAGGTTGGGTTCTTCGGCGATCCACGAGGTGTCCAGCGGGGAACCTGCGTCGCGGATCGCCAGCACCCCGGTGTCACGGTCGGCCAGGGCCTGGCGGCGGGCTGTGGGACGGTCGGTCGCACCGTTGGCGTCCAGGCCGACGTGGCAGTGCACGTCCACCAGACCAGGCAGGACGACACCGTGCAGGTGCAGGTCCACAGGAGCCTTCGGACGCTCGTAGGTCAACCGTCCTGCCACGACCCACGCCTCACCACTCTCGTGCTCGTCGTCAGCGACGATGGTGCCTGTCAGGTGGATGACGTCCACGGTGCGCTCCTGTGCGGTCAGCCTTTGAGGAAACGGTCAAGGCCTTCGGGGACTTCGAACTGGCTGGGGTCAGGCTGGGCGCCAAGCCCGAACGACGACCCGGGCGCCACGGCGGGACCACCGGAGGCACGGGTGCGGGCGGCGCGTTCTTGCTCGGCGCGCTTCGCGGGGTTCCCGGACTTTCCTTTGACGCGTCTGGGGGCCTGGGCGCTGCGGCCTTTGGCTTTCTTGCCCGAACCGGGCATACGGCCCATCCCAGGCATACCTGGCATCCCCCCGCCGCGGGCCATCTGGCGCATCATGGTCTGGGCGGCGTCGAACCTGGTCATGAGCTCGTTGATATCCGAGACCCGGGTGCCGGACCCTGCGGCGATCCGCGACCGGCGTGAACCGTTGAGGATCTTCGGGTTGGCCCGTTCGGCGGGGGTCATGGACTGGATGATCGCTTCGACCCGGTCCACCTCACGCTCGTCGAACGAGTCGAGAGCCTCACGCATCTGGCCCATACCGGGCAGCATCCCGAGCATCTTCTTCAACGGTCCGGCCCCGCGGATCTGCTGGAGCTGGGACAGGAAGTCCGCGAGGGTGAAGTCTTCGCCTTTGACGAGCTTTTCGGCGAACTTCTCGGCTTGTTCGGCGTCGAACGTCTTCTCGGCCTGCTCGATGAGGGTGAGCACGTCACCCATGTCGAGGATCCGCGAGGCCATCCGGTCGGGGTGGAACACCTCCAGGTCGGCGAGCTTCTCACCGGTGGACGCGAACAGCACCGGCGCGCCGGTGACCTGGGTGACCGACAGGGCCGCACCACCGCGTGCGTCACCGTCGAGCTTGGACAGCACGACACCGGTGAACCCCACACCGTCGGCGAACGCGCGGGCGGTGTTCACCGCGTCCTGGCCGATCATGGCGTCGACGACGAACAGGACCTCGTCAGGGGTGGTGGCGTCACGGATGGCCGCAGCCTGGGCCATCATCTCCTCGTCGACACCCAGGCGTCCGGCGGTGTCGACGATGACGACGTCGTACATCTTCTCGCGAGCCTGGACCACACCGGCGCGGGCCACCGCGACCGGGTCGGCACCCACAGGCATGGCGTCGCCGCCGCCTTGGTTGCCGGGGTGTGGGGCGAACACCGGCACCCCCGCCTGCTCGCCGACGACCTGCAGCTGGGTGACAGCGTTGGGCCGCTGGAGGTCAGCGGCGACGAGCAGCGGGGTGTGGCCCTCCTCGCGCAGCCACAAGGCGAGCTTGCCGGCCAGCGTCGTCTTACCAGCACCCTGCAAGCCAGCGAGGAGGACGACGGTGGGCGGGTTCTTGGCGAACTGCAATTCACGGGTGGCCCCGCCGAGGACGGTCACGAGCTCGTCGTGGACGATCTTGACGACCTGCTGGGCCGGGTTCAGCGCCTGCGACACCTCCGCCGACAGCGCCCGTTCGCGCACCGCCGCGGTGAACGACCGGACCACAGGCAGCGCGACGTCGGCGTCGAGCAGGGCACGGCGGATCTCGCGCACCGTGGTGTCGACATCGGCCTCGGACAGCCGTCCCCTCGTGCGCAGGGTGCGGAACGTGGCGGTGAGCCTGTCGGACAAGGTGGCGAACACCGCGGACCTCCCAGACGTTGTGTGCAGACCCACCTACAGTATCGGGCCCAGGCTGGAGGTCAGGCGTCGAGGATGCCGTCGACGAAAGCCTCGGCGTCGAAGGGGGCCAGGTCGTCGGGACCCTCGCCGAGGCCGACCAGCTTGACCGGCACACCCAGCTCACGCTGCACAGCGATGACGATCCCGCCTTTGGCAGTACCGTCCAGCTTGGTCAGCACGATCCCGGTGACACCTGCGACCTGCGCGAACACCCGGGCCTGGGTCAGGCCGTTCTGGCCGGTGGTCGCGTCCAGGACGAGCAGCACCTCGTCGAGGGGCGCCTCGCGGGAGGCGACCTTGACGATCTTGCCCAGCTCGTCCATGAGCCCGGCTTTGTTCTGCAACCGTCCGGCGGTGTCCAGGAGCACCACGTCGGTGCCGTCCTGCTTACCGGTGCGCACCGCGTCGAACGCGACCGAGGCCGGGTCGGCACCGTCACGGTCGGCGCGGACTGTGGCCACCCCGACCCGTGACCCCCAGGTCGCGAGCTGGTCGGCGGCGGCGGCACGGAACGTGTCCGCTGCGCCGAGCACCACTGTCGACCCGTCGGCGACCAGCAGGCGCGCGAGCTTGCCGATGGTCGTGGTCTTGCCGGTGCCGTTGACCCCCACGACGAGGACCACGGCGGGGCGTTTGGTGCCCTCGTCGTCGGTGGTGGGGGTGGTGGCCAGGGACCGGTCGAGGGTGGGGTCGACGAGGGCGACGAGCTGGTCGCGCAGCGCGGCACGTGTCGCACCGACGTCAGCCAGGCCGTCAGCGCGCGCCTGGGTACGCAAAGCGTCGATGAGCTCACCGGTCGGCCCGGCACCGACGTCAGCGAGCAGCAGGGTCTCTTCCAGCTCGTCCCAGTCGTCGTCGCTCAGGTGGTCGCGCGACAAGACGGCGAGCATCTTGGCGCCCAGCGGCGACCCGGAACGCGCCAGGCGCTGGCGCAGGCGTACGAACCGTCCTGCGCTGGGTTCAGGCTTGTCCAGGGCCGGTGCTTCAGGCTCAGCAGGTACCTCAGGCTCGGCGGGCGCCTCAGGTCCAGGCTCGACGGTCTCGACAGCCTCAGCGGCGGACGTCTTGGTGACAGCTGTCTCGGCGGGAACCGTTTCGGGTACGGGCGGGGGCGGCGTCTTGCGTCCGCGGAGCAGAACCAGCCCCGCAACCGCACCGACCGCGAGGACGACGACGACCAGCACCCAGGTCACAATCTCGTTCACCCCCACAGTCTGACCCGCGGAACCGGGTTGGGACCAGCTCGGCGCGCCATGGGGCTCAGGTCACGCCTGCACAGGGTCAGGCGCGTGATCTGCCGGCAGTGGTCGCGGGCTTGTCCGCGTCAGGTGCGGGTTTTGGTGCGGGAACCCGCCCAGACTTGCGGGTCTGCTTCGGTTTGCGCACGGGTTCGCCCGCCGCGGGTCCGGCCTGCGCGGATGTGCCTGTCGGCTCGGCGGCTGGTCCGCCCTCACCAGCAGGTCCGGCCACCAGCGCGGCGCCTGGTTGCTCGTCAGCCGGGGTGGCCGTGGAGGACGGTTGGGGGTCCGGCACCACAAGCTCGGCCGAACGCGGGTCCGGCTCACCGAACAATGACCCCTGGCCGGGTGTCGGTGCGTACGACCGGTCTTCGTCCTGCGGCGACTCCACCTGCTCGAACATTGTCGCAGGGAACAACGACTCCACCGGTTCTGGTTCGGCGAACCACGTTGTCGGGAACAACGACTCGACAGGTTCTGGCCCTGCGAAAGCTGTCGCGGGGAAAAATGGTTCGGCCAGCTCTGGCTCGGAGAACATCGTCGCAGGAAACACCGACTCGACAGGCTCGAGCCCCGCAGGCGGGAACGACGTGCCAAAAAACACCTCGCTGGCCGACGGCTGCCCACCACGATCCAAGACTGGCTCGGGTGGGATATCGTGGTCCGCCGCCATCGCCGCAAAGCCGGAGGTCCGGGCCGCCTGTTCCACGGCCCGCTGGCGCGCGCGGTCGAACGCGGCAAACGGGGCGGCCTCGGCCTGGTAGTCGTCGAACCGGTCGCCGATCAGGTCGGCCAGCGGCACGTCGACCTGCCACGTCCGACGGGCAGGACGCCTCTGGAACCCGTTGCGCAACGCTCGTAACCTGGACTCTTGCGGCCGGGGGGCTCTCTCGGAGCTGAGGTAGGCAACCCGGAACACCGATGCCGCCGCGATCGTCACAGTGGTTGCGAGGACGACCAAGAGCACGTCTCGATTCTCGCCGACAGGCCCGGTCCGCGCCTCTCGAAACACGACCTGGCAGGTCAGCGCGCCGCGGGCCAGACACTGCCACCAGGCACGAGCAGCAGGGACGAACCCAGCCAGTCACACGGTGGCGGACTCGCGCAGACGCTGGGAGATGATCTGGCTGATGCCGTCGTCGCGCATGGAAACACCGTAAAGAGCGTCGGCGATCTCCATCGTGCGTTTTTGGTGGGTGACGACAATGAGCTGAGAATCGGACTGGAGCTCACGCAGGACTTCCAAGAGGCGGCCAAGGTTCGTGTCGTCCAGGGCGGCTTCGACCTCGTCGAGGACGTAGAACGGACTAGGCCGGGCTTTGAAGATCGCCACGAGCATCGCCACTGCCGCCAGGGACCTCTCACCACCAGAGAGCAAGGACAGCCGTTTGACTTTCTTGCCTGCCGGGCGCGCCTCGACCTCGATACCGGTGGTGAGCATGTCGTCGGGGTCGGTGGCGACGAGCCTGCCCTCACCGCCGGGGAAGAGCCGGGGGAAGATCTGCGCGAACGCAGCCTGGGTGTCGGTGAAGGCCGAGGTGAACACCTCCAAGACGCGTTCGTCGATATCCGCGACGATCTGCAGCAGGTCCGCCTTGGACTTCTTCAGGTCCGCCAGCTGGTCGACGAGGAACTTGTGCCGCTCTTCCAGCGCGGCGAACTCCTCCAGGGCCAGAGGGTTGACCTTGCCGAGCTGGTGCAGGGCACGTTCGGCAGCCCGCAGACGTTTTTCCTGCTCGGCCCGCACGTACGGGCGTGTGGCAGGGCCGTCTTCAGGTTCGGGCAGCACAGGGACCATCTGGTCGGGGCCGAACTCGTCGGCCAGGACCTGCGGGTCCATCCCCAGCTCGACGGTGCAGCGCTCGTGCAGCTGTTCGGCACGTGCGACCTGCGCAGCCCGGGCCACCTCGTCGCGGTGGGCGACATCGGTCAGCTCGGCCAGCTCACGGGCCTGGGTCTCGACGGCTGCCCGGGCGGCAGCAAGCTCGGTCTCGCGGGCAGCCCGGGCCGCCTCCGCGGCGGCGCGTTCGTCCCCGGCGGCTGCCAGGGCCTGTTCGGCCAGGGTCAGGGTGTGCACGGTGGCGTCGTGGACCGCACAGGCGACCCTGGCGTCCTCGGCACGCTGGCGCTCGCGGGCGGCGGCACGTTCGCGGGCTTCGCGTTCGGCGGCGGCGGCGCGTTCGAGGGACTGGGCACGCCCGGCCATCGCCCTGGCGCGTTCTTCGGCGGTGCGCAGGGTCAGGCGGGCTTCGGTCTCGCGTGCACGGCCCGCAGACGCGGCCTGGGCAGCTTCGTCACGCGCTGTCGTGGCTTGCGCAACCAGGTGCTCGTGCTGGGCTGGTTCGGCCTGGGCTGCGGCGAGGCGTTCGGTCAGCCCTGCCAGCGCGGCGGCGTCTTCGGCTTCGGTGTTCGCTGCGGCGTCGAGGGAGGCGCGGACCCGTTCGGCCTCGGCGGCGGCGGCGCGGCTGACCGACCCCAGGTGCCCGAGCTGTTCGGCGACGGCAGCCAGTGCTGCGTCCGACTCGTGCAGCTGGGCGAGGGTCTCGTCGTGGCGGGCTGTGGCTTCGCGCTCGGCCTCACGAGCGTTGACCAGTGCGAACGTGGTCTGCTCGGCCTGTGCTGCGGCGGCGTCGGCTGCGGTACGGGCTTCGTCCAGAGCAGCCTGCAGGTGCAGGGCGCTGGGGGCCGAGGCGGACCCGCCGGACGCACGGTGCGTGGCCAGCACGTCCCCGGCGCGGGTGGCGACCGTCAGCTCGGGGCGTTCGGCCAGCAGCGCCCGGGCGGTGGCCAGGTCGTCGACGACGACCACCCCCGACAGCAGCGCCCGCGCCGAACCGGTGAGCCGTTCAGGGGTGAGCACCAGGTCGACAGCCCACGACGCCCCACCGGGCAGCGCACCGGCCGCCGCGCCAGCCGGGCTGGTGGACGCTGGAGCGACGACGAGGCTGGCCCGCCCTGCGTCGGTCTCACGCAGGTAGCGGATGGCGTCGACAGCAGCGTCGACCGACTCCACGACGACAGCGTCGGCCAGGGCGCCGAGCGCGGCGACGATCGCCTCCTCGTCGTCGGGGGCCACAGCGAGCATGGCAGCGACCGACCCGAGGGCTCCCAGCGGACGGTCGGCGGCCAGCAGCGCCCCGGCGCCGTCTTTGCGCAGGAGGGACAGCGCAAGGGTCTCGGCGCGGTTGCGCTGGGCGTCGCGCTCTTTCTCCGCCTCGGCGAGCCCCGCCACGAGCGAGGCGACCTGCGCACTGGCGGCGTCGAGGGCCGCGACCGCTGCTTCGTGGGCGGCGTCCAGACCCACCTCGCCCGCCTCGGCACCTGCTGCCTGGGCTTCCATGGCGGTGAACTGGGCGCTTGCCTCCCGACCGCGTCGTTCGGCGGCTTCCAACCCCTCGCGGAGCCGGCCGATCTCGCCAGCGGTGGCTTCCAGGCGCGAACGCCGGGCAGCGACCTGGCCAGCGAGCCTGGCCACCCCTTCGCGACGGTCGGCGGCGGCCCGCAGCAGCGCCGCCAGGTCGCGTTCGGCGCCGCCAGCTCCATCTTCGAGCTGTTCGCGCGCGGTGACCGCGCCGGTGAGCGAGGCTTTGGCCAGGTCCACCTCGGAGAGGATCTCAGCCTCGGCGGAACGGACACGGGCCGCCTGGGCGGCCAGGTCGTCAGGGTCACTACCGGTGCGCTGCTCGGTCGCCTCGCCGAGCAGGCGGGCACGGTCGGCGGCCATGGACACCGTGCCGCGCAGACGTTCGCGCAGAGCCGACAGCCGGTACCACACCTCGGAGGTCTCACGTGCGTGCGGCGCGGCCTGCGCGGCAGCGAGCTCGAGGTCGGCGACGTGGCCGCGGGCCTGGTGGAGCCCGGCCTCGACCTGGTCACGACGTTCGCGCAGGGCGGTCTCGTCGGCCAGCTCTTGGGTCATCTGGGCGGTGAGCTGGACCAGCTCGTCGGCCAGGAGGCGGGCTTTGGCGTCACGCAGGTCGGCCTGCACCACAGCGGCCTTGCGGGCCATCTCGGCCTGGCGTCCCAACGGTCCCATCTGGCGCCGCAGCTCGGCGGTGAGGTCGCCGACGCGCACCATGTTGGCCTGCATGGCGTCAAGCTTGCGCAGCGCTTTCTCCTTGCGGCGCCGGTGCTTGAGGACACCTGCGGCCTCTTCGACGAACCCGCGCCGCTCCTCAGGGGTGGCGCGCAAGATCGCGTCGAGCCGCCCCTGCCCGACGATGACGTGCATCTCCCGGCCGAGCCCAGAGTCGGAGAGCAGCTCTTGGATGTCCAGCAACCGGCACCCGTGCCCGTTGATCGCGTAGTCCGACCCGCCGCTGCGGAACAAGGTGCGCGAGATCGTCACCTCGGTGTACTCGATCGGCAGCGCCCCGTCGGTGTTGTCGATGGTCAGCGCGACCTCTGCGCGGCCCAGGGGCGCTCGTCCGGCGGTGCCGGCGAAGATCACGTCTTCCATGGACCCGCCGCGCAACGACTTGGCGCCCTGCTCCCCCATCACCCAGGCCAGCGCGTCGACCACGTTGGACTTTCCCGACCCGTTGGGCCCCACGACGCAGGTGATCCCAGGCTCGAAGCTCAGAGCCGTCGCCGAGGCGAACGACTTGAACCCGCGCAGGGTCAACGTCTTGAGGTGCACGGGCAGAGCCTAGTGCACCGGTGCACCAGTACCCCGTCGGCCCCTACGTCGGCGAGCAGCCGCCGTACGCCCCGACGCGCACCCGACGACGGCGTGAGGTCACATACCCGTGTCTTCGCCGTCGGACGTCAGCCCGTTTCCACCGCGGAACGACTCGTTCCCGGCGACGTTGTACAGGCCGTAGAAACCCAGGGTCTCGGAGGGAGCACCGGCGGGGAAAACCCAGGCGACGTACCCTTCGGGCAGACCGGCGACCTTCTTGGCGGGCCGGAAGAGGAGGAACTCGTCAGCACTGGTGAAACCGACCGGGTCGGAACCGATCTCGCAGTATTGGGTGCGAACACCCTCGGTCGTCGGGTTCTTGGGGTCGGCGGGGTCGGAGGTGATCCGCAGGCCTTCGACGCGCATCGAGAACTGAGAATCACCGGCCGGCTTTACCTCGACAAACTTCCCGGCAAAGTCGCACACGTACTGGGTGCCGTTCGGGAAGTCCGGGCCGACCTCGCCCGTCGCCCATTTGTTGTAGTGGCCGGTAAAACGCCCCTTCGCGCTCACCATGAGAGTGGTCGACCATCCCTCGGCAGGGTTGGCATACCCAAAGGTCATGGGGAAGTCGGCGAAGGCGACGCTGGCCGACGACGATTCCGCTGCCTGCTGCTGCGTCGTCACCGACTCGGTCGGGCGGGACGCCTCGCCAGACTCGACACACCCAGACACCCCCAGGACGAGCAGGACGACCGTTGCCACGACTGCGCCGCCCTTGGACGCTGAGCGTCGGTGAGACCCGGCTCGCGCCAGACTCGGCACCCACCGCCACGTTGGGCGCGCCGGAACCTGCTTGCTCATCGCTGACCGTTCTCTGTCGTTGTCGTTTGATGTCGGTTCGGTGACCCTCGGGTCGTCCACAACGCTCGTCGATGTGGACGGCGACGCCCGGACTGCACCGACTGCGTTCGGACCGAGCTTAGCATAGGTGGCGAACCATACCTTTGGGTCTTCCTACCAGATGACCCGTCCAGACTGGTTACTTCCGCCCCTTGGACGAGACGGAACCCCCGAACAGCTCAGCTACCGCAGGACCGAAGACCCAGCTCGGGCCAGCCCGCCGGTTCTCGGCCCCGCTCAGGCGACCTCAGGGCACCACAACAGCCGCAACCAGCCGACGAGACGGCCCGCGGAGCGGCTTGCCACGAAGCGAGCTTAGCGCCGCGGTGCGCGGCGTGCCTTCTCTGTGTAGGGGGCGATCACTCTGACGAAGGCCTCACGTTCGGCCGGAGTCAGGTCGATCTCCCAACGGGTGTCCTCGAAGGCGAACCGAACGGTGACTGCTCCCGGCTCGCCGGAGAAGTCCGAGTGTGTGGTGACGACGGTACGTTGTGCCATGGTGACTATTCTGCCCGTTCTGCCTGCCTATCGACGAACCCGCACTCTGTGTCGAATATCGGCTGCGGCAGTGCTCGGGTGTCGTCAGCCGAGAGCCGGGAACCACAAGGCGATCTCGCGGTCCGCAGACTGCGGTGAGTCGGAGGCGTGGACAATGTTCTCCATCGCTTCGGCGCCGGTGTCAGCGGCAAGGTCACCACGGATGGAACCGGGGGCAGCGACCGTCGGGTCCGTCGCCCCGCACAACGCCCGCACACCCTCGATGACGCGGTACCCCTCCACGACCACGGCCAGCACCGGCCCGGACGCCATGAACTCGATGAGCGAGGCGACGAACGGCTTACCAGCGTGTTCGGCGTAGTGCTCGGCGAGCAACCCCGGTTCAGCGGTGCGCAGCTCGGCGGCGACCACGTGGTAGCCCTTGGTCTCGATCCGGCCCAGCACCTGGCCCACCAACCCCCTGCGCACACCATCAGGTTTGACCAGGACCAAAGTTCGTCGCAGCTCGCTCATACCGATCACCCTAGTGGAGCGTCATCGGTATGCCTCGACAGATGTGGTGCGCGGCGGGATGCGGCACAAGACGATAAAGAGAGCCGCAGCGCCGCGGCCGACGATCGACAACGCGGCCCGGAGGCCCGTGCGTCGCCCGACCGGGCACTGCGGCCGACCACTGTCCAGGTCGGACGGCAGGTCAGGGACGGCCCAGGAGCACCCGGGCCTGGGCGACGAGGTGGATGGAACCGGTGACAAGAACGGCTGAACCCCGGTCGGCTTCACCTTCGGCGCGCTGGACGGCAGTGTCGAGAGCGTCGTCGAGACGCGGTTCGAGGTGGACCCGGTCAGGACCGAAGACCTCGTTGGCCACCTGAGCGAGGTCGTCGGGGTCGAGGGCACGGGGGCCACCTGCCGTGGTGACGACGATTTCGGCGAGAAGAGGTTCGAGCTCGCCGAGGATCTGCTCGACGTCTTTGTCGGCCATGACACCGACGACGCCGACAACACGGGTCAGGGCGAACGCGTCGTCGACCGCGGCGACCAGAGCCCGGGCGCTGGCGGGGTTGTGGGCTCCGTCGACCAGGACTGTGGGGCTCGAGCGCACGACCTCCAGCCTTCCTGGGGACGACACATCCGCGAACGCCTGCTCGACCACCCCAGCATCGAGCGCCCCACCCCCGGTGACCAGCGCTTCTGTCGCCACAAGGGCAAGCAGCGCGTTGTGGGCCTGGTGCTCGCCGAACAGCGGGACGAACACCTCCGAGTACACCCCGCCCAACCCGCGCAGGGTCAGCAGCTGGCCCCCCACCGCCGCGACCCGGTCGATGACGTCGATATCCAGCCCTTCGCGCACCACCCGTCCACCCGTGCCGTGCACCTGCGCCGCACGCTCGAGCACCACCTGCTCCACGACCGGGTCCTGGGTGGCCAGCACCAACGTCGACCCAGGTTTGACGATCCCTGCCTTCTCCGCAGCGATCGAGGCCAACGACGTGCCGAGGTACCGTTCGTGGTCCACCGCGACCGGTGTGATGACCGCGACCTGCCCGTCGGCGACGTTCGTCGCGTCCCACACCCCACCCATCCCGACCTCGACCACCGCGACGTCCACCGGTGCGTCGGCGAACGCCGCGAACGCCATGACCGTGAACACCTCGAAGAACGACAGCCGGCCGTGGCTGGCGTCGACCATCTCCACGTACGGGCACACGTCGCGCCACACCTCGACGAACCGGGCGTCGCTGATCGGCTCGCCGTCGATCGCGATGCGCTCGTTGGCGCGGGTCAGGTGGGGGCTGGTGAACCGGCCGGTGCGCAGCCCCAGCTCGCGCAGCAGCCGCTCGACCATCCGTGCCGTGGACGTCTTGCCGTTCGTACCCGTCAGGTGCACCACCCGGTAGGTGTGCTGAGGGTTGCCCAGCAGGTCGCACACGGCCAGCACCCTGTCCACCGTCGGGTCGACATCATGCTCCGGTGCCCGCGAGACGATCTGCGTATACACAGCGTCAGCGGCGGACCGGTCGGCAGCAGCCTGGACGCCAGATTCCACACCTACACCACCCACGGTCACGCCTTCGTGAGCTCGACGCCGAGGGCAGCGCCGGGCACGACGTCGAAACTGACCGCCAGGGTCTCGGCGGCCACGAAGTCACGGTGGGCCTGGACGTCGGCGACGTGGTCGGCCGGGACCGTGAGGACGAGGTCGATACGGTCGCTGACGTCCAGGCCAGCGGCTTTGCGGGCGTCTTGCACGGCGCGGACCACGTCGCGGGCGTAGCCCTCGGCGAGCAGGGCGGCGTCGAGGGCCAGGTCCAGGACGACGAAACCGCCACCGGGCAGGACTGCTGCAGCCTGGTCGTCGCCGGAGCCACCAGCCACGACCGTGGCCAGCTCGTACTCTCCAGGTTCCAGGGGCACAGGGCCGTCGGGGGTGGTCACGACGATGCCGTCGTCGACCGCCGCCCAGTCGGCGGCCTTGGCAGCACGGATCACAGCCTGGACCGCCCGGCCCAGGCGCGGACCAGCGGCGCGGGCGTTCACGGCGAGCTGTTGGACCACGTGGTAGCGGGCGGCTGCGGCGTCGTCGCAGGCGACCAGCTCGACCTGCTTGACGTTGAGCTCGCTGGCGAGCAGGTCGGCGTAGTCGCCGGCAGCGTCCGGGTCGGGTAGTGCCACCGTGAGCTTCGACAGGGGTTGGCGCACCCGGATCTGGTGCGCTTTGCGCAACGACAGCACGACGGAGACGGACTGGCGGACCTGGTCGATCACCGAGGTGAGCGCAGGGTCGGAGCCCAGGCCCACCGGGTAGTCGCTCAGGTGCACCGAACGTGCGCCGGTCAGACCGCGCCAGACCTCTTCGCACACCAGGGGGGCCAGGGGTGCGGCGAGGCGGGTGAGGGTCTCCAGGGCGGTCCACAGGGTGTCGAAAGCGTCGTGGTCGTCGGACCAGAAACGGTCACGCTGGGTGCGCACGTACCAGTTGGTCAGCACGTCCAGGTGCTCGCGGACGGCGGCGCACGCCTTGGCGACGTCGTAGTCATCCATGGCGGCGACCAGGGTGGTGCCCAGGTCGTGGGTGCGGGCCAGGAGGTAACGGTCCATCGGCGGCAAGGTCGCGACCCTGTCGGCGGTGATCTCTTTGGCCTGGTACCCGGTGCCGCGTCCGACGGCGTTGGCGTACAAGGTGAAGAAGTAGTAGGTGCTCCACAACGGCAAGAGCACCATGCGCACACCGTCGCGGATGTTCTCCTCAGAGACGACCAGGTTCCCGCCGCGCAGGACCGACGAGCTCATGAGAGCCCAACGCACAGCGTCCGAACCGTAGGCGTCGTACATTTGTCTCGGGTCGGGGAAGTTGCGCAGCTTTTTGGACGCCTTGCGGCCGTCGTTGCCCAAGACGATCCCGTGCGACACGCACGAAGAGAATGCAGGACGGTCGAACAGCGCCGTGGCCAAGACGTGCAAGGTGTAGAACCACCCGCGGGTCTGCCCGATGTACTCGACGATGAAATCGCCCGGGTAGTGGTGCTCGAACCAGTCGCGGTTCTCGAACGGGTAGTGCACCTGCGCGTACGGCATCGACCCGGAGTCGAACCACACGTCGAGGATGTCGGTGATCCTGCGCATGGTGGACGTGCCGGTCGGGTCGTCGGGGTTGGGACGGGTCAGCTCGTCGATCCACGGACGGTGCCAGTCAGGTTCGCCGTCGGCGTTGAGCGGCAGACGTCCGAAAGCTTCTTCGAGCTCGGCGAACGACCCGTACACCTCGGTGCGCGGGTACGCCGGGTCGTCGGACACCCATACCGGGATCGGCGTGCCCCAGTACCGGTTGCGCGAGATGGACCAGTCGCGCGCCCCTACGAGCCACTTGCCGAACTGGCCGTCTTTGAGGTGGTCAGGGGTCCAGTCGATCTGCTGGTTGAGCTCGACCATCCGGTCGCGGAACGCGGTGACCTTGACGAACCATGACGAGACCGCTTTGTAGATCAGCGGGTTCCCGCAGCGCCAGCAGTGCGGGTAGCTGTGCGAATAGCTCGCGTCGCGCAGCAGGCGGCCGTGCTCGCGCAGGTGGTCGATGATCGGTTTGTTCGCGTCGAACACCTGCATCGACGCGAAGTCGGTGACGGCGGCGGTGAACACTCCCCCGTCGTCGACCGACAGCAGCGTGGGGATACCAGCAGCGTCGCACGCGTCTTTGTCGACCTCACCGTAGGCAGGAGCCAGGTGGACGATCCCGGTACCGTCCTCGGTGGTGACGAAGTCGGTGACCAGGACCCGCCAAGCGTCGGCGGTGCCCCACCGCTGCGTGTCGGTGTAGTAGCCGAACAGGGGGGTGTAGCGCACGTCAGCCAGGTCTTCGCCGCGCACGGTGCGGGTCACGGCCGCTGCGGCGTCCTCGGGCGTGGCATAGCCCAGGTCTTTGGCGTGCGCGGCCAAGAGCGCGGCACCCAGCAGGAACGGGCCGTCGCCAGCCCGGGTGCCCTGCGGCCCGGCGGGTACGACGACATAGTCGACACCAGCCCCGACGGCCAAGGCTTCGTTGGTCGGCAAGGTCCACGGGGTGGTCGTCCAGGCCAGGGCCTGCACTCCGGCCAGACCCCTTGCCTCGGCCTCGTCACCGACGAACGGGAACGTCACGGTGACCGTGCGGTCCTGGCGGTCCAGGTACACGTCGGCGTCCATGCTCAGCTCGTGCGCAGACAGCGGCGTCTGGTCACGCCAGCAGTACGGCAGGACCCGGTAGCCTTCATAGGCCAGCCCTTTGTCGTACAGCTGTTTGAACGACCAGACGACCGACTCCATGAACCCTGGGTCGAGGGTTTTGTAGTCATTGTCGAAATCGACCCAGCGAGCCTGCCGGGTGACGTACTCACGCCATTCTTGGGTGTACTTGAGCACCGACTCGCGGCACGCGTCGTTGAACGCGGCGATACCCATCTGGTCGATCTGGGTCTTGTCGGTGATACCCAGCACCCGTTCGGCCTCCAGCTCGGCAGGCAGCCCGTGGGTGTCCCACCCGAACCTTCTCTCGACCCGCCGCCCGCGCATCGTCTGGTAGCGCGGCACGACGTCCTTGACGTACCCGGTCAGCAGGTGCCCGTAGTGCGGCAGCCCGTTGGCGAACGGCGGACCGTCGTAGAACACGAACTCGTTCTGGCCGTCGGGCCCTGCCGGACGCGCTTCGACGGACGCGGCGAACGTGTCGTCCGCCTGCCAGTAGGCCAGCACGTCGTTCTCGACCCCAGGCAGGTCAGGCGATGCGGGTACGGACGTGTCACGGTGCAGCGGGTAGGCCACGTTGGGCTCTCCTGGTCGTACGCGAAGGACCGCAGGGACGACACACCCGGACTCCCCGGGGCACCGCGGTACCACCCCACGTTGCCGGGCCATGACCCGACCTCTCGTCGACGGCTGTGACGGGCCTGCCCCGTCCGGTTCTACTAGGGACCCGCTGGGCCCTGTTCTTCCGGAGGCTCGCCGGTGATGGCCGGGTCGTCGCCTGTGCTGGTCATCCTAGACACACCCACCCCCGCCTGGCACATCGTTATCGTGGCGTGTCCCGCCCCCGTGCCCAGCACGGGCCAGCAGCCGCCTCTGGCCCCAAGACAACAGCGTCCCAAGCACAGCAAACCCTTCCGACTGTCGGTGCTCGACAGCTCGCAGGTCATGTCGACACGGTTCGCAGCCCTCCGAGCGTGGATCCACCACCTGTGGCGCAGGACAATGAGGACGCCTGTGACCTGGCAAAAAGCGTTTGGATAAGGAGCATCCCGGCAGACAGAGTGAGACCCACACACACCGAGGAGGCGCGATGACGAACAGCGACCCAGACCACACCGCGCCACGCGGACGACAGCTGGCATCAGTGGAGCCAGTCGTAGCAGTGACCCCCATCGACGGCGCCGACGCTATCGAGGCGGTGACGATCCGCGGCTGGACCGTGGTGGTCAAGAAGGGCGAGCACACCCCCGGCGACCCGGTGCTGTACATCGAGGTCGACGCAGCCCTGCCTCTGGACGACGAGCGTTTCGCGTTCCTCGCAGCACGTAACGCCAAGGTGTTCGGCGACCGGCGGGTGCACGTGCTGAAGACCGCGAAGCTGCGGGGGGTGTACTCCCAGGGCATCGTCTTCCCCCTTGCCCAGTTCCCCGAGGCCAGCGCGGTGCCACCAGGCCAGAGCCTCGACGAGGTCCTCGGCATCACCTTGTGGGAACCACCGTCCCCGCCTGGTATGGCCACCCTGGGACCGTTCCCGTCGTTCCTGGTCAAGACCGACGCCGAACGTGTGCAGAACCTCGACGAGGCGACCTGGGCGCTCATCCAGTCCGACCCCGACGCCTGGCTCGCCACGGAGAAGGTTGACGGCTCCAGCCTCACCGCTTTCGTCCCCGCCGACGGTTCGCTGCACGTCGCGGGCCGCAACTGGGAGCTCGACCCCGCCCACGACAACGCCCACTGGCACGTCGCACGCAAGCACCTGACCGACCACCTAGAACCTGGCCAGTGGGTCCAGGGCGAGGTCGTGGGCCCCAGCGTCCAGGCCAACCCCCTGGCCCTGACCGCCAACCGCCTCGTCGTCTTCGGTTTCGGCACCTTCGACCCCGAAGAGCCCGCCCGCTCGACCACCACCCGCACCCCCCGCGTCCAGTGGCCTCCCTGGGCCCTGGACTCGGCAGCCCCGCTGTACGACATGGCCTTGCCTGCGACCATCGCCGAGACCATCGCCGCCACGGAGAAGGTCATGTCCCTGGCCGCGGCGCCGAAGGCGTCGTGTGGACCCACCGTGACGGCGTGGGCCTGGAGGGCCTCGACGGCCGCCCCGTCTTCAAGTCCCTGTCCGCCCGCTACCTGCTCAAACACGGCTGACCCGGGCGCTGCGCAGATACCAGTGTGCGGCTACGCTCGATGAGACGCTCGAACTCCCTCATAGACCGCATTGAGCCCGGCGGGCCAGCATCCCATGGCGAAGTATCTGGTCCACAGTGACCACAACAGCCGCCATTGATCACTGGCTGGGTCTGCCTTGATCGCAGGAAGTCCCAGGCGGATGGCATCGTCCGCCGAGACGACGGCAGAGTGGCTGGTGGGAGCCTCGATGAGAGGGTCCTGGAGCCGGTCGGCCAAGGCACGGACGTCTTCGTCAGTTCGACAGCCCGGGGCGCTCAACGCTTCTGACATGAGGGCGGCAGACCTGTCGAGCGCCGAGCGCGCCTGCTCGACCATGAGCATGTTGACGTCCGAAAGCAACGACGCGAAGAGTGGATAAGAGTCGGGATTGGTGGTGACCCTCTTCTCTGCCTCGTCCACCGCGGCGACAATTTCCTTTGCGCTTGCCATCATCTTCGACCGACCATCGCCGGTGATTGAGATCATCTGGGGGTCGATGGGACCCAGGTCGCCGCCAGGGCCCATCAGGATGTGGTGGGCACCGAGGCAGAGGATAGTGGCTGCACTCTTGGCCATGTCGGGCACGACCACAGTCAGCTCACGACATCTCTGCTGCATCGATCGAACCATGCGCAGAGCCGTCTCGCCGTCGCCACCTGGAGAAGCCAGAAGAAGGTGGAGGTCTTCGCTCGGGTCGCAGTCGAATAGGAAATCCTCGAGGATGGTCATATTCGTCGGAGTGATCTGGTCGATCATCACGACCAGGTTCACCCCAGTCAGCCGCTGGTATTCTGCGATGATCCCCTGACGTTCGTAGCGGGCTGCGTGCTCCGCATGAAACAGAGGAGTGCGGGGAAGGGCTCCTACGCCCTGCCCACGATCTGCCTGAAGCTCTTCGGCTTCCCCTCCCGGAGAACCTGTCCCTGCCTGCGTGCTTCCAGAGCCTTGCCCACCCGCTGTTGCCACGTCCTGTCATCTTTCTTGGGAGACCGAAGAACTGGTGTCGGCTCAGGGATGGGGCGCTGCACGCTCGTCATGGCCTGATTCCTTTCCTGCCGGGCAGTTCTGCTGATTGAACCAAGTGTAGCGGCAGTCGAGAGTCCCGGTCCCGCAGGTCACGACAGGTCCAGGGGGTCGAGCGGGATGCGGGCCCACCTGCTGACCGAGCCGTCTGACGCATCGGCCCATCTAGCTAGGCCGTGTTACGAAACCCCCTGCGCGCTGCGGCACGCCCGGCACGCACGCTCGCGGCGTTGTCGATCCTCGGCCGCAGCGCTGCTGCGACTGTCGTCCTCCTTGCGAGCGCACGCCCTGGTAACATCCGGACGTGGTTGACGAGAAGGTCGTGCTCATCACTGGGTCGTCACGAGGGCTGGGAGCCCATGCCGCCTTACGGTTCGCGGAGAACGGCTACCGCGTCGTGGTGAACCATTCTCGCTCCAAGGCTGAGGCAGACGCCCTGGTGACGAAGATAGGCGCCGAAGTGCACGGAGGTTCAGCCCTGGCGTGCCAGGCCGACGTCGCAGACCGGGAACAGGTGCGCGAGATGTTCGACAGCGTCTACGACCAGTTCGGACGGTGCGACGTACTCATCAACATGGCTGGCACCAACAGGGACGGTCCTTTCGCGTCCATGGAAGACGCGGACTGGCACCGGGTGCTCGACACCATCCTGACTGGGACGTTCTTGTGCTGTCAGGAGTACGTGGCGCGCTACCAGGGCGAGTGCGGCCGCATCGTCAACATCGGCGCGGTGTCAGCGTTGAAAGGCCGCAAGAACGGGATCAACTACTGCACGGCCCGGGCTGGGGTCCTCAGTTTTTCTCGATGCCTCGCGCTCGAGCTGAGCCCAAGAGTCCAGGTGAACACCGTCACCCCTGGTTACATCGCGACCGACGAGGTGTTGACCAGGCACGCCCTGCACATCAAGGAAAACCTTGAGCGGGCGGTAGGCACTGTTCCAGAAGGACGGCTCGGCACTCCGGAAGACGTCTTCAAAGCCTTGTACTTCCTCGTGAACGACTCGTCCTACATCACCGGGCAGAACATCATGGTCGACGGTGGGCTCGTCATGCGATAGCCGAACGCCGGGCGTAGCACGCGCAGCCCGGAAGGGCCACCTTGGTCACGACGGCTCTAGGCCGAGCGCGGCCAGCAGGACTCGCGCTTTGGTGAGGGCGACCGACTTGCCGGCGCGAGAGGCCAGATCGGGCAGGGTGGACCAGGCGTCGGACGGGAGCAAGCCACGACGGGCCGCTTCACGCAGGGTCGGGGCGTGGTGGACCGCCACGTCCAGGACGCCGTTGAGCCAGCGCGGAAGGGGGTCGGCGACGCTGGCAACACGGACCGGTTCGGTGAGGACAGGCCAGAGGACCGGCAGGGCCTGGGGGTTGTGTTCGAGAAGGCGGGCCAGGCGCGCTGGGGTGGGCACCCCGGCGTCCACCACGGTTCGGACCGCGACCTGCACCGTCGCGGCGCTGATGCGACCCCGGGCGACCGCTTCCCAGAACTTCGTCCACTCCTGGGGGCGCTCGAGCAAGCCGATCAGCGCGGTGGCGACCAGCGCACTGGCGACCGGGGCACCGGGCCCGAGCCGCGGGTGCTCCCAGTAGTAACGGACCGCGAACCCGTCCACCACAGTCAGACCCTCGGTGGACTGCACCGCAGCACCACCCCCAAGACCGCTGGGCCACACCTCGTCGAACGGTGGGAGCGGGGCTGCGTCGACCGGTGCGTTGACAGTGACCATCGTGGTCTGGTCGGGAAGCTGGGCGACGACCTGACGGGCGGTCGTCACCGCCTGGGAGGAACCGGGGCGGCCAGCGATGGCCCGGATCCCGGGCAGGTCCAGGGCATCAGGACTGGCGACCGCGCTGGTCACCGCTGCCAGCACCTCAGGCAGGAGCGTATGGACTGTCTGGACGACCTCCGCGGTCCCGGCGGGCATCCGCGCGGCTGAGGCAGCGAGGACGAGCATGTCGTCCAGGACGGGCCAGACCGCTGCTAGCAGGCCTTCGGCCGCCAGCTCACCCAGGGTGCGGGCGGTCGCGGCGAACGTCTTGGGCGCAGTGGTCCAGTCCAGATAGCGCGCGTCAGGAACGCCGGGACGCAGCAGGCCACGCTCCCACGCCTCGACCAGAGCGGCACCGACGTCGGACGCCGCAGCAGGGTGCGGCGAACGTTGCACGGCCAGCAAGTTCACCGCCGCTCCTGGCGGCAGCGGGTCGGCCCGGCGAACTGCTTGGCGCAACACCACGCCGATGTCGTCGTCAGCCCCAGCCCGGACCACGCCCCAGACCGAGTCACCCCACCCCGGGAAGACCGACAACCAGGCGCCGTTGTCCAGGCCGTAACCAAGCCGGGCTCCGAGCTCGTCCAGCGACGCTGGCCGGGCCCGTCTGCCCGACGTCCACCTCCCGTCAGCGGCGAGCTCCACACCCGGGTCGCGGTACGGGTCGACCAAGTAGCGGCGCACAGCCGGGCCGGCCGCAGTAGGTGCCACCTTGCCGTCCCAGAGCACGACCGGGACGTGGACCTCGTCCAGAGCAGCAAGCAGGCCCGGATCGACTGTGGACACGTCAGCCCTGGCCAGGGCAAGGAACAGGTCGGCGTGGACGACCTTGGCGCCCTCCTGCGCGTACTGGTGCAGCCGGGTCAGCAGGTCAGCCGGGTCGATCCGCAGGTCCACCCACGACGGTTCGGACAGCAGGCACGGCACCTTGCCCAGGTGGGCGAACACCGCCTGGTCCCGGGCCTCCAGCAGGTAGGCGTTGCGTTTCTCGCTGACACGACCGTGCGACCACGACACCGCACCTGACGTCGCTGCCCCGCCCGCCAGCGCAGACCGTAGCCGTGCGCCCTGCCCACGACGGCTCAGCTCGTTGGCCAAAGCCAAAAACTGCTCGACTGCCACGTCCACCGCCTGGCGCACCCCACCAGACCAGGTGGCCGACGCACGCCGGAACAGCTCGGCGTTGAGCGCGACGAACGCGTCCACCGACACCTCGCCACGGTCGAACCGGGGCAGCTGCCACACCGGTGGTGGCGGACGCCACCAACCCTGCACGACATCTGGCGTCGAGGCTGTCAGACCCCAGCGTTCGACGACGGCTGTCACCGCCTTTGCCAGCGACTGGTCGGTGGCTAGCTGCGTGACCTGCGGTTCGATCACGTCCGCGGTGCTCGGCCGGGGCCGGGCCGCCAGGGCCTCCAGCACCGCCCGACGCGCCTTCTTCGTCGTCGGCCCACACAAAGCAGCGGTGACCACGTCAGCCAGCATGTCGTCATCGACCCCCGTGACCAGCACTGGCCCCAACCGTGCGACGGCTGTCGAGTCACCAGTGGCCAGCACTGGAACCAGCACGTCTGCGCGGCCGACAACCTCCTCGTCAGTGGCTGCCAGAGCGTCGAGCCACACTCCCATCCACGCTTTGCGGGTCGACGGGCGTGTCGCGGCGTCCATGCCGACCAGCGCCAGCTCGACCGCCTCGGCCCGCTCCAGCAAACCCCGCGCTGCCCCTTTGGCAAGCACCTGCGAGGCGCGCACGTCGACCGTCAACGCGGCTTGCACATGGTCGGCGAACCGACCAGCGACGACACTGTCCGGGGCCGCTGCAGGCACTGCCGGCTTGACCCCGTCAAGACCTGAGTCAGTGATGGGCCAGCGGCTGCGGTCGTCGGCGTCATCCCACGGGTCGTCGGACAGTACCCTGCCGGCGACGTCTATCCACGCTGTGAGATACGGCAGGTGGGTCGGCACAGGCAGCTGGTGAGCAGCGACCAGGTACACCAACGCCCGGCCGTGTTGCCACACCAACCGCTCGGAACGAGCCATCCGCTCGACCAGCTTCTCCGTGAACACCGGGCCTCGCTGGCCCACCACCTCGGCGAACACGGCGCCGCTGGCACCCGCCTTGGGGTGCACGTCACTGGTGCGCACCTTGTCGAGCAGGGCCACCGTGCGGCTCAGGCCCACCCCGAGCCGGATGGCGAACAAAGCGAGCATGGAGTTGTCCACACCCGTCAAGTCCCGGAACACGGGCCTGCCGCGGACGTGCTCGACACCATCGACGACCCAGTCCCCGCTGCGCAGGCCCGCCAACGCGGCCTTGCGCTGCGCAGGGGTGCCTAACGGCAACGTCGGTACGTCGTCGTGCGTGGCATCCGCCCAGCCCAGCTCTGTGAAGATGGAGACGGCTTCGTCGAGGTGGGGGTTCTTGGGCACGGCTTGCCCTCTGGGGTGGGTCAGCTGGCGGATCCGGGGATGAGACGCATGCCGACGGAACCGAGGACGAGCTGTTCGCCGACCGCGGCGGTGGTCCCGGAGGGGACGGTGAAGGCCCGGCCGCCACGGGTGACGATGATGCCGTTGGTCGAGCCGGCGTCGGTCACCTGCCACACGCCGTCGACGAGGCTCAGACGGGCGTGCGACTTGGAGATGGTGCAGGTCTCGTCAGCGATAGCCAGGACCTGGGTGCCTGGTCCGCCGCCGGACGGTGCACGGCCGACCATCACCGACGGTGCCCACAGGTCGAACCTGCGCCCGTCGTCGAGGACCAGCGACCACTGCTGCGAGGCCGCCCGGTCGACGAGCACCGTGTACTCGGCGGCCGGTTCCTCGGCAGGCTGCGCTGAGGGCATGCTCGGAGGTGGGCTGACCTGCGTCGGTGCCGCCTGGGCGGCCGGTGCCACGGCCTGGGGGGCCTGGGGCTGGGCCGGAGCGCTCGACGTACCTGGGAGCATCACCGGAGGGGCCATCACCGGAGCGGCCATGACCGGAGGGGGCGTGACCTGTGCCGGGGGGCTCACCGGCTGGGGCGAGGGCGGCGGGTACGGCGACGGTTGCGGCTGCATCTGCGGTTGCGGCTGCATCTGCGGCTGCGGCTGCACGGCGGAGGGATAACCTTGCGGGCTCTGCGCGGCAGGGGCAGCAGGGGCCGGAGCCTGCAGGCCGAACGGATCGACCGTCGGGCCCGGGTACGGGCTCACCTGCGGCTGCGCTGGCTGCCCTGACGCACCCACCCCGAACGGGTCTCCCGGGTACGGCGATGGCTGCCCAGGGGTTTGCGGGTTCATCGCGAACGGGTCCGGTCCCGGGTACGCGGTCGGCTGCGACGGCTGACCCATCCCGAACGGGTCCCCCGGGTACGACGGCTGGCCCGGGGTTTGCGGGTTCATCGCGAACGGGTCCGGTCCCGGGTACGCGGTCGGCTGCGACGGCTGGCCAGGAGCTTGCGGGTTCATCGCGAACGGGTCTGGTCCCGGGTACGGGGTCGGCTGCGACGGCTGGCCCATCCCGAACGGGTCCCCCGGGTACGACGGCTGCGGCTGGCCTGGGGCCTGGGGGTTCATGGCGAACGGGTCCGGAGACGCTCCGTACGGCCCGGGCTGGGCCGCTGAAGGGGCGAACCCGAACGCGTCAGGTGCTGCCCCCGGGTACGACGGCTGGCCCGGGTACCCGGCCGCAGGCTGGGGGGACTGGAACGGCTGGCCGGGCTGGGCACCGTACTGCGAGCCCGGGTCCTGCGGGGCCACGGCCTGGGCCGACCACGCTGCGCTGTCCCAGGGCGACTGGGCCCCGGTGGGCGGGTTGTCCCAGGCAACCTGGCCTGGTTGGATTCCCGCGTACGGGTCGCCGGCGCCACCGGCGTACGGGTTGCCGTACAGGCCTGGTGCGGCACCAGGGGTCCCCGGCGGGTAGCTCTCGGGCATGGATGGGGGGCCGAACAGGGCCTCTGTCGCCGCCGCCGACGAGCGTCCGGAACCGCGAGCCGCGGGGGTGGCCTTGGCCATCTTGGTCGCCCAGATCGGCGGGAGGATCACACCCATCCAGGCGATACCTTCGTTGCCGCCGCACAGCTTGGTCATGTCCTTCATCAGCAGGAAATAGATCCACAACCCGTACACCGGGATGACCATGATGAAGATGAGGTCCATCGTCGTGCGCTTGGTGAGCTTGATCATCTCCATCCAGTTGATGACCGGGACCCAAGCCTTCCACCCCTCGACGCCAAGCTTGGTGAACACCTTGGCCATCATCATGCTGTACCAGACGTAAATCCCCAACGACACCACGAGCTCAACGAGGTACATGAGCGTACCGATCAGCGCAGCGTCCAATTTCTTTCCCTACCGTCCCGTCGAACTGTTCGTACTCGTAGACCACTGGACAGCACACAACGGCTGACCACGGCCCACGACCACGGTGCTCGTCCTGTGAGCTGTCACGCTGGCGAGCGTACCTGACCGTGACCACCCCCAGTGGCCATCTGGCTGTACGGATCTCGTCACAGGTGTTTCGGCCTGGCACATCCGACGACGACTCCATCCCCCGTGCGGGTATTGCCCTCTCGCTGACCAGCGCCTCAGCCCGTCAGTCCCACTGTCAACCGGACGGGTGACATCGTCGGGCAGCATCGCGCCCAGCTAGGCCGTCCAGCTCGGCTCACGCCGTCGGCGAAACCGGCGACGACCTGCGCACCTCCCTGCCACACAGCGCGTGGCAACCCCGGAGCCGGCCCTTCCACAGCCGAGCGCCGCAGGCCGCCCAGCCCTGGCCTGCGCTAGAAGAAACCCGCCGCCGAACCCACCGCCCATACCCAGACAAATCCCCCGTCTGGGCTGTGGGTGCCATACCGGCGCCGGAAAAGACAGACAAAGCCCGAACCGTGCCGCAGGGAGCCGGCGCCAACCTCTGAACGCGTTCCGGAACGAAGATGTCGACCTAGCAAGAGGTGCGTTTGAAAAAAGCATTACCTTTTGGCACTCCATACGGCCCCTGCCGGGTCGTGGCGTGCTCAGCCGGGGATCACGAGGGCGCGGTCGGTTGCCTTGGCAGTGGAGCCCAGCGGTCCAGGACTTGGGCCACCGCTCGGGCCAGACGGCGGTCTGAGGCGATGTCTAGGGCTGTGAGGTGAGGTGTGATGAGGGCAACGACCGCGTCGGCAGGGCGGGGGCGTGCGGCGAGGGCACCCAGGACGACCCGGAGGGCTTTCTTGGTCGGAGCGGTCAGAGCGGCGGCGGCGACGGCGGGCAGGCGCTGGTCGGGGACTCCGGCGATGAGGATGGGGGCCAGGTGCTCGATAACGCGTTTGTCGCCGGTGGCCAGGACCGGGACCAGGGCGTCTGCGCAGGCGACGACGTCAGCGTCGGTGGCGTCCAGGTCGTCGAACCAGGCCGTCAGCCACATCGCGCGCACGAGCGGGCGTGCGGCAAAGCTGAGGCCGACCATGACCAGGTCCGCTGCCGCGTCGCGCTCTAGCCACCCGCGGGCGATCGCGTCGGCCAGCACCTTGCCCAAGGTCGGCTCAGGTCGCGAGACCTGAGCCGTGACGAGCCTGGAGAACAGGTCGACGGCCTCGTCTCGGGCCAACCAGCCGCGTTCGACACCTCCGACCATCACAGGAACGAGAGCGTCCGCGCCCAGCCGCGCCGCAACCGCAGCGTGCATGTGCTCGGTGAACCGGTCGGCCCCCGAGACGGCAAGCCCTCCGCGCTCGCCGAGGCGGCCTGACATCACCTCGGTGACGGTCACCAACCACGCTTCCAGGTACGACAACCGGCGCGGGACCGCCAGGCCCCACCGCCCGACCAGGCCGACGAGGACCGTCGGGTAGCTCCACCACCAGCTCTCTTCGGCGAGCGCCCGGGTGAGGAACGCCTGGGCGAACTGCGGCCCGCGCTGCTCGACCACGGCCCCGACGGCACTGCGGAGCGTGTCGCCGAGGGGCCCGCGCCTCAGCGCAAAGTCCAGGCTGGCCCCAGCCAGCATCTTCGCCGCACGGCGGCCGTCGACCCCGAGCCGCACGGCGAACAGCACGAGCATCGTCTCGCGACAGTCTCGCAGGACGACCTGTGCCTGGACGCGCCGCCCACCCATCTCGACGAAAGACGTGTCGTGTCCCGCCCAGTCCCTGGGGCGGTGCGACTCCCAGTCCCCGGTCCCCAGCCCCGCCAGGGCGGCCCGGCGCTGCTCGGGCGTGCCCAACGGCAGCTCCAGGACGTCACCAGGGTCCGCGTCGGCCCATCCCAGCTCAGCGAAGACGGCGAGGGCGTCGTCCAGGTGCGGGTTCGTGGTCACAACCTCTCCCGATCGACACTCAGAGAACAGTAAGAAATAATTTCGGTGCTTGAGGGTGGACGATCAGCTCTGATCTGACAGATGCCTCACGCACCGTCCGAGACATAACCACAGCGTATCCCTAATGTCCGTTATTTCCTAGGAGGATAACTCCGGGCGCGGTGCCCGCCACCAGGGCGCAGACGTTGACAGAACCACCTGGGACGTAGGGCGAAACGCCGAGTATTATCACGCTCGGCAGTCAGCACTTCCGCGCAGCATGGTCAAGGACGTCGTCGAACCTCGTCGCCGAATAGTCGGTGGGCGCAACAGTGATAAGTCACGGCGTCATAACGGTGCCCGACAACGGCCCGCCGCTCCAAGCACGGCCCGGGCAGCCACTACGGTGGGACAAAGGAGGACCCATGGACGACGCCCGACCCCCCGACGACAAGACCGTGACCGTGGCCGTGGTGCGCCCCGACGACCTGGGCGAGCTGGCTGGCCTCGCTGCGCGGACCTTTCCCATGGCCTGCCCACCCGGCACGACGCGTGAGAACATCGACCAGTTCATTGCTGGGCACCTGTCGGCCGACGCGTTCGCCGGTTACCTCGCCGACAACACCCGGCGCCTGCTGCTGGCCCGGTCCGGCGGCGGCGCGGTGGGCTACGTCATGATGGTCGCCGGCGACCCGAGCGACCCAGCCGTGGCCGCGGTCGTCACCGACCGTCCGACCACCGAGCTGTCCAAGTGCTATGTCGACCTGCACGTGCACGGCAGCGGGGTCGCCGCGCGCCTGGTCGCCGCCGCCATGGACCTGGCACGTGCCGACGGGGCCCGCACCTGCTGGCTGGGGGTGAACCAGCTCAACGTCCGCGCACAACGGTTCTACGCCAAACAGGGTTTCGCCGTCGTCGGGACCAAGACGTTCGACGTGGGCGGCGAGGTCCACGACGACTTCGTCATGCTGCGGCCCCTGGGCGAGGCCTCATGAGACGACCCGACCCGATCCCCGCGACGAGCCAACTCGGATTCTGCGTCCTGACGATGCACAATGGCGGCGTGGACACACCCACCGATGTGCTCGGCGACGCCTGGACCTGCCGCACGCTCCACCTCAAAGACGACCCGGCGACCCGCCGCACCGGGATCGAACCGGTCGCGACCCTCGTCTCCCAGCGTGACGTCGACCCTGGTCGCGTCGCCGTGCTGTGGGTGCACGGGTTCGTCGACTATTTCTTCCACGACCACCTGGCTGCTCCGCTCGCCGCGGCCGGGTACCAGCTGTACGGGTTAGACCTGCGCGACTGCGGCCGGTCGTACCAAGAAGGCCGGGCGATCAACGACACCGACAACCTCGCCCGGTACACCGAGGAGATCGACCGCTCGGTCCGCGAGCTGGGCCTGGTGCACGGCAAAGTCGTCGTCGCGGCGCACTCCACCGGCGGGCTGACCACGGCGCTGTGGGCCGACGCCCGCCCGTACCTGGTCTCGCGCGGCACCCTGGCGGCGCTGGTGCTGAACTCCCCGTGGCTGGACCTGCGCGCCGGACGCTGGGCCAAGACTGTCGCCTCCGTGGGCTCTGACCTCGTCGGCCGCGTCGCCCCCCGCACCGTCGTCACCCACCTCGGCGAGCACTACGGCAAAGCCCTGCACGTCGACACCGGCGGAGAGTGGGACTACAACCTGGACTGGAAGTCCCACGAGTCACCGCCGGTCACCGCCGGTTTCGTCCGCTCGGTCCGCCAGGCCCAGACCCGCGTCGCCCACGGCCTGGACATCACCTGCCCCGTCCTGGTGCTCGCCTCGGACTCCAGCGGCCCCCACGACCGCCACCACGACGACCTCGTCACCACCGACTGCGTCCTGGACGTCGCCGACATCGAACGCCTCGCCCCCCGCCTCGGCGCCGACGTCACCTTCAAACAGGTCGAACGCGGCGCCCACGACCTGTCCCTGTCCCCCTCCCCCGCCCGCGAGTCCTTCGTCGACACCATGATCACCTTCCTCGACGCCCGCACTCGCTGACGAACTGCGTTTGAGGCCCTCTCTCGGGCGGAACTTGCATCATGGGCCATCTAAAATGCATACTAGTGCCGTGACACTGTTGAGGTTTGCGGTACAGAACCACCGCAGCATCAGGGACCGGGCCGAGCTCGTGCTCGTCAGCTCGGCCCTGCGTACCCAACGTCCAGCCGATGGTGACTGGAGGGCTGTCACCCACCAGGTCGCCGGGATCTTCGGCGCCAACGCCTCGGGCAAGTCGGCAGTGCTCGACGCCCTCCACTACGCGCAGACCGCCGTCGGGTACTCGTCGCAGTGGCTCAAGGAACCCAAGGTGCCGCGGGCCCCTTTCCGCCTCGACACTGACCACCCACACGCACCGTCCACTTACGAGTTCGACCTCGTCATCGACGGTGTCCGCAACGAGTACGGCTTCTCGGTCGGCCCGTCGGGTGTCGTCGCCGAGTGGCTCAACGATTACCCCAACGGCCGCCGCCGGCTGCTGTTCGAACGCTCTGGTGACACCTACACGTTCGGCCGCGGCCTGGCCCGGCCCGCGAAGATCTCCGGCGCCACCACATCTCGAGAGCTGTTCTTGTCACGTGCGGCGAGCATGGGGCACGAAGGGGTTGTCGCCGTGCACAACGCGATCATCTCGGGTATCGACATCGTGCGGTTCGGTGACCACCACCGCTCTCACCGGCTGTCTGCTGTCATCGATGCCCTGGTGGACGGTTCGGTCACCCCGGAGCAGATCAACGTCCTGCTCCAGGTCGCCGACATCGGGATCACCACAGTGCAGCTCCGTGAAGACCAGATGCCCGAACAGGTCCGCCAGGCCATCTCCCGCCTCGAGCACGCTGCCAAGAAGGAGATGGACGACCTCGACAACGCAGGCCTGTACCTTCTGACCGAACCGGACGTGCGACGCAGCCTGGAGTTCTACCACCGGGGCCAAGAAGGCCAAGAAGACCAACCCTTGCGCATCAACGACGAGAGCGACGGCACTATCGCCTGGTTGTCGTTGGCGATGCCCGCGGTCCAAGCGCTGCGCGACGGCACTGCCCTGGCGGTGGACGAGCTCGACGCGAGCCTGCACCCACAGCTGTCGGCAGCCCTGATCGGCATGTTCACCGACCAACAGATCAACACCCGTGGCGCCCAGCTGGTCTTCACCACCCACGACGTGCAGCTGTTGTCGCCTCAGTCGCCAACACCCCTGGCTGCCGAAGAGGTCTGGTTCACCGAGAAAGGGCTCGACGGAGCGACATCACTGTTCTGCCTGGCTGACTTCCCGCACCGCGAGGCTGACAACATGGCCCGCCGCTACAGCGCTGGCCGCTACGGCGCAGTACCTTCCGTGGCTCTGTCCCTGGTGCGTTCTCTGCTTCCCGAAGTGCACGACTGCGCATGATGGCACACAGGGGGCATGACGTCCGGCGTCGCCGGTCGCGGCGTCCACTGCGCACACGTGGCCTCGTGGTGACCGAAGGCGTCAAGTCTGAGCCGCAGTACGTCGATGGCGCCAAACAGCTGTTCCGCGACTCCCACGTGGAGGTCAAGACGCACGGCGTGGGGCGCGACCCGGCCAGCGTCCTGGCCAAAGCAGAACTCTTGCTGCGCCAGGCCAAGAACTCAGGCGAACCGTATGACTGGTGCTGCGTCGTCGTCGATGTCGACGACCACGCCACGCTCGACCGCTGCTTGGCCGACGCACGCAAGGCCGGGGTCCACGTCGTCGTCTCCAACCCCTGCTTCGAGATCTGGCTGCTGTGGCACCACGCCGACCACCACGCACATATCGACCGGCGTGCGCTACGCGACGTCATCCGCAGGTACGGCATCACCGACAAGACACTGCCCCTCGGGTTCCGGTTCGCCGCCTACCCCGACGCGACGAACCGGGCGCGCCAAGCCGACCCGAACCTTGCTTCCGGCCGTACCGGGCCGAACCCGTCGTCCGCCATGCCTGTCCTGCTCAACCTCATGTCTGGGGAGGCTCGCTGACTCACCCGTCTGGTGCAATTCAGGTATACCGGACGATGTTGGAGGCGTGTGCGGGTCGGTCGTGGGGGATGATCGGGGGGTGGACTGGTGGTACTGGGTCGCGGCGGGGTTCGTCGTGGCGGTTGTCGTGCTCGGGGTGTTGCGCCGGGGGCGCCAGGACGACGCGGCCGAGGAGCCGGTTGAGCGGCCGGTCGTGCCGCCGGTGCGGTGGACACCGTACGACTACCCCATGGGGCCGGTGAGCAGCTGGCCTCACGCCGTCGACCGGCCTGAGGAGGTCCCCAGCGGGTCACCTGCTGACCGGTCGTTCCCCGACTGAGCTGACGGGACATTCACCGGCCGATATAGGCTGGACTTGTGGGGTTGACCGCGCTGTACGTCCCGGTGGACGACCAGACTCTGGACGAGCTGGTGAGTCTGCCGGCAGACGACGCCTACGACCGTTTCGTGCAGATCGACGACGACCTGTACGGCACGCCGGGGCACTACGACATGGACACCGGGTGGGACGGGCTGCACTTCTTGCTCACCGGCACCTCCGCGAGGTCCCCGGTCGACGACCCGCTGTCCGACGCTGTCGTCGGCATCCACCAGGTCTGCGACGACCCGTGGATCGGTTGTGTCACCTCCGACGAGCTGGTCCTGTGCGTCGCCGCCCTGCGCGCGGTGGACCTGGCTGGGATGTTGCGTGCTGTCGACTTCCAGACTTTCGCCGACCACGGGATCTACCCCGCGGTGTGGACCGACGACCCCGCCCGTCTCAAGACTGGTCTGGCCGAGCAGTTCCACGGCCTGCTCAGCGCCTACGAGACCGTCCTGGGCACCGGCCAGCACATCCTCGTCCAGATCGGGTGACTCACAGGTCCAGGCCGATGTCCAGGTGGGGGGACGAGTGGGTCAGGGCGCCGACGGCGATGTAGTCGACACCGGTCTCGGCGACAGCACGGGCGTTGTCCAGGCGCAGACCACCAGAGGCTTCGGTGCGCACACCGGCCGCACGGCACAGCTCGACGGCCTCGCGCATCGTCGGCGGGTCCATGTTGTCGAGCAGGACGAGGGCGACCTTCTCGGCGACGGCTTCGCGGACCTGGTCGAGGGTGTCGCACTCGACCTCGCAGAACACCTCGGGGTAACGCTCGCGCACCGCTTGGACCGCGGGGGCGATCCCGCCTGCGGCGGCGACGTGGTTGTCCTTGACCAGGGCCTGGTCGCCCAGGCCCATGCGGTGGTTCTCGCCTCCGCCGCAACGCACGGCGTACTTCTGGGCAGCGCGCATACCAGGAACGGTCTTGCGGGTGTCGCGGACCACAGCGCCGGTACCGGCCACGGCGTCGACCCAGGCGGCCGTGGCTGTGGCGATCCCTGACAGGTGCGTGAGCAGGTTCAACGCGCTGCGCTCGGCGGTGAGCAGCTCGGGGACCGGACCGGTGACCTGCGCGAGCACCTCACCAGCGGTGACGTGGTCACCGTCGCGCACCTGCGCGGCGAAACCGTCGACGCCACGGTGGTCGAACACTGCCGCCGCGAGGTCCAGCCCGGCGACGACACCGTCAGCGCGGGTCACCAGGCACGCGGTGGCGCGGGCCTTGGGCGGGACGGTCGCCAGCGTGGTGACGTCCGGGCCGAAGGCCAGGTCTTCGTTGAGGGTCATCACTGCCAGACGCTCGATCTCGGCAGCGGGCAACGGCTCAGTCATCAGCATCTCCGAAGGGCTCGACGATGAATAACCTGGTCATATGCGTGGTCCGGGTGCGTGCAGCGCAAGGCGGACGAGCGCGGGAAGACTGGAGGTCTTTCGAGAGAGGACAACGCAGCGATGTGCGTGCACGGGCTGCGCAGATGACGAGGTTATTCATCGGCGAGCCCTAACTCGTCGACAGCCTGGACGGACGTCCACACGTCGGCGTACCACGCCTGGTCTGAACCGCTGATCGTGGGGGCCGGGGTGTGGGTCTCCTCGGCGGTCTCGGGGTCCACCACGCGGTACGCCCACTCGCCGGGCATGACGAACGACAGACGCGAACGGGCCTGGGAGGTCACGTAGGCAGGGTCTGACCAGCGTTCGAGCTGGTTGTCCAGCTCAGCCTTGCGCACCTGCTCCGCGACCAGGTCACGTTCGGCGGCGTTCAGGCGGGCACGTTGCGCCAGGTACGACTGTGCGGTGGGGTACACCAGGATGAACGCTGCCATGACGACCAGGCTGAGCACCAGCGTCCTGGAAGTGACGACCCGTGGTAGGCGGACCTGCTCGTACACGGTCGCGCCTTCGCGGTTCCTGGCCCCACCGCGAGCGAAGCGTCGCCCCGATGGCCGTGCCGAAGCGCCCGGCCGTGACGGTGCTGAACGTGACGGTGCTGGCCGGGCCGACCTGGCGGGCGGAGCCGACGGGACCGCAGGAGCCGAAGGCGCTGAGGCAGCCGACGACCGCCCAGCCGGGGTCGCAGAACCCCGCCTGGGCGCGACAGGTCGACGGCGGGCCATGCCCTGATTGTGCCTGCGTGGCCTGGACCGGCGGCCCAGGCCACGCCGCAGCTGGTTACTTGTACCGCGGGAAAGCGCCCCGCCCGGCGTACACAGCAGCCTCGTCCAGCTCTTCTTCGATGCGCAGCAGCTGGTTGTACTTGTTGATGCGCTCGCCGCGGGCCGGAGCACCAGTCTTGATCTGGCCGGAGTTGGTGGCCACAGCCAGGTCGGCGATCGTGGTGTCCTCGGTCTCGCCGGAACGGTGAGAGGTCATCGAACGGAACCCGTTGCGGTGCGCCATGTCGACAGCGTCCAGGGTTTCGGTGAGCGTGCCGATCTGGTTGAGCTTGACCAGCAGGGCGTTGGCAGCGTTGGTCTCGATACCGCGGGCCAGACGCTGCGGGTTGGTGACGAACAGGTCGTCGCCGACGATCTGCACCCGGTCGCCGACCTGGGCGGTCAGGGCCGACCAGGCGTCCCACTCGTCCTCGCTCAGCGGGTCTTCGATGGACACCAGCGGGTAGTCGGTGATGAGCTTCTCGTAGTACGCGACCATGAAGTCGGTGTCACGGGCGGCACCTTCGAAGGTGTACCTGCCGTCGGAGAAGAACTCGGTCGACGCCACGTCCAGGGCCAGCGCCACGTCTTTGCCCGACACGAACCCGGCCTTCTCGATCGCCTCGACGATGAGGTCCAGAGCCTCGGCATTAGAACCCAGGTTGGGAGCGAACCCGCCCTCGTCGCCCAGGCCGGTGCCCAGGCCCTTGCCCTTGAGCACGGACTTGAGCGAGTGGTACACCTCGGCACCGGTGCGCAGCGCCTCGGCGAAGGTGGTGCAGCCGATCGGAGCGACCATGAACTCTTGGATGTCCACGTTGGAGTCAGCGTGCGACCCACCGTTGAGGATGTTCATCATCGGTACGGGCAGCAGGTGCGCGTTCGGCCCGCCGACGTAACGGAACAGGTCCAGGCCAGCCGACTCCGCCGCAGCCTTCGCCACGGCCAGCGACACGCCGAGGATGGCGTTGGCGCCGAGCTTGCTCTTGTTCGGCGTGCCGTCAAGGTCGATGAGCGCCTGGTCGACGAGGCGCTGCTCGGACGCGTCCAACCCGAGCGCGACCAGCTCCTGCTCGATCTCCTCGTTCACCGCTGCGACAGCACCAGCGACACCTTTGCCCAGGTACCGGCCCTTGTCGCCGTCGCGCCGCTCGACAGCCTCGAACGCCCCGGTCGACGCCCCCGACGGAACTCCTGCACGGGCGAACGTACCGTCCTCCAGGACGACCTCGACCTCCACGGTGGGGTTGCCCCGGGAGTCAAGGATCTCGCGCGCGCTGACGGCCTCGATGCTGGCCATTTCTGCTCCTTCGCCTAGTAGGACTCGCCTCGTCGGACGGGTGTTACCACCACCCTAGTGGCAGGGGCACCACACGCGCACCGACCCCGGCCCAACGACAACCAGAGCAGTCAGGAGCAGGTCAGACCGACTCTGGAGCCCACTGGGGCACGAGGACCCCGTAACGCGGGTCGAACGTTCCGTAGCGCGGGTTGACGACGATCTCCGTGGCGTTGAGAGCAGACTCGATCTTCTCCTCCAGCCCTGCGAACTGCTGCGGGGTCATGGTCCGTGCGCGGTCGTTGAGGAGCGCGTGCTTGGCGACGAGCCTCATGGCGTGGTTGTTGTCCAGCTGTTGGTCCCTGAGCCACGCGGCTGCCTCGTCGTCGGAGGCAGCCATGCCTTGCTCGTCGGCGACCCGGACGACGATCTTCGTCGACAGCAGCAGCGCGACCGCGTCGGAACCTTCGACCTGCGGCATCGGCACGCCCATCAGCTGGTAGCCCAGGCCGGGGCTCCACGCCGTGCGCAGGTCAGCCACGTCTTTGGTGGAGATCGTCCACGAATCCCCGCGGACCAACGAGCCGACGGCGCAGCCCCAGGTCGTCGTGCCGTTCTCTGCGACCTGGTAGACCGGCGGGCCAGCACCCCGCTCACAGCTGACCTCGGTCAGCGTCGCCGCCACCCCGGGTTTCTGGGCGCACCCGCCCAGCAGACCCCCCACCACGACCATCCCCACGACTGCGACGACCCACGGGTTTCGCTTCGCAACAACGGACACCAGCTGCTCCTCACTGACCGACGACCGGTTTGCGTGCCATCGTATGCCCACGGCGGCGTCCGGGTCACCGCGGCGCCACCGACCAGCGGTCAGGCCTTACCCTGGGAGGCATGTTCATGCGTGCCCTCGACCAGTCCTCGAAGCTCAAGAACGTCTTGTACGAGATCCGCGGCAAGGCGGTGACCGAGGCTGCACGGATGGAAGCCGAAGGCAAGAAGGTCCTGTGGCTGAACACCGGGAACCCTGCCGAGTTCGACTTCGAGGCGCCGTACCAGATCGTCGCGGACATGATCGCCTCGATCCCCCACGCCCACGGCTACTCCGACTCGCGCGGTATCTTGCCGGCGCGGCGCGCGGTGGTCACCCGGTACGAGACCGAACCTGGGTTCCCCCGCTTCGACGTGGACGACGTGTTCCTCGGCAACGGGGTGTCCGAGCTGATCACCATGGTGATGCAGGCCCTGCTCGACGAGGGCGACGAAGTGCTCGTCCCCTCCCCTGACTACCCGCTGTGGACGGCGATGACCAGCCTCGCCGGCGGCACGCCCGTGCACTACCAGTGCGACGAGTCAGCAGGCTGGCAGCCTGACCTGGACCTGCTGGAGTCGCTGGTCACCCCCCGCACCAAGGCCCTGGTGATCATCAACCCCAACAACCCGACCGGTGCGGTGTACTCCGCTGACACTGTGCGCTCCCTGGCGCGCCTGGCCGCCGACCACGGGCTGCTGCTGCTGTCGGACGAGGTCTACGACCGCATCTTGTACGACGGCGCCCACCACACCCCCACCGCCACCGTCGCACCCGACCAGCTGGTCTTGACGTTCAACGGCCTGTCCAAGTCGTACCGGGTGTGCGGCTACCGGTCCGGCTGGTTGGTCGTCACCGGTCCGCGGGCTCATGCGCAGAGCTTCTTGGAAGGTATCTACCTGCTGGCCTCGACCCGGTTGTGCCCGAACGTGCCTGCCCAGCACGCCGTCCAGGCGGCGCTGGCCGGTGTGCAGACCATCGACGCCCTCGTCGCCCCCGGCGGGCGGTTGTACGAGCAGATGCGCGTCGCGTGGGAAGGGCTCAACTCCATCCCCGGGGTCAGCTGCCAACGGGCTTCGGGGGCGCTGTACCTGTTCCCCCACCTGGACCCCGAGGTCCACCAGATCCACGACGACCAGAAGCTGGTCTACGACCTGCTCATGTCCGAGCACATCCTGCTGGTCCCCGGCCGTGGCTTCAACTGGCCCCACCCCGACCACCTACGCCTGGTCACCTTGCCCGAAGCCCGCGTCATGTCCGAAGCCGTCGAACGCCTAGGCAACTTCTTGGCGTCGTACCGGCAGTAGCGCGCGCCGCGTAGGCGAGCAGCGGCTCACGGCTCTTGGGACAACCGGGCGACCTCGGCGGGGTCCAGCCCAGTCAGCGCCGCGACCTGCTCGACGGACATGCCCATGCTCAGAGCGTTACGTGCCACGGAGACAGCCTTGCGCTGCTCACCGTCCTCTACCCCTTCCGCGTGCCCTTCGGAAAGTCCTTCAGCGTGGCCTTTGTCGAAGCCGTCGAGGTGGGCAGTGTGCTCGCGGGAGGCCTGGTCGTGCAAGAACCGTTCGCGGGCTTCGAGCTCGTAACGGAACTGTTCGTCGGCGTTGTAGCGTCTGACGACGGTGGCGGCGCGGGTGATGTGGGGGTCGTCTCCTGCGGCCATGTCCATCTCCTCAGGGGTGTTCGCAGCCAGGAACTTCAGCCACCGCCATTCTAGAGTCCCGTCGGGTTCGGCGGACAGCTTGGGCAGCTCGATGACGTGGATGAGCACCACGTCGGTCAGCGTCGTGTCCAGGTCGCGGTCGTGGAACACGAACCGGTGGTGCAGCGCGTCGTCGTCGAACATGACGAAGTCGGCGAAGACCAGGCAGATCGACTGGTTGATCGTGCCGTACCGGGCGCCGCGGACCATCTGGGAGGTCACCATCGACGCGCTGTAGTACACCAGCCGTTCGGGCAGGTCCCGGGTGGGTGAGAGCACCATCTCGATGACGACCTGCTTGCCGGTGGCGGTGGTGACTTTCACGTCGAAGACGGCGGTCTTGTCGTCGGGCTGGTCAGCGAGGGTGTGGGTGTCAGGCAGGGCCAGGGTGACCAGGTCCTGGTCGGGGAGCGTGAGCACACGTTGCAGCAGCCCGCCGAGCAGGTCGGAGTTGCGTTCGTCGCTGAAGACTCTTTTGAACAGCAGGTCGTAGCGTGGCGGCACGAACGCGTGCACGAGACCACGTGCGGGAGTCACAGGTGTCGAAATGTCCATACCGCCATCCTCGCCACACGCGACGGCCCCTGGACGCCCCAGTTCCTGGACGGGTACGCACCGGTGGGCTGTGGACGGTTCGCAGACCACCAGCAGCGATGACAGACAAGCCCAGCCGTCAGTTCAGGTCGCCGTCCAGGCGGCCTGGCCGGTGTGCAGACCACCGACGCCCTCGCCGCCCCCGGCGGGCGGCTGTACGAGCATAGGCAAACAGCAGCTCACGGCTGTTGGGACAACCGGGCAACCTCGGCGGGGTCCAGCCCAGTCAGCGCCGCGACCTGCTCGACGGACATGCCCATGCTCAGAGCGTTACGTGCGATGGCGACGGCCTTACGCTGTTCGCCGTCCTCTACCCCTTCCACGTGCCCTTCGGTAAGTCCTTCGGCGTGGCCTTTGGCGAGCCCTTCGGCGTGGCCCTCGTCGAAGCCGTCGAGGTGGGCGTTGCGCTGGCGGGAGGCCTGGTCGTGCAAGAACCGTTCGTGGG